>Ga0302228_10002828_pt1 | contig 11611 bp, 12 predicted proteins | sample II_Palsa_N1_2_FD_193519 | JGI IMG/M metagenome (GOLD analysis project Ga0302228, IMG submission 193519) | Peat permafrost microbial communities from Stordalen Mire near Abisko, Sweden - II_Palsa_N1_2 | ecosystem: Environmental > Terrestrial > Soil > Palsa > Peat permafrost | place: Sweden...
CGCTTTCGCGAGCAAGCCCGCTCCCACAGTTTGATCTGCGCCAGTCAGTAACCCAGCGCATCCTTAAGGAAACCAGGCGCTATATAGCGCTGGTAGTGGGCTTCGGAGAGGATGAAGAACTCCCGATCAATGGCATCCCGCAGTTCCACGCTGTAGCCGCTGCCGAGGCACGAGGTTGCGATGCGTGTCCGCAGGACCGCCCCTGGGGCCGCTACGCAGCCCGTCGCAGCCTCGTCCCTCGGCAGCGGCTACATTCGCAGGTGCCCACAGTGTTTTGTGGTGTTAGGGAGAGGTCCAGCAGAATATCCGCATGGGTGTATTCGCGCCCAGTTGTGGGTTCTGCGCGGTGCAAAAAGCTTTAGCGGATTTACAGCGCGTGCCCCGACAGCCGGGCCTCCTCCTGCAACCACTGGAAAAACGCCCTGATCGGCGGATGCCGCTCGCGACCGGGCACGCACAACGCGCTGTAGCCGGCGCCATCGACGCTGATCTGCGGTCGATAAGGCACCAGCAAACCGCTGGCGATGCTTTCCGAAACCAGAATATTGCTGGCCAGTACCAGGCCCTGACCCGCAATCGCCGCTTGCAGGGCGTAGTGCTCTTCATCGTATTCGCGCATCGGCGAGGCAGGTTGTAGCCAGTCTTCACCGGCTTTTTCGCACCACGCTTGCCAACCCAGGGCGTAGAGCTTGGAGTTGTGCCAGCGCACGCTGATCAAGGTCGGTGGCCGTTCACTCGCCAGCGCGACCTGTTCGGGTGAGCCATAGACCCCAAAGCACTCATCGAACAGGCACAGGCCGTACAGGTTCAGGTAATCGTCGAGGCTGTAGCGAATCACCAGGTCGATGCTGGCGTCCTGCTGCAAATCCACCACGTCGCAGTGAGTGTCCAGACGCAGGCTGATCCCCGGATGGGCGGCGTAGAAACGCCCCAGGCGTGGCACCAACCACAGGGCGGCGAACGCCGGTGTGGTGGAGAGGGTGAGGTTGCCGGCGTTGCGCTGCGGACGCAGGGTATCGACGCTTTGCGCCACTTCCAGCAAGGCACCGTGCAAGCTGTGGAACAGCCGCTCGCCGCCTTCGGTGAGGCGCACCTGGCGTGGCAGGCGCTCGAACAGTGGCACGCCGAGCCAGGTTTCCAGCGTGCGAATCTGGTGGGACACCGCCGTTGGCGACACCGACAGCTCGTGGGCGGCAGCCTTGAAGCTCAACAGGCGTGAGGCCGACTCGAAGGCGCGCAGGGCGGTCAGGGGCAGTGAGGCGAACATGTGAGGCTCCATGGATGAATTAAAGTCATCTGGAGTGACTTTTTCTCATTTGTCGGGCAGGGCGCTCGGCTCTAGCTTTGTTAGCAGGATAGGCGGCCAGCCAGGTTGCCTGAGTCTAACGTGTGAAGGCCTTACAGATGAAAAAAATGCTTGCTATCCATGCCAGCCCTCGTGGCGAACGTTCCCACTCCCGACGCTTGGCTGAAGCCTTTCTCGATGTCTGGCAAACCACCCATCCCGAGGCGCAACTGACGCGTCGCGAAGTCGGTCGAGCCTCGATTCCCCATGTCAGCGAAGCCTTTGTCGCGGCAAATTTCTATCCCGAACCCCAGGCCCGTCCCCTGGCCATGCAGGCGGATTTGCAGTTGAGTGATGAGCTGGTGGGTGAGTTGATCGAGCACGAGCTGCTGGTGATTTCCATGCCGATGTACAACTTCGGCATCCCCAGCGGTCTCAAGGCCTGGGTTGATCAGATCGTACGTATGGGCCTGACCTTTGCTGTCGCCCAGGACAGCCAGGGCATCGCCCAGTACCAGCGTTTGCTGGTGGGCAAGAAGGCGTTGATCATCACCAGTCGTGGCGGCAACGGGTTTGGCCCGGGTGGCGAGAATGAGGCGATGAACCACGCCGACCCGCACTTGCGCACGGTGTTGGGTTTTATCAGTATCGATGACATTACGGTGATTGCCGCCGAGGGTGAAGAGTCTGTCGCCGAGGCTTTCCGTCGCTCCAGCGATGAGGCCGAGGGCCAATTGCGCGACCTGGCCCGGAGCTTCTGAGGTGTCCTGGGTCTTTCTGCTGATCGCCGCCGGCTTCGAGGTGACCTTCGCCATGGGCATGAAGTACGCCGAGGGTTTTACCCGGCTCTGGCCGTCGGTGATCACGGTGGTCGCGGCGGTGGGCGGGATTTATTTCCTGACCCTGGCCATGCGAGAACTGCCGGTGAGCATCGCCTACCCGATCTGGACCGCCATCGGTTCCCTGGGCACGGTGTTGCTTGGGTTTGCCTTGCTGGGGGAAAGCCTCACACTGATCAAGTGCGTATCAGTGGGGTTGATCGTGGCGGGGGTGGTGGGTCTTAAATAGCGTCATGGCTTGGTCACGGAGGCTGGTCTAGGATGGGCATCAGTTAAGGATGGGCGCTGTACTTGTGGCAAGCCCGCTCGCCACAGGTGACTTGCATGTTCTATATCTTGACTGACCGGTATTTGCCCCATCTGCTCACGTTCAAGGACGTTCGCTCCATGCCGCAGTCATTGGCCACACGTTATCCCCTGGTGTTGGTGCCGGGCATGCTCGGGTTTGTACGCTTGGTGCTGTACCCGTATTGGTACGGCATTGTCCCGGCGCTGCGCGCTGGTGGGGCGCAGGTGTTCCCGGTGCAGGTGGCGCCGCTCAACTCCAGCGAAGTGCGCGGCGAGCAGTTGCTGGTGCAGATCGAGCGGATTCGCCGGGAAACCGGGGCCGACAAGGTCAACCTGATCGGCCATAGTCAGGGCTCGCTGACCGCACGTTATGCCGCGGCCAAGCGTCCGGAGTGGGTGGCCTCGGTGACGTCGGTGGCCGGCCCCAACCACGGCTCGGAACTGGCAGACCATATCCATACCCATTACCCCGCCGACAGCGCCAAGGGCCGCATCATGAGTGTGCTGCTGAGGTGGGTTGGCGTGATGATGGGCTGGTTGGAGACCGGCTATCGCGGCCCGCGCTTTGCGGCGGATATTCACGCCTCCCACCATTCACTGACAAGCGAGGGGGTGGCGCTGTTCAATCGTCAGTATCCCCAAGGCGTGCCGAGCACCTGGGGCGGGCAGGGCGCCGAGGAGGTCAACGGCGTGCGCTATTACTCCTGGTCCGGCACCTTGCAACCGGGCAAGACCGACCGTGGGCGTAATCTGTTTGATGGGACGAATCGTAGTTGCCGGCTGTTTGCCAAAACGTTCGTGCGTGAAAAGGGCCAGTGCGATGGCATGGTCGGTCGCTACAGCTCGCACTTGGGCACGGTGATTGGTGATGACTATGCCTTGGACCACTTCGATATCGTTAACCAGTCACTGGGGCTGGTGGGCAAGGGCGCGGAGCCCATCAGGCTGTTTGTCGAGCATGCCCAGCGGTTGAAGGCCGCCGGGGTTTAACAGGTAGACCGGGTTGTCGTGCTTCGCGAGCAAGTCGATGTATCAGGCGACGCTGACCTGCCGGCTAACCGGCGTGGTCCAACGCTCCGACAAAATCACCCCGCCCAAGGTCAGCACACCACCGACCAGGTGATACAACGCCAACTGTTCCTTCAACACCACCGCCGCAATCAGTGCCGTAATCAATGGCAGCAAGTTGAAAAACAGCGTGGTGCGGCTCGGCCCCAAGTGCTTGACCGAATGCATCCACGCCAACGGCGCGAGCATCGAGGCCAGCAGGCAGGCGTACATCACCAGCGGAATATTCGACCAGCCCAGCCCGACCTTTTCCGAGGTGAGGAACAGTGGAAACAGCACCACCACCGCCACCAGCACCTGCAAGTACAGCAACACCAGCGGCGGCAGGCGCAACTGCCATTTTTTCAGCAAGGTGCTGTAGATCGCATAGGCCAGGGTGGCGACCAGCATCATCGCGTCCCCCAGGTTCAGGCCATGTTGCAGCAGTACGCTGAGGCTGCCGGATGACACCACCACCAGCACCCCGGCAAACGACAGCACTGCACCGGTCAGGGCGCCAAAGGTCAGGCGTTGGCCGAGGCTGATGATGGCAGCGGTCAAGGCCATCAGCGGCATCAGCGACAGGATGATGCCCATGTTGGTGGCCGAGGTCAGGGTTGCGGCGTAATACGCCAGGCTCTGATAGATCGCCATGCCCAGCACGCCGAGGATGAAGATCTTGCCCAGGTTGGGGCGAATCAGCGGCCAGTGGGCGATCACCGGCTTGAGCATGAAAGGGGTGAACAGAATCCCCGCCAGCAGCCAGCGGTAAAAGCCAATCTCGGCGGGGAAGATCGCGCCCACCGCCAGTTTGTTGATCACGGTATTGCCGGCCCAGATAAAAATGGCCAGTAATGGATAAGCGTATTGCATCGAGAGGAACCAGAAGCGTTGAGAAGAGTTGATTATCCTTTGTCTGGATCGAAGCCTATACTTCGATCCAGCCATCCGACCTCTGTATCCAGACAATATGCTCAAGAAGTACATCAACCTCCCCGATTTCGACGCACTGCCGGCCCCGGTGTACTTCCGCTATTCGGCGTTCGAGGCCGACACCCACGCCAGTGCCCACCAGCATGCCTGGGGCTCGCTGGACTATTCGGCCCGGGGCGTGATGCGTTTCGAGGTCGCCGGCAGCCGCTTCATGTCGCCGCCGCAATACGCGCTGTGGATTCCGCCGAACACCCAGCACAGTTCCTACAACGCCCAGGCCATTGTCTACCGCTCGGTGTACCTGGCGCCGGAGTTGTGCGCGCAACTGCCGCCGCAGCCGTGCACACTGAGCATCAGTGACATCCTCAAGGCAATCCTCAGCGACTTTGCCGAGCGCGATGTGAATATCCCCGAGAGTGAGGCGGACGTGCGCCTGGCCCAGGTCCTGGTGGACCAACTAAAGCAGGCGCCAGTGCATGACTGCTTTTTGCCGTACGCCAGTAATCCCGGCTTGCTCAGTGTGCTTGAAGGCATGCAGGCAGATCCGGGGGATAACCGGGCCTTGGCCCTGTGGGCGCAACAGGTCCATGTCAGCGAGCGTACCCTGGCCCGGCAATTTGTTCGTGAACTGGGAATGAGCTTTGGTGAGTGGCGCCAGCGCCTGCGTTTCCTGGCCGCTATCGAGGCATTGGACAGTACTCGCAGCATCCAGGAAGTGGCCTTCGACCTGGGCTACAGCACTGCATCGGCGTTTATCGCCATGTTTCAGCGCCAGGCCGGGTGTACGCCGGAGCAATATCGTCGGGAAAACATACGTAGCAGGTGAAGGTGTAACACGGTTTGTCTACACTGCGGGGGAGGCCGTGCCCCTCGGCACGGTAACAGGGAGAAAACTCCATGAAGATGCTGCGTATTCCGTTGTTGATGATGGGCCTGCTGCTGTGTTCCCAAGGCTTTGCCGCGACTGCCGCACAGACGGCTCAGCAACAAAAAATGACCACTTGCAACGCCGAAGCCAAGACCAATGGCAAGACCGGTGATGATCGCAAGGCATTCATGAGCACCTGCCTCAAGGCTGCCCCGGCTGCCAACGATGCCAAGACCCTGACCCCGCAGCAGCAGAAAATGAAAGACTGCAACGCCACGGCGAAAACCCAGGCACTGAAGGGTGATGCGCGTAAAACCTTTATGAGCACCTGCCTGAAGAAATAATAGCCCCCGGCTATGGAAGGCTGCGACACTCGTACGCAGCCCTCTGCTGTGGGAGTGAGCTTGCTCGCGATGGGCGTCAACGATAACGCGTTCATTTCTGAATAAACGCGGTGCTCTTGAACTCTTCGCGAGCAAGAACCAGGCGTCCCCCTCGCTCCTACACACATCCTTTAACGCCGTTCGTTTTGAGGCTGTATGCCAACGTTTTCTCAGCGTCACGTGTTGTTGTTGGTCAGTTGCGTCATTATTTTCGGCGGGTTGCTGCTGGTACTGCCGCTGAAACTGCTGCCTAGCCTGCTGGCTGGATTGCTGGTCTATGAACTGGTCAACATGCTCACCCCGCAGTTGCAGCGGCTGATCGAAGGCCGACGTGCGCGCTGGCTGGCGGTAGCCTTGCTGGGGACCTTGATCGTCAGCATCCTGACCCTGATCTTTGCCGGCGCCATCAGTTTCCTGCTTCACGAAGCGGAAAATCCCGGGGCCTCCCTGGACAAATTCATGGGCGTAGTTGATCGGGCACGCGGCCAGCTGCCGCCGTTTCTCGACGCCTACCTCCCCGCCAGCGCTGCCGAATTCCGCGTAGCAATTGGTGATTGGCTGAGCAAGCACCTGAGCGAATTGCAACTGGTGGGCAAGGACGCGGCGCACATGTTCGTGACCTTGCTGATCGGCATGGTGCTGGGCGCAATCATCGCCCTGCAGCGGGTGCCGGACCTGACCAAGCGCAAGCCCCTGGCGGCGGCGCTGTTCGATCGCCTGCATCTGCTGGCCCAGGCCTTTCGCAATATCGTTTTCGCGCAAATCAAAATCGCGGCACTCAACACCGCGTTCACTGCGGTGTTCCTGGCAGTGGTTTTGCCGCTGTGCGGGATTCATCTGCCGCTGACCAAGACTCTGATCGTGCTGACCTTCCTGTTGGGTTTGCTCCCTGTGATCGGCAACCTGATGTCCAACACCCTGATCACCATCGTCGCGCTGTCGTTGTCGATCTGGGTGGCGGTGGCGGCGCTGGGCTATCTGATCGTGATCCACAAGGTGGAGTACTTTCTCAACGCGCGCATCGTCGGTGGGCAGATCAGTGCCAAGTCCTGGGAACTGTTATTGGCGATGCTGGTATTTGAAGCCGCATTCGGCCTGCCAGGTGTGGTGGCGGGGCCGATTTATTATGCGTATTTGAAGAGTGAGTTGAAGCTGGCGGGGATGGTGTAGGGATTGATGTTGTCTGGACTGACCCCTTCGCGGGCTTGCTCGCGAAGGGGGCGCCACGGTTTCAGCTAAAACTCAGTAGCCGTACCGCTTGCTGGCCTCAATCGCCAACCCGCTACCGATACTGCCAAAGATATTGCCTTCCACGTGCCGCGCATTCGGCAGCATCGCCGACACACTTTGGCGCAGCGCCGGAATGCCGCTGGAACCACCGGTAAAGAACACCGTGTCCACCTGGGCCACGTCCACCGAGGCGTCGTTCAGCAACTGGGTGACGCTGTTACGCACGCGCTCCAGCAGGTTGTCGATGGCCGATTCGAACAGGGCTCGGCTCAACTCCACGCTCAACCCCGGTTCAACCCGATCCAGCAGCACATGGCGGCTCTCGTCATGGGTCAGCTGGATCTTGGTTTCTTCGACTTCCATCGCCAGCCAGTGCCCGGCGCGCTGCTCGATCAGCTTGAACAGGCGGTCGATGCCACCGGTGTCTTCGATGTCGTAGCGCATGCTGCCTAACGCCAACTGGGACTTTTGCGAGTACACCGAGTTGATGGTGTGCCAGGTCGCCAGGTTCATGTGATGGCTGGTGGGCATGTAGGCGCCGCTTTTCATGCGGCTGCCGTAGCCGAACAGCGGCATCATGCCGGCCAGCGAAAGTTGCTTGTCGAAGTCGGTCCCGCCGATGTGTACACCGCCAGTGGCGAGAATGTCGTCGTGGCGGTTGTCGTGGTTGCGACGTTCAGGGGACAGGCGCACCAGGGAGAAGTCCGAGGTACCACCACCGATGTCGACAATCAGCACCAGCTCTTCGCGCTCGATGGTCGACTCGTAGTCGAACGCCGCGGCAATCGGTTCGTACTGGAACGAAATATCCTTGAAGCCGATCTTGCGGGCGACGTCCACCAGGGTGTCTTCGGCCTCTTTGTCGGCCATCGGATCATCGTCGACGAAAAACACCGGGCGACCCAGCACCACTTCCTCGAACTCGCGGCCGGCATTGGACTCGGCGCGGCTTTTGAGTTGGCCGATAAACAGCGCCAGCAAGTCGGTGAATGGCATGGCCGTGCCCAACACGCTGGTGTCGTGTTTGATCAGCTTGGAGCCCAGCAGGCTCTTGAGCGAGCGCATCAACCGCCCTTCATAGCCTTCCAGGTACTCGTGCAGCGCCAGGCGGCCGTAGACGGGGCGGCGTTCTTCGAAGTTGAAGAACACCACCGATGGCAGCGTGATCTTGTCGTCCTCCAGCTCGATAAGCGTTTCCATGCCGGGGCGGATCCAGCCGACAGTGGAGTTGGACGTGCCAAAGTCGATGCCGCAGGCACGGGCTGGGGATTCGTTTTTCATGTCTTTCAGGTTCCGGTTAAAAAACGGCCGCGCAGTGTATGTCACTCGCGCCCAGATGCGTAGGCCGACTATCCGCTAAAGTCATCGTACTTGTTACCTTGAAAGATCAGTCTTTGCCCCCAAATCCCCTCCATACGGTTGGTGGCTGACGCAATGATAAAGTTTGTCTGTCATGCCGCCGATAAACTTCTGACGCACCCTCAGGTCACAAGATTGAGATCGGTCAATCCAGACGCCGTAAACAGGCGCATGCTGTGCCGCTGGCAGTGCGATATCGATAACGGATGGTGATGCCCCCGATGGACTTCAAAGACTATTACAAGATTCTCGGTGTTGAGCCGACGGCAGACGACAAGGCGATCAAGACCGCCTATCGCAAGCTGGCGCGTAAATATCACCCCGACGTCAGCAAGGAAAAGGACGCCGAAGCCAAATTCAAAGACGCGTCCGAGGCCTATGAAGCGCTGAAAAGTGCTGATAAACGCGCCGAATACGACGATCTGCGCAAATACGGTCAGCACGGCCAGCCGTTCCAGGGGCCGCCGGGCTGGCAGAGTCGTGGCGGCTATGGCGGCGGCGGTGAGGACACAGGCGACTTTTCGGACTTCTTCAGTTCGATTTTCGGTTCCCGTGGCAATGGTTTTGGTGGTGCCCAAGGCCGTAGTGCCGGGCGTCGAGGGCAAGATGTGGAAATGGAATTACCGGTGTTTCTGGAAGAAACCCTGTCCAACGAGTCCAAGCCGATCAACTTCCAGGTGCCGCAGTACAACGCGGCCGGTCAGCACGTCAGCAACACCACGAAAAGCCTGAATGTGAAGATTCCGGCCGGTGTGGCCGACGGCGAACGCATCCGCCTCAAGGGCCAGGGCGCACCGGGGGTCGGTGGCGGTACCAATGGTGATCTGTACCTGATCATCAAGTTCGCGCCGCATCCGAAATTTGATGTGGAAGGTGAAAACCTGATCATTACCCTGCCACTGGCTCCATGGGAGTTGGCGCTGGGGGCGGAAGTCGCTGTGCCCACGCTGACCGGCAAGATCAACCTCAAGGTGCCGGCCGGCAGCCAGAATGGCCAGCGCATGCGTGCCAAGGGCCACGGCTTGCTGAACAAGGCCGGGCAGCGCGGTTATCTGTTTGTGCAACTCAAGGCGGTCATGCCGAAAAACACCGACGATGAAGTCAAGGCGTTGTGGCAGGAACTGGCGAAAAAAGCCGCTTTTGATCCGAGAGAAACATGGAGTAGCTAACGATGAGCAGTCCCCGTGTGGTTCAAGTGAACATGACAGAGTTTTGTGAGGCCACCGAGTTGTCGGTGGCCTACGTGATCGAAATCGTTGAACACGGCATTGTTGAACCCGTGGGGAAAACCCCCGAATCCTGGCATTTCACCGATTACGAACTGGCCTTGGCCAAGCGCGCGTCGACGTTGCGCAAGGACCTGGATTTGGAATGGGAAGGCGTCGCCCTGGCGCTGAACCTGCTGGAAGAGGTCCAGCAATTACGGGCCGAGAACCAGATGCTCAAGCAGCGGCTGGGGCGCTTGGTGCAAACGCCCTGAGATAATGTGCTCTTCCTGAAAGCTGGCAAGCCCCCTCGCCACAGGTCCCTTGCTGTTTCTTCTAGCTCTTAACGGTGCGCGGCAGCACCACGGTAAACGTGGTGCCATCAGCCTCGGTCGATGCAACTTCAATCGTCCCCCGATGGGCGTCCACCACTTCCTTGACGATAAACAACCCCAACCCAAGACTCGTCGAAGCGCTGCCCAGTTCCTCGCTGGCGCTGCGTACCAGCGGATCGAAGACGGTGCCGATGGCGGCAGGGGGAATCGGTGTGCCGTAGTTGTGCATGCTGAGCACCACCGTGTCGACCATGCCGTTGAGGGTCAGTGTTACCGCTTGGCTGTTCTGGCCATGCTGCAACGCATTGCCAATCAAGTTCTGCAATAACTGGTCAATCCGCCCACGATCCCACTGCCCTTGGGTGTCCCCATGGATGTGCAAAGTCGGATGACAGTCCGGTTGGCCCGCACAGGCTTCATCGATGGCCGCTTGTGCCGCGTCGGCCAGGGTCATGGGTTTGGGGTCGATAGGCAGGCTGCTGCCCAGTCGGCTGCGCACAAACTCCAACAGGTCGCTGACCATTGCTCCCATGTGCCGGACGCCATTCTTGATATTGCCCACCAGGCTCAACCCATTGCTGTCCAACTGGGCCTTGCGCAGCAACATCTCGGTTGACATGTTCACCGCTTGCAACGGTGCGCGCAGGTCGTGGCCGAGGATGGCCAGGAAAATATCCCGCGAGCGATTGACCTGCTCGGCGTAAGCCGCCGTGGACTCGGCCAGCGCTTCATCGATGGCTTCATTGAAGCGGATCATGTCCTGGAAGTACGCCAGCTCCGGTGATGCCAGGCTGTTGACCCACAGGCGAATCACGCAGGCGCGCAGATGGCGGAACTCGGAGGTCATCTGCACCAGGTCAAAACCCACGGTATGGCGCAGCTCACCATGGTTGGTGGCGGCTTCGTCCAGGCTTGGGGTTTTCTCGGGACCGTCGCCCTTGGCTTTGGCGGCTTGCTCGCTGGCACTTTGTCGGGTGGTCATGTCCCGTGCGGCGGCGATCAGGATCGAGTGGTCGTGGTCACGCAGCTGCGTGCGGTTCAAGGTCTCGGCGGCGGGGGTCAGGGTTTCGGCAAATTGCTCCCATTCATCGACGATCTGATCGGTGTGTAACACGATGAATTCGGATAGGCGCATGGCCGGGTTCCCAAGTGCAAGACAGTGAAGAGGCGTGGCGCATCGTAGCGCCTTACGCCTCTTCGCTTCACTGACGCAGCAGGTTTGTGCCGATGAACGGTCAGAACAGGAAGTAGCGCTGGGCCATCGGCAGCACGTCTGCGGGCTCACACCACAGTAACACCCCGTCGGCCTTGACCTGGTAGGTCTGTGGATCAACCTCGATGTCCGGCAGGTAGTCGTTGTGGATCAGGTCAGTCTTGCGCACCCCGCGACAGCCCTTGACCACTGCAATCTGCTTCTTCAACCCCAGCGCCTGTGGCAAGCCTTCGGCCAAGGCTGCCTGGCTGATAAAGGTCAGGCTGGTGGCGTGCAGCGAGCTGCCGAAGCTGGCGAACATCGGGCGGTAGTGCACCGGCTGCGGCGTGGGGATTGAGGCATTGGCATCGCCCATCAGGCTTGAGGCAATCGCTCCGCCCTTGAGGATCAGGGTGGGCTTGATCCCGAAAAATGCCGGGCGCCACAGCACCAGGTCGGCCCACTTGCCGACTTCAATGGAGCCCACTTCATGGCTGATGCCATGGGTGATCGCCGGGTTGATGGTGTACTTGGCGATGTAGCGTTTGGCGCGGAAGTTGTCGTTACCTTCGCCGTCGCCCGGTAGCGGGCCGCGCTGTTTTTTCATCTTGTCGGCGGTTTGCCAGGTGCGCGTGATGACTTCACCG
>Ga0302228_10002829_pt1 | contig 11609 bp, 11 predicted proteins | sample II_Palsa_N1_2_FD_193519 | JGI IMG/M metagenome (GOLD analysis project Ga0302228, IMG submission 193519) | Peat permafrost microbial communities from Stordalen Mire near Abisko, Sweden - II_Palsa_N1_2 | ecosystem: Environmental > Terrestrial > Soil > Palsa > Peat permafrost | place: Sweden...
CACCAACCGCCGCACCTTGATCAACGCCTCCCGCAGCGCCGCCATATCCACCGAACCCAGCGCCAGGCGAACCGCATGGGGCACGTGCGCCGTCGTCGCAAAGGGCTCGGCCGTGGACACTGAAATATTCTCCCGGGTCAGCGCCATGGCGAACTGATCCGCCCGGGTGTCTTCCGGCAACGGCAACCACAAAAAATACGAAGACGGATGACGAATATAATCCAGCCCAACCAGCACCTCCTCCACCAGCACCTGGCGCGCCCGGGCGTCTTCGCGCTTCTGCGCCTCCAACTGCAGGACGGTGCCGTCTTCAATCCAGGCGATGGCAATGGCCGTCATCACCCCAGGCGCGTTCCAGACGGTCGCCATGATGGTTCGCTCCAGCGCATGCACCCATTGAAGGGGCACGGCCACGAAGCCTACGCGCAGGCCGGTGGCAACACTCTTGGACAGCCCGGAAATGTACACCGTGCGTTCCGGCGCCAACTCTGCCAGCGGTGGTGGTGCGTCCTCCGCCAGGAAGGCATAGGCTGCGTCTTCGATAAGGATCAGGTCGTGCTGGCGGGCAATCGCCACCAACTGCTCGCGCTGTTCGATGCCAAGGACCCAACCCAGTGGATTGTGCAGGGTCGGCATACTGTAGACGGCACGTACCTTACGTCGGCGGCAAAGGTCTTCCAGGCAGCCAAGATCAGGACCTGCCGCCGTGACCGGGAGGGCAACGATTTCAAGGTGCAGCACCTCGGCCAGTACCTTGAAGCCCGAGTAGGTCAGCCCATCCACCGCCACCACATCACCGGGTTTGAGCAGCGCCATCATCGCCACCGCCAAGCCATGCTGGGCGCCGCTGACCATCAGCACCTGCTCGCCCGGAACCGTCAGCCCCCGGCTGCGCAAATGCCGCGCCACTGCCGCCCGCTCATGCGCCCGCCCGCCATGGGGTTGATAGCGCAACAGCGATTCCAGGTCACCGGACAGGGCCAACTGGCGCAATGCGGTGCGCAGCAGGTCAGCCTGGCCCGGCAACGATGGGTAATTGAAGTTAAGATCAATCATGCCGGCCGCCATGGCGACCTGGCCTATGCCCTGCCCTGGCGACAGCGTTATCTCCCGCACAAAGGTCCCGCGACCGGTTTCGCCGCTGACCAGTCCCATGGCTTCAAGCTCGGTATAGACCCGGCTGGCGGTGACCAATGCCAAGCCGTGAGTGCTCGCCAACTGCCGGTGCGTCGGCAAGCGGGTGCCGGGTGCCAGGCTTCCGGAGCGAATGTCCCTGGCGAAGGTATCGACCAACGACTTGTAGCGGGCGCGAGGCATAGGCGGCGTATCCATGACAATTTTTTGATTGTATTAATCTTCGATCATAGGATGTCCAGGATGCAACCTATCCTTATCGAGCCTGCCTCTCATGGAACGTACCTCGCCCCTTAATGCCCTGGAACACAACAACACCCACGGTTGGATCAATGGTTTTATCGGCGTGCTGATTTTCAGTGGATCACTGCCGGCGACCCGCTTGGCAGTGCTGGAATTCAATCCGATTTTCCTGACCGTCGCCCGTGCGACCATTGCCGCGCTGCTGGGGTTGTGTCTGCTGTGGCTGTTCAAGGAAAAACGCCCGGCCCGCCATCAACTGGTGCCGCTGATCATCGTTGCACTGGGCGTGGTGATCGGCTTTCCATTGCTGACGGCACTGGCGTTGCAATACGTGACCTCCGCGCATTCCATTGTGTTTGTCGGCCTGCTACCCCTGGCCACCGCAGTGTTCGGTGTGCTGCGCGGTGGCGAGCGCCCGCAGCCAGTGTTCTGGTTGTTCTCGATACTCGGCAGCCTGCTGGTGATGGGCTACGCCGTTTCCCAGGGCCTGAGCGCGGCGCCCGCCGGCGACCTGCTGATGCTATTGGCGATACTGGTGTGCGGTCTGGGTTATGCCGAAGGAGCAAAGCTGTCCCGCACCCTCGGTGGCTGGCAAGTGATCTGCTGGGCGTTGGTGGTGTCGCTACCGGTGGTGGCGCCCCTGACCTTGCTGCTGATGCCCGCAACGCTCTCAGGCATCAGCCTGCCGGCCTGGCTGAGCCTGGCCTATGTGTCGCTGTTCAGCATGCTGATCGGCTTTGTGTTCTGGTATCGCGGGTTGGCCCAGGGCGGGATCGCTGCTGTCGGCCAGTTGCAGTTGCTGCAACCGTTCTTTGGCCTGGCGCTGGCGGCGACCTTGCTCCATGAGCGCGTCAGCCTGGGCATGCTGGCGGTCACCGTGGCAGTGATTCTGTGCGTGGCCGGGGCGAAGAAGTTCGCTCGGTAGCACCTCGTTCAGCGCTGAGGCGCCACGATCTTGAACTTGATGGTGATTGCATTGGACACCGCGCTATCTGCCCACTCGCCCGCGCCGATATTGAAGTCGGCACGCTTGAGCACAAGCTCGCCATCAAACACCCCGATGCCGCCCTGCTCCTTGAGGGCCACCGGCACATCGACCGACCGGGTCTGCCCTTTGAGGGTCAGGTTGCCGCTGAACAGGTAAAGGTTGCCTCCCAAGTCGGTGACACGCATCGATTCAAAGATACCCACCGGAAACGTCGCCATATCGAACCAGCCGGGCTTGGGCAGTTCGGTATTGGCATCGCTGCTGCCGGCATCGATGCTCGGCAGTTGGATCTTCAGTACGGCATGAGCGGCGCCAGGGTTTTGCGTATCAAAATCCAGGGTCGCCTCATACTGGCCGAAGGTGCCGTACACCTGCTGTCCCATCTGATCATAGGTAAAGCTGATGGTGCTGGCGGCCGGGTTGACGTAGGTGTATTGCGCCGCCTGCGCGCCGCACAGGGCGAAGAGAGTGACCAGCGCAGCAGAAGGCAAAAATCGACGATTCATGAAGCTCTCCGCAAAGGCAAAGGGCGAACACTGGATTTATTCCGGCATCTGGCATTAGGCTCGCGTCCTCTAACGCAGGTTAGCTGCCCCAGAATAATAAGGATCCCCGATGCCCCCTCTTTCATTGCAGGACACCACCGCCCCTGAAGGCATTTGCTACGGCTGCGGCGCCAGCAACCCTCATGGATTGCATATCAAGAGCCGCTGGGACGCAGACGGCATCCACGTCATCGCCGAACATCTGCCGGACGCCAAATACTCCGGCTGGCCAGACCTGGTCTACGGTGGGCTGATCGCCATGCTGGTGGACTGCCACTCCAACTGGACCGCCATGGCCTACCACTACCGGGCTGAAAACCGCGAACCGGGCAGCCTGCCGCGTATCGACTGCGTCACCGGCAACCTGGGCATCAAGTTCGTCAAGCCGACGCCCATGGGCGTACCGCTAACGTTGCGGGCAAAGGTTGAGGGTGAGGTCGGGCGCAAGAGCCGCGTGGTCTGCGAGGTGTACGCCGGTGACGTACTCACGGCGATTGGCGATTCGATTTTTGTACGGGTTGATACCGGACAGTTGGCAGCCACTGCCCATGGTCGGGACACCTGATAGTGGTCTACATTCAGTGCCATCCGTTGAATGAGGAATACACCGATGACTCGTCTGACCGCCAAAGACTTCGCCCCTGAACTGCTGGAACTCTACGACGGCTACGCCCACGGCAAGCTCAACCGCCGCGAGTTCCTGGACCGCGCGGCACTGTTCACTTTTGGCGGGCTGACAGCCTCGGCGCTGCTCGCGGCCTTGAGCCCGAACTACGCCTTGGCCGAGCAGGTGAAATTCACCGACCCGGACATCGTCGCCGACTACATCACCTACCCCTCGCCCAAGGGCAACGGCACCGTGCGCGGCTACCTGGTGCGTCCGGCCAACGCCAGCGTGAAAACCCCTGCCGTGGTGGTGGTGCACGAGAACCGTGGCCTCAACCCATATATCGAAGACGTCGCCCGGCGCCTGGCCAAGGCCGGCTTTATCGCCCTCGCCCCCGACGGCCTGACCTCGGTGGGTGGTTACCCTGGCAACGATGAAAAAGGCGTGGAACTGCAGCAGAAAGTCGACCCTGAAAAACTGATGAACGACTTCTTCGCCGCCATCGAATGGCTGATGCACCACGACGCCAGCACCGGTAAGGTTGGCATTACCGGCTTCTGCTATGGCGGTGGTGTGACCAACGCGGCGGCAGTGGCGTATCCCGAGCTGGGCGCGGCGGTATCGTTTTATGGGCGCCAGCCGGACGCCAAGGATGTGCCACGGATCAAGGCACCAATCATGTTGCACTACGGTGAGCTGGACACACGGATCAATGAGGGCTGGCCGGCGTATGAAAAGGCCTTGAAGGCAGCAGGTACCACGTATGAGGCGTTTATCTACAAGGGTGCCAATCATGGTTTTCATAATGATTCGACACCGAGGTATGACGAGGCGGCGGCGAATCTGGCGTGGGAGCGGACGTTAGGGTGGTTTCGCAAGTATCTGGCTTGAGTGGGGTCGAGAACTTGAAGCAGGCTTGAGAGCGCCCCTCAATGCTCCAGCGCATACCGCCGGCAATGATTCAGATACCCCTGCTCATGACTCCCCACCAACTGCACCACGCTGGTCCATAACCACGAAGGCGCATCCAGCTGCTTCGAGCGATTCTCCTGCAACACCGCCATCCAGTCCTTGCGGGTCGCCCGGTCCATCTGCCGGGCGTGGGCAATCCCTACCACCCGCGCCAGGTAGCCAGCTGCGTGCATGGCATCAACCTCGCTCAACTCATCCAACTCCAGCTTCATGTCCTGGGGCAGCAGCTCGCGGATGAAAAAGCCGTGATCGAGAAAACGCGTCGCCAACATCCGCTCGCCGAGGCCTGGAGATAGCTGTCGTGCTCCCTCTACCACGCGGCGGCCGTTATCCCGTGGCATCTTCGCGCGAGCGGCTCGCGGAGCGGCGGCACCCACCGCTTCCTTAATGTCGATCAGGCAGTATTCCTGCTCGTCCTTGTCCCCTACCCCCAGCAGCACGGCATAGCGCAATAGCCCAAGGGAACTGCAGCCCTTGACCCAATAGGCCGAATCCAGCAACTCGACGTCAGCATCCTTGGGCCGGCCTTTCAACGACGTGACCAACTGATGGATCTCAGGCGAGGTGCAAACCGTTTCGAGGGCGTTTTTTTCGGCCCGTGACAGCGACCAGAAATGCTTGCCCAGCGGGATCGTCGGGCGGCTGTTCTCAATACGTTCACGGGCCAGGTTTTTCCAGGTGCGCTCCACCGCACTGCGCATCCCGGCCTTGACCTGGGAAGGCCGTGGCGGTGCCTCGTCGGGCTTATCCTTGAAGGCCTGCTCGTAGCCCAACATCATCTCTTCAAGCATTCGCGCGGTGGTCACCCCCGGTAAATCGGAACCTCGGGCGGCAGTCGCCAGGGACAAGGCCAGGCGTACCAGATCGTGGGCCGGGTTACCGATGACGGTCTGGTCCAAATCGCGGATATGCATGTCGATCCGCCCCTTGGTATCCCCGGTCGGGCCGAGGTTGCCGGCATGGCAATCACCGCAGATCCAGATTGCCGGGCCCTGGGGTAAGCGGCGCCCGGACTGACTGTGCAGCCAGTCGTAAAACTGCACGGTGCTGCCGCGCACATAAGCGTGGGCAGAACGCGCCATCTTCAGGTTACGCAATTGCGTGAGGTGAGGGATACGCGAAGAGGGACGCGGGATTTTCATGGAAGAACTCGCCGTGGGGGAACGGTAGAGCGTAGCCCAGCGAGAATGTTTCATTTTGTTTCCAGGCAATCGCCAAAAGACACAATCAGGCCCGCGCGACCACCTCCCGCAACCACGCCTTGAACGCCAGCATCGCCGAGGTTTCGTTCCGCGACTGCAAGCGCGTCAGCCAGTAACTGCCCGTGGTAATTCCCACCTCGAACGGTTGCCGGATCACATCCGTCGCCAGTTGCCGGGAAAACATCATCGCCGGAGCCAGGGCCACACCCACACCTTGCTGCGCGGCTTCCATCATCGCCAGGGACGAGTCGAAGACGATGCTGCGAGGCACCAACGTATCGGCAGGCAGGCCGGCGGCCTGGAACCATTGGGTCCATTCATCGGCGCGGTAGGAGCGCAGCAAGGTGTGCTTCAACAGGTCGGCCGGGGTCTGCAATTGCCGGGCAATCTGCGGTACGCACAGCACGGTGAGCGGTGCCTCCAGCAACTGACACGCCTCGGTGCCGTGCCAGGCACCCGCGCCGAAACGAATGGCGTAGTCCAGGCCCTCGGCGGCAACGTCGACGCGGTTATTGTTGGTGGACAGGCGCAAGTCGATAAAGGGATAACGCGCCTGAAAGTCCGGCAGACGTGGAAGCAGCCAACCGACGACAAACGTGCCCACCGCACCGACGGTCAGTACTTCGCGATAATGCCCCTCCTCAAACCGGCTCAGGGTCTGGGCGATGCGGTCGAAGGATTCGCGCAGTACCGGCAACAGGGTTTCGCCTTCACTGGTGAGCATCAGGCCCCGGGGCAGGCGTTTGAACAAGGTGACATTGAGCTGCGCCTCCAGGCTTTTCACCTGGTGGCTGACCGCTGCCTGAGTGACGCACAGCTCGATGGCCGCCCGCGTAAAGCTCAGATGGCGCGCCGAGGCCTCGAAGGCTCGCAAGGCATTGAGGGGGAGATGTGAACGGAGCATGGTCTGATCCAAATTTTTCTAATGGCTGCTGCGAGATATGGTCGTTTGCCCAATGGCAGCGGACTGACTAGATTTGCAACGCCCGCGCCGGTGCAGGTATCCAACGAATCAACTTCATGGAAGCGACATCATCATGTACGAAAAATCTTTGTCTCGAGTGCATAAAGTCACGATATTCGCCTTATTACTCGGCGCAGGCAACTGCATGGCAGCCGCCGACATTCGCCAGGTTGTAGACGCAACGGTTAAACCGCTGATGCAGCAACAGGCCATCGTCGGCCTGTCGGTAGCGATCGTGCAGAACGGTCAGGCGCAATACTTTAACTACGGCGTCGCCTCAAAGGACGGCCAACAACCGATCACCGAAAACACCCTGTTTGAAATCGGCTCGGTGAGCAAAACCTTCGCCGCTACCCTCGCTGGCTACGCCCAGGCCACCGGCAAATTGAAGCTCGAGGCTCCCGCCAGCCAATACTTGCCCGCGCTGCGGGGTGGCAAGTTTGACCACATCAGCGTGCTTAACCTAGGCACTTACACAGCAGGCGGCCTGCCCCTGCAATTCCCCCCGGAAGCTGACAGTACCGACAAGATGATCGGCTACTACCAACATTGGAAACCCGATTTCGCTCCCGGCACACAACGCCTGTATTCCAACCCAAGCCTGGGCCTGTTTGGTTACCTGGCGGCGCAAAGCCTGGGGCAACCGTTCAACCAGTTGATGGAAAAAACCCTGCTGCCGAAACTTGGCCTCAAGCACACCTACATCAACGTACCCAAGTCGCAAATGGGCCTGTACGCCCAAGGCTATGACAAGGACGGTAAACCCTCACGCGTCGGTCCGGGCGCCATGGACAGCGAAGCCTATGGGCTCAAGACCAGCACCTCGGACCTGATTCACTACGTTGAAGTGAACATGAACCCGACCAAGCTGGAAAAACCCCTGCAACAAGCCATCGCTGCCACCCACACCGGCTACTACACGGTCGAAGGCACCACCCAGGGCCTGGGCTGGGAGATGTACCCTTACCCGATCAAGCTGGATGCCCTGGTTGCCGGTAATTCGAACGCCATGGCCTTTGAACCCCACAAGGTCAACTGGCTGACTCCGCCACAATTACCCCATGCCGACACGCTGTCCAACAAGACCGGCGCCACCAATGGCTTCGGCGCCTATGTGGCCTACGTGCCCAGCAGAGGCATCGGTATCGTGATCCTGGCGAACAAAAACTACCCGAATGCCGAGCGAGTGAAAGCCGCCCACACTATCTTGAGTGCCATGGATCAATAGGACCTTCATCAATGCCCGACCGTCAGTGGACACTGCTCGATAGCCAGGGGCAGCCGTTTTCCAGCGACCGCCCTGGCACTGTCGGCGGGCATAAAAAAAGCCGGCTCTATGGCCGGCTGGATTGCCCGGCCGCCCTGAGCGCTTTAGCACGGGGCGGCTATGTGGCAAACCGGGTGTTTTTCCTGGATGAAGCGACAGCCAGGGCTGCGGGGTATCGGCCGTGTGCAGTGTGCATGCGAGCCGAATACATGCGATGGAAAGCCGAATATCGATAAAATACAGGCGGGCTTACTCGCGAATACAGACTGTAGCCGCTGCCGAGGTACGAGGCTGCGATGCGTGTCTGCAGGACCGCCCCCGAGGGTCGCTTCGCCCCCCATCGCAGCCTCGTACCTCGGCAGCGGCCACAACCACATTCACGGTTTTACTCCCCCATTTTGGCGATGTTACATCCCCAACCACCCCGGCAACGCCAGCGAGATAAACGGCACATACGTGACAAGAATCAGGAACGCCAGCAGGATCATCAACCACGGCAACGCCGCCCGGATCGTCTGACCAAGGGTCAACCCGGTCACCGCCGACGTCACAAACAGGTTCAACCCCACCGGCGGATGCACCAGGCCAATTTCCATGTTCACCACCATCACAATCCCCAGGTGAATCGGGTCGATGCCCAGCTTCATGGCAATCGGGAAGAAGATCGGCGCCAGGATCAGCACAATGGCTGACGGCTCCATAAAGCTGCCCGCCACCAGCAGCACCACGTTAACCATGATCAGGAAGCCAATGGGCGTCAGGCCTTCGGAGATCACCCATGCGGTGATTTCCTGGGGAATCTGTTCGGTGGTCAGTACATGGGCGAACAGCATGGCGTTGGCGATGATAAACATCAGCATGATCGCCAACCGGCCAGACTCCAACAGTACTTTCGGGCAGTCCCTGAACTTCATGTCCTTGTAGACAAACAGTGCGACAAACGCCGAATACACCGCCGCCACCGCTGCCGCTTCGGTCGGGGTGAACATGCCGCTGTAGATGCCGCCAAGGATGATCACCAGCAACAGCAAGCCCCAGAACGCACGACGGGCGCAGGTCAGCCACTCACGAAAGGTAGCCCGTGGTTGTGCCGGTAGCTTCTTGATGCGCGCGACAATGTAGATCGCGATCATCAGCATCAGGCCCAGCAGCAGTCCCGGGATCACCCCGGCCATGAACAACTTGCCCACCGAGGTTTCGGTGGCTGCCGAGTACACCACCATCACAATCGACGGCGGAATCAGGATGCCCAAGGTCCCGGCGTTGCAGATGATCCCGGCGCCGAACTCCTTCGGATACCCCGAACGCACCATACCCGCCACGGCAATCGAACCCACCGCTGCCACCGTCGCGGGTGATGAGCCGGACAGTGCGGCAAACAACATACACGCCAGCACTGCGGCAATCGCCAGGCCGCCACGGATGTGGCCGACACAGGCGTTGGCAAAGTCGATCAGCCGTTGCGCTACGCCGCCGGTGGTCATGAACGCACCCGACAGCAGGAAGAACGGAATCGCCAGGAAGGTGTAGGCGTCCGAAGTTTCAAACAGTTTGATGGCCAGTGAGCTCACCGAGTCCGGGCTGAACATCAGGATCGACGCCGCCCCCGACAAACCCAGGGCAATCGCAATCGGCACCCCGAGAAACATGAACACGAACAACAACAGGAACAGACAAAGAACGGCCATCAGTGACGCTCCTCATGGCTGCCCGCCAGCTTGCTGGCTTCACCGGCTTCGTCCGCCAGCCCCAGCCCGGTTTGCCGATGGGTAAAGATGCGGTAGAAAATTTCCAGGTAGCGGATGAACACCAGAGCAAAGCCGATGGGCACGATCACCACGATGTCGCCGACATCCACCCCGAACTTGTCGAGGTCTTCAGCGCCGATGTGCGCGGTCATCACGGCACTGACCCACTTGTAACTGGCAACCATGAACAAGCCCGCATACGCCAGGCAGCACAGGCAAGCCAGCATGCCCAACACACGCTGCACCGGGCGCGCGGTCAGCTTGACCAGGGCGTCGACGCCCAGGTGGCCGGCGGTGCGTACACCGTAGGAGATCCCGAAGAAAATCAACCAGCCGAACATGGCCTTGGTCAGCGCCACGCTCCAGGTCATGTCCTGGGCCCAGCCCATGGTGCCGTCGCCCAAGGCGTTGAAGAAGTTGCTGCTGAAGGCCCACTTGTCGGCCAGGGAAAAGAACAGGGTGTAGATGTTGTTGAGCATGACGTAGACAAAAGTCACCAGGGTCATGGCGGCCAGCAGGAAGGCGATAAAACCTTCCTCCAGGTGCTCCCAGACGCGCCTTAGCGTTTGCATGGCAAAACCTCGCGAAGCAGAGATAGGTAGGTGCAAGGCTTGGGGGTGGTAACCGGGTCAAATGTGGGAGCGGCGGTGCGACGATTCGACTTGCTCGCTCCCACATTTAATCTCGGTGCTCCCCCTACATCACTGGTTCGACTGATCCGCCGCCTGAATCAGGTCGGCACCGATTTCACCTTCGAACTTCTTCCACACCGGGCGCATGGCTTCGCGCCAGAGCTGGCGTTGCTCGGGAGTCAGTTCGATGATTTCGCTGGTCTTGGCGTCGATGATCTTCTGCTTGGCCGACTGGTTCAGCGCTTCGGCCTGTCTGTTCACCTCGACGGTGACCTCGACCATGATCTGGTCAAGCGTGGTGCGGATATCCGGTGGCAGGCCGTTCCAGAATTTGGCATTGGTGATCACCATGTAGTCGATCAGGCCATGGTTGGACTCGGTGAAGTACTTCTGCACCTCGTTGACCTTCTGGCTTTCATAGTTCGACCAGGTGTTCTCGGTGCCGTTGACGGTGCCGGTCTGCAAGCCCTGGTAGACCTCGGCAAAACTCATCTTGCGCGGGTTGGCGCGGATCGCCTTGAACTGCTCTTCCAGCACACTGGATGCCTGCACGCGGAACTTCAGGCCACGAGCATCCTTGGGTTCACGCAGGGCCTTGTTGGCCGACAATTGCTTGAGGCCGTTGTGCCAATAGGCCAGGCCGAGGATGTTCTTGTCCTGCATCGAGGTCAGCAATGCCTTGCCCTGGGCCGCCTGGAAACGGTCGACGGCGGCCAGGTCATTGAACAGGAATGGCAGGTCATAGATCTGCACCTGTTTGGTGTACTGCTCGAACTTGGCCAGGGACGGTGCCAGCATCTGCACATCGCCCAACAGCATGGCTTCCATTTCCTTGCCGTCGCCGAACAGCGACGAGTTCGGGTAAACCTCGACCTTGACCCGGCCCGGCAGGCGCTCTTCCGCGAGTTTCTTGAACAGCAGCGCGCCCTGGCCTTTGGGGGTGTTTTCGGCGACTACGTGGGCGAACTTGATCACAATCGGGTCGGCCGCCTGGGTCAGGCCCGCGGCAAACAAGGTGGCGGCGCAGAACAGCGCCCGAGAAAGCTTGAGCATGGAAATCACCTTCTTATTGTTGTGTTATAGGGCAAGGTGCCTGATGTCACGCGTATAGAGAATTTCGAATTTTAGATGCCTGCGTTCGGCGTGGACGAACGCCGAACTTGCAGACAATCCAAAATCCAGGCGGGAGCTGGCTTGCCTGCGATAGCCATAGGTTTCTACACAATTGCGCAGGTGCCTGACTTTCTGTAGCCGCTGCCGAGGCACGAGGCTGCGATGCGGGCCGCAGGACCGCTTGGGGGGGCGCC
>Ga0302228_10002831_pt1 | contig 11604 bp, 10 predicted proteins | sample II_Palsa_N1_2_FD_193519 | JGI IMG/M metagenome (GOLD analysis project Ga0302228, IMG submission 193519) | Peat permafrost microbial communities from Stordalen Mire near Abisko, Sweden - II_Palsa_N1_2 | ecosystem: Environmental > Terrestrial > Soil > Palsa > Peat permafrost | place: Sweden...
TACAAGGATATTAGCTCAGCTGTCAACTGCTTAGTTTACTTCCAAGTTCCGTCGTTGATGCTTACGGTCTTCGTGCTTATTTTTGCATCGACATTGAATTAAGGAAAATTCAATCATGGAAAATGGCTCCGATTTTCGAGATAGTTTCGATAAAGTACTTAGACATCAATCGAGATTGAAATCTGATGTAACGGCGAATCTTGAGTCATACGCAGTTACTAGGGCTGACGCACAGGATGCGGCATTAGCTAAATCGTCAGCTTTAGCGACACAGGGAAATGAATACGAGGTTCAACGCCCCATAAGAAGTTGGCTAGGTAAAACCACCGCATTTAACGACGGTAAAATAGGAGCTCACCCGGATTTTCTGCATTTATCCGGGACAGACGGTTTTCAGTATCACTATGTAACTACTATGTTTGTGGACATAAAAAACTCCACACGTTTAGCGATTAAATATGATCTGGAAACTGTGCAATGGATAAAGAATTCAATATTGCGTGCAGCTTCAGAAGTAGTTCGTGCTCTCGATGGCCACGTCCATAGATTTATGGGCGATGCACTAATGGCCTTCTTTGGAGGATCATCAGTTCACAAAGAATCATCGGCGCTCGCAGCAATCAACTGCTCCGCGTTCTTAAGATTGTTGATGGAAGTTTCGGTTATACCCTCGTTACAAACGAGAGGCATTGATATAAGAGATCTAGGATTTCGAGTTGGCCTCGACTTTGGCGATGACAGCCAGGTTTTATGGTCATCATATGGATACTCTAATGTGCAAGAGGTTACAGCCACCTCTTTTCATGTCGATGTATCCGCAAAGCTACAAGGTATGGCCGCCAAAGATGCTGCAATGCTTGGTCAAGGGTTGATAGACTTCTTGGATTTTCCTGAGACTTTCTACAAAATTAAAAATGAAAACCGGTATGGCGTAAAAGAACCAGTTCCTTACCTGCGTCCAAATTTTCTCAAAAAAGACGGAGAAAGCCTCAACTACGTCGTGCGAGAACTTGATTTTAGAAAATTCATTAGGCTTCTACCCATTCCTGCAGAGCTTAAAAGCTCGATAGCAAAAGATATTATCAACTTATCTGGCGTGAATTTTAAAGCGTATTCGCAGGAATCTCCTGAAAATTGGTCAGATTACTTCTCTCTTTCAAGGTGTATCAGAAAAGATATCCCGATTAAGTTTCTTGTAATCGTAAGCGCAGCCTTGATGGCGATTCATAAATCGCTAACCGTAACTTTTACAAAAACAAATTATGGGAGAGAAGCTGCTGCAAATACTTCAATAACTCCTGAAATAATAAATATATCAATATCTAGACGTGAAAATACTTTTCATCAAACCTTGCCATCCTCTGCGACTTTCGAAAGAAACACCGCCTATAGAGGCATTCACATCGTCGAGGCTTCTATCAGAACTCAGGCAAATATCGAAATATTCAAAGATGTAATAGCGGTTCATATCGAGTAACCATCATTCTTTAAAAATGAATTAGACACCAGTAGACATCACACGAAATTGCGTCGAAAAACATTTGTCGGCTGTTGCAGAACACCTCGGTAGTTCCAGCAACGGTAGGGGCGACCTTGCGGACCCCACTTCCAAGTCCAGCTATCAGGCGTAACATCTAGAAAGCTGGCCTGTCTCCCTTCCTTCGAAGCCCTTTGAACTGATTCGCCGCACCAAATCTCATTAGTTCCGGCCATGGCTTGCAACCTTGACGCAATATTTGCAGATGGGCCAACTGCTGTGAGGGTGTTTCTTTCATGGCGCGAAGACCCTGTTGGCAGGCCAATTCGCGCTAAAATAAGTTCACCCAGATCAATACCAATACGGGCATCGACTGGGGATATATGATTTGCTTCTAACAACGGATTTACCAGTCGACTAAGTACGAAGAACATCTCTTCAGCAGCATCGAGTGCTGCGTCGGCCGCTTCAGCATCATTTTTATCGACTCCTAAAATAGCCATAAGGCCATCACCTGTATTCTTTTCGACGTAGGCGCCGTGGCGATAAAGAACCCGCATCATCATTGGTATTACGCAGTCCAGCATAAATAGGACGTTTCTTAGAATGGCCGGATCCGATGAGCTCGTCATTCGAGTAAATCCGCGGATATCAAAAATAGCGAAATGGCTCGAACTTTTCTGCCGGAACCAATGACAATCAGAAACGGGGTCAGGTTCACTTTCAGACATGAACCGAAGGCCGTCACTGACAAGACTCAGTGATCGTCGACGCTATCGACGAAACGCGCCCGAGGCGATCCTCGGAGCATGGCCAGACAACCACGACTCGACCTGCCCGGCATTCCGCAACACGTCGTCCAGCGCGGCAACAACCGCTTGCCCTGCTTTCTCGACGAGAACGATAGACAACGCTATATCACCTTGCTGGGCGAAGCGCTGCTGGATACAGGCTGCAGACTGCACGCTTATGTGCTGATGGACAATCACGTTCATTTGCTGATCACGCCGCCCGACATCGGCGCGGTTGCTCGCCTGATGCAAAAACTCGGACGCGGCTACGTCGGCCAGTTCAATGTCCGTCATCGGCGTACCGGAACATTGTGGGAGGGCCGCTACAAGGCAAGCCTGGTCGACAGCGAAAGCTATGTGTTGCACTGCCACCGCTATATCGATCTCAATCCCGTCCGAGCCCGCATGACGGACGATCCCACAACCTTCGCATGGTCCAGCTGCGCCAGCCATTGCGGACTTCGCCAAGAGGTCATGCTCTCACCGCATCCGCAATACAGCGCGCTCGGCGCTATGCCAGAGTCGCGCGCCATGGCCTACAGTCAGCTGCTACGCGAAACCCTTTCCGACGACGACCTGGCATCCATTCGGAACTATCTCCAACAACAAAGGGCGCTAGGCCGGGATGACTTCCGCGCCATGGTCGAAGCCAAAACCCAACGGTTCGCCGGCCTTCGCCCCGCACATCGACCAGCCCGTAATAGTTCAAAACGGTCCTAAGTGAACCTGACCCCGTTTTGGAAGGGTCCAAAACCGAGATTAAAGTCGACTTTGCAACATCGCCCTCAAAGAACCCCACGCTGCCCCCTGCTTTTGCTGAAGCTTCCTTTCAATGCACGTTCCTACCAACGATATGAAGCGAAGTGACGCCAGGCGCGACTTCCACGGGCATTTCGTAATAAACATGAATCTGATCTCCCCACTGGTTCGCGAAGATCTCCACATATTGTTGAAGTGGCCTCGTCGATTTCGCCGCCACTTTGAAGCCTGCCGTCTGTAAATCCGCCTCAACCTTGGCGAGGGTGAGCTCGCCCATGCCGCTACAAGCGATATCGAGAACAGAAGTGGAACCTCGGCCGCCCGTAGCTCGCCCTTGAGCAACCTGCCAAGAAGAATCAAAGCTGTTCGACTTGGCAGGTAATGGCTCGTCTTGAATTTCGTCGCGGAAAGAGAGCGCCCAAGGATCGTACGATTGGAGCAGCATGGGGCGATGTATTTCGTAGCTACCGATAGAATCCATCGGTGCCACTTGGACGACATGCTGCATCTTTACACCAGTGACGCGTTCCACATCAGCCATGCTGATGTAACTGTGATCTTTGGCTACAAGAGGTAGCAACCCTTTCCATAGCTTCGTCATACATGAGTCGGACGGTGGAGCTATGTAAATGCTGCCGCCTGTCGATTGAGCGTTGGCGTAAGGCGCGACCAAAACTATCGCTATAAAGATCCAATTCCATCGGTGCTTGGAAAGCCATTGCACAGTCATCTCCACCACTTTAGTTAGCCAGATCCCACGAAAGATGCGGACACCCACATACCGCTGATAAGTGATCCCATCCCTGCTTCGTTGCAAAATATCACTGCCCCCTTTTCGGCCCTGCCTGGTCAGCTCTTACCATCCACGGCGCTACCACTACCATGTGCTTTGTCGGTAAGGATGGCGTTATCAATCCAACTCGCGTAGTGGCTCAGGCGGACGTTGTAGTTGGTTTGGCCGTAAAAGCCTGGGTGGAGAAGAATGGCGTTGTCTTTTCCACGTTTCCAGGAAACCAGTCCGGCCACTTGCCATTGGCCGTTGACCTGGATGAGTACGGGGCCGCCGCTGTCGCCATCGCCCGATATGCCTTCCAGCGGCAACGCTGACGGTGGCTTATGGAAGGTGTAGCTGAGCCATCGGTCTTGAACGCCGTTGATGGTGTTGAATGCGCGACGCAGAACCGTGCGGTGGGCACCGTTGGCATCCTGCCCGCGCGATCCCGTGCCGGTCGCACCCTTGCCCACGATCTTGATGGTCTTTCCCAGTTCGTCGTTTTTTCTGTAGATGGCGATCGGGGCAACATCGGTGACCGGCTCGCTCAATTTCAACAAAGCGACGTCGTTCGATGCCGAGAGAAACGCGATGATCTGCGTCGCGTCATGGGTCTTCAGTGCCTTGTCGACAAGCGGCTGAGGAAGTTTCTGGTACCCCGGATAAAGCACCACACGTTCAACGTGCCGAGGGACATGATTGATGGTCACCTCGTTGACGCCGCCGGATTGCCATGTCACCGCATGGGCCGCCGTGACTACCCACCGTGGATCGATCAATACGCCATGGCCTTCCATGGGTATATCGGCCAGTGCAGGCAGTTCGGCATCCGGCACTCGATACTTCGCGTCATCGACATCATCACGAATGACGACTGCACTAGCGGAGAACGAAAGAACCAGCAGCACCAAGCAAAGCGGTTTCGACAACATGCGTGTTCTCAGGCAGGAAAGGATGGGGGGAATTCTCTGGTCTCGATACGGGCTGAAAACGTAGTCAGAGTCGATTTTTCAAAATCGCCCCAAAAAAGTGCACTCTGACCCCTGATTTTGGTAAGAGATGGTGAGAATTCTTTGGTTTCGATGCGGGCTAAAAACGGGGCACGAAGTCGTTTTTTTAAATCGTCCAAAAAAACTTCGCTCTGACCCCTGTTTTCCTTTCTATTCATGCTTCTTATTTACGCGAATAATATTTCCGTCCTCCTTGTACGAACTGACCACGCCATGGCGCTTCAAGGCAGCTAGCAACGCCAAGACGGCATTGGTGTGCGGCACCTGCGGCCGGTCCTTTCCAATGGTCGTCAGCGCCGAATAATCGGCACCAAGTGCGTCAATCAAAGCGAAAAGCACTTGTTGATCGAGCGTATCTAAGTGAGGTTCGAGCAATGCAAGGACGTCAAGTGGCGGCAGACCAATGGCCGCAAGCTTCTCGATAATTTTCACAGGCAACTGATAATTACTGCGGATGGCAACACGCGCTATCTCCAGCAAACCTTCATCGTTAGAGGCGTCTGTATAGTCAGCAGCATGGCTCATGATCGCGGCTTTGACCGATGCGGACACGATGTCGCTGCGAAGCAAAGCAGACAGATCGGCACTCACTAGGGAAGGACTCACGTATTCCAAGAACTTCGTAGACAACTCAATGTATCTCTCGCGCGTGCGCCAGTCTGTGGCGGCAAGCTGCTTATACGTCAGTGCGCCGTCTTCGATGATTTGAGACTCCAGCAGTAGCGGAAATAGCTCTCCTGGCTCCGCCGCCACATCCCCGGGCGCGAGGTAGTGTTCGAGCTCAAGACTTTCAACGAGCCGTGTACGCAGCTTCGCCTGCATGACATCGCGGGCAGCGAGAAAACGCTTAGCAAGCTCAACTTTTTCATCCTCATTAACGCCGGCGCGACCGGTGATGCCTTCCGAAGCCGCGAGCACGTGTGCTAATGCGTCGTCGATCTCCCCGATCACCTCGATATAACGCGCAATGTTTCGGAACGTCGAGGGGAAGCGGAGATGCTTGGCAAGCAGTCGCCACGACTCTTGAGGCGCATCGCCAATATCATAAACGATGCAGGTGGGAACAGCCAACTCGATAAGTCGATCGATGAGCTGCGGACCTAGCGATTTTACAGCGTCGAGCGCATTCACGAAGAATGATGGCGTGCTGACTGATGGGGAATTGCCATCGATCGCAGATAGGTAATCGTCCATGTGTTCCAGCACGTAATCGTAGACGTCCTCGTTTGAATCAATGAAGTCATCGAGCGCCAGACTGGCGTCATTCGAAAGCGCCGACCGCAGATTTATCTCGCTGATTTCGTAAGCGTCATTTGCGACGAATGCGTTGCGGACGACATCCGACAGGACTCTCAGGTCGGGTATCTTGATCGCACATTTTGCAAATAGGTCGGCAATACTTGATGCCTTTTCCTCCGCCAAGTCGGTAGTCGTCAATACCGGAAAATCTAAATGGTGCCGCGCCAAGAATTCAGCCACGGCTTCGTCGACGAGGTAGTCGTTGGCGGGAGCTAAGTGACCGAGCGCTGCATTGACGAGCGGAACTCGAAACGAGTCTTCCAAATCTTCGTCGCTTATTAAGTACACAAACGAGCGGAGAAACTGCGGAGCAAGCTGTTCAATGAGAATAATACTTGCGGCCCCACTGATCAGGTATGCCCGCAAGAATCGCTTTTGGTCACTACCAAAGCGTACGAGGGAACCCACCATCAGGTCGGCTATATCGGCGTGTTGCTGGCTTGCAAGAAGATGGTCCAAGATAGCTATGTTATAGAGCGCAGGCTCCGCAAAAGCCGCCTCGCCATGCTCGCGAAGGACAGCTTCAACATCGTCGACACTAAGAGAAAAATGCTCATCCATCACGTCGCGTTCAACATGATGGATGATGAAATTCGTAGCAGCAGGGCTCACGCGGTTGCCGTGGAATGTCGATGTGTAAAGGGTAAAGTTTCGGTTAATGTATCCGCCGCGCATCATCTGATACGCCAACCCGGGAGTCACCAATTCCCGCGCAATGGCGTCAAGCGATTGGCTTGAGCCGTTCAACACAACCAGAAAGTCATCACGCGCCAGAAGGTCGCTTATATCAGCGCCACGCAGGAATTCAAGATCGTCGCGCCGACGGCTCTGAACGGAAGCTAGCTTCTTCCGGTCGATAGCATCCCATCGCGACGGTTCGAACGGACCAAAAGTGTCCTCTAGGTCATTACGAGAAAATGATAAGTTATTGCCATTGCCGTAACTGCGTCGTAGCTCGATGGGAGTGCCTTGGGAATCTTGAACATATGCTTTCCAAAATTCCGCGCCTCTAAGATCATCCTCGGAACGAACTGCGCCATTATAGAAATAGTGTCCCTGAGCGTATGGGAAGGATGCCGAGCGCGCAGTACGCATCGCGTAAGTAATCAATTGCTCGCCGAGGTCGGCGCTTCGCTCGGCTATGCTGTCAAAGACTTCAATTGCGCGCGCCGCGGCTATGAGGTCGGCTTCTATTGATCGAATATTGGCGGTCACTAGCTCACGGCTTGCGCCATATAGGGCATCGATGTTGCTCTTCCCGATTCGAATAGCTTCGAAATCGGATAGATGCGTGCTTTTGTAAAGCATCATTGCAAACAGCTCGCTTTGGCTGAGTTTTAGACTGGCGCCATCGCCTGAAAATATTCGATCCCGGAAAACTAGAAATTCGTTGCGCACGTTTTTAAGGAGCCGCATGTCCGGCACGTAGCGGCTGGCCAGGTCAATGAGCTCCGACTCGATCTCGGGTTTGATATCGAGCAACAACGTCGCGGCTAGATTTCGAGCGCTTCGGTGCGTAATGAACGGAACAACAGGAATCACGAGGTCAAAGAACTTGGTCCGGTTGGCCCGAAACGTTTCTACTTCCGCGGGGTCAGAAACGCCATGGATGCCCAGTTCGGATATTCGCCCCTGCTGAGTAAGGCTCAGCTGGTCGAAGATGCTGTCCTTGATTGCATAGATGAAGCGGATGGGGCTCTGAACTTGAGGCGAGGCCTGCAGCAAGGTATTCAACGCTCTCAACGTTTCAAAAATATGCGCATCGTTGAAACGGTCGATGTCCTCGAAAATGACGATGTTGCGTTTCGACACTTCGAAAAAATACACAATTTCATCAAGGTATTGGTCGAAGTACGAAACGGATTTATCGTCAAGCGTTACGGTCGCCGATCCGGCGGACACTTGCTTGATGCTTAGGCGCCCGTGAAAAAGGTAACGCAAAGCAAATACGGCAACTGCTCCGATGATGAGTACGATGAGATGAATCCAGGCGCCGATCACCGCCAAGCCGGTTATCGCGGCGATAATCTTTCCAGTCCATCCGGTCAACAGGAACACCACGGCAATCCCAACGCCTGCCAGCACGGCTAATGCCAGTTCGCGGCGGACGCCAAAGCGCTCGATGCGTCTGAAGCGCGAGCCAGGCGTTTTGCCGGGTTCCTCCCGGTAGAGGAGCTGCTTTACGATTTCCTGCTGGATCCGATTGCTCGTGGTCGCGGCCTGCTTGGGAACAGACTCATCAAGCTCCTTCTTTTCGATCGGTGCCAAGGTGGACAGCGATAATTCGACAACACGATTACGGTGACGCTCAGCCACCTCCGCCAAAATGCTGCTCTTGCCGACCCCGTAGGTGCCGGACAAGGCGATATTGCGAATATTTGGATTACCCAGCGCTTCGTCTATCGCAGAAACGTAAACGCCATGTTCGTGTTCGATGTATTCTGGTATCAGCGGAGTGAGCTTAAAACGCTCGACGTCCCCATCGTGCGGCGACCCTGCATCGCGGGGATAGCTTTTCTGGATACTTATTCGCCACCTGAACTTGCGCATCCACCGCGGCCATCCTCCCGGCGTTTCAGGATGCTGCAGGCCGGGCACTTCTTTAAAACTCATGGTGGACTTCCTGTCAGACGCTAGTCGATAAATGAAGTGTGGTGCATGCATTTTGTTGAACGGCCGGGCGAGACCGGGGGCAGAGTCGACTTACGATGGTAGCGACCTCGAAACATAAACTCTCACCAGTGTTGTAGTGCGATTGCCTTTTGATAGACAGCCACAGATTCCAACTCTTCGGTCTCACGCGCCCGGACGTTACGGTTGAGAGGCATACAGTAGTCCTCTAAAGAAGGGAAAGTAGACAACGATCCCTTCAGCAATGCTCTGGGAAAGACTTCGCCCGAATACAGCGCGTCCATGTCCTTTTGAGATATCTGAAACAGGGGCACTGGATGTCCGTAATTAGCGACAATCGCCTTCAGTTCCAGTCTTGTCCTCTCATAGCACCACTCCCAACCATCTGAGAAAGGCCGGTAGCGCACAATCTCCTCGTCGCCTAGCCAATCGACACGTTCCAGTAACACTAATTCCAAGCGTTGGTTGCTGGACTTACGATAGTCGAGGTTGTTATCAGTGGTGAATGCGCGAACTGGCAGGAGCGTGGCCGGACTTGCCAATGCACGCAGCTCCTCGAAGAATCTATGCGGTTGCTTGTAACAACTGCGAAGTGGATAGATTTGGCTGCTCGTTCCTTCCAACCACTCACGACGAACTCCAAATAAATCGCTTGTAGTCTCCAGAACCTTGTCAGTGAGCGAAGAAAGCAACTGGCTCGACGATGCAAGCTGTGAAAGATCTATCGTCGGCAGCAGTCGGGGAATCTGTGTAACCGCGACGCCATGCTTTTCAAAGACCTCAACAAATCGAATCGCGACTACATCGATAGGACGGTGAGGCTGCCGCCTAATTTTCTTCCACAGGGCCTTGAGATCGATGCCAACGCCGTAAAAATTCGGCTTGAATTCAAAAATGTCTTCTGACAATTGGCTGATCTCCTTACAACCGATCGGTAAAATGATGTCAGTACCAGGAACAGTTCAAATGACTTGATACCTATCAAAAATTTTCATAAAACATTTTTTGGAACCGGTCGGCTCTTAATCGTTTGATTGGTCACTCTCTGGCGCTTGCAGCTTTGGCTGCACCGACTCACCCAAGCTAAGTGTCTCGTTGATCGCGGAATACTTCAAAGGAACGGTTTGGACTGGCTGGCCGTCAATAGTTACACCGACTTCTTCATGCTCAAATGATTTGGCATAGTCTTTAGCCGCCAAGATCACGGCATCGTTAAGTTTGTCCAATACGACATCCGAAGTGATGCCAAGCTCTTTAGCACGCGCCAGTGTCTCCATGGCCTGGATGGTCCGTCCGTGCCGCGTCAAAAAAAGATACGGCAAACGTGCTACGTCTCGAACCATCGCGAGTAGCAGGCGGAGCGCTTTTGAATCACCAATGACACTAATACGGACGGGAGAACCAGACTCGATGCTCGTGATCCAGATTTCTGTCCGAAAGTCATCAGACCGTTGATCAGCCTTCTCGATTATCTGCTTAACTATATCTGCTAGATGCGACAACAGGGCAATGTAGCCAGCAAACGCTCCTAATCGATCAACGCCATCCAGTTCTAGAACAACTGACAATTGATCAGCTTTTCCTTCTTCAACTGGTACAGCGAATAGATTCCCCAACGCCTCGTAATGTTCGTAACAAGTGATCAATGCAGATCCAGGTGCGATCAAGCCGGTTATCGATGGAGCATTCTTGTTTTTTTGAAGAACGACATCAAAAGCCCCCGCCAACTTGGCTAGCGCCTGCCTTCCCGGGCGAAGCAACCCTTCAAGCAGCGGATACTCTTTGAGTATCAAGTCAAATTTCCGGGCCATTTCATGCAGCTCGACCGCAGTTGCCGAGGGGGAAATATCTTGAAGTTGCCGAGCTATAAGGCTAATTACTTCCTGTAGATGAGAACGACCAGCTTTGATACTTACATCGCTGTTCGCCGCGATTTCTTCAAGGGCGACATTAAGCTTAGGTTCGGCAGTTTGGATTTGAGTTAGGAGCTGCTGTACGGCGCCACCTGGCGTGAGTACGATTTGCGCCAATGCTTTACGAACATCATCCTTGTACATATCTACCCCTTGACCGTGAATGCAACTTGCACTTTGTCGATAATCTAGGAACGTCAAAAACGCAAATCCATAGCTATAAGCATCAAACCATCGGCAACTTCAACCCCTTCTCCTTCGCACACTCAACAGCCTCCTCATACCCAGCATCCGCATGCCGCATCACGCCGGTGCCCGGATCGTTCCACAGCACGCGCGCAATGCGCTTGTCCGCCTCAGCCGTCCCATCGCACACGATGACGATGCCGCTGTGCTGCGAATAGCCCATGCCCACGCCGCCACCGTGATGCAGCGACACCCACGTCGCGCCGCCAGCCACGTTGAGCATGGCGTTGAGCAGCGGCCAGTCGCTGACGGCGTCGCTGCCGTCTTTCATGGATTCGGTTTCGCGGTTGGGTGAAGCGACGCTGCCGCTGTCGAGGTGATCGCGGCCGATCACCACCGGCGCTTTCAACTCGCCGTTGCGCACCATCTCGTTGAAGGCGAGGCCGAGCTTGTCGCGCAAGCCCAGGCCAACCCAGCAGATGCGCGCGGGCAGGCCCTGGAAGCTGATGCGGTCCTTGGCCATGTCGAGCCAGTTGTGCAGCGCCTTGTCGTCGGGGATGAGTTCCTTGACCTTGGCGTCGGTTTTGTAGATGTCTTCCGGGTCGCCGCTGAGCGCGACCCAGCGGAACGGGCCGATGCCGCGGCAGAACAGCGGGCGCACATAGGCGGGCACGAAACCGGGGAAGGCGAAGGCGTTGTCGCAGCCGACGTCCTTGGCCATCTGGCGGATGTTGTTGCCGTAGTCGAAGGTGGGGATGCCCTGCGC
>Ga0302228_10002841_pt1 | contig 11573 bp, 10 predicted proteins | sample II_Palsa_N1_2_FD_193519 | JGI IMG/M metagenome (GOLD analysis project Ga0302228, IMG submission 193519) | Peat permafrost microbial communities from Stordalen Mire near Abisko, Sweden - II_Palsa_N1_2 | ecosystem: Environmental > Terrestrial > Soil > Palsa > Peat permafrost | place: Sweden...
TGGGCGCCATTAGCGGTGTGCTCGCGTGGCTTGGCAGCCCTTCGCGCGGACTGCTTGAAACAGCGCATGAGGGGGAGTTGCCTCCGGTGCTACAGGCCAAGAACAAGAAGGGAATGCCTACCCATATCCTGCTGGTGCAAGGGGTGATTGTTACCCTGATGTCTTGCTTTTACTTCGTCATCAAGGACGTGTCGGTCGCATTTTTCCTGATCTCGGCAATGACTATTGCGCTGTATTTGATCGCTTACATGCTGATGTACGCAGCAGCGATAAAGCTGCGCTATTCAGCGCCCGATCTCAAGCGTCCGTTCACGGTGCCAGGCGGGATCGTGGGGATGTGGATTTTTGCGGGCGTGGGCCTCTTGGGTGTGGTGTTCAGCTTCGTGGTGTCGTTTTTCCCGCCCGACCAGTTGCCGGTGGGTTCGCCCGCTATGTACATTGGGCTGGTGACGCTTGGCATTGTGGTGTTTGGCGGCGTGCCGCTGATCATCCATCATGTGCGCCGCAGTAACTGGGCCGCGCCGGCTGATGCGCCGGTGTTGGCAGCGGCTGCCGCTGCTAAATAACAGAAAGACCGAACGAGGATAACGAACCCGACACGCTAAGCCGTTTAGTCGGGTTCGCCGTCTTCCGGATAGCGCCTAGCTCTAACGATGACATCGCTGCAGTTTCCCGCAGCGATGTCATTATTTATTAAAACAGGATCACCGCTTTCCCCGGTCCATGTCCCGTCTTGTTGCGCTCGATCGCAGCGGTAGCGTCGCTTAACCCGGCGACTTCCGACACTTCCACCTTCACCGCGCCTTGATCGACCAGTCCCACAATCTCCGCAAGTTGTGCCGCATCGGGTCGCATCTGAAACCAGACACCGCGCTTACCCGCGGGCGTATGCGCTGCAATATCCGGCGCGGCCGTGCTCACGATTCTTCCCCCATCAGTTATCACTTGCCACGAGTTGGCCAGCGCCGCGCCGCCGACCAGATCAAGCACCAGATCGACGTCCTTGGTCTGCTCCCAGAACGATGACGTCCGATAGTCGATGACCTCATCCGCACCCAACCCACGCAGATAACCCGCATTAATCCCCTGTGCGGTCGCGATGACATGCGCCCCGGCACGCCGTGCGAACTGGACAGCGAAGCTCCCCACGCCGCCGGCCGCGCCATGAATCAAAACGGTCTGGCCGCGTTTCAGTTCTCCCGCTTCGAACAAAGCCTGCCACGCGGTCAGCGCGCCAACCGGGATGGCCGCAGCACGTTCGTCGGTCAGGCCAACAGGTATCTTCACCAGCGTGTTCGATGCGATCGCTACAAAATCGGCATAGGCACCGAGCCCGCCCACGGGCCCCATGACCCGATCGCCGACAGCGAACCCGCTCACGTCTTGACCGACTTCAATCACTTCACCGGCGAGCTCAACGCCCAATGTCGCGGGTAGGGGCAACGGGAAATCGTTCTGCAACCATCCGTCGCGAATCTTCCAGTCGAGACCGTTGATTCCCGCGGCCTTGACGCGAACAATCACCTGGCCTGAAGCGGCGGTCGGCATCGCGATGTTGTCAATCTTGAGCGCGTCAGGACCGCCGTAGGCGTGGATACGAAGGGCACGGTTCATCGAGCTGCCCGCCAGTGCGGGATAGTCGATATACCCGTTCCCTCCGGGTGAATAGAACGTGTCGCGGTCAGGCGCATTGAGCGGTGCATGGCCAAGGAAGCGCTGCGGCAAATCCGGGTTGGCGAGATACAGGCTGCCGAACACGGTTGCGTCGGCGTTGTCCTGCTCGATCAGCGTTTGCGCGCTCTCGCTGGTCAGCCCGCCGCCGGCAAGAAAGGGGCCATCGAACAACGGGCGCAGGGACGTGCGGTAATCGAATGCGCTCTTGGTTTTCACCACATGCAGATACGCCAGCTTGAACGCGGCGAGTTGCTGGACGAGATAACGATAGGTCTCCTGCGGTGTTGCATCGGTCACGTCGTTAAAGCCCATTTCAGGCGCGATCTTGATACCCACGCGGTCGCTGCCCGCTTCCTGAGTCATCGCAGTCAGCACTTCCAAAATAAAGCGCGCGCGATTCGCAAGCGAGCCGCCGTAGAGATCGGTCCGCTGATTCGTCCCCGATGACAAGAACTGCTCGGGCAGATACCCCGAAGCCGCATGCAATTCCACGCCATCGAAGCCGGCCACCAAAGCATTACGCGTAGCAAGCCGATACCCCAGGACGATATCCGCTATCTCATCGGTCTCAAGGGCGCGCGGTTGTACAAACTCCTGCGGTCCCGTCACCGTGAATACGGTGCCGGCGGGCCGGATTGCCGAAGGCGCAACAGGCGTCGCGCCGTCCGGCAACAGGCTCGGGTGAGAGATGCGACCGGTGTGCATGAGCTGCAGGAAGATAAGGCCGCCCTTGGCGTGCACTGCATCGGTGACGGGCTTCCAGGCCTCGATCTGCGCCTCGGCATGGATGCCCGGCGTGCGCACGTAGCCTTTGCCCATCGGTGCGGGATAGGTGCCTTCCGTGATGATCAGGCCGGCGTTGGCGCGCTGGCCGTAGTAGTCCACCGCCATGGGCGAGGGCACGCCCGTGGTGCCATCGGCACGTGAGCGGGTCATCGGCGCCATGACGAGGCGGTTGCGAAGCGTATAGCGGCCAATCCGGGTGTTGCTGAAGAGCGGGTTCATGTCGATTCCTTGTTTGGGACGGTGTAGACACATCTTGCATTGATCCGTCCACGGGATAAATGGATATAATTGAAAACAGTGATCCACCAGTGGAGCAATCATCGTGGAACTGTTGAGCTACATGCGTTTGTTCGTGGAAGTCGCCCGGACCAAAAGCTTCAGGGGCGCGGCCGAAGCGCTGGATATGCCCAATTCAACGCTGTCGCGCCATATCTCGGCGCTGGAAAAGACGATTGGCCTCCAGTTGCTTCATCGCTCGACGCGCAAGGTCGAACTCACCGCTGCGGGCGAGGTGTATTTCAAGCGATGCCAGAGCATTGTTGAAGAAGCGCGCATCGCGCACGAATCCCTGCTCGATGTGGTGGAGCGCCCGAGCGGCACGCTGCGGGTGTCGATGCCGGTCGATCTAGCGACTGGTTATCTCGCGCCGATCCTGAGCGATTTCGCGAAGGCTTATCCGCTGATCAGTTTCGAGTTCGACCTGACGCCGCGCCGCGTAGACTTGCAGAGCGATCCGTTCGATCTCGCGATTCGCATGGGACCGCCGCCGACAACGCCATCAACGCTTGTCGCACGGCAGATTGCGCTGTTGCCACGCTATCTCTATGCATCGCCCGCCTATCTCAAGTCTGCTGGACCGCTGATTCATCCCGACGACCTGGAGCATCACGTGCTGTGCATCGGGCAAGCGGCGACGAGCCAGGGGGATGTGTCGAGAGCGCTGTATCGCGGGGACGAGATGGTCAACGTGATGATTGCGTCGCGCTTCAGAATGAACAGTGTCGGCCTGAGCCGTGCGCTGGCGATGTCGGGTGTAGGTATCGCCGTGCTCGATACGGAACTTGCGCGCGAGGATGTGGCGTCGGGCCGTCTGCGGCGAGTACTGCCGGAATGGAGTCTTGCGCCCGTTCAGGTGCACGCGATTACGGATACCCGGCTCTTGCCGGCAAGGACCCGCTTGTTCATCGATTTCATCAAGGCGCGGCTCGATTGACGAGATCTTTGGCGGCAGATCTTAGTCCCGGTAGCACCGGCAGACGTACCTCGTAAACTGGGCTTCAACGGTGTCGTCCGCATTGGTATTGGATGCTGCCGCCCTGACTGCCGTTCAACAGATCCGGGGCGTGGCGGCGGGCAAGCCGCTTGATCCCCTCGATCCGCGCACGTGCCATGCCATTGCCGTCACGCCGCTACTTGCGTGGGTCGGGCTCGGTGCCGACCGCCTGTCTTCCTCCTGCTACGGTCCCGAAGAGGCGTTCCTGGCGCTTGGTCAGCACACGGCGCTCGCCCTGATCCTCGCGTTGGCGACTGGGTTCCATAAAAATAAGGAATGCGATGTATCGGGACGCCGGCGATCCCCGATCTACTCAGCGGGTTGCCTTCATGACGGTGCAGTCCCGCGCGATCGTCCTGTGATGCTTGCAACAGAAAACGAATCGCGCGGAACGCCCATTGCACTGCCAATCGGGTCGGCGAGAGCAATGAACTCTGTACTCATGGGTGACTGACGTAACCAGCATGCGTATCTGTGCCGCTAGCGCTATGCTACCGGTTCCGCTCATTCGAGGACCATGTCATGAAACAGTCACCCGGATCCATGATCACCTACCAGCGCCCTGACGGAAAAGACGTCCAGGGTTATTTGGCGAAACCGCAGAAACTGGAGGGTGCGCCCGCCATTGTCGTGATTCAGGAGTGGTGGGGGTTGAACGACCAGATTCGCGGCGTGGCAGACCGTTTCGCCCAATCCGGTTATCTGGCGCTGGTCCCCGATCTTTTCCGCGGAAAAACTACCGTAGAAGAGGAAGAGGCAAGCCACCTGCTGGGTGCGCTCGACTTTGCCGACGCCGCCGGCCAGGACATCGCAGGCGCCGTGAAGTATCTCAAGGCACAGTCGGAGCGGGTCGGTGTGACGGGCTATTGCATGGGCGGCGCGCTCACGCTGCTGGCCCTGTGTCATGTCCCTGACATATCGGCCGGCACGGTGTGGTACGGCTTCCCGCCGCTCGAATACGTCGATGCATCGAAAATCAAGGCGCCGGTGCTCGGTCATTGGGCCTCACAGGACGCGTTCTTCCCGGCGGAAACGGTTGACGCACTGGAGAGCAAGTTGACGGAGGCCAAGGTCGATGTCGAGTTTCATCGCTACCTTGCGCATCATGCGTTCGCCAATGAGACAGCGGTCGGGCCGGGCCGTATTGCCAGGACCCAGTTCGATCCGGTCTGGTCGCAACTGGCGTGGGACCGGACGCTGACCTTTTTCGGTCGCACGCTGTGGCCGCACGCCGGCTAGTATCGCGGATCGCGGGAAGCGGTTGGGAACCGGCGGCAAGCCGATGCGCCGCTGGTCAACCGGACCTCAGATCGCACCGCCTACAAGACTTCAAAAACGCTGTAGACAGGTCCATAGGCGAACCGATGTCCCGCACCCACGGCGATGATCCGGTTCAGCCACTCATACTTTCCTGCTGGCGCTTCGAACATGGGGTTGATCCGGAAGTAGTAGCTTGCCGGGTCGACTTCCTCGCCTTTTTCCAGTCGCTGAATGACATCGGCGGGGCCGTGTCGTACGCCGCGATACGCCATCGTGATGTTCACGCCGTCGTCGGTTTGCAGGATCAGGCGCACGTCGAGCGTCGTGCTTGCGTCGCTGCGAACGGTTTGCCAGTCGCTGCCGCCGTCCAGCACCTTACCGGACAGCCGTTCGCCGGCAAACGTTCCGGACGGCACAATTCCCACACGACGAAACGGCCCCGGTGTTTCACCAACGATCACAATCGGCTTGACGTCTAGCCGCATGACGAACAGGGGGCGAGTTTGCACGCTCTTGAGCGGTGCGGGGAGATCATCGAAAAGCGGAGTAGACATGGTGTTCACCATCGCGTTATGTAAGCAGCGGCGCCGATCCGTATGACGAACCTGAAGGCTGCATGTTCATTAGATTGCCTAAGCTATTTCAGCGGCGAGAAGTCCGTGGGCCGCATGATCCGGGACTCCATGCTGACGAGAATGTCGAGCGCTTTCACCTTGCTGCCGAATGCCTGCCAGCGGCTGTCGGCAGCCATCCTGTCGCGACGCTCAAGCCGATCATCCAGGCTCTTGTATGCCCAGATATGGACGATCTGGCTGATGTCGCCAATCTCGGTCGTGAAGAAACCGACCAGTTCGCCGAGGAATTCCTTCTGAAGCGGCAGGGCCTCGCTTTTATACAATGCAAGCCATTCAGCGGCGCGCAACGGTTTGAAGGTATAGGTTCGGATTTCGTAAAGCATCGGTTATCTCCAGGGCAATGAAAAGAGGTTACGACGCGGTTCGTCCGCCATTGATCCTGAGGACTTCCCCGGTCATGAAGCTCGACTTGTCGGACGAAACGAACACAATAGCGTCGGCGATTTCTTCCGGCGTGCCAGCGCGTTTGAGCGGGACGGCCGCGAGAAAGGCCGCCTTGCGTTCCGTATCTGCCAGCAGCCGATTGAGCATTGCCGTTTCCACGGGACCGGGAGCGACGGCATTGACCCGTACGCCGAATGCGGCAGCCTCCAGCGCCGCGGATTTCGTAAGACCTTCCACTGCGTGCTTGCTGGCGACGTAGAGGGACGCGCCTGCCGCGCCACGCGCGCCCATTGTCGATGAGATGTTGACGACACTGCCGCTGCCTTGCGCGGTCATCACACGCAGTTCGTGTTTCATGCTCAATAACGTGCCGAGCACATTGGTATCGAATACAGCTGCGTACCGTTCGGGCGTCTGCTCCGTCACAGGTGCTGACTCGCCTTCAGCACCGGCGGCGTTGACCGCCACATCGAGCCGCCCGAAGCGGGCCACGGTGCCATCGACAAGCTTGCGCACATCGTCTTCAAAGCGGACATCCGCCTGCAGGAATTCGGCCTCTACGCCGAGCGCGCTGAGCTCGGCTGCGAGTTTCCGGCCTTCTTCAACGCGACGCCCCGACACGACGACACGCGCGTTTTCGCGGGCGAATGCAAAGGCGGCGGCGCGGCCAATGCCGGTCAGCGCGCCCGTGATGAGTACAACAGGATGGCTAGACATTTCGTTTGCTCCTTGATCGGCCAGTGCAAAGGCAAGTCCTGCCGATCGCACTGCCATTCATCGGGTGCGGGCGCCCGTGATCAGGCGCCAGCGCTTTGGCTTACACGGTCACCACGATCTTGCCGAACTGACCGTTGGTTTCCAGATAGCGATGCACGTCGACCATTTCGTTGAAGGCGAAGGTACGATCGATCACCGGTTTGAGCGCGCCGCTCTCGAGCCCCTTGAGTACGTAATCCACCGCAGCCTTGCGACGGGTCGCATCTCCGCTCGTCAGCCAGATGTTGTGAGCCTTGACGGTGATCATCTTGGCGATCATGTCCAGCACGGGCAACGGCGTCACACCTTCGCTAAGCGCGCCATAGATATACGCAATACCCTGGAACGACAGCGCGGAAATCAGCTTCGGGAAGTTCGGGCCACCGACCGGATCGAACACGACGCGCGCACCCTGGCCACCTGTGATTCGCGTGACTTCTTCGACCAGGTCAGTCTCGTCCGTGACAATCACGTGCGCCGCGCCTGCGTCTAGCAACTGCTGTTTCTTGTCGGCCGTGCGCGTCGTCGCGATGGACGTCGCGCCGGCGTAGTTGGCAATCTGGATTGCCGCGAGACCAACGCTGCTCGAAGCTGCCGGGATGATGACAAAATCGCCCTTGCTCACTTTCGCATCTTCGATCAGCGCGCCGTAAGCGGTCACGAACATCATCCAGACCGATGCCGCTTCGGCATACGAAAGCGATTCCGGGTGCTTGACGACCGCGTGTTCTGGCGCAACGATGACTTCGCCGTACGTGAAGTACTGATTCATCGAGAACGACGGAATCAGGTTGACCTTGTCGCCGGGCGCGAAGCCGGTGACGTCGCTGCCCACTGCATCGACAATACCTGCGGCCTCGTACCCGAGACCTGCCGGGAACTTGACGGGTTCGATATAAGCGTCCGCGCGCCACATTGCCTCGGCGCGATTGATACCTATCGCCTTGACGTTGATGCGTACTTCGGTCGGACCGGGAGCAGGTACCACTGTCTCGACGAATTCGAGGACTTCGGGACCGCCGGCTTTGGCAAATTTGATGGTGCGTGACATGAGACTCTCCAGAGTAAGTGAGTTCAAGCTGGGTTCAAACTAAGTGCAAGCAAAGCGCCGAAGCGCCGTTCGGTTCATACGGCTTCTGCGACTTCTACAGTAGGCAAATAAGCGGGGAAATCCGAGTAATGCTTTTTCATCGCCGCCCCAGAATGCGGCGCGGACATACGGTGTAAGCGGCAGCTTGTGCTTCAGACGATACGGCAAATCCCGATTCGACGAGAAGTGCCGGCCGAACGCGACCAGGTCTGCATCGCCGGATGCCACGATCGCTTCTGCGCTGTCGCCGTCGAAACCGTAGCGAGTAATCCAAAATGCGTTTGTTACGCGCCGGTCAGTCAGGACCGGCACCAGGGTTTTATGCGGTGGCGCTCGGCCGGGCAGAGACCTCTTCGTACCATCGACGAAACGCGGTGTGTTCTTCTGGAATCGGCATCTTCAACGCGTTGGTTGCGAAGTCGACCGTGACCAGCGTGGTAATGTCCGCTGCCGAGAATTCATCGCCGGCTACGAACCGGACCGTCTCGAGCCGAACGTTAAAGTCGGAGAAAAAATTCGCCACGCGCTGTTTGCTGCGCTCGACCAGTTCAGGAATCTGCTCATAAGCGTGCGGGCCCGAGAGCGCGCGGCCTTTCAGTCCGGCGACCGCGTTGCGCACGCCTTCCATGACCGGTGCAAAGCCGTCCAGTTCTGCGCGGCGCTCCCACATCGTGACGAGGGCCTTCGACTCGGCCGTCGTCCCTAGCAACGGGGTTTGCGGATACGCCTCTTCCAGGTAACGCCAGATCGCGAGCACTTCAGTGATGACAGGACCATTGACTAACGCCAGCGCCGGCACCTGGCTGCGCGGGTTGATTGCGCGGTAAGAGTCAGAGAACTGTTCCTTGGCGCCCAGGTCAACCGGCTTCATCGGGATATCGATTCCCTTCTCCGCGATGAAGATGCGGACACGGCGTGCGTTCGGCGAGCCTTTTGATTCGTACAGCACGGAGGCGGAGGGTGTCATTTTGATCTTCCTTTTTCGCATTTAGTTTAAGTGTGGATACCTAATCAATAGGTTTTTAACACACGCTGAAAATATGCCCGAATCCGTTCGAACTAGAGCTTTGAGCCGCCGTCTACATGCAACGTCTCGCCGGTAATCCAGCGCGCGGCATCCGATGCGAGGAACGCGACCGCACTGCCAATGTCATCGGGTTGCGCGAGACGTTTTAGCGCTTGCATACCGATCGCCACGCCGCGTCCCTCGTCAGTCTTCGTGAAACTAGACATATCGGTGGCGACCACGCCGGGCGCCACCGCATTCACGCGAATACCGCGTTCGCCAAGTGCGGAGGCGAAATGCTTGACGAGGGTATCGACCGCGCCCTTGGTCGCCGCGTAGGCAGGCAGCTTGCCGACCACCGTATGCGCTGCGAGCGACGACAGCAGAACAACGCTGCTGCCTTTGCACATCACCGGCAGCAATTGCTGCACGAGAAAATAGGGTGCGCGCACATTCACGGCGAACAGGTTATCGAAATCTTCAACCGTCGTTTCCTCGATGCTCGCCGACTTTGAAATACCGGCGTTCGCGACCAGAATGTCCAGCCGATGGCCCACCACAGCGCGTACCCGTTTGGCGAGCGTATGCGGGCCGTCTGCATCGCGCAGATTCGCGGCGACCTTTTGAGCGTTACCGCCAGCCGCACGAATTTCAGCGACGACCGCGTCCGCTTCCTTTTCCCCGCTGCTGTAGTGAACCAGTACTTGCGCGCCTTCTTTGGCAAGCGCGAGCGCGCTGGCGCGGCCGATGCCCCGTGAAGCGCCCGTGACGAGCGCGGTCTTTCCGGTGAGGTTGGTCATGATCAGACTCCGGTAGGTTGAATGAAAACGATGTGGCAATTCAGTGCATGAGCATGAACATCAGCCTTGACTCAGGCGTGTGCGTCGCTCTCGGACAGGAACTGCGCCACATGCGTCACGAAGCGCTCGGGATACTGGTACAGCGAGCCATGGTTGGCATCCGGGTAAATGATCAGCTGCGCGTTCGGAATGTTCTGCTGCAGGATCCACGAGTTGATCGAATAGATGATCACGTCGTTATCCCCATTGATCACGAGCGTGGGTTGAGCGAGCGTCAACAGGTAATCGAAAGGGGTCTCACGGGGCGCGCCCCACTTGCCGAGTGCGGCGAGTTGCGCCGGTGCGACTTTGTCGTTGACTTCGGGGTCCCGGCCTTCGGTGCGCTGGCGAAAGCGCTGCAGGAACTTGCGGCCGGCTGCCTGGCTCGTATCCGACGGCGAGAAGTGCACGCGCAGCCACAAGTGATCCGGCTTTTCGTAAGTCGCGCCGAAAATATCCTGTGCTTCCGGCGTGAGCGATTCCATGCCTTCGCCGCTACGGGGGCCGGTGCCAACCAGGACCAGGCGGCGTACGAGCTGCGGCTCGGCCAGCGCCAGTTCCTGTGCGATCAGGCCGCCCATCGAAAAACCGAGCACGTCGACTTGCTTGAGCCCGAGTGCCTTGATAAAGGCGGCAGCATTGGCAGCCATCTCTTCAATCGACTGCGGTACCTCACCTGACGTGCTGGAGATCCCGGCGTTGTTAAACAGGATCACTTCGCGACCCTGCGCAAGACCGTTCGTGACAGCCGGATCCCAGTGGTCCATCGTGCCGGTGAAGTGGATGTTCAACACGAGCGGAATGCCGCCCGTCTTGCCAAAGCGCCGGTAAGCGAAGCGGATGCCGTTTGCGTCAACGAATTGCGTCGGGGCGGTTTGGTGTGTATGGCTGGTCATGGCGATTCTCCGATATAGATGAAAGGCATGGAGCGAGGTAGATCTCAAGTCGTCGCGATAAACGGGGTAGTTGTCGTTTTGTCGCTGCCTGATGCGTAATCTAGTCGGGTCTTGCGGAAAGTAAAAAGACTTTGTAGGCTGATGGGCATGCCTGCCAGGCATGGCTAAATTGAAGGGAACGTATGGAGCTTCGACATTTGCGGTATTTCGTGGCCGTCGCGGAGACCGGCAGCCTGACCGTCGCGGCCGAACGGCGCCTGCATACGTCGCAACCGTCGCTTAGCCGGCAGATCCGTGATCTGGAAGACGAGGTTGGAGCAGAACTGTTCAACCGCAGTGCGCGCGGGGTCGAGCTGACGGCTGCGGGCAAGGCTTTCCTCGACCATGCGCGGTTGTCACTGAGCCAGGTCGATGCCGCTATTGAGGCAGCGCGGCGCGCCTCTCAACCCACGAAACAGGTCTTCGCGCTCGGTTTCCTGACCGGTCAGGAAATGACCTGGCTGCCACGCGCCATGCAGGTGCTGCGTGATGAACTGCCGAACATTGACGTCACGGTATCGAGCCACTATTCGCCGGACCTCGCCGATGCACTCGCACGCGGCAAGCTCGACCTCGCGTTTTTACGTGCCGAACCGGGATTTGATCTCGACTATCGCGTGGTCAGCGGCGAAAAGCTCGTTGTGCTCATGCCGAGCGACCACCCGTTGACTGAGCGAGCGACGGTCCGTCCGGAGGATCTCGTAGGCGAGCCGTTCATCATGGCCTCGAACAAGGCGAGGGTGCTGCACGACGTGATTGAGCGCTATCTGCAGCAGAGCGGGGTCAATATCACGCCCGAACACGGCGTCGACAATCTGGCGATGGCCATGTCGCTCGTCGCATCCACGCGCGGGCTGGCGCTGATGCCGGAGTATGCAAACAACTTGCTGCCGTGGTCGGTCGTCAGCCGCCCTCTTGAAGGCGACGTGCCGACA
>Ga0302228_10002843_pt1 | contig 11570 bp, 9 predicted proteins | sample II_Palsa_N1_2_FD_193519 | JGI IMG/M metagenome (GOLD analysis project Ga0302228, IMG submission 193519) | Peat permafrost microbial communities from Stordalen Mire near Abisko, Sweden - II_Palsa_N1_2 | ecosystem: Environmental > Terrestrial > Soil > Palsa > Peat permafrost | place: Sweden...
TAAAAATAAAGTTCCACAATAATCCAATGAAACGCCAACATTTTACTTTCATGTTGATTGCGTAGTTATCCTTATGAAAGATTATAGGATAGTGTCAATAATATTAAAGAGGGAAAATGTGAACAAGATATATCGGTCGATCTGGAATAACGCGCTCGGCGCGTTTGTGGCTGTATCGGAGCTCGGAAAATCGCGGGGTAAAGGGAAATCGGGCGCATCTGGTGTCGTATGTGACAGTCGTCATGAGGAGCAGGACGCGATCACCGCGCGGCATCGAACATCCAGGATTCTCCTCGGCCTTGCAATACCGTTGTGTCTTGGCCTGTCAGGCCATAACGCCCACGCCCAGTACGACGCAGGCGGTGGAACGGCGACAGGCGGTAATTCAATTTCCATCGGCACTACCAGTACTGCGAGCGGACAGTATGCGACCGCATTCGGAATTAGCTCGACAGCCTCTGGGACGAGCACCATTGCGATTGGTCCAGATTCAACGGCCTCCGTCTTGTACGGCGTGGCAATTGGCAATCTCGCACAGGCGACCAACGCGGGAGCGATAGCACTGGCCGCGGGCGCTGTCGCATCGGGAAATGAAGCGGTGGCCCTTGGCTTTAATGCAGCATCGAGCGGATCATCCAGCGTTGCGCTGGGATCTACAGCTGCCGCCAGCAGCACTAACGCCACGGCGCTCGGTGCCGGCGCTGTTGCCTCGGGGGATCATTCGACTGCGTTGAGCACGCAGTCGACCGCAGCAGGCGAGTATTCAGTTGCTATTGGCTATGCGGCGATTACGACCACTACCGCCGCTGCCGGGGTAGCGCTGGGTTCAGGCGCCTCAGCCAGTGGCGCATCCGCCGTTTCGATAGGCGTCAACAGCGGCGCGTCCGGTACCGGTGCGGTAGCCATCGGGGTGGGCGGCACCGCCGGTGTCCCTGGCTCGGGTACGCAGGCAACTGGCGAAGAGGCGACCGCCATTGGCTTTAACAGTCTCGCCAGCGGGACATCCGCACAGGCATTCGGGACTACGTCGACGGCCAGCGGAACCAGTTCTATTGCCATGGGCGTGTCCGCCGTATCGTCCAGCCTGTTTGGCATCGCCCTGGGCGATCTGGCGACGGCAAGCGGCACGTCCGCGGTCGCACTGGGTCCTGGGACCCACGCAACAGCCAATAACTCCACGGCTTTGGGCATCAACGCGACCGCGTCCGGCGCACAAAGCGCGGCACTGGGAGGATCGGCGACGGCCAGCAGCACCGGTACAACCGCCGTCGGCGGTCAGGCAATCGCCTCGGCGGCGGAGGCGACGGCGATAGGTGCAGATTCGCAGGCACTTGCCGCCTCGACCGTCGCTCTGGGCTACAGCAACACGGTGGCCGCGGCAGCGGGCACGGGCTCGATTGCGGGCGGCTACAACTCGCAGGTCACGAGCGGCACAGGAGCGGTGGCGCTCGGCGAAGGCCAGACAGCAAGCGGCAACGGTGCAGTGGCCATTGGTGATCCGAACACGGCCACGGGCAACGGCGCGGTCGCGATGGGTGCCGACAACACGGCCAACGGGCAGGGTGCGATTGCGTTGGGTAATCTCAATGCCGCGACGGGCCAGGGCTCGGTGGCACTGGGCAACAGTTCCACCGCCGCGGCCGCCGGCGGTGTTGCACTGGGCGACACGGCTCGCGCGCTGGCCGGCGACGGCGTGGCGTTAGGCTCAAACGCTGTGGCGACCAATGCAAACGACGTGGCGCTGGGAGCAGGCTCGAGCACGGCGGCAGCCGACACGGGTACCACTGCACTGTATGGCGGTACCGCAGCGGGCGTGGCGAAGACCGCCTCCGGAGTCGTCTCGGTAGGTAGCGCGGGCAACGAGCGCCAGATTCAGAACGTGGCGGCAGGCGTGATCTCGTCGAGCAGCACCGACGCGATCAACGGATCGCAACTGTTCTCCGTTGCAACCGGCGTCAACAACCTGGGCAGCGCGACGGCAAGCGCACTGGGCGGCGGAGCGACCTACAACAGTTCGACCGGAGCGATCAGTGCGCCAAGCTATACGGTCGACGGCAATACCTACACCAACGTGGGCAGCGCGCTGGAAAGCATCAACAACTCACTGACTGGCGGTGGGATCGAGTACTTCCATGCGAACTCGACGCTTGCGGATTCGACGGCGACCGGTACCAATAGCGTCGCAGTCGGTCCGGTTGCGGTCTCTACCGGAGCGTCTTCAGTGGCAATCGGCAATGGGGCGCAAGCCAGCAATGCGAACGATGTTGCTCTGGGCGCCGGGTCCACAACTGCGGCACCGCATACCGGGACGTTCGACATGACGGGCGGTACGGCCGAGGCAACCGCGCCCACTTCTGTCGTGTCGATCGGCGCGGCCGGATCGGAACGGCAGCTCCAGAACGTCGCAGCGGGTGTCTTGTCAGCGACGTCGACCGACGCCGTCAACGGCTCGCAACTGTTTTCTGTGGCAAGCGCGGGCAACGCGACCGGGACCACGGTCGCTTCGGCATTGGGCGGAGGTTCGACATACACGCCGGGCAGCGGCGTCTCGGCACCGAGCTACACCGTGCAAGGCAACACCTACAACAACGTCGGTGCTGCGCTTGGCGGGTTGAACACTGGCCTTACTAACGTCGAGAACTCCCTCACTAACATTAACAACGGTGCGGGCATCGAGTACTTCCATGCTGACTCCACAGAAGCGGATAGTCAGGCAACGGGTACTAACAGCATCGCGGTTGGGCCTGAGGCGGTGGCCAGTGGCACGGCCAGCTTTGCGGCAGGCAACGGTGCGCAGGCGACGGCTGACAATGCGATGGCACTGGGAGCGCAGGCTACGGCTTCCGTCGCGGGCGCGATTGCCATAGGTTCAGGGTCCGTGTCTAGCCGTGCGATTGTTCCCGCGTCAGGTTCGCTTGCGACGGGCAGTAGTTACGTGATCCCCTATAACACCACCGATGAGACGCTGCTGGGCGCGGTGTCGTTTGGAACCACAAACGCGTATCGCCAGTTGACCAATGTTGCGGACGGCACGCAGCAGCAGGACGCGGTCACTGTCCGGCAACTTGCCGGCGCGTTGTCCTCGTTCGCAGTCACGTCCACCGAGTACTTTCACGCCAACTCAACCGCAGCAGACTCGCTGGCCGTAGGCAGCCAGTCGATTGCCGTTGGACCGACCACGGTGGTCAATGGCGACAGTGGCGTGGGTATTGGCAATGGCGCCATCGTCAATTCGAACGCGCCAGGTGGTGTCGCGATCGGCGAGGCGGCGAGTTCGAATCAGGCCGATGCGATCGCGCTGGGCAGCGGTGCTAACGCAAGTGGCGCCCAGTCTGTCGCGCAGGGCGCGAATGCCAGCGTCACGGCGGTGGGCGGCGTGGCGCTGGGTTCTGGTGCGCAAAGCAGTGCCACCGGCGCAGTAGCGCTAGGCGCCGGCGCTTCCGCGACCTATGCGAACAGTGTCGCGCTGGGAGCCGGGTCGGTGACGACGGTCGGGGCATTGTCGAACTACATTGCTTATGGTCTGAGCAGCCCGCAGTCCTCAGCAGGGGAGGTCAATATTGGCAACCGGCAGATCACAGGGGTTGCGGCGGGGAGTGTCGGGACCGACGCAGTCAACGTGAGCCAGCTCCAGGCAGTCCAGCAGCAGTTGACCACGCTGATCAACAACGAGAACGGCGGCGGTGGTGGTTTTCCGTCCACCTCGGGGACAACGACGCCGCCTGCGTCAACGGGATCCAATTCGGCGGCGGGCGGACAGGGGGCCGTTTCTTCGGGAACCAGTAGCACGGCTGTAGGCAACAACTCGCAGGCAACCGCCAACGGCTCGACGGCCCTCGGTCAGGGCGCGACGTCGACAGGATCCAGTTCCGTGGCCATCGGCGCCGGTAGTAACGACGAGGGTCGCAGTAACGTGGTGTCGGTAGGGTCAGCCGATTCGCCGCGGCAGGTCACCAATGTCGCCGCCGGTACTGCGCCCACCGATGCCGTCAACGTGCAGCAGTTAGGGAGCGCCGTCGCGCAGGCAAACGCATATACGGATAATCAGATTCAACAGTTGAAGCGTGACGCGGACGGGGGAATCGCGACTGCGATGGCGGTCGCAGGGTTGCCGCAACCCTCGGGGCCGGGAAGAAGCATGGTATCGGTCGCCGGCAGCGTCTATCGAGGCCAATCAGGGCAGGCGGTCGGAATTTCTACAATCTCGGATAACAATCACTGGATCTATAAGGCTGCGGTCTCGACCAATACGCAAGGCTACTATGGCGCGGTCGTGGGTGCAGGCTACCAGTGGTAGCCGGTGGAACGAAACTCCCAATGGGCGTCATTCCGATAACCATGGGTGACGCCATTCCGTTTCTTTCTGCGGCCCGTCTCGCGCGCGGCTGCCTGTTCGATGAGAGATGCAAACATGAAAATGCAATGGAATCTTGCGCTGTCTATCACGTTACTTTCACTGATCGCGGGCTGCGTTGCCGATGGTCCGCCGAAGTTTCCGGATCCTCAATCCGCGACGGAGACGGGTGGTACCTTCGTCAACCTGAATAGCCTGCGCAACGTGGGGCCAGGCCTCACGAAGGACCAGATGTTCGATCTGCTCGGACCGCCTCATTTTCACGAATGGTTCGTGGGCGGGCACGTCTGGAACTACCTGTTCGATTTTCGCCGGGATGGGAAGATTGTTGCTTGCCAGTATCAGGTGCGATTCGACAAGCAGATGAAAGTGAGCGACACGTACTGGCGTGACCCTTCATGCGCAGCTTTTCTTTTGACAGCAGGGGGAACGCCGACGCCGGTTGAGCCTTGATCCGCGAAGGCTTATGTCGGGTCCCGCCTGCTGGGTCCCGACCGCCTATACGGAGCCTCACATGCCTAAGATTAACGTCGCCGAAGTACCGGAACGTCAAGGTACGGGTTATCCGCCACCGTTCGATGCGCGAAAGGCGCTGGGACAGAACCTGCCGAAGGCGCAGTTGACGCCCCAAGAGGTCGAGAAAGCTATGTTGGTGATGGGGCCGAACTGGAGCGGGAATATCCAATAGGGACGCCGCTGCGCACGCGGTATTGCAACGCGGCGTTGCGCCCGGATCAGGCGAGTGCTGCCGATTAGCGCGGCGGCGAGCTTCGGCGAGGAGCCGCCTTTCGACGATCTTGCGTGGCTCGTCGACAATCCAGAGACCGGTTTGCGCGGTGCAAGGTCATTTTGCTACTCTTCGCTCTCCGGGTATCGCACCAATCAATCATGAAAATCGAAGTTACCGACGTGCAGAATGAAGACGATGATGCTTTCGTCGTATCGCAACTCCGCGCCTACAATGCCGCGTTTGCCGTAAAAGACTTCAAGTTGTTGCGCGTGTTTGCACGCGACGCGGACGGTACTATCATCGGCGGCTTGCTAGCTGATACCTACTGGCAATATCTCGAAGTCCACGTCGTATGGGTCAGCGAGGAGCATCGTAACGCGGGACATGCATCGCGACTACTGAATTCCGCAGAGAGCGAGGCCCGTCAGCGTGGCTGCAAGCACGCCTTTCTCGATACGTTCAGTTTTCAGGCGCTTGGTTTTTATCAAAAGCTCGGCTATAGCGAGTTTGGCCGACTTGATGAGTTCAGCGGCAAACATGAGCGGCACTACCTGCATAAAAGGCTCGATGACAGGCATCAATAGGACGTACCCTCGACGCGGTTCTTAAGCTCTGCGTGCAACGTCCTGAACGGCGGTCCGAAGGTCCAGCTTTGCGCCAGGTCGAACGGCAAACGGGGCGATCTGAGCTGTCCGTTGTAGGACTCGGTGCACCGCTTTCGGGTGTCGCTTTACCCTTCCCAAGTTGCTGCCCAGGCCAATGCAGCGCGATCTGAAGGGTCGAATTTTTAGCGCGCTGCATTCAGCGCGCGTTTTCACACAACGTCGGCTAACAGCGGACCGTCGACATGGTAGCCCAGATCGCCGAAAATCAATGGCGTCCCGCAATTGAGAGAGAACAATGGACCACAAAGAACTCCTTCAGCTTTCTCGGCAGCTTTCACCAGCGGATGTATGTGCACAGCTGCTCGCCCTATGCGTTGTCGAATATAGCTATACGCCGAATTTAAGCATTGCTCTCGAACTCAATGACGCTGAAGGAAAGCTCACCGACACGGGCCGGGGAATGAGATTGACGCCGGATAAGGGCGACACGTTCGCACATGCCGAACGGGCACTTACCGGCTTCTATCCATGTCTTCCTTCAAGTCCGGCATTTGACGCAATCCTTCGCGAATTGGTCTGGGGCGAACACGGTTCCCTAGGGCCGTCGGTCGCCAACTTTGCGTGCCGATCATTGAAGTTCACCAGCATGAGAGACGGCGAGGTTTGGTCGCAGAGTTACAGCGATGGGGTACCTTCCGGGCCTGCGGTGAGGCTCGGCTCGACGGACACGACCGGTACTGTCATTGATTTCAAAACCACCGCACCAATCAATCATGCCGTTGTCGCGACGCTCGTAGAGGCGCTGCGTTCTCGCGTCCAAGGGCTTTCCATAGTTCTTCGATCTCATGGCAGGAGTCAGTAGCCGGCCAGTTTGAGGCGCTCGAGGCCATCGCTTAGACTGTTGACAATCATTGCTCATGACACGAACAAAATGATGACCGAAATTGAACTCTTGAGGCCTACGACTGCATTGCTGCCAAGCTACGTTTCTGCCCTTGAGGCAGGATGGTCCCCTGACAATGTTCGGAAGAAGGTCGCTCCGCGCGAACAGTTGCACGCTATCGAATTAAACGCGGAGGCATTTGTCAACAGCCTGGATGATCCGAGCGCGTCGGGCGGCCCGATTCCTTTGCCAGACGGATCGACCGTCGCCCGTCTGCCGAGCATTGTTCGATGGATTTGGGACGGCGATGTTAGCGGCGCAATCGGATTTCGTTGGCAGGCTGGAACTGCCAAATTACCTCCGTATGTACTCGGGCATATCGGCTTCTCAGTCGTGCCGTGGAAGAGATGCAACGGCTACGCCAAGCAGGCGCTCAATTTGATGCTGGGCGAAGCGAGGCTACAAGGCTTGTCCTACGTCGAGCTAACGGTTGATCCTGAAAATATAGCCTCACAGCGGGTAATCGCAGCATGCAGTGGTGTCCTGGTCGAACGGTTCAAAAAAGCGGCCGCCTATGGATTCGCTGAAACTCTTCGATATCGCATTGTGCTAGACGACTGAAAAGACTGTCGGACCCAGTTCGGCCACTTTCTGTCGGTCATATTGGACCGCTAGATCATCGACACCCGCTGCTTTGGCAACTGTCAATTCACGAGTTCTTTCGCTCGTTCCTGTAAAAGGTCGAGACGTGTGTGTAAGCGGTCGTCAAGCCAACTCGGCAAGCAGTGGACGAAACGATTCGGCAGACTCATTCACAAGCTGCGCAGCCGACTGCCCCAGTTGGTCGATTCCTCGCCCGACAATGCTGTAACCGATGCTATAGCCGGCGAAAAGCGGAAGCAGATTTGCGTCCTTGGTAAGCGCGCAGCAAACCCGCCTTGACGGATTGCGCTAGTTGACTATCACAGGCGGACGCCAGCGATGCGGCAGCAATGCCGAGATGTCGCTGGCCTTGTGGGTCGGCAGCCGCGTGAGGATGTCTTTCAGATAGGCGTGCGGGTCGTGGCCGTTGAGTTGGGCCGAGCGTATCAGGCTCATGATGGCGGCAGCACGTTGGCCTGCTCGTAGCGAGCCGGCGAACAACCAGTTGGCCCTTCCGATGGCCCATGGGCGGATCTGGTTTTCGACCCAATTGTTGTCTATGGGCACATGCCCGTCGTCGAGATAGCGCGTGAGCGCTTCCCAACGTTTGAGGCTGTAGTCCAGCGCTTTCGCAATCGCTGAACCCTCCGAAACCAGCTTACGCTGCGCCACCATCCATTCATAAAGTGCGTCACACACCGGTTTGGCCCGGCTCTGCCGGAGTTTGCGCCGCTCTTCGGCATCCAGCACTGCAGCGTCGCGCTCGATATCGTAAAGCGCAGCGAAGAACGGCATGGCCTGTCCAGCGACGTGGCTGCTGTGATTGGCATGCAGGTCGAAGAACTTGCGCCGTGCATGCGCAGCACATCCGATTTCAGTGATGCCCTGCTGGAATCCGGCCTTGTATCCGCCATAGTCGTCGCACACCAGCTTGCCCTGCCAGTTGGCGAGGAAGGTGCGAGCATGCTCGCCTGCGCGGCTGTCTGCGAAGTCGTAGACCACCGCGCGCAGATCACTGAAGTGCGTGGGCGTATACGCCCACAGGTACGCCCGGTGTGTCTTCCCTTTACCTGGACTAAGCATCTGTACCGGTGTCTCATCCGCGTGCAGCACACCCTGCTGCAAGAGTTCCTGATGCAGGGCATCGACCAGTGGCTGCAACTGTGCGCCGCACGTGCCGACCCAGGCACCCAATGTCGATCGCGGTATTGCCAGACCCGCCCGCGCAAAGATCTGTTCCTGACGATACAGGGGAAGGTGGTCAGCGTATTTGGCAACCAGCACCGAGGCCAGCAGCCCCGTGGTCGGGATGCCCTTGTCGATGACGTGTGCGGGCACTGGCGCCTGAATCAGCGTTTCGCAGCTCTTGCATACCCACTTGCCACGGATATGCCGCTCAACCGTGAACACGCCCGGCGTGTAGTCCAGCTTCTCGCTGATGTCCTCACCGATGCGCACGCGCTCGCAGCCGCACTGGCATACGGTGCTATCCGGCTCGTGGTGGATCTCTGTGCGCGGCAGTTGCGCTGGCAGTGATGCGCGCTTCGGTTGCTGGGATGACTGGTCGGCGGTGGCTTGCGGCTGAAGCTGCTCGAGTTCCAGTTCAGTGGCGGCCAGATCCGCGTCGATCGCTTCTTCCAGCAGGCTCATCTGCTCGCTGCTGAACTGTTCGCTGCGCCGGCCAAACTGCAGGCGCTTGAGAATGGATATCTCGTGGCTCAGCTGCTCGATACGCGTCTGCCGGTAATGCAGTTCGCGTTCGTTCTCTTCGACCTCCCGCGTCTTCTCCTCAATCTCCCGGTCTCTGTCCTGCACCTGGGCAATCAGCTGCGCGGCGAGCGTGCGCAACTGTTCCGGGCTGAGGGCGTTGAGGTCGGCGGGCAGGTTCATGCAAACCAGTCTGCCAGAACCCCTGGCACCATGGAAGCGCAACAGTTAACGTCCCTGTTGGCCTCATACGACGCGAATCACACCGTTCGGGCCGATGCGCTGCCACGGCAAACCGACCACCAGACCTGCGAGCTGCTCCTGTGTGAGTACGTGTTGCTTTGGTTCGCTGCCAGCGTACGGCCAGACGAACTGTCCCTCGTTCAGCCGTCGCGCTGCCAGCCAGATCCCGATTCCGTCGTGAATCAGCACCTTCAGGCGATTGGCCCGCCGGTTGGCAAAGAGGTAAGCATGGTGCGGATGTGCCGCGCCGAATACCGTGATCACGCGCGCCAGTGCCGTATCGAAGCCGGCACGCATGTCCAGCGGGTCGACTGCCAGCCACACTTCATCAATGCGGATCACGCGAGCCACTCTCGCAGCCAGGCGGCGCATTGCGCCGCCTCTGATGTCGGCCAGCTAACCGTAATCGACTGGTCTGCGCGACGCACTTCGACGCGAATCTCAGCCGTACGCGCGCTTCTCGTCTCAAGCGGCAACGGCACAAATGCCGGTGCTGCTTGAGACGGCGCCGCCACGTCGCTACGCGCCACCAGCACGCAATCGTTCCTTTCGGCCTGCTCTACCCAACGTCGCAGCAGATTCGCGTTCAGCTTGTGGTGCAGGGCGATCGCCGCGAGCGACACCCCGGGGCCCTGGCAAGCTGCCACCACCTGGGCTTTGAACTCGACGCTATAGCGCCGGCGTCGACGACGGCCAGGTGGCGCTTCTTCTTCGATAGTGTTCACGTGTCCACCTATTTAAGTGGATACGATGCTCCCAAGACCCTCAATGCAACTCAAGACGGGATGGCTAGGCGCTTACCGTCCTTGCCAAAAAAACAAAGCCCTTGATCATGGGGCGTTTCGCCCCAACGATCCGCTGCGAGACGAGCCACTCGCGCCAGTTCAGTTGCTGCCAACGCCCGAGCGTAAAACGGCGCCGCTCCGCCCCGGAAATGGGACTCGAAATGACACGCCAATCCTTCAGAGACCAATGCTTCACCAACCGCGCTGCCATATCCCACACCTTGCATGCGAACCGCATGATGACACTCGTGAGCAAACGCTGAGACAAATTCAATCGCCAAATTGCGGTGAAATGCTGGGTTCTCAGGGTCAAGCGCAAGCGAGATACGAAATGGGCTTTCCGTGTATGCGCCGATCCCGACCTCCGGAATGGTGGCCTCCGGGTCATAGTAAACGGAGCAATCCACCCTATCGATAGGCAGATAAGATTCGACTTCGGCTACAGCGAGCCGAAACAGTTCGCCAAGCTGGTCATGCAACGCAGCGAGTCGACCTTGAGCGTCCAGGATATGCAATTCGCAAGCCATAGTATTGTGTTTTCTCTCTGTGGAGTTGCGGGATATTCTAGCGATTGCCAAATATCTTTGGCGAGTGAGCGCTATGGAGAAAGCCGAAGGTTCCTTGTGGGTCGAGTACGGATGTTCAGCGTCGGACCGGGTTCGGCCAGGAGCGCTCAGTCGACGTATGCGTCCAGATCGCCGACAATCGGACGGACATTGACAGGTTCAGAAAAGGGGCAAGCGTGAAATCTCGATTCATTTTTTTAATGGTGGCGCTCTATAGCTGCGCCGCGTTTGCCGCGCCAGTTGATAACCCCGCCCCCAATGACCGAGTAGAGGTAACCGGCACGATACCCGACGATGTCGAAGCCGTTCTTGTCGAAGATTGGTACACCACAACGGACTCGATGTTCTGTCAACACATGGTTGGAGAGGCTGGCTTCATGCCCAGCCATTTCGCGAAGCGTGCAACACAGACGTCCGCGTCGAATGGACAGCGATCTTGGCTTGTCTGGCGAGACGACGTAAAGCCAGGACACTGTGGCTGGACGTTGAAGCAAGTTGTGCTCTTCCTTGACTCCAAGGCGTCCGGGAAGGATCCTGTTCGGGCGTCCACCGTTCCCGTCCGGGTTGCTTACGTCTGTCGGACCGGAGAGAACTGCCAGAACACGTGGGCCTCAAACGACGATAGTGAAAAACCAACCTTTCACCGTTGCGACTTTGCTTCTGTCAGTCAGTTGGCACCAGGAAACTCAGCCAACCCATGCGCCTTTTTTGATGAAAACGCGAGAGGGACTGACTTGGGGAAGTATGAACATATCCTTCGGCCTGACCAACACACAGTTCGATTCGTCATAACCGAAGTGGGAAAACAACATCCCTAACCACTGTCGAACGGCTGCTTTTTAACAACGCCACCGTCCGCTCCGGGTCGACAAGGGAAATTCGCGTCGAGGTTGGGTAGGTCTCTGACGCGAGGTAGACGAACTTCCGCGTTCGTTAAGGGTTATTCGATGCCTGCCATCGGCCACAGGAATGTGACGGTGCCTCTGCGCGTGTTGGCAGGCGTCGAATAAGCCTCGATGGAGGAAACCGCGGAGTGCCCCGATGCGGTTGGAGCT
>Ga0302228_10002845_pt1 | contig 11565 bp, 9 predicted proteins | sample II_Palsa_N1_2_FD_193519 | JGI IMG/M metagenome (GOLD analysis project Ga0302228, IMG submission 193519) | Peat permafrost microbial communities from Stordalen Mire near Abisko, Sweden - II_Palsa_N1_2 | ecosystem: Environmental > Terrestrial > Soil > Palsa > Peat permafrost | place: Sweden...
ACCCGCTATCCTGCGAGATCGGAAACACGGTCTGCACCAACCCCTTGCCGAACGTCGTCTCGCCCACAATCAGCGCGCGATCATGGTCCTGCAGCGCGCCCGAAATAATCTCCGCAGCCGACGCAGTATTCCGATCCACCAGCACTACGATCGGATACTTCGTGCTCGACCCGCCCGGAACCGTATACACCTGATCCGGGAACACACCCTTCCGCGCCCGCTGCGACACCACAATGTCGCCCTTCTTCAGGAACTTGTCGCATACATCCACGGCCTGGTTCAGCAGACCGCCCGGATTGCCCCGCAGATCGATCAGCAGCCCTTGCAGTCCAGGCCCAAAGCTATCCAGCGCATGCTGCACCTCGTTCGAGGTCGTCTCCATCTCGCCTGTGATGCGGATATACCCAATCCCCGGCTGAATCATGAACGCCAGGTCAACCGACTTCTCCGGAATCTCGTCGCGCATCAGGTCAAACGTCAGCGGCTTGGCCGACCCCTCGCGCATCATCGTCACCGCCACATGCGTTCCCCGCGGTCCCTTTAGCAGCGAAGCCACCGCCGCCGTATCCATGTGATCGGTCGACTTCCCATCCACCGACAAAATTACGTCGCCCGGTCGAATTCCCGCCCGGTACGCCGGCGTCCCTTCCATCGGCACCACGACCACAATCTTGCTGTCCTGCAGCACAATCCTCATGCCCACGCCGTAGTACTTGCCGCTCTGCTCCTCGCGCATCTCCGCATACGACTTCGGATCGTAGAAATTCGAGTGCGGATCCAACACATGCAGCATCCCCGGAATCGCCCCGTCGTAAATCGCCTTATCGACCTGGTCTTTATTCAGCTTGTTCGCGTAATTCGCCTCCACCAGCGCATAGACGTCCGTAAACTGTTTCATCGAGTCGCGCAGCTGCGACTCATCCGTGGCCGACTGCGCCGCCACCCGCCCACCCACGAGCGATCCCGCAAATCCGCAGGCCGTTAAAAAGATCGTTGCTGTAAACAGTGCGCGCCGCATCGGGGAAGCCATCATGGAAGGGAAGAACCTCGGAGGAGGGTTGAAAACCCTCGTCAAAACACCGGCGAGACCTGCGTCATTGCAGCCGTTTCCGGTTGGACGGAGTATAACATCGCGAGGTTAGCCAGCACCTCCTCCCACCCCCTTCGCCCACCCATAAACCGGGTGCCCCAGGTCCCGATTCTGGGACCTGGGTTCCAACAACGCTCCGTTGCCGATACCCCATCCCTTTCCCCACATTCACCGTCCGCACGGGTAGAATGGAAATTGCCAGATAACCTCTACCCGGCAGCGCGGTCAAATACATCAGCCGCGCGGTCAAATACTCATCAAATCGCTTGGCGAGTATCCCGCACGGGCGGTTCTGCATAAGGAACGGATGACCCAGAAGCTTACACCCCTCAACCTCCAGGGCCGGTTCAAGATCACGACCAGCATCGTAGCCACCTCTCTCCTTTCCGCTGCGATGGCCAGTTCCTCTGCGCTCGCGCAACAGCCACAGTCCGGCTACCAGGCTGGCGGCAGCTTTGCGCCGGCCTCCACGCTCAGCCTCCCCGCGATGCCCTCGCCGCCGCCCATTACTCCCAACGGCGCCGTCGTTGAAGATGCGGTCGCGCGCATCAATGACCAGATCATCACCCGCGGTGAGTACCGCGCCGCCGAAGAGCAGCTCCTGCAGGAAGCCCGCCAGGACAATCTCTCCCAGGCCGACCTCGACGAGCGCGTCGATAACCTACTCCGCGATCTCATCGACGAGCAGCTCCTCCTCTCCAAAGGTAAGGAGCTAGGCATTACTGGCGACGCCGAAACCATCCGCGAGCTCGACGACATTCGCAAGAAGAACAACCTTCCCTCCATGGAGGCCCTCGAGAAGGCGGCCGCCCAGCAGGGTGTCTCCTTCGAAGACTTCAAGCAGCACATCCGCGATCAGATCATCCGCCAGCAGGTGGTGCGCGACCAGGTCGGCGCTCACCTCAACATGACCCGCACCGAGGAGCTCACCTACTACAACGCCCACTCCCAGGAGTTCGCCGTCCCTGAGCAGGTGCACCTCAGCGAGATCCTTATCCCCACCCCGGAGAACGCAACCCAGGCCCAGATCGACGCAGCCCAGGCCAAGGCCGACGCCATCGCTGGCAGGCTTCACGGCGGCGAAAGCTTCGCCACCCTCGCCCGCGCCGAATCCGGCGGCCCAACGGCTTCTGCCGGCGGCGACCTCGGCGACTTCAAGCGCGGTGCTCTCGGCGACGTCCTCGAAAAGGCCACCTTCTCCCTCCCCGTCGGCGCCAATACCGACCCCATCCGCACCCGCCAGGGCTATGTCATCCTCCGCGTAGACTCGCACCAAAAGGCCGGCGTTCCTTCCCTTGCTGACGTCGAATCCAAGGTCCAGGAAGCGCTCTACTTCCAGCAGCTCCAGCCCGCCCTCCGCGCCTACCTCACCAAAGCCCGCGCCGACGCCTACATGGAAGTCGATACCAAGGACGGCTTCGTCGACACCGGCGCCGCCACCAAGAAGGCCGCCACCCAGATCGCCTACACCTCTTACAAGGCGCCACCGCTCAAGAAGAAGGTCAAGGAGAAGCAGCGCCTCGAGCAGGAAAAGGCGAACCGCGCCCAGGCTGAACTCGCCGCCGCCCGCGAACGCGTCGCCGAAAAAGAAGCCGCCCACGCCGCCAAGGTAAACGAGCAGAACGGCAAGCCCGTGGCCGCCACCTACAAGCCCAAGAAGATTCATCGCGAAAAGATCCGCTACGGCGAGGCGCCTGAGAAGGCCCTGCCCAATGGCACCGCAGAGACCGCCACCGGCGGCTCCGTCGGCGCTCCCATCACCGGCCAGGCCCCCGGCGTCGCCATGTCGCCCAACGAGTCCATCACCACCATCACCACCGGCACCGGTGCAGATGAGGCCGACGCCGATCCCTTCGCCTCCAAGACCGGCCCCCAGAAAAAGGTCCGCTTCTCCAGCTTCGAAGCCCAGGCCGAAGAGAAGAGTGCCAAGGAGAAGCTGACCAAGGCCGAAGCCAAGGCCGAGACCCGCCCCCTCCCCACCACCCCCACCGAGAACGTGGACGAGAAGTTGCGCGCCCAACCCCTCGGCCTCAACGGCGATACCGTCGCCAAGCAGAAGAAGCCCAAGCGCCAGAAGGGCGAAGCCAAGGAACGCCTGACGGAGAAGCCTGCCCAGCCCAAGGACACGCCCAACACCGTCGCCCCCACGGTCAACCCCAACCTGGCAACCCCCGTGCCCCCACCTCCCGCGACCGACAACAGCCCAACTCAATAGTCCTCGCACCCAACCAAATCCCACCAACGAGGGCCAACCGGCCCTCGTTGACGCTTAACCCCAACTGAGAACTGACAACGAACAACTAATCCCCCATCACAGCATCCACCCCACCCCCTGTCGTATCCTTGCCCCAACCCATGAAAGACTTCTTCATCGCCGACGCGCCCCGCTTCGAAAACCAGCCCATCACCAGCTTCTTCGTCATCGCCTCCATCACCGCCCGCGACAAGAAGGGAAGTGCCGGCCAATACCTCGCCCTCACCCTAGCCGACAAGTCCGGCCAATTCGAAGCCCGCATGTGGGAAGACTTCGCCGACGCCCTTCAAACCTGCGCCGCCGGCTGCTACGTCAAGGTCCAGGGCCAGGTCTCGAAATATCAAGGCAAGTTCCAAATCACCCTCACCAAAATGCGTCTAGCCGCAGCCTCCGAAATCGACACGGCAGACTTCATCCCCACCACCCAATACGACATCCCCACCATGGCCGCCGAGCTCCGCAGCTACGTGGCGGCCTTCACCAACCCGCACCTCCGCCGCCTCGTCCTCTCCTTCCTCGACGACCCCACCCTAGGCCCCGCCTTCCTCGAAGCCCCCGCCGCCAAGCGCCTCCACCACGCCTGGATCGGAGGCCTCCTCGAGCATGTCCTCCACCTCGTCCGCATCTGCCTCGCCACCGCCCCCTTCTACCCCGAAGTAGACCCCGACCTCCTAGTCACCGGCGCCATCCTCCACGACATCGGCAAAGTCCGCGAGCTCTCCTGGGCCAGCAGCTTCGACTACACCCTCGAAGGCCAACTCATCGGCCACATCTCCATCGCCCAGCGCCTCCTCCAGGAAAAAATCACCCAGCTAGACGCCGCCGATCCTGCCGACTCCTTTCCACCCCAACTCCGCCTCCTCATCGAGCACATGATCCTCTCCCACCACGGCAAGCTCGAATTCGGCAGCCCCAAGCTCCCCATGACCCCCGAAGCCATGCTCCTCTCCGCCCTCGACGACCTCGAAGCCAAGTTCCAGGCTCTCCGCAACGAGTTCGCCGCGGCCGCCGCCTCCGGCCGCTCCGCCTCCGAACCCACCGAATGGGTCCGCAGCATGGACCGAGCTCTCTTCAACTCCCAGGCCTGGCTAAACTCCACCCCCAAACCCGCCAAAGACTAACCTCGTCGAAAATGTCGGGTCCTATCTGAGCGATACTTCACCTGGATGGAGCGAACAGCGGCTTGAGAATGAGTGACCAGCGCGAGTCTGTGAAAATGGCACTCGACACGCTGCGCGCCAACAAATTGCGTTCGGGGTTAACGATCCTCGGAATCGTAATTGGCGTGATGACCGTCATCACAATTTCTTCAGTCATCAATGGGCTCAACACGTCGGTATCAACCCTAGTTTCGCAGTTCGGAACCAACGTCCTGTGGGTGTTTCGTTTTCCCGCGATCGGTGTGCGCCCCACCGCTGAAATGCTGGCCCGCAAACAGATGACCTACGACGATATGCTCGCAATAGGGCAACTGCCTCACATCGTCGCTTCCACCGCCGGCCTGCAATTTACAAATCGTTCGTTCGGCGTAGGCTCGGTCGTGGCCAAGTTTGGCCAGCGCAAGGCAGAGAACGTCTCGCTGGAAGGCGATACGCCCTCAACGTTGACGGTGTACGACAAGGTGCTTTCCGGGGGCCGCTTCTTTACCATCACCGATCAGGAACGCGCAGCGGACGTGACGGTACTGGGTCACGATGTCGCCGAGACGCTATTTGGAGTCATTGATCCCATCGGAAAAGAAGTCGTCATTGAGGGCCGGACGTTTACGGTGATCGGCGTCTTCGAGAAGCAGAAGACGGCCTTCGGCGGTGGTAAGAATCCCAACGACAGCTTTGCGTACTTCACGATGTCGACGTTCAAAAAACTGCATCCCGAGATCTTGGACTATTGGATCAGCGCGAAGTTCGACGATCAGAAGAACAAACCGCTCGTCACCGAAGAAATTCGAGAACTTCTACGTCTACGGCGCAAGGTTCGTAACGAAGCGGACGATAACTTCGCAATCTTCGGCTCTGACTCCATCACCAGACTCTGGAACCAAATCACGGGAAGCTTATTTCTCCTGATGTTTGGACTAAGCTCTGTCGGCTTGATGGTCGGAGGAGTCGGCGTGATGAACATCATGCTCGTCAGCGTCACCGAACGCACGCGGGAAATCGGAGTGCGCAAGGCGATTGGCGCGACCAAACAAACGATTCTGCTCCAATTCACCGTGGAAGCCATCGTGCTCTGCGCAGTAGGCGGAGTGCTTGGAATCTGCGCCGGTTCCGTCATCGCGCTCGTGCTGGGAGTATGGATTCCCAGCCAGGTAAGCTTGATATGGATCACGGTAGCGTTCCTATGTTCCTGCGCCATTGGATTAGTCTTCGGCATCTACCCCGCCTGGAAGGCCTCGAACCTGGATCCCATCGACGCGTTGCGCTACGAGTGACTACTGCCCTAGCCGGGAGTTTTCCCGTAGTGATCTGAGAACCAAAATCGATGCTCATTCTTTCATGGCTAGCGCCAAACCAGCGCTCCTTCGTAGGGTATGCAAAACGGCATGTGCGGCAATTCGACTCTTGGGCCGAAGCTAACCGGCGAACTTGCCGAGCACGCGACTTTGCGGGAATAAGCAGATTCAGTCATCTGTCAGCGAGGCGTGGGTGCCGGAGGCAACTGTGGGTTTGTGTTGGTGCGACTCCGAGGCGTCGCTGCGGCTTTTAGGTCATAGGCCTTAATAAGTTCGACGGTGATGTCGGCATTGGCAGCGGCATACCAGACAACCGGAGCGGCATCCGACCCGCGGTCGATGACGAGAGTGTAAGCATGCTGCTTCGCATAGTCCTGCAGGAACGCATACAGCTTTTGAGCAACTGACTGGAAGGCTTGCTGAGATGCGCTGTCAGCATCGCCTTTAAAGTCGTCGGCTTCACGTTGCATCTGGCGCTCCTCAGTATCCAGAGCATGCAGCTTCGCCGATTTTTCCGCCTCACTCAGGGAGGCTGTGTTGTCGTTGATCTGTTTCTTGAGGGACTCGATTTGCGCGTTCAACTGCTGCAGGTGTGTCTGACGCGGACCGAACTTTGCCTGAAGATCGCCAAACACGTGCTTAGCTTCGGCGGTCTGCAGAACGGCTGCATTGAAGGCGACTGTGACGTAGGACGGTGCAGCCAAGGATGTGGGGGACTGTGCGAAACAGATCGCAGCTTGTACGAAGAGTACACATAGAGACACGATGGTGCGTGATCGCTTCATGGCGATGCTCCTTGACGGTGTGGGATTACTGCGCGGTCGGAAGTTGGAAGTGCAGTTGCCGGATATTGGCTGCGAAGTCGAAGGCATTTCCAGCAGAAGCGACGTCGATGGGACGACCAGGCGAAGTTATACCTTCAGAGTTACGGTTTCGCGCATCATCGAGGTCGCGAAAGAGATCGAGATGGGATATTTGCGATCGACTCAGCGCAGGATAGCTGGTCCGCGACGAATTCGTTGCGGTCTGCGTCCCGAGGAACGCATAGCGGGATGGAATCGTCTGCAGGAATCGTTGTTCCGCCTGGGCTGAGTCGTCGGCTCCCGTGTTGGCGTGCCGAAGGACGTGGTGTCGCACGACGAGTACATGGGCAACCTTCGAAGCTTGCGGCAGGAGTGTGGCCCGGTTGACGGATGCGGGGAGGGTTTGGCGAGTGGGCATTGACGCGCCCGCGGAGACTGAGAAGCTTTCAGCGGCTTTGCGCCCATGGGGCATAACGATAACCGCTGAGAGGATAACGAAGAATGCCGCTACCGATACAAGCGCATAGGAAGTCGATGACCTCGCAGGTGCAGCGCGCGGCAGCAGACCTTCCTGAATGGCGCGGGCGCGGAACCGTTCAGCAGAGCCTGCCGGCATGGCAGCCGCAATTGGATGTACAGCGGCTTCGAACTGCAGTCGCATGCCAACGGAAGTTAGATCGTGAAGTTGATCGCGACAGGCGCGGCAGTGCAGGAAATGCTCATCAAAGTTGGCTTTCTCCGGGGGTTGGAGCTGCCCCGTAGCCGCCAACGCGCAGAGTACTTCGTACTGTTCGTGGTCCGTCATTGCGAACCTCCTATGTTTGTGGATGCAGCGGAAGTGCACAGGACACGCCTAAGTGCTCCCAATCCTCTGTAGAGATTGTGACGAACGACCCGAACGGTTTCCCCGGTGCGCGCGGCAATTTCCTCGGCAGTGAGACCTTCGTAGTAGGTGAGCTCGATCGTCCGCTGTTGACGGGGCTGAAGAGTGCCTAGAGCTTTGCTCAGAAGCAGCCTGTCGTGCAACTGCGTCTCAATGGAAGAGGAGCAGGCCAGAAGCTCTGGCATAAGGTCCTCGAGCGATTCGGTGCTCGAGATTCTGGCAGAGATCAGTGACCGACGGCGGTTCAGCGTGCGGTTGTAGGCGAATAAGAGAAGCCATGTCTTGAAGGAGGCTTTTTCGCGGTCAAATTGACTGATAGAACGGAAGACATCCATGAAGACTTGCTGAACGCAATCTTCGGCCTCGGCATCATGGCGAAGAATACGGCGAGCTACGCTGAAGACAATGCGGCTGTGGCGTTTAAATAGCACTGTGAGCGCATCAGCGTTACCACTGAGGAGGACTTCGGCAAGATCTTCGTCGGACCGAAGGCTGTAGAGAAGTTCCGTCAACAGGGTTGACGGTGGAGATCCGGTCAGCGAACCGGACGGCTCTAAGTCCGCCGGGATGGGGGGGAACGTGCCGAGGATAAGCGCCAGTCGACGTGAACTCACGTGGTACTTCCCTCCTGAGAGTCCTCATCTACCGACGAGATCGGGGGCGGCAGGTGCTCTACGCAGAATCTCTCATAAGTGTATGCACGGGGAATCGCGCGGATTCCCCAGGAGCCTGATATTTATTCCGTCTGCAGCTATGGATCGGCACCTTTCCCGAAATACGGCGTTTCCGGAAACTTCGAATTCGGGAGCACCCCTCCAGCGCGGGTGATGCGAAGCCACCCGCCGTCCGCACTGGACCCTCGCGCTTTATAATCAATCCTTCATGCTTCGTTTCTCCACAGCCGGCGAAAGCCACGGCGAATCCCTCGTAGCCCTCCTCAGCGGTCTACCCGCGGGCATCCCCGTAGACCAATCCTTCCTCGACCACGAACTCTGGCGCCGCCAGCAGGGCTACGGTCGTGGTGGCCGCATGCGCATCGAAAAGGACACGGCCCACATCCTCTCCGGCGTCCGCCACGGCCACACCATCGGCTCGCCCATCGCGATGACCCTCGCCAACAACGACTGGAAAAACTGGGAAGAGATCCTCCCAGTGGCCGAAGGCGACCCCTCCAAGCACAAGTCCGTAACCAGCCCCCGCCCCGGCCACGCCGACCTCGCCGGTGCCCTCAAGTACAACTTCCCCGACGCCCGCTACATCCTCGAGCGCGCCTCCGCCCGCGAATCCGCCGCCCGCGTAGCCTGCGGAGCCGTCGCCAAAATGCTTCTCCGCGCCCTCAAGATCGAAGTAGCCAGCCACGTAACCCGCGTAGGCGGTGCCGAACTCTCCCGCGAGGCCACCTTCAAGGAAATCGCCGCCCTAGCCAGCAGGGATGAAGTCCTCCTCGCCTGCGTCGACCCCGAATCCGAAGCCCGCATGAAAGCCGAAGTCGACGTCGCCCTCCGCACCGGCGACACCATCGGCGGCATCTTCGAGGTCGTCGTCCACGGCCTTCCCCCCGGCATCGGCACCCACGTCAACTGGGACGAGCGCCTCGACGGCCTCTTAGCCCAGGCCGTCATGAGCCTCCAGGCAGTCAAAGCGGTCGAGCTGGGCCGCGGCGTGACAGCAGCCTCATCCCCGGGCTCCAAGGTTCACGACGCCATCACCTACAGCAGCGGCGACGTAGGCGAACTGACAGACGGCGGCCCTGCCGACGGCCACTCCTTCACCAAATTCACTCGCGAGCACAACAACGCCGGCGGCCTCGAAGGCGGCATCTCCAACGGCGAAGACCTCGTCATCCGTGGCTACCTCAAGCCCATCTCCACCCTCCGCCGCCCCCTCGCCTCCGTCTCCTTCGAAACCCGCGAGGTCACCAAGGCATCCTATGAGCGCTCGGACGTCTGCGTAGTCCCCGCCGCCGGAGTAGCCGCCGAAGCCATGGTCGCCCTCACCGTCGCCCGCTCCCTCATCGAAAAGTTCGGCGGCGACAGCCTCCACGAGCTCCACCGCAACTACACTGGCTACTGCCATCAAATAAGCAAGTACTGAGCGATACAGAATACCCAACAGAACAGACCCCAGACCATGCCCACCGATACCAAACTCGAAGACAAAGAGGCGAAAAAGCTGAACCGCATCGCCACCCGCGACGCCGTCCGCAAGTCCGCCCCCAAGCTCCACGAGGTCATTAAGTACCCCGACCCGATCCTCCTCAAAAAGGGCGAACCCGTCACCGAATTCACCCCCGAGCTAGCCCAGTTCGTCGACGAGATGTTCGACAGCATGTACGCCGCCGAGGGCATCGGCCTCGCCGCCCCCCAGGTCTCCGTCTCCAAGCAAATCACCGTAATCGACATCAGCTTCAACGAGCGCCCCGAAGACCGCCTCGTCCTCATCAACCCCGAAGTCATCGACCGCCGCGGCAAGCAGGTAGAAGAGGAAGGCTGCCTATCCCTCCCCGACATCCGTGAAAAAGTAGCGCGCGACGCCTGGGTTAAAGTGCGTGCCCAGAATGTGAAAGGGGAAATATTTGAACTAGAGGGTACAGAGCTGCTGGCCCGAGCGATGCTCCACGAAATCGACCACCTCCACGGCATCCTCTTCATCGACCGCCTAAGCCGCCTCAAACGCGACCTCGTCCTCCGCCGCATTAAGAAGCTAATCAAGCACGGCGACTGGTAATCCAGCAGCGAGGCACGTCATGAAACTCGTCTTCTGCGGAACCCCCGAATTCGCCGTCCCCAGCCTCCAGGCCCTGGTCGACGTCGGCCACGAAATCTCCCTCGTCCTCACCCAACCCGACCGCCCAGCCGGCCGCAAACAAGAACTCCAGATCCCTCCCGTCAAACAGCTAGCCATCAAACTAGGCCTTCCCGTCCTCCAACCCGAGCGCCTGAAAAACAACCCCGACCTTCGTGCGCTACTTGAACAAATCGCCCCAGACGCGATCATTGTCGTAGCCTACGGCCGCATCATCCCCCCGTGGATGCTCGACCTCCCGCGCTATGGCAACATCAACGTCCACGGCTCGCTCCTCCCCAAATACCGCGGAGCCGCCCCCATCCAGTGGGCCGTAGCCAACGGCGAAACCGAAACCGGCGTTACCACCATGCTCCTCGACGCCGGCCTCGACACAGGAAATACACTCCTTTTCCATAGCCTTCCCATAGCCCCCGACACCACATCTCCAGAGCTTTATCCACAACTTTCAAAGATTGGCGCAAACCTCTTACTCGAAACTCTTTCTGGCTTGGAGAAGAGAACCATCTCCCCCCAGCCACAAGACAACGCCGCAGCCACGCTAGCCCCCATTCTCACCCGCGAGGATGGACGTCTCGATCTTATCCACAGCAGCGCCCGCGAAACCTACAACCGCTGGCGAGCCTTCGACCCCTGGCCCGGCGCACACGCCCTCTTCCGCGGCAAACGTTTCCTCATCCACAGGCTCCACCCCTCAACCTCCACCTTACCTCTGGCCCCCAACCAGCTCGACATTTCCACCGACCAACTCCTCGTAGGCGCTGCCCAAAACTCCGTCCTTGCCCTGGACGAAGTCCAACTAGAAGGAAAGCCCCACCTCCCCGGCCCCCAATTCGCCCGAGACTTTCAGCTTCGCCCAGACGAGCACCTGGACTAGCAAATATTTATTATGAAATGTGTAGATTAAGCTTTATTCCGTATCTAAGACATTCACTATAAATCGAGCGCCTCTACCACTAACTCCTACCGAATTCATCCACGTATTCCACAGTCCCACCGGTTCCCACATGCCCAAACCCCCACCCACGAACTTCCGCCGCACCAAGTCTTCTGTGCGAAACTCTGCACACAAAACCGCGCCAGCCCAGACTTCTCCACAGCCCCAAGCTGCGACCCACGCCCCCATCACTCCCGCCCGTTCCGCCGCCTTCGCCATCCTCCTCCGCGTAGCCGACACCTCGGCCCACTCCGACGACCTCCTCCACGGCCCGGGCATGTCCGCCCTCTCCCAGGCCGACCGCAACCTCGGCCACACCTTGGTCCTCGGCGTCCTCCGGT
>Ga0302228_10002847_pt1 | contig 11561 bp, 9 predicted proteins | sample II_Palsa_N1_2_FD_193519 | JGI IMG/M metagenome (GOLD analysis project Ga0302228, IMG submission 193519) | Peat permafrost microbial communities from Stordalen Mire near Abisko, Sweden - II_Palsa_N1_2 | ecosystem: Environmental > Terrestrial > Soil > Palsa > Peat permafrost | place: Sweden...
TGGTCCCAGTGGCTATACCGCCAAGTCCGAAGGATTATCAGCTCAGGTCGACTATGACTTTGGCGGAACGACGCTGTCGTCGATCACCGCAGTACGTCATCTCAGGGCTGGCGGCGGCGGTGATGCGGACAGCACACCCGTCGATATCGTCAACACCAACACCAATAACATCAACCTGCGCACGGAGAGTCAGGAATTCCGCGTAACCTCATCGAACAATGATTTCCTCGACTATGTCGGTGGTCTTTACTACTACCACAGCACGAATATCTACAACGCGCTGGAAGAAGGCGAGCCGCTGCTGGAGGATGGCCTTCCCATTCTGGCCGGCCAGGCATCGCTGACCCAGTCGAGAGAAAGAAGCTATGCGGGTTATGGCGAAGCCACATTGAAATTCACGCCGACATTTCGCGGCATTATCGGACTGCGTTATGGCGATGACGATGTCTCTGCCAATACCGTTCGGCAGCTCGCGCCCGGGGCGCTCTTTCCGATCAACGGACTCGCTGCCATCAGCGGACGTACCGACAACAAATACAATTCCTTCCGACTGGGCGTGCAGGACGACCTGACATCCAACGCGATGGGTTACATCACGTTTACCAAGGGCTACAAAGGTCCGGCAGTGAATGATCAGGCCGCCACGAACAACGTGCCGGTGCTGGTCAAGCCGGAAATCCCCATCGCTTGGGAGGCTGGCATCAAGACTACCTGGCTCGATGACCGTGTCGGTATCAACGGCTCCATCTACCATACCCACCTGGAAAATTTTCAGGCGCTTTACTTTGACCCCGCATCGGCTACGTTCGTCTACGGCAATGCGCCCTCGGTCACCGTCAAGGGAGCTGAACTGAGCGCGTTCGGCCGACTCACGACCAACTTCACTCTTAATCTGGGCGCTATCTACAACGACGCCAAATATGGCAACGGGTACTTTGTGGGCTGCGCACCAAACTTCCAGACAGTAGCGGATCGCTGCACCACGGTAGTCAATCCCAATGGCAGCACCGCGAAAGAAGCCAATGCCAGTGGCAACCAGCTAGTGGGCTCCCCGAAGTGGAAAGTCACCCTCAACGGCACCTATACACATGCGTTGAATGCCGGCCTCGACGGCCTTGCATCGGTCGATGGCGTTTACACCTCACGCATCTATTTTGATCAGGCCTACGACCCGACGGATACCACCGGCAGCCACATGCTGCTCGGTGCCAAAATTGGCGTTCGTTCGCACGACGGGCGCTGGGGTGTTTATATCTACGGCCACAACCTGACCGACGAGCGCGTGCCGACGTACCGATTTGTGACCCCATCGGGCACACTGCTCGGCGACTCCAACACCTATAGCCAGACACTCGGTGCCGATTCCTTCCGCACGGTGGGCGTCTCGTTCGACGCCCGCTTCTGACGGGTACGATCGGATGGACGACGTTGTCAACAAGCCGCATATCATGCATGTAAAACGCAATGACCGACTGACTGCTACAACTCGCTTGATAGAGATGCCAATTTGACTACCAAACATACCGCCCAGAAGGCATCACCGCGGGCAGCAGCCAAAGCCAAGCCAGTGCCTACCGCAGTGCCAGTGCGACGACCGCAAGCCCAGCGCAGCGCAGACACGCAGGCCAAGCTCATCGCAGCTGCCATCACTTGCCTGCATCGCGTGGGTTACAGCGCGACGACGGTCACCATGGTTGCAGACGAAGCCAGAGTCAGCCGCGGAGCGATGTCTCATCAGTACCCGGCCAAGACCGATCTGATGCTGGCCGTGGTGGAAGCGGTGTTCGAGGCCGACGCGCAGTATTACCGCCAAACGGTGGATGTCCGTACACCGAAGCAGTGGGTGATTGACCTTCCCGAAATGGTGTGGGAAGCGATTAGTCGCCCGTCGGGAACTGCGGTGATGGAGATCATGCTTGCCTCGCGCTCAGACAACGAGCTGGCCGACAAGCTGAGCGTCATGCAACAAAATATTGATGCCCGATCGCATGAATGGATCGTCGAGCGCCTGGTCGCCGCCGGCCTCAACGATCGTCCGAATGGCGAAGCTGTTCATCGTCTGTTCGTGGCGGCGATACGCGGATTATCGATGGAAGCACTGTTTCGGCGCGATCGGGCCGACAGCAAAAAATCGCTTGCCGTGCTCGGTGAACTCATTGGCCTGCTTTATCCAATTGCTGAAGCCAAACCATTGAAGAAAGGCAAGCAGCGTTGACCAGTGCACCGACCGGGCGCGCCGCGCCCAAAGACTTTTTGTGGGGCGTGGCGATTTCGGCGCACCAAAGCGAAGGCAACAATGTCGACTCCGACATCTGGCTGGCCGAGAACGTCAAGCCGACGTTGTTTGTCGAACCTTCGGGCAACGCGTGCGACAGCTATCACCGTTTTGCCGAAGACATCGCGATGGCCGCTGATCTCGGCTTCAACTGCTACCGGTTCGGCATCGAGTGGGCACGCATCGAACCGGAGCCGGGCAAATTTTCAATGGTCGAACTCGACCACTATTCGCGCATGCTGGATCAGTGCCTTCAGCGCGGCCTGGCGCCGATGGTGACATACAACCATTTTTCGGTACCGCTGTGGTTTGCCATGCTCGGCGGCTTCGAAGTCGCCGATGGCGCAGATCTGTTCGCGCGATTTGCCGAAAAGGCTACCGAACGACTGGGCGATCGTATCGCTGCTGCAACGACATTCAATGAGGCGAACGTTCAACGCTTGCTAGCCCTGCTGCGCACTGCCGACGCAAAACACGACATCGACGCAATGCTGACTGCTTGCGTCGAGCGGTGTGGCTCGGCGCGTTTTTCATCGTTGGTGTTTACGGATTTCGAAAAGACCGAATCGGTGCTACTGGATGCGCATCGCAAGGCGATGGCAGCGATCAAGTCAGGTCCCGGGAATTTCCCCGTCGGCGTGTCGCTGACGATGCAGGATGTGCAAGGTGTTGGCTGGCTAAACCTGGCAAAGATTGTCGCCAACAAGCTTTACGGCCCATGGCTCGACGAGGCGAAAAACGCCGACTTCATTGGCGTGCAGACCTATACCCGCGTGCAGATCGGCCTGCGTGGTCGGATCGATCCGCCCGCCGATACCGAGATGACGGCGGCAGGCTACGAGTTCTATCCGCAAGCACTGGGCGGCACGATACGACTGGCGGCAGCGCGCACCGGCAAACCCGTGTACGTGACGGAAAGCGGCATCGCCACCAACGATGATTCCCGCCGTATCGCTTATATCGACGCAGCGCTGGCCGAAGTTCGACAGTGCATCGACGAAGGCATCGATGTGCGCAGTTTCATCCAGTGGTCGCTACTGGACAACTTCGAATGGACAGCCGGTTACGGGCAGCATTTCGGGCTAGTCCAGGTCGACTTTGAAACCTTCAAGCGAACGCCAAAGCCCAGCGCTTTTCATCTGGGCTCGATCGCGCGTGCGGGAAATATCTAGGCTGCACTGACGTAACAGCTTTCAGACGCCCGCCTCGGTCACTCCCATTCGCGAGTGGCCGTCTAGCCGAACTACGGAGTCAATATGTCCGAAACCAGCCATGGCACTGACACCACACCATTGCGGTTCCATCTGCCTTCCACCGTGTCGGCTCAATGGACCGAAGCTTTCGGCCGTCTGGTCGCCGAGGTAATGAAAGCCGGTGGACCGCAACCGCAACCGCTAAGCAACGATCCCGATCTGTGGGCCTCCTACAACGACCGGAGCAACGCGTTCAGCGAGAGCTTGGCTGCGCCGGTTCTGGCGCGACTGGGAACCCGAACCATCAGCCATGTGCTGGGCTGTGTGCCAGTCCTGGAATACGTTCCAAGAATACGGCAGCCGCACGATGCGCGAGTGATCTATATCCACGGTGGCGGTTTCACGGGAGGCTCTTCGACGGCAAATGCCGTAGCTCCCGCGGTGATCGCGGATCTGCTCGGTGAATCGGTGCTATCGATCGACTATACGGTGACACCTCGTGGTCGGTTCGACACGATAACCGACGAAGTTATTGCGGTCTTCGATGCTTTGGCCAGCGCTGGGAGACCTGCTGATAAAACCGTTCTCTATGGCGACTCCGCCGGCGGCTGCCTTGCCATCGCGTCGACACTCAAGCTCAGAGATCAGGGCAAACCTATGCCGGCTGCCGTTGCGCTGTGGTCTCCGTGTGTTGATCTCCGCTTTGAAGGCGACACGATCCGTACCCTGCTCGATGTCGATTTCTTTGATATGGAACGCCTGGCCTTCGCCATCGATATGTATGCCGGGCCCGATGATCTGGAACATCCCTACGCATCGCCGATCCATGGTGACTTTAGTGGTGGGTTCCCTCCCACCCTGATTCAGGCAGGGACACGCGAAATACTGCTCAGCGATTCTGTGCGTCTCTACCAGGCGATGGATGTTGCTGGCTGTGCTGTAAAACTGGACATCTATGAGGGCATGCCGCACGTGCATCAGGCGTGGCCAACGGCCACGGAGACGCCCGAGGCCGTGCTTGCCTGCCAAAAGACGGCGCAGTTCCTGCAGAGCTGGCTGAAGCACTCAGCCATATGACTCGTGTGGCAGAAGAATGTGGGACTATTTGAATGGCTGAGCAATCTATCTACGCCGAATTGTCAGTGTCAGCAGAGTCAAATATTGTGATGGTGCCTTTATTCATCCGTTCGCGATCGCGAGCAGCCAGTCGGCCGTCATCGTCGGTGCGGTGACCGGCAACATATGACCACCGTCCACCAGCTTCAGCGTAGCGTGTGGAATTTTCTGCTTGAGCGCCTCGCCGTGCCGCCGGTAGCTGAGCACCCGATCCTGCCGGCCGTACAGCACATCGATCGGCAGACGCAGTGTCGCGTATCGGCTCTCCATTATTGGCATATCAGCGGAGACCGCGAGCATGTCGGTTGATGCGGCATAGAAGCTGCGCGGCCTCAGTCCCAGCAGACCACCGCCTTTAACGCGGAAATCCTTCGGCACCGGTTCCGGCCCAAACACGAAGTCCAGCACCTTGGCCCCTGTCTTGATCGACAACGGTATGGCCAGAGTGTGCGATATCACGCGACGCATCAGCGCCGATGGAATGGCCAGACCGCGAAAGGCTGTGGGTGGGTCAGTTTCCGCGTGCGTCAGCGGGGCGATCAACGCCAGTCGCGAGACGGACTGCGGATGGTTCAATGCAACGGCCAGCGCGAGCGCACCGCCCAGTGAATGCCCAACGAGCATGGGCTTGTCCAGCTTCAACGCGTCGATAAAGCCAGCCACGGTCGCTGCTTGCGAAAAGATAGCTGCGGACGACTGCGCGCCACGCGTCGAATAGCCTGCGCCCGGTCGGTCGATAAGAATGACGCAATGCGAGCGTGCCAACTCCTGCATTGGCAAATAGGCAAAGTTGAGCAGCTGTCCGGCCAGGCCGTGCACGATGACGATGGCCGGTCCACTGCCCTGCTCGACATAATGAATACGATCCCCGCCAATGTCGACAAACTTGCCCTGCGGCGGCAGTGCCTTTTCCACCTTATTTGCAACGTAGGAAGAAAAGACCGCGAGCCCTGCAATCACAATGATCAACAAAACGATGATCGAAAGAACGATGGTCACAAGCTTGCCCTCGTTTTTGCCGGAGTCTGCTCTTCTGCAACGTAGGCAGCATCACTACCCGCGTGTTTGGCCACTTTACGCCGCTCGAAGCGCATCGCCCCATCCTCCAGCTTGCCGAAGCGGAAAGCGGCCAGGTCAAACGCGTAATTCTGATGATAGATCCAGGGCTTGTGCAGGCCCTGCCTTGGCAACGATGCTGCCGCACGCTGGATGTATCCTGACGTCAGATCAACCGCCGGCTGCGTACCTACGTCCTGGTTGTCCAGTACGGGCACGCAGGTGTCATAGCCATTCGTCTGCATATGCTGCAACAGACGCGCAACATACTTGGCCACCAGCTCGGCCTTCAGCGTCCATGAAGCGTTGGTATAACCAAATGTCGAAGCGAGATTCGGCACGCCGCTGGACATCATGCCCTTGTACGACACGGTGTCGCCAAGATTTATCGGCCTGCCGTCAACCGTGATCTTTGCGCCGCCGAGTAGTTTCAACTTCAGGCCTGTCGCAGTAACGATGATGTCGGCATCGAGCAGCTCACCGCTGCGCAGGCGCAGCCCGGTGCTCGTGAACGACTCGATTTCATCCGTAACGATCGATGCCTTGCCGGCGCGTATCGCCTTGAACAAATCGCCATTGGGCACAATGCACAGCCGCTGATCCCACGGCTTGTATCGCGGCGTCAGATGTTTGCCGATATCGAAGTCGGGACCGAGCTGCTTGGCCGCCATCTTGAGGATCGCCTTCTTGGCTGCTTCGGGCTTGCGGCGAGCGTAGTTGTAGAGATACATGCTGAGCAGCACGTTCTTGGTACGAACAAGCCGATGTGCGATCGTTGATGGAAACCATCCACGCAGTTTGTCGGCAATCGCGTCACGCGATGGCAATGCAAAAATATAGGTCGGCGAACGCTGCAGCATGGTGACGTGTTTTGCCGTAACGGCCATCGTCGGCACCAGGGTCACCGCCGTCGCGCCGCTGCCAACTACTACCACGCGTTTGTCCGCATAAGCCAGACCGGCAGGCCATTGCTGGGGATGCACGATCTGTCCCGCAAACTGGTCCATGCCCGGCCACTGCGGTGCGTGGCCCTGATCGTAATCGTAATAACCACTGCACATATGGAGAAAGCTGCAGGTGTAGCGCCGACGTTCGACGTGACCATCGGCGCTGCGCTCGACCTGCACGCTCCAGCGCGCAAGCGATGAATCCCAGTCGGCGCCGATCACCTTGTGTTCGAACTGGATCGTCTTGTCGATTCCGAACTCGCGCGTCGTATCTTTGACATAGTCCAGAATGCTCTGGCCATCGGCAATGGCCTTGTCGCCCTGCCATGGGCGAAAGCTGAAACCCAAAGTGTACATATCCGAGTCCGAGCGAATGCCGGGGTAGCGGAACAGGTCCCACGTACCCCCGAGACTCGACCTGCTCTCCAGGATGGCAAAGCGCGTCGATGGCAGCCGATCACGCAAATGGTAGGCCGCCGCGATACCGGACAAACCTGCCCCGACGATCAGCACGTCGTAGTCGACGTCAGCGTTTGGCTGTGCATGCACGGAACCATGCTGAGCAGTCGCTGACAAGGCATTGCTGGCGGATACGTTGAATTCGGTAATCGATGTCATGCGATCGTCCATTGCTGATAGTGGCGTACGGCAGGCTTGGGGACGCCCATACGCAAAGCGAAGATTTCAACCAGCCTTTTGAGTGTCTGTACTGTTTTTGCCGCCACCGCCGAGCATCTCGCGGGCGCGCCGAAGCACCACCAGCTGATAGGCCGAACCAAGCAGGCGTATGACTTTGTCGAGTACCCACGCATCCTTGCCCACCAACACGCGGCGCGCGTTGCGTTCGACGCCGGCGAGGATCTGCAGTGCGGCGGTGTCCGGCGTGGTGACGTTGATCAGGCGATTGGCGCGGCGGCGGTGCGTCTCTTCGTCCTGCCCGGTCGCATCGACAATCTGCTGGTCGATCCGCGACGCGTTCACGATATTGGTGGCGACACCACCAGGGTGAATGCTGGTCGCGCTGACCGGCGCACCTTCCAGTTCCAGCTCCATCCGCAGCGCTTCGGTATAACCACGCACGGCAAACTTGCTGGCGTTGTAGGTGCTTTGCGTCGGCATCGCCATCAGGCCGAACAGGCTGGACAAGTTGATCACATGGCCTTCGCCGGAAGCGTGCAGGTAGGGCAGAAACGCCTGCGTACCGTGCACCACGCCCCAGAAGTTGATGCCCATGATCCATTCGAAATCTTCAATCGATGCTGTAGCGGCGGATGCCGTATGTGCAACGCCGGCGTTGTTGAAAATCAGGTTGATCTTGCCGTGTACTTCATTTGACTGCCTGGCCCAGCTGAATACGGCCGCGCGGTCGGACACGTCCAGCGTCTGGGTGGTGACCTTCACCGTGTAAGCGGCGCACATCGCGGCGGTCTGCTTGAGGCCATCTTCGTTGCGATCACTGAGTGCCAACCCGCAACCTCGTTTGGCCAACTCGACCGCGAGACTGCGCCCCATACCGGATGCAGCACCGGTAATCGCGGCGACCTTGCCTTTGAAGTGGCGCATTGCAGTTACCTCAATAGCCAAGAAATTCTGGTGTTACTCATCACCACTTTAAATTTTGTACTTTCTGCTGTCAAATGTGTTCATGAAGAAAAAGGCAGAGACCGTCGCCACTGGCCGTGCTTACGGCGGCATTGCACACGAAGATCGGGCCGCCGAACGGCGCGATGCATTGATCCAGGCGGCCACCCAGGTGTTCGGCACCGTGGGCTTTCGCAAGGCAACCGTGAAATCGATCTGCCGGCAAGCCAAGTTGAACGATCGCTATTTCTACGCCGCGTTCGACAGCGCGGATCATCTGCTGCGCGTCACCTACGAGCACCACGCTCAACGTCTGCATGCTTCACTGCAACAAGTGATACAAAAGCAGGGCGAGAAGCTTGAGGCAAAGGTTGCTGCCGGGCTACGGGTGTTCTTTTTGTTCCTGCGCGATCCCTGTGCGGCGCGCGTGCTGATGCTCGAAGTCATGGGCGTCAGCGCGGAAACCGACGCCACTTATCAACGCAACATTTTCGAGTTTGCCAGGCAGATTATTTCTTTCGTCGATAAAGCGACGCAGGATGCACTGGGCGATCACGATGATCAGCGCATCGTGGGTTTTGCGCTGGTCGGCGCCATGATCAATGCGGGTACCGCGTGGTTGCTGTCCGACTATCGTGACTCGGAGGAGAAAATGGTGCACAACTGCAGCCAGGTATTGCTGGGTACCTATGCCTACGCCGTCAAACAGGCGCGTCAGTCAGCACGATCTGCCAGATCGACATCCGCCACTCGAACGAGACGCTAGTCCACAGAACCCGCATGCTGATTGATCGCCTTCTGAGACTGCCGCCGCGAACCTCGCGCAGTGTTCGGCACCGTGACGTGGCTTTCACCATGCGTGACGGCGTGACTCTGCTAGGCGATATCTACCTGCCCGCCAAGCCATCCGGCGAGCCGACGGTGCTGCTGCGCTCACCCTATGGACGTCACAGCGTTATCGCACTGCTCGCCCAAGCCTTCGCGAATCGCGGCTATATCGCCGTGATTCAAAGCTGTCGGGGAACGTTCGGCTCAGGCGGTCAGTTCAATCCGTTTTTCCAGGAAGCCGACGACGGTATCGACACGGTGGAATGGATCGAAAAGCAGCCGTGGTTTTCGGGCAAGCTCGGCCTGCACGGCGGCAGTTACATGGGCCAGGTGCAATGGGCGATCGCCGCCGAACTAGGCGACCGCCTCTCCGCGATTTCGACCGTGGTAACGACCAGTGATTTCCAGGAAGCGATCCACGACGGTGGTGGATTTCGCCTGCAGGACCTGCTGGTCTGGGCACGTAAGCTCGATCAACAGGAGAGCGGCCAAGGCTTGCGCAACGCGCTGAAGCGCGTATTTGGCGATCCCCTGAATCGCATCTATCACGAACTACCGGTCGAGACGCTGGACGTCAAGGCGCTGGGAAAACGCATCGACTTCTGGCGCGAATGGACAACGCGCGATCCTGACGACGTCTTCTGGGAACCGATCCGGTTTACCAAGACGATTGACCGCATCAAGGCACCGATGAGCATGGTCACCGGTTGGTCCGATTTTTTCTTCACCTACCAGATGCGCGATTTCAGGCTGTTGCGCGCACAGGGAAGCACGGCGCGCATCAGCGTCGGTCAATGGACGCACGGCAGTCCGGGCATGATCGGCGAAAGCCTGCGCGATGCGCTGGAGTGGTTCGACATCCATCTCAAGGGCAAACCGCCCGCTCGCACCCAGGATCTCAATCGCGTGAAGTTCTGGGTCAACGGGCCGAATGAATGGCGCGAAGCAAAGACGTGGCCGCCTGGAAATAACGTGGCGACGCGCCTTGCGCTCAGCGCGGACGGCCAACTCAGCGATGGCGTCATCACGCCTGGCGTGCGGTCGTTTACTTACGACCCATCCAATCCCACGCCAAGCCTTGCCGGACCCACGCTTGCCAATGCAAAGGGGCGCGGCAACGTGCGTTCTCTCAGCATGCGAAAAGATGTGCTGACATTCGATGGTCCCACTCTCGATCAGCCGATAGAGATCATTGGCGATGTCATCGTTACCCTGACGACATCAGCCAGCCGCCCGCATCACGATCTCTTTGTCTGCCTGTGCGATGTCGATCCACGCGACCGCACGATAAACATCACGGATGGCTACCGGAGGCTGCGCCCGCTGCCAGTCGATACAAGTCTGCGAATCACGACGCTCAAGGCGTTTCCCGTCGCGTGGCGCATACCCCGCGGCAATCATCTACGACTACTGGTTGCCGGTGGTGCGTTTCCGCGATTTGCGCGTAATCGCGGCATCGACGCGCTGAGCAGCGATGGCGTTGCGCTGAACCCGGTCGAGATCAACCTGCACTGCGAATCCGCCGAGTCCTGTACTTTGCAATTCTTTACCCATCGGTAGGATTTTAGACTTCGTAATGACAGCGAATATGCCGAAGTAGACCATGTGTCATGAAGTGTGCCGCTTACGGCGATCGATTCGCGAAAACGTGCCATGTAGCAAAAAAGTCAGCGCGCCGACAGGTAGCGCTTCACCCGCGATCAACGCAAAAATATGCCTGATAAAGCTTTCCATCGAGTCATCCATAGAGTGGAACCGAGTCATTTCCACTCCCCAAAATTCCCATCCCATGACCGCACTGGGAACACCGACGACAAACCAGACGAACGTGAGCGCGAACGGTCCGAGTCGGCCATGATAAATACGGTCGAAAAGATTTGCCCGAGCCCTGATACTTTGTATGGGATCGTTGGGGTTGGGCAGCGGTTCCGGAAGTCTCTGCCTTACTCTGGCCGCGGCAACGGTAACTGCCACCGGTTCGGCATCTGGATGCGCGACAACTTGGTCTCGAACGTCGATTCTAGCGAGTGAACCATTCGGATCATCGACTACAAACAGTTTCTGCCCCAACTGAATTTCATGCTTCACGCCCGTTCCTTTGTGCGCCCCCGACATTACTAGCCATTCTGCCCGCAATTCGGTTTATTCCGCCAGGTTTCCTTCAGCTTTGGGTTGTACATGCGATCACCGAATAGACCACCGGGAGTCGAAGCCCCTCTATTCGAAACTTCATCAGGGTTTTTGGGCTTTACGCAATTTAACGAAATTTTGGACACAAAAAAGGGTTAGAGAATCAATTCTCTAACCCTTGTCTGTTTGGCGGAGAGAGAGGGATTCGAACCCTCGATAAGGTTTTTGACCCTATACTCCCTTAGCAGGGGAGCCCCTTCGGCCACTCGGGCATCTCTCCAAATTTCTCCGCATTGCTGCAGAGCCGGCAAGGATACCGATCGGGGCGATCAAGGTAAAGCTTTGATCGTCAATCAGCTCCCGGCGACTTCGTCAGATGCGCTATCTGTTCCGTTTTCGCCTTTGATGCGCTGATAGATTTCTTCGCGATGCACT
>Ga0302228_10002848_pt1 | contig 11558 bp, 10 predicted proteins | sample II_Palsa_N1_2_FD_193519 | JGI IMG/M metagenome (GOLD analysis project Ga0302228, IMG submission 193519) | Peat permafrost microbial communities from Stordalen Mire near Abisko, Sweden - II_Palsa_N1_2 | ecosystem: Environmental > Terrestrial > Soil > Palsa > Peat permafrost | place: Sweden...
TCAGCGCGCGGCCGTGGCAGCTTCCGCCTGCGTGCGTGTCGACAGTCCATCAGCCAGGTTCACCAGCTGTACGAAACCGGCGCGATAGCCGTTGGCATCGTCGCCGCGCGCGCCAGCCGCCAGCTTCGCGATCTGCGCATAGCCGTAGCCGTCCAGATATTTGCCGCCGCGCAGTGCATCGGCGAATGCGGCCACGGCCGCGGCATAGCGCAAACGGCTACTCGCGGTAGTTTGTGGCTGAGCTGCGATCGGCGTTTCGATCAACCGGCTTTGCGACTGGTCGGGCAGCTTGTAGCGCAAGCGCAGAAAGGCCAGTTCGCCGCTACGCGTGGCGGAAGGCTTTTGTTCGCCATCTTGCGCGTAGCGCAGCGGATCGATACGACCAGCGTCCGAGCTTTTGGGTGTGATCTCATAGATGGCGGTGACGTTGGCGCCGGCACCAATTTCACCGGCATCGACCTTGTCGTTGTTGAAATCCTCACGCTTGAGCATGCGCTTCTCGTAACCGATCAGACGGTATTCCTGCACTTGTGTGGGGTTGAATTCGACCTGGATTTTCACGTCCTTGGCAATCGTCAACAAAGTGGATGACATCTCATCGACCAAAACACGGCGTCCTTCCTGCAGGCTGTCGATGTAGTGGTGACTGCCGTTGCCGGCATCGGCCAGCATCACGCCCATCGCGTCGTTGTAGTTGCCTTCGCCGAAGCCGAGTGTGGTGAGCGTAATGCCGGTTTTCCGTTTGTCCTCGATCTTGGTTTTCAGCGCGTCTTCGCTGACGGTGCCGACATTGAAGTCGCCATCGGTGGAAAGGATGACCCGATTCACGCCGCCCTTGATGAAACCCTGCTCGGCCTGGGCGTAGGCCATGTCGATACCGGCGCCGCCGTTGGTCGAACCGTAGGCCTGGAGGCTATCAATGGCAGCATCGATCGTGGCGTGCTGATCGCCGGGCGTGGAGGGCAGGGCAATGCCGGCAGTACCCGCATACGTGACGATGGCCACGCGATCCTGCTTGCGCAGCTCGCGCACCAGCTGCTTGAGTGATGCCTGCAGCAGCGGCAGCTTGGCTGGCTCGTTCATCGAGCCGGAGGTATCGATGAGGAAGACCAGGTTGGATGGGGGAATCTCTTCCTTCGGCACGCGGTAGCCCTGGATGCCGACCAGCAGCAGCTGTCGTTTGGCGTTCCACGGCGCTGGCGCCAGCTCGGTGGTGACGCTGAAAGGCTGCTCGCGACTGGCCGGCGGCGTATAGCCGTAGTCGAAGTAGTTGATGAATTCCTCGGCGCGCACCGCATCGGCCGGCGGCAACTGCCCCTCGTTCAACATGCGTCGCACGTTGGTGTACGAGCCGGTGTCGACATCGATGCTGAAGGTCGACACCGGCTGTTCGCTGACCAGCTGCACGGAATTGGTATCGCGGTGCGTGTAATTCTCGCGGTCGATGTCGCCCGGCATCGGCTGCAGCGGCATGTAGCCGATACGCATCGCGTTGCCGCCGGTGATCCGCATCGCCATGGCGGGGGCTGGCGCCGGCATCGACATTTCCTGGATCGGCATGGGCGGCGTAGGCGCAGGCATGGGTGCAGGCATCATCGGCAGGGTCTTTCTTTGAAGAGCGTTAACGGCCAGAGCCTCGCTATGTGAGCTTGTCGAGGCGTGTACCGCCGTGGTCGCCATGGCCGACGGCTGCGGTGTCGTGGATGACTGTCCTGATGAATCCGCCGGTGTCTTAGGCTGGGTTTGTTGTGGATGGGATGGCGGCGGCGTGGGCAGCGCCGGCTTGTCCGGTTGGGGCTTTGATACGTCGCAGCCGGCCAGCCATACCAGCAGGGCGACCAGCAGGCTGCATAACAGGGTTTTCAGGTTCATGGGACGGGTCCTCCTCCGGTGGTGTGCTAGATGAAACGCAGCCACGGCGAAAAAGGGGTTGAGGGTGCAAGGCGCGGTAGCATGTCGGCTTTGGCGACACCATCGGAACGACATGATCAACAACGACGTACTGCGCAGCATCCGCTACATGCTCGACCTCAGCGATGGCAAGGTGGTGGAAATCACCAAACTCGCCGATGCGAGTTTCCCGATCGAGAAAGAAAATGTGCAGGAATTTCTGAAAAAGGACGAGGACGCCGGCTACGTGGAGTGCAGCAACAGCGTGCTGGCGCACTTCCTCGATGGTTTGGTGGTGCAACGCCGCGGCCGCGACGAAAGCCTGCCGCTGCGGCCGGTGGAAAAGCGCGTCACCAACAATGTGGTGCTGAAGAAACTGCGCGTGGCCTTCGAGCTGAAAGACGTGGACATGCACCAGATCCTCGCCGACGCAGGCTTTCCGATTTCCAAGCCGGAACTCAGCGCGCTGTTTCGCCAGCCTGACCACAAGAATTTCAGACTGTGCGGGGATCAGCTGCTGCGGAATTTTCTGAAAGGGCTGACGTTGCGCGTGCGCGGTGGCAGCTGATGGATTTCCTGCTGCGTCTGCCAACGGCTGAGATGGAAAAGTGCTGCGACTTATCCCGACGTAACGTCTGCTATGGCCAATAGCGGACGTTCAGACCACGCTGACCCAAACGCATAGAGGTCATCCAGGTCCCGAAAAGAGTTCCAGCGCTTTGATGCGTTGGTCGGTAAGTTCCTTGCGACACTCCAGTTCCATGACCGTGTGGATAGTTCCCGCCTTGTAGTTATTGAAGATCGCGGTGCAGTTATCGTCGCGATACTTGATCCATTCTCTTTCCGCAGCAATTAAAGAGGCCTTCGTGGACGCCGGGTACCATCGTCCGGCCTCATCATTAGGCCCCTCGAACAGCGCAAGAACACGCTGATATGTCTCGTTGAGCTTGGTATCCGCTGCCGCTGCATCAAGCGCCGCGCATTGGTTATTTTCTGGCGTGCTGTTTGGATGCTGGCAATCCAAAGCTGATGCCGCACTAGAAATTGCCATCAACATCACAAGAGCAAAGCACTTCATAAACGAGCAGCCTTTCATATGATGTGCGCCAAGCGTGACGGCGCCAACAACTACCAAAACGATACCCTTGTTGCGAGTGTTGACACAGCCTTTGCAATGGCAAATTTGAGGCAAAAAGTGTGCAGTCAACCCGATTCGGCGCAATGCCCGGGTCGATAGCGGGCATTACGTCGTTTAATATATTGAGTCAGCAAAGTACGTCGTCATTTCCGACTACTTCCCTGCGTCGCCACTCTTCAGATCAATCATCGGTATCGAGCCGGAGCCGACGACTTGTGGCAGGATGCCGTTCCAGCGTTGCATGCCGTAGAAGTGGACGTAGTCGGGGTTGGTTTTCAGGGCGTTGCCGACGGTCGCAATGGCCTTGGCTTGGGCATCGGCTTGCAGCACGGTGGACTGTGCTTCGCCGGTGGCGCGTTCGACGGAGGCCTGGGCCTCGGCGGAGGCGGTAACGGTTTTCTGCTGGCCTTCGAATTTCTTTTGCGCGACGGTGTTTTCGGCCTGCACGGCAAGGTTCTTCGCACGTACCGCTTCTTCGATGGACTGATCGAACACCGGCGAGTAGTGGATGCCAGTGAGCTGCACATCGATGGTGTCGACGCCGAACAGTCGCTGCAAGGCCTCGCTGACGTCCTTGCGCATCTGCAGCGTGATCTGCGCGCGCTGATCGGAGATGGTCAGCGTGTTGTACTGAGCGAAGGCAGCCAGCGCGCGATCGCGAACAACCGGCAGAATGGTGCCGTCGATATCGAAGTTGCCGGCACGGCCGACGTGGTAAAGCAGGTTCATCACCGCCGCACTGGGGATCTGGTAGATGATGCTGAGGTCGATGGTGACTTTCTGGTTGTCGTTGGTATAGACGTCCAAAGCGTTGAGTGTGTAGACCGAGCGGCTGGTCTGGATACGATCCACATTTTCGAAGAACGGTACTTTGAAGTGCATGCCGGTGGTCAGCGGTGCAGTAGTCATCGGCGTACCGCCGAGCCAGCGCGTACCGGCCTCTTCGCTGGGCGAGATGACGAAAACGCTATTCAAAAAAACCGCGATGACGACAACAGGAACGAGAATCTTCCAGGCGGTGAATTTTCCAGTGAGACCGGTGCCGCCGTTCAGCAGTAGATTTTTCATGTGACTTTCCATTCCCCTGAGTGTCGCCGGCGTTGATCGCGGCGAGGATGTGGAGCGTACACCTCGGCCGATGGCGGCAGCTACAGCGGCTTGCTGAAACGGGCTTGGTACGGCGAAGGCGGTAGTTAGCCGTTTTCCGGATCTAACCCAGAGGTGGACCCCGACGCCGGATCGCGCAACTTATTCGCCCTCCGAGGCCGGTGCTTTCTCTCGGACCGATCAGAAATTCGCTCAATCCGTTATGAATCACGGCTTGGCCATTCACTGATGCGACACAGGCCCGTCACTGATGGAAAGCCATTCTGCAGCCACTCAGGTTGCTTTGTTTTCGAGGCGCATGAAGTCCCGCACCGGTCAGGAGATGGTTTATGGGTTACAGGCCTCACGTTCTAATGGTTGAAGACGAGATGTTTATCGCAATGGTGCTGGAAGACGTCCTGTCTGACGCGGGTTATCAGGTGCATGGCGTGTCCAGCGTGGCTGAAGGATTGAAGGTTTCGCAGCGCGAGGACTTCGATGCGGCAATTCTTGACGTCAACTTGGGCAAAGAGCTGGTGTTTCCGCTGGCTGAGCAGCTGCGAGAGCAAGGCGTGCCGTTTGTATTCGCCTCCGGTTACAGCAAGGATGAAATCCCGGAAGATTTTCACAACTACGACATGCTGCTGAAACCATACGACTCGAAGACCATGCTGAATGCTGTCGCGACACTGTTGCGGGCACGGTAGAGAGCCTCAAAATTAGATGCTTCGCCTCGGCCTTTGAGCCCCTCTATTGCACCGCCACCCTGGACGCAGGTGTTGTGGTCTGCAGTAAATCATCGGCTTTCATGCGGCTGACCAACTGCAACCGCTGGCCCCAAGGTGTAAAAAAGCTCACGGCGATCTTGCCTGCATCCGGCCCAGTAGTCAGACGGGTAGGCGATCCGATCAGTTGAACGTGATTGGCGCGCAGCCAAGCAGCAACGCTGGTGGCATCATCCGTATCGAGCGTCAGACCTTGTGGTAGGGCACTGGCATGCTGCGTGTGCCCAGAAGCCTGGGTGATTTCAACGGTGGTCTCGCGACCACAGGCCATCAGCGCAGCCTGTGCCGTCAGGGCCTGGCTGTCGTCGCTTATCACGCTGCAATTCATGACATCACGAAAAAAGACCACAGCCTGGTTCACGTTGGGGACTTGCACTGCAACGTAGTCGTCTCCCTCCGACGCGGCTTGGGAAACTCCGGGTAGCGCAGCAATGGCGAAAAATAAGGCGGTTAGCAGATGTAGCAGAGGTTTGTTCACGACGGGCGTCCGGTTTGATGCGACCAACGTGGTCACGACAGGTCACCCGTTCAATAGGTCATTCGTCACCGCTGTGTTTCCTGCAAAGAACGATTCAGCCAATCGGTAGGGCGTCCTGAAGACGCTGGCCAGCGGGCTGCGTTACGCTGGACACATTCGCCATTAGATACCGGTGTCATGACGCTAAGCCTGTTCGGAGTGCTTGTTCTTTTGTCAGCAGCAGCCAGCTGGGCGCGTAGGCATTTGCTGGCGCGCAGTATTGCTTTTTTTACAGTGGTGCTTTTTCTGGCGATAGCCTGTGGCCCGGTGACGGCCTGGCTGCTCGATAACCTGCAGCAGAACTACGCGACGACGCCTTTCGTGCAATGGTCATCGCGCAACGCCATCGTGCTTCTCACCGCTGGCACCACCCGGATCAGCGACGGTGATCCGCTGCAGCCGACACTATTTGCCAACGGCCGCATCATTCAAGCGGCTGTGCTTTATCGCAACTGTAAATCGACCGGCAAACAGTGCCTGGTGCTGGTCAGCGGTGGTGATCCGCAGCATCACGGCATGGCCGAATCGACGGTTTACGCCGGCGTGTTATCCAAGCTGGGCGTGTCGCCGCAGGATATCCAGGCCGAAACGCTCAGTAGAAATACTTTCGAGAACGCCCGCTACAGCCGGAGTCTGATGCTGGCCTACGATCCGCAAACGCTGGTGCTGGTGACATCGGGCATTCACTTGCGTCGTAGCCTGATCTATTTCGAGCATTTCAGCATGCAGCCGATCCCCGTCAGAGGCGATCAAGTCGAGGCGACATGGGCGTTTTGGCCACAGGCGTTCAATCTTGGACTTTTCGACGTTGCCCTGCATGAATACATCGGCATCGCGCAGTATCACGTCTACGAAGCGCTGGGATGGAACACGATGCCCGTGGCAAAGCCCACCGGCCACGCATAAGCAGCCGATGGTGGGATTAACAATGCGCGGTCAGCGTTCGCGCATCACCATCAACCGCAGCTCGGTCATATCCTCGATCGCGTAACGCACACCTTCGCGGCCAAGGCCCGAGAGTTTTACGCCGCCGTACGGCATGTTGTCGACGCGAAAGCTGGGGATGTCATTGACCACCACGCCGCCTTGTTCCAGTTCGTTCCACGCGCGCATGGCGTGCTCCAGGCTGTCGGTGAAAATGCCGGCCTGCAGTCCGAAGTCCGAGTCGTTGACCATCGCAATGGCGTCGTCGAACTTGCTGAAACGGGCGAGCAGGGCGAACGGGCCGAAGGCTTCCATCCGGTTGGCCTTGGCATCGGCCGGCACGTTCTCCATCAGCGTGGCGTCGAGCATGTTGCCGTTGCGCTTGCCGCCGCACAGCAGCTTGCCGCCGGTCTTGCGCGCCTCCTCGATCCAGCCGTGCAGGCGTTCTGCCGCGGCCACGTCGATCATCGGGCCGAGAAAGGTTTCCTTCAATTTTGGATCGCCAGCCTTAAGCTTTTTCACGGCGGTAACCAGCTTCTTTTTCAGCGTGTCGTAGATGGCGTCATGCACGTAGATTCGCTGCACGCCGATGCAACTCTGGCCGGACTGGTAGAACGCACCGAATACCAGCCGCTCGACCACGTAGTCGAGCTTCGGGCCTTGGTCAGCATCAACGATGCAGGCCGCGTTGCCACCCAGTTCCAGCGTCACTTTTTTGTGGCCAGCGCGCGCCTTGAGATCCCAGCCGATCTGGCCGCCGGTGAAGGACAGCAGCTTGAAGCGTTCGTCTTCGACCAGCGGATCGGCATGTTTGCCGTCCAGTGTGAGGATCGAGAACGCACCTTTCGGCAGATCGGTTTCGGTCAGTACTTCACCAATGATCAGTGCGCCAATCGGCGTTTTTTCCGAGGGCTTCAGTACAAACGGGCAGCCGGCGGCGATGGCCGGCGCCACTTTGTGCGCGACCAGGTTCAGCGGAAAATTGAATGGACTGATCAGCGAAACAGGACCCAGCGGCACGCGACGGGTATAGCCGTGATAACCGTCCAGACGGCTGGCTAGCTCAAGGTTCAGCGTTTCGCCATTGGTGCGCACGGATTCCTCGGCGGCGATCTGAAATGTCTCGATCAGTCGGGTCACTTCGCCCACCGAATCCTTGATCGGTTTGCCGGCTTCGATGCACAGCGCTTCAGCCAGCTCGTCGCGACGTTCCGCAAAGCGTCTGGCGCAATGCTGCAAAACCGCCTGCCGCGCCCACGGTTTGAAATCGCGCATCGGCTTGGTCGCTTTCACGGCCGCGACGATCGCCTTTTCAGTCGCTTTGGCATCCGGCACGGCAACGCGGGTGGCGACCTTGCCGGTGTACTTGTCCAGCACTTCCAAGTCGGTGTTCGGCTGCTGCGGCTGGTTGGCGAGGTAGTAGGGGTAGGTTTTCTTGAGCATGGCGGGGAGTCCTGCGAGCTGTAATTCTCCAAGCATAGAAGAGCGGCATGTTCAGCGATTGTGAGATGCAGTGAATCCGCTTGAGTCGCTGCTGGTGCAAGGCGCTGGCCCGACTGGGCAGGCGTACAATGATCTCCTGCAACTTCCTCATGTCGTGGGTGCAACGTCCATGTCCGTTCTGATACCGATTGTCTTTATCGCGTTTCTGCTTATTTCCGGTCTTCGTGTATTGCAGCAGTATCAGCGCGGTCTGGTGTTCCGGCTCGGCAAGTACGAGACCACCAAAGGCCCGGGTCTGACCTGGATCATTCCGGTCATTGATCGCATGCTGATGATCGACATGCGCGTGGTCACCCAGGACATCGAGCCGCAGGAGACCATGACCAATGACAACGTGCCGGTGAAGGTGCGTGCGGTGGTCTGGTACAAGGTGATCAACCCCGAACGCGCAATCGTTGAGGTAGCCAATTTCGAGGACGCCGTACGTCAGACCGCGCTCACCAGCCTGCGCAGCGTGATGGGCCAGCACTCGCTGGACGAATTGCTGAAGGAACAGGAGAAGCTCTCGAGCATGCTGGGTGACATCATCGACAAGGTCACCGAACCATGGGGCGTGATGGTCGATCGTGTGCAGATCAAGGATGTGGAAATTCCGCAATCCATGCAGCGTGCCATGGCGCAGGAAGCCGAAGCGCATCGCGAAAAGCGCGCCCGCATCATCAAGGCCGAAGCCGAGCACGACGCCGCGCTCAAGCTCACCGAAGCGGCCGCCAAGATGGCGCATATGCCGATGGCGATGGAACTGCGCCGTATGCAGATGCTGACCGAAGTCGGCGCCGAGCAGAACACAATGACCATCGTGATGATGCCGTCGGAGTTTGTCAGTGCAGCGAGTGCGCTCGTGCGGTTGGCGGATAAGGCTTCGGCTAGCTCGGATTGAGGGAGTCGGTGGGCAATCGATCCGTCGATCGTGTTTTTCACAAGGTGTTTACGTGGAGTTTGAGGTGGCCCCATTTGAGAGCAAAGCAACTATTCCAATCAGCTCGTTCCGTGTCTTGTGTCGAAAAATCGTTCTGGTATCAGTATGGCTCGCCGGTGCCGGAATCTCCGTTGCGATAGCTGCGCCGCCCGCCACGACCGATGGCAACTATCCACAGGCGCTGCATCAGACGGACGTGATGGTGCCAATGCGTGATGGGTTGAAACTGGCAACGGATATCTATCGTCCTGCTATCGGTGGAACCCCTGTTTCCACGCCACTGCCGGTACTGCTGCACCGCACTCCCTACGATAAAGAAGAGCCCGCCACGATCGCGATCGCCGAGCAGCTGGCCAAGCATGGTTACGTAGTAGTTCTGCAAGATATGCGCGGCCGGCATCACTCGCAGGGTGTCTTCTCCAAGTACTACGCCGTCGATGCCTATGATGGCTACGACACCATCGAGTGGGCCGGCAAGCAGGCCTTCAGTGATGGCAAGGTGGGCATGTATGGCACCTCGTACGCCGCCCATACCCAGGCCGATGCGTCCAAGCTCAACCCGCCGCATTTGCGCACGCTGGTGCTGAATATGGGCGGCATGTCGAATGCCTGGGACCACTCGGTACGCAACGATGGCGCCTTTGAACTGGGCCGGCAGTTGTCCTGGGCCTGGGAGCAGATCATCGAGGACAGCAAGGATCCGGTGACCCGCGCATGGCTGGAAAAAGAAAAACTGGATGACTGGTATACCGCATTGCCTATACGCAAGGGTCTGAGTCCGCTGGCCAGCGCACCCAATTACGAGGCCTATTATCTGGACGAGGCCACCCATGCTGACGACGATGCCTATTGGCATAGCATCGGCATGGGCTGGGAGCCGTATTACAAGCAGACGGCAGATGTGCCGATGCTGCATATCGGTGGCTGGTACGACATCTATCTGCGCGGCACGATCGAAAACTGGCAGCAGCTCTCCAAGTTCAAGAAATCGCCCGAGCGCCTGCTGATCGGACCATGGACTCACCATGGCGACATTCACAGTTATGCCGGCGACGTCGATTTCGGACCCGCCGCCGCGATTACCGATTTCGATGTCGGTTTCCACGAGCGCTGGTTCGACTATTACCTGAAGGATATGACGACGTCGGTGGCTATGCAGGCGCCGGTGCACTTTTTTGTGATGGGCACCGGCGATGGCCATAAAGATGCCCATGGCCGGCTGGAGCATGGTGGTTATTGGCGCGATGCCAGGCAATGGCCACCCGCCGACACCCAGCAACTGAAGTTCTATCTGCATGCCGATGGCAGCCTGTCGAACCAGCAGCCGCAGGGCAACGAAACAGCATCCACGACCTATACCTTTGATCCATCTCATCCAGTGCCGACGATTGGTGGCGGTGTCTCCAAGCGCTTGTCCGACGGCGCCTATGATCAGCGTGAGCGGCCGGATATGCCGGGCTCGCGTCCGCCATACCTGCCGCTGAGTTCGCGCTCGGACGTGGTGGTCTTCGAGACTGCACCACTGGATCATGACGTGACAGTCATGGGGCCGGTACAGATCCATCTGTTTGGCGCATCGACGGGCACGGATACCGACTTCACGGCCAAGCTGGTGGATGTCTATCCACCCAGCGCGGATTACCCCGCCGGCTTTGCGATGAACCTGACCGATGGCATTCGCCGGGCACGCTATCGCGATGGCCTGAAGCAGGGTGAGTTGATCGTGCCGGGCAAGGTGTACGGCTTCGATATCAACCCCTACGACACCGCCAACGTATTCAAGAAAGGACACCGGATCCGGCTGGATATTTCCAGCAGCAACTTCCCGCGTTTTGACGTGAATCCGAATACGGGTGAACCGTTGGGCCTGAATCGGCGGGTGCTGGTGGTCAACAACACGATCTTCCACAGCAACCATTATCCTTCCTGGCTGAGCCTCTGGGTGCAGTCGGGGACTCAACCTTGAATTATTCGGTCTCTCAGAGTCGCGAAAAGGTTCGTCACAACGCGAATCTCTTCAGTAAATCGCTTCCAGATTGCGATCTTGACTTGCATCGATCAATCCTCTGAAACCCTGACCCGCAACTCACCGTCGGCCAGCCTTGCGGTCAATCGTTCGTCCTGTTTTGTTGCCGTCACCGAACGCAGTACACGCCCAGTTTCGTCAAACAGGATCGCGTAACCCCGATCCAGTGTGGCCAGCGGACTCACCGCATGGAGCGCGCGACCGGTATGGCGGATGGATGTCTGCTTGCGTTCGAGCGTCAGTGCGATCGCGCGGCGCAAGCGCTGATCCTGTTCGGCCAGTCGCCGTGCAAGCAATGGCAGTCGCGTGCGCGGATGTTGGGCGAGCAGGCGATTGTGCAGGCGTTCGAGTCGCGTCTCGCGTTGCTGGCTTTGTTCGCGCAGCACACCGGTGAGGCGGCGCTGCAAGTGGATCAGACGTTCGCGGTCGCGGGCGAGTCGGGCCTGCGGTCGCTGCGCCTGCAGACGTGCGAACAGATGATCGACGCGCTGCGAGTGTGCCTGCAGCTTGCGCTGTTGCAGGGTCAGCAGGCGCTGCTGCAGTTGTTGCAGGTGCCGGATGGTTGCCACGGCATCGGGCACCAGTAGTTCGGCGGCGGCTGACGGCGTCGGTGCGCGCAGATCGGCGACGAAGTCGGCGATGCTGAAATCGATTTCGTGGCCGACGGCGGAAACGACCGGTACGGCGCTGGTGTGGATGGCGCGGGCGACAGCCTCGTCGTTGAACGCCCACAGATCCTCGAGCGAGCCGCCGCCGCGGGTCAGCAGCAG
>Ga0302228_10002859_pt1 | contig 11531 bp, 15 predicted proteins | sample II_Palsa_N1_2_FD_193519 | JGI IMG/M metagenome (GOLD analysis project Ga0302228, IMG submission 193519) | Peat permafrost microbial communities from Stordalen Mire near Abisko, Sweden - II_Palsa_N1_2 | ecosystem: Environmental > Terrestrial > Soil > Palsa > Peat permafrost | place: Sweden...
ATTTTGATTTTGGTCTGTACCTGTCTGCTCGTCAATTTTGGGGTTCTTGGTCTTGATCAGGGCCGTGTTTTCGCGAAAGGCCATGAAGAAGAGCTTGCTCAAGAGGATGCCCGTGATAAACCCCGTGGGCTCGACGTTGTGGCTCTCCTCAAAGGCGATGATGCTCTTGCGGAAGGCGGTCACGTCCTGGTACGGGTCCTTGGGCGTGATGTGCCCCAGCACGTGGAGCATGTGGCGAGCAGCCTGGACAGAGCTGAAGAGGTGCGCCAGGACGCGGTTGTACTGCGTTCCCTCCTCGCTCTCCTCGGGGGCCTGGAGGGAGAACTGTGCAATGTACTGCTTGAGGGCGCTGAACGTGCGGTCGCACAGCAGCCCGTCGTTGACGTCGATCGGCAGCAGGTCAAAGCACATGAGCGCCCGCTGCATCAGCCGGACGATCTCGTTGACGGCAAACTCGAGCGGCACGTTGGGCGAGATGCGGTACAGGCTCAGGAACTTGTCCTTGGCCTCGGCAGGGTACTTTAGCGACACGGTCGTTCGCCCACTGCACCCTAGCCGCCGCAGGTTGATCGACAGGACCACGCTGGTGATGGCCTTGTCAAAGTCGCCCTCGGGGACCTCGATCAGGTTGAGGTTGGGCGGCAGCCGCGTCAGGTTGGTCACGAGGATGTCGCCCTTTTCAAACTACAAGAGGTTTTATTTATTTGTTTTTTTTTCAATGACGAGAACAATAACAACGCACGTTCATGGGGCGCATATTGTCCGATCGCGTGTCGCCAATGTACTTTTCAAACCCGCCGGCCGTAAACTTGATGACATCGACGACCATCGTCTGCGCCTTGTTGCCCGTGAACGTCACCACCGACTTGAAAAAGTGCGATCGCTCCGTGACCCTACCCGTCATCATCGCATCGTTCAGTGGGTCTGCACACAGGCAAACACACGGGGGGCTACCATTGCTGGACAATGTACAGCCGGTACCCCGCCACCACCTCGTCCTCAAACACGACCTGCATTTCGCCCTCCTTGTCCTGCGCAAACCGCCTCAGCCGCCGCCGCTCGCACGTGACGAGGTACTCAATCTGCCGGGCGTGGTCCTGCGGCTTAGTTTTCGACATCGGGACGGGCTGGGTGTACCTGTGGCCGTGCCGACATCCAAGCCCCAAACAACAAACAGAGAGTAGGGTCGGCACTTCTAAAATGGTCGAGAATAAATTCCCCTCTTTCAGCGTTGGGATCTTTTTTTTTTTTTCCTTTAGAGTGCAATGCATTCAGTACACGTGTACACATACAGCTGATGAAGGCATGGGGTCAAAAAAATAATCCTTCTTATTTACAGTGGGCCGGCGGCAGATCGAGGCCAAGCTTTTCCCGCTGGAAACACCAGACCTCCTCGAGCATCGCCGTGCGGTTGTACGTGGCATAGTAGAGGGACGCCAGCTCGACCTGCTTGCCGTTGGCGGGGAGGTACTGAACGCCGTCCGCGCCAGTCTTGAACTCGATCCACTCGGGCGGGGCGAGCAGGTTGTACTTGGCGTCCATCCAGTCGACGGCGACGCGGGCCATGTTGGAGTGCGGCGAGCCGACAAAGTAGTTTGCATCGGAGAGGAGGACGAGGTTGGACAGCACGTCCAGACCGTGAAGGTACCCGTCCTGCTGGCGCCTGGTCTCACTGGCCGCTTCCGTGATTTGGTCGCCCAGGCGCACCGTGTCGTTCAGGTAGAGGATCTCGAACATCGAGGTCCAGGTGTGCAGCGAGAGGATGGTTTGCAGCTCCTTTGCCGAGTCGGTGGCGATGAAGACATGCCTGGCGCCATGGGCCTCTTTCAGCTTGAGGGCCCGGGCGAGGTAGGTGTCCAGCGAGTACATCTCAAAGTCCTCGTTGACTTTGTCGCCTCGGCGGATGTGTATGCCGATGACCGGGGTTCCTGCCGATGGCCACGCGATCCCTGCCCGCTTCGCCTCGATCGCCTGGCGGACGTCGGGCCTCATGCTGTCCAGCATAAACCTGTTTACCCTGATGCGCCAAAAGGGGACGCCGAACGAGTGGTACTTTGGCGGGTAGTAGTCCAGGTTGTGCCCCTCCGTGGACCCCAACAGAAAGTCGGTCACCTTGGACAGAAATACGACGCGGTTGTGGTTGCGAGCGTCTCCTAGCGAGACCTCTGCTCTCTCCGAGTCGTCCTTATCCTTCTTGGACACAGCCAGGTCGTCCACACGGCAGCTGGTCGGCAGTTCGAAGAAGCAGTCGACCGACTTGCTCTTGTTCCCAAACGAACACCCGTTGGCATAGCCCCACGTGCCCCGCACCACCATGGACCCGCCCACGACGCTGTGTGCCGCCATGAGGAACTGCACAAACTGCTGCCAAGTGGAACCAAAGCCCGAAATGTGCATCTCCATCACGGCCAAGCGGGCCGTCTTGCAGTTGGGCGGCCGCTGCGTCCACAGCAGCTCGGTGCGCACGTCGGCGTCCATCAGCCGGAGCAGCTCCAGCCCGCGCTCGACGCTGAACGTGGCGTACTTGCCCTGCAGCTGCTCCACAGTGACACTGTTCGCCTCCGCGAGCACGGCAAAGTCGGGGTACCAGCGCTCGTGGTCGTCTGTGACAGTGGCGTTCGGGACAGTCACGGCGACGGCGTTTGCGGCGGTCTCGTTTTTAACCGGCACGGCAGTGTCGTTTGTGAAGAGCACGGCAGTGTGCGTGTCAAAGTAGGCACGCAGCGGCAGCAGGTACAGGAGCACGAGCAGGCCCACAACGATCGCCGGCACGAGGGTTGTTTTCGGCAGCATCCCCAAAGGCGTAACTCGTAAAAATGGCTGATCCGCCCTGGTGGCCTCGCCCAAACTAATCAACCCTGTCGCCCGTGCCTCCAATTTGAGGTGGTTTTAGTAGTAGGATGCAAGTAGGATGCATTAAAACGACAGGATAAACAAAAAAAAAATTATATAAAATATATGTATAATTCAGCTCATGGGTAGAGCTCGATGATGTTGCCGATGCGGCCCCTGTTGTGCTCGCTCTGCTCGCGCAAGTAGATGGCACGGAAGTCGTCGGGCATGACCTTGTGCACCGTGTCCCACTCGTCTGATGTCCACTTGGAGCTGAGCATGCTGGTCGTGTTGGACAGGTCTGGCAGCGGGGGCATCACCGTCATGACGTGGACCTGACGTGCCATGTTTTCCTTGCGCACGAATTTTTGGGGGTCGAGGTACAGGTCGGTGTAGAGACGCTTGTCCTTTAGGCGCTCAAGCCACATCCCAGTAGCTGTGTCGTCGCCAGGATAAGGGACGAGGGTTGGCAGCTCGTTGGCGCGAACAGAGTGCATCCTCACCAAGAGGGGGCTATGGCAATCATTCAGGCATGAAGAAAAGCAAAGGGCCAAACCTGTAAACAATCGCAGGACCCGCGAAATACTTGTATGGCCCGCCGTAGTTAGGGACGTATTCAAACCATGGCCACCCGCCGTGGAACAGCACTCGATCCTGCATTTCCTGCCGTGTGAGGGGCTCAGTGGTTGCGCTTTGCAGGCCATCCCGCATCGTCCGGTAGAGGTTGTCAAAGCGGACGTACGTGTCTGTGTCCATCATCAGGAAAAAGTCGTACTCGTCGACCAGCGTCTGCTTGTGGGCCTGAGGACAAGAGCGTTCAGGGCCATTGACTGCTCTTTTCACGTACCCATTCGAAGGACAGCAACCGCTTGTACGTGAGGAGGTTCTTGTGGTCAAACAGGGGCATGGAGACAATGTCCTTGAACTCGGCCATCTCACGTTCCAGGGCGGGCAGCTCGTCTCGTCGTTTGCGCTGCGCTGTGCTAATGCTGTCCGCATGCTTGTCCTCGCACTCTAGGAGCCAGGCCAGGTGGCCCTCGCCAATGCCGCCGTTGGTGCCGACGAGGAAGCGGTAGACAAAGTCGACCTCGCTCACGTTCTCCCGCTTGCCCGGCGTGCCGTCGCGTGCTGCCCGCTCCACCACCACGGGAGGACGTGGCTTGAGGATCGTCTCGCGCATCGCGTCCCGAAAGCCTCTGTCCCCTGGGCCAGCAATGACGGCGACGAGGAACCGCGCCCTGGTCCTCGTGGCGTTGCCCGTCAAAGGGCTGGGGGAGGCCCACTGGCGGTCTTCACACGCACACAGGCCGGCCAGGTTGCGGATCCCGCCGTCGCCAGCACTGAAGGCAATGGGCCCGTAAAAGCACAGGACGAGGACGACAACGGCGACGCCCGCACACGCCAGCGCATACTGGGCAGGGGACGGCGCGGGCATATGACGGCGGGTCTGGGCGGGCACAGAAACGAAACTTCTTTGCCAACCCCTGACTTTTCTCTCCTGACCTTTTTTCTCCTTTTCCCAAACAAGTCAGGTCTCAACTCGCTCATGGTAGTATGCACGTCTCTATGGTCATCGGCGCTCCCAGTGTTCAAGCTGGGCAAAGGGATGGCCGCCCTTTGGGAAGCATGTATCATCCGGGATCACCGACGTCGTCGTCTCGGGCTGCCTTGGCTGGCGCCGCTGCCGGTGCATCTCGAGGCAGAGCTGGCAGAAGGGACCGTGGGCCTCCTTCTTGGCCTTGGCAAACGCGAGGAAGGCGGGGCTGAACTCGGACACGGGCAGGACAGCTGGTGCACCCGGCCCCTCCACGCCGGCCCTGAAGCGCAGCATGTGCTTGTAGGCCGTGTCGTTGGTGCTGAGGTGGTGGAGGCGGTCGACGAGGTCCTTGAGGGAGGCGTAGTCGCTGAGGTAGATGGCTGCGTCGGGGACAGGCAGGAGCGCAGCGTAGTTTTCACGAGGCCCGTTGACGATCGGGACCACGCCTGCCTTGATGGCATTGAAGAATTTCTCGGTGACGTAGTCGCGGCAGTTGGTGTTCTCGAGCGAGAGGTAAAATCGGTAGTTTGCAATCGTCCTCGTGTTGACGTCGTCGCGGTTTTGGATGTCCCTGCCCGCGGACCCGTAGTTGTTCTCGCACGTGCCCATGGAGTGCACCGGGTAGTGCTTCATGAGTGCAGCGACGAACAGCTGCCGGTGGTTGTGTGGCTGGCAGCTGCTCGACATCCAGGCCACGGTGCCGTTGGGGACCTTCTGGGCGACGGGCACCAAGGGCGGCGCGATGGAGGCCTTGAGCAAGTCCCTCGGGCTGTAGGTGAACAGAAAGTCCGAGTCGAGCCGGTAGGACATCTTGTACTGGAACAGCCGCAGGACGTCGGGATGGTTCTCCTGGACGCCGTCGTTGAACGGGGACTCGATGCCTAACATGACCCACGGGATGGCGACGCCTAGGGGCACCACAGGTGTGCTGGCTGGGTCCCATGTCGGCGAGTGCATTATGACCGCGCTGGACTTGCCCTGGGCCACCATCCGCCGATCGTGGTTGACCGCACAGCGCTTGGGGCAGTACCAGTGGCCCCGCTCGGGCGCAAAGTTGCCGTCGTCCCCGGGCTGCTTTCCGTACTCGTCCGCGGACCGTCCCGGGCCCAGATTGCCTTCCCACCTTGTGCCCCAAAAGTCGTTCCAGATCGTCAGATGCAGGACGAGGTCGTCGTCGTCGTCAACGCCGTCGTCATCGTCGTGCGCCTGCCATTTGAAAGGCGTCGAGTTCGTTGTGAACACGCTGGTGACGGTTGCGTTGCCGCCCGCGTCGCTGCCGTTGTCTGGTGGCCACACGCTGCTGCTGCTCGTGCTGCTGGCTATCACCAGGACGTACACAAACATCGTCAGGACCATCGCCATGGCCCCCAGCGCGGCCGCCGCCAGGCGTAGTCGGGAGTGCATCACCATTTCGAAAAGGAAAACTGATCGAACTTTTTTTTTCGACTCGGATTTTTTTTTTTTTCCATTGGTCAGTTGCCGTGTCACCAACGAACACGACGGGGCTCGAACTGAAAGAAATGGTCGCACGGAATTTTCACGTGCTTCAGTTTGACCCTGTTCGTCATGTGGACACTCGTGAGCGCACTGGTCGCGGCCGGGCTCGCCGCCGCCGCCGTGCACCGCTACTGGACGCACGCGCAACGCGTGACGCTTGTGCACAACGCGACGAGCGAGCTGATCCCGCTGCTGCGCGCCACATGTCCGCGCCTGTTTGCGCGCCGCTTCGTGCCCACGCCGTGGATGACCAACGGGCACGTCCAGACCGTGTTCACGTCCGTGTCCAACGCGCTGGCGGCCTTCCCCGAGGTGCGGTACGTGCGCGAGGAGGTGCTGCTGCCCGACGGCGGCTGCATCACGCTCGACTGGAACGAGGGCCCTTGGGAGCCCACGACACCGACCCTTGTGCTGCTGCACGGCCTCACGGGCGGCAGCCAGGAGGGCTACATCAAGAGCACCGTCGACGCCGCCATGCGTAGCGGCGTCCGCTCGGTCGTGTTCAACGCCCGTGGCTGTGCCGGGTCCCGCCTGCGCACCAGCCAGATATTCTGCGCGGCCTACACGGACGACCTGCGCCACGCACTGGCCAAGATACGCGCGGCCGTGCCCGATTCGCCGCTGGTCGCCGCTGGGTTCAGCCTGGGCAGCAACATCCTCGTAAAGTACCTGGGCGAGGAGGGCGACCGCACGCCGCTGCTCGGCGCTGTCTCGCTGGGCAACCCGTTCGACCTGATGTGCGCAATGCGACGCCTCGAGGAGGACTGGCTGCACGACCTGCTCTACAACCGCACGCTCGCGGGCAACCTCAAGCGGTTCTACAGCAAGTATTACTGGAGTCGACAAGGAAAAAGTTTTTTTTTAAAAATATTTTCAATGCTGTTTTTTTGTGAAGGCACCAGGAGGACATCGATGACGCCAACGTCGACCCCGTCCACGTGCACCGCGCCCAGTCCATCAAGGAGTTTGACGACCGGCTGACAAGGGTCCTCTTTGGCTACCAGACCGTGGCAGAGTACTACCAGGACGCGTCCAGCAACCGGTACGTGACCAAGGTGGAGGTGCCGCTGCTCGTCATGAACGCCAAGGACGACCCGATCTCGTGCGGCCCCGTCATCCCCTACGACGAGTGCAGGTACAGCAAAATAGCCGCAATACTTTATATTAAAAGTAATAAAAGGGTAAATCCGTTCACGCTGCTCTGCGCGACAGAACGCGGAGGGCACCTTGGGTGGCACACGGGCCTCCTGCCCGAGCACTGGAGCTCACAGATCGTGGTCGAGTACGCCAGGGCCCTCTTCTCTGCGCACACCGACGGCATGCTGCAGCCCATCGTCGAGCGCCTCCGCGAGCACAAGCACGCGCAGCGATCAGTGTGGGTTCCCAAGGCCCTCAGCGGCCGCACAGCGACGTTCAGCACCCTCGTGACCTCTGTCGCGTCCTTTTCGACCGCAGGCTCTGTGGCGTCGTCGTCCTTCCCCTCGTCGGTATCGTCTGGGAGCAGCAGTTCGTCCACCACCCCTCCTCCGGCACTGCGCAAGCCATCCATCATCCCGACGACTACGGTGTCGCCGCCACCGATCGTGACGCCCTCGGCTGCCGCCGCCGCCGCCACTGCTGCCAAGTCGATCCACGTCGCACCCGAGACGCTGCCAATCTACCAGCGGATGCAGTTTGCTGCGGCCCGCCTGGCCATGATGGGCCGCACCGCGGCCACGAGGCCAAAGATCGTCATTTCCCCCACGTGGCTCCAGACGACCGCCGTGGTCATCGCCGCGGCCCTCATCGCAACCACCATTTACAGACAGCGTCAGCGGCAGATCACGTAGTTTTCTTAGTGTTCACAAACAATAAACAAGAACAAAACCGAATCAGAAATTCTCCTCGCCCCCATGGTACGGGCTGTCGTGTGGGACGAGCTTTGCGAAATTGTTTTGCATGCGCCAGCTCCAGTCCTCTGGGTTGCGCTTGATCGTGAGCGGTGGAAACTACGTGCGGCCTTGATTAGATACCATTCAACACTATCAGATGACAATTACGTCGCCCACTTGGACCATCGACGTCCCAAAGAACTTCCAGTCAAACTCGTTGCCGTCCGAGCTGTGGTACCGGAAGTTGGTGTAGAACCTGCACTGGAATGCCCTGACGTAGCTGCCATTGTGCCTTTGGGTTGGGCGGTTTTTGATTAGGCAATGCGTTCGTGGTGGGCGGGCAAACGTACTTGAAAAAGACAAACCAGTCGTTGGCACAGATCTCCTCGAGCGTGAGGAGGGTGCGCCTGCTGTCGGCCTCTGCCGCGGCGTAGCTCGCCTTCCACTTGCTGGTCATGGCCCTCTCCACGACCACGTCCGTGTGCGGCCTCGCCACGGCGGCCTGGATGTCGCTCTTCTCAAAGAAGCGCTCGGTAATCCGCCGCTTCTGCAGCACCGTCTTCATCTCGGCCACCGACAGCGTCCCCACGGCCTGCGGGTGCGACAGGTTGGCGCGGAAGTGCACGACCATGTCCAGGTGCGCGCCAGGCTTCTGCCGCCACCGCAGCGCGCACTGTGTCTTCCATAGGCCGTCCGCGTTTGCCAGCGTGTTCCAGTCCTTGCAGACCTGCCACGCCCCCATGGTTAGCTCAGCAAAGACGGGGCACAAAGGTGGTGTACCGCAGAGACACGGCACAGGTCGGCCACGTGCAGGAACGAGAACACGAGCGAGACGACCTCCAAGGGCACGTCGGTCAGACGTAGTCCAACCACTGCTGACATAATCGCAAGTGTGCGCACTAGATTGTCTATCGTGTTGGTTCACATGCTGCGACAGGCTCAGACAGGCCCTTTGCCAGCAGGCACAAAGGAGCACGGTGGTGGGAGGGCGCGAGATCGTGCGCTGCTCGGGTGGAATAATGCGCGTTGGGGCTGCGTGAGACTGCGTAATGTGTGTTGGTTGACAAAACGAACACTTGCGCAGTGTTTGTTTCATGCACCCTCTCGTCCTGCAGTGCAGCATCTGCCGTCTTGTTTGCCCGTCTGTCTGTCTGTCTCTTTCTCTCCCCCTCGCACCCTCGCTTTCTCGTTCATTGCTTTCCTTTGCTTACTTGCGCCCTTTTTCGTGTCATTCACGTTTGCGTCCTCGTTCGCCAAACAGGAACCCGTCGCAGGAGCCCATGGAGGAAGGTCGTCCTAGACGCTCCGAGCGCGCGAACGACCGAGGCCCCGAGCGCGCGAACGACCGCAGCGACCGCGACAGTCGTGGTGGCGGTGGCAGTGGCGGTGGTGGCCTTATGTCCGACTACTTTTACCCGCAAATCCCGGCGCTGTCTGTGCGCGTCGACCTGGCCGCAGGCATCAACACACAGGAGCTGCAGGGCGCCAACAAGAAGCGCTACGAGGCGCTCAACACAGCCGTCTCGTGGGAGGCCGCCGGCAACCACGGCGCCCACAGCAGTGTCCAGTCGACACAAGCCCTCATGAGCAACCTCATGCGCCAGGGCTCTGATGGCTTTGACGACATCTACGAGGACGATGTCATGGGTGGCGCGGACGGGTATGAGTCGCTCTTCCACCAGCAGATGATGGGTGGTCGTCGCGGCTTCCAAAGTATTGCCGAAAACCCTAGTTTTTTCCCCCGCGTACTAACTGGGCACCTCACTCAGCCGAGGAGCGACCGCCCAATATTATCCTGCTCAACTTTTCCATCGTCTACGACCAGCCCATCGAAAAGGGACATATCTTGAACGTCGTCATCTTCTTTCCGAGTGGCGAGCAGAAGGCCGCTGCAATGAAGGTCGAGCCCGACTCGTACGCAACATGCCTGTCGTGACGCTGTTTGCACTCACACCTTGTCTGTAGGGATCCCAAGGGGCTCCGCGTGTACACGGGCGAGTTCAAGTGCACCGAAGCCGAGTACGTCCGCCTCGGCACCGCCTTCAGCTATTTCTACGTCCTCTTCCACCCCCCGGACAACAAAGCGTACTCGATCGAACACCTGCACGTGCCACACAATCGCCGCACCTGGCAGCCTCGCCAGTTCAACCTTCTCCGCCAGAGTATCGTTGCCTTTTTTTTTTTTCGTCGGCGCGTACTGATTTTCACCCCCCATAGTCATTCGCGAGAAGGAGCAAAGCAACCACCCCCGTTACCACGAGAGCGAGACCGTCCTCTCTGCCTGGCGTTACGATGGTCTCGTCATGCTCGACGAGCGCCGCGTGGACACTGCCAGCGAGCTCACCGCCTTCACGGCGCACGTCTTTTCGCTCCTGCGCGCCTACGGCAAGAACCGCAACTCGTTCACCTTCCACGGTTTCCGCCACTTGCTGGCCCAGGTCGTCCGCGACTTTTCCGAGTCGCGCACCTTTTCCATCAGTCCCCCCGAGTTCTCGCCCCAGGATGTCCTCTACGGCCAGCTGGTCTCCATCGCCAGGTCGCTCGTCTCGCAGTCCAAGGCGCCCACCCACATCCGCGCGCTGCTCGTCTTTGAGGCAGCCCTCTTTGCCGAGGGCTTCCTTCAACGTGAAGGCTACCAGCGTGCCAAGGACCTCATCAGCAACATCCTCGAGGCCTCACAGGCCATCGCACTCGATACATACAAGCTCGGCGCTGGCTGGGACAAGCAAACCAGTGTACGTTTTCAAGTTCCTCTTGCACGTTCGTTTTAATGTCTTGCTTTCTGTCACCTAGTTCAAGTTGGCCACTTATGCGATCCAGAACGGCGCAATCGCAGAGATTAGAGACACCACCGATGCCCCCGCCCGCCTTGGTGACGCCGGCGACGTCCACCCCGGCAATCTCGAGCTCGCGCCCACCGAGCGGAGGCCCTTGATTGCATCCATGCTGGACCTGGCCAACGCGTCGATGATGTCCCTCGTTCGCAAGATCACCAAGCTCGAGCCCAACTGGTTCCAGGGCCTCTTCCTCGTGCACCTCTTTGCGTACCTGAACCACGACACGCACTTCTACGAGAACGTGCGCTTCATGCTCAACGTGGACGAGGACAACTCGGGAGCCACGTTTGTCAACGGGGACCGATTCAACGCCTTTCTCAACGTCGTCCTCCTCAAGAGCAACCTCCTCGCCCTTTTCGTCCGCACCGCGCAACTCAGCAGTATGCGCGCCGATGTGTTTGAACGCTGCTTCATTTTTTTTCCCCCCTAGTGCTCTTGGCAGTCCGCACAGAGATCCAAAAGAACAATCCAACGTCCGACATTGTCACCGATGTGCCCCTCAACGACCTCTTGTTCTGCCTCGGCATGAACTTGCGTGAGGACCCCCGCGCCAACTACAACAGGTTGAAAAAATATTAAAGCTTCTTTACCTCAACTCTGTTCGTAGCGCGACCAAGGTCATCAAGCACGTTGACGCCTTCCGTGGACTGAACTACGTGTCCCTTCGCGAGGAGGACGTGGTCGCCCTCCAGTCGATCATGGCCGTCATCGTGCAGCTCCCCCACCTCAAGAGTCTCACCCCGAACCTCGACCTGGTGCAGGCAATCCTCATGATCATCCTTCACTCCAAAGAAGAGGCTGGTCGTGTCCATCAGCGGTACGTGCCTCGTCTTCTCCCTAGTCCCACTGATTTTCCCTCCCACCAAATAGCAATGCAAACGCCATGCGCGCCTGCCTGTCCATCCTGCACGACTGGTTCTCGAGCGCGATCGTCCAACCGATGATCGGCAACCTCGA
>Ga0302228_10002862_pt1 | contig 11526 bp, 8 predicted proteins | sample II_Palsa_N1_2_FD_193519 | JGI IMG/M metagenome (GOLD analysis project Ga0302228, IMG submission 193519) | Peat permafrost microbial communities from Stordalen Mire near Abisko, Sweden - II_Palsa_N1_2 | ecosystem: Environmental > Terrestrial > Soil > Palsa > Peat permafrost | place: Sweden...
ACCACGGAAAGCCCGCTTAATCGCGGGCTTTTTGCTGTCTGGGGGTTGGAAAAAAATCGCCTGATGAAGTTTTTTTAAATAAATTGCATTTAAATCAACACATTAGGAATTTTTGGTATAGAATGCGCCCCGCACCGAACGTAAAGGGTGATTAGCTCAGCTGGGAGAGCATCTGCCTTACAAGCAGAGGGTCGGCGGTTCGATCCCGTCATCACCCACCATTACGTCCAACGCTACGCGCAGCGGTAGTTCAGTCGGTTAGAATACCGGCCTGTCACGCCGGGGGTCGCGGGTTCGAGTCCCGTCCGCTGCGCCATATTCGGTAACCTGGAACACTGAACGCCAGGTCACCACGCAAAGCCCGCTTAAATAGCGGGCTTTTTTGTGCCTGAAATTCAGGTCAAGGATTGAATGGCGGGTACAGGCATAACGCTGCGGCGCCCCAAAAACAGAAAGACCACCGTCGCCGTGAGCAGGGTGAAACCGGCAAGCAGTTGCAGCAAGGTGTTGAACCCTGCGGTGTAGGCCGTGCGTAACACCTCCACTGGGACTGCCGCGCTGGCGTGCTGGATATCCCCCATGACCAGGCCTTGTGCGATAGATGAGAGGTCGGCAGCGGGCACGCTGCCCCGCAGGTGGTGCGCAACCAATGTGCTCAACACCGCCGCCGTGATCGCCAAGGCCACGCCTTCACTGGCGACCCGAGTGGTGTTGAAAATCCCCGCCGCCATGCCTGCCCGTTCTTTAGGGATCACGCTGATCGCCAGGCCATCCATCAAGCCCCACGGTAATCCTGTGCCGATTCCGGTCAGCAGCATGGCGCCGATGATCTGCCATTGATCGCCGACGTTGACCGTACTCAGCCAGTAAAGGCCCGCTGCGGCGATCAGCAAGCCGATGGCACACAAGGTTCCTGCCGGCAGCCAACGCGTCATGGCTGCCGCGATCATCGGCACCACCAGCATCGGCGCCGATAGCGCCAGCATCATTAGTCCCGCATCCAGCGCGCTGGCGCCTTCGACACCGATAAACCGCAACGGCAACAATACAATCAGCACGATGTAGCAGTAGCAGGTGCCAATCGGCAGGATCTGCACGCCCACGAAGCGCGGGAACAGAAACAGTTGCAGCTCCAGCATCGGTTGCTTCGAGCGATTCTCGATGACGATAAACACCAGTAAAAACACCACAGCCGCTACCAGCAAAGAAACGATCAGTGGGGACGCCCACCCGTGTTCAGGCGCCAGGATGACCGCTGTGGTGAAGGTCACCAGCAACCCGGAAAACGTCAGTACCCCGCCAGTGTCCAGGCGCAGGGCTTGCGGGTCGCGGCTTTCGCGCATGGTCGGCGCGGCAAACAACAGCGAAATACCCGCCAGCAGCGCGGTGCTGAGGAAAATCGCCCGCCAGCCTGAATGTTCGATCAGCAACCCCGACAGCAGCGGGCCGAACGCCAGGCCTGCGCCGAAGGTGGTGCCCAGCAGGCTGAAGGCGCGCGTCCTGGCATGGCCTTCGAATTCTTGGGCCAACGCTGCGCAGCCACTGGAGAGTGCGGTGGCGGCCGCAACGCCCTGTACTGCGCGCAAGGTATCCAGCCAGAAGATGCCGGGAGCGACCGCCAGTAGTAAGGAAACCAGCGCAAACAGCGCCATGCCCCAGAGAAACAGGCGCTTGCGCCCATAGAGGTCGGCGAGGGTGCCGGCTGCCATCAGCAGGCTGCCAAAGCTGAGCATGAAGGCGTTGGTGATCCAGGCCAGTTCCGTTGGGCGGGCATCGAATGCCTGGCCGATAAAAGGCGTGGCCACCGCGCCCCCGGTAAAGCTCATGGGCAAGACCAGGGCCGCCAGGCAAATCGCGGCGAGAATGGAATACCGACCAGGGGCTGGCAGCGGTTCGGCGAGCGTGTTCATGAGGGGTTTTTCCTGTCGGTGGATAAAGTCAGCGCGCTGTCCTTGAGACTCTAAACAGGATGCAATCGTGGATAAATGGGCTTACATTCCGGTCATAGCGGAAAAAATGGATTCAATGAGATGCCGGACAATCTGGGAGGTGTGATCGCTTTCGTAAAAACCGCAGAGGCGCTGAGCTTTATCGGTGCCGCCCGGGCAATGGGGATTTCCGCGTCAGCGGTGGGCAAGAATGTCGCCAAACTTGAGGCCTCGCTGAATGTGCGGTTGTTGCACCGCAGTACCCGCAAAGTCAGCCTGACTGCGGAGGGGCAGTTGTTTTATGAGCGTTGCAGGAAAATTCTCGATGACCTGCAAGACGCCCGGGCCATGCTGTCCCACGCCATGCAGGCGCCTCGTGGGCGGCTGCGGGTCAGCCTGCCGACCATCGGCTATCGTTTTCTCATGCCCCACATGACCGAGTTTCGCAAAACCTACCCGGAGATTGAGCTGGAGCTGGATTTCAATGACCTGCTGGTGGACGTGATCGAGGAGGGCTTTGACGTAGTGATTCGAAGTGGTGGGCTGGCCGACTCGACGCTGATGTCACGCAAGCTGGGGCCGTTCAGATTTGTACTGTGCGCCTCACCCGGCTATCTCCAGAATCATGGCAAACCCGTGACCCTCAGTGATCTTGAGCGCCACCAGTGCCTGCGCTACCGGTTCGCGACCACCGGGAAAATCATGGACTGGACCCTTTCCGCCAACCCGGCGATCACCCAATTACGCCTGCCAACAGCCATGACCTTGAACAATATGGAAGCCATGCTCAGGGCTGCTGTCGATGGTCATGGCATTGCCTATGTCCCGGACTTTCTGGCCAGGGAGGCGCTGGCCCAAGGGCAACTGGAAACGCTGCTGGATGGGCACTCCGATGACCGGGGCCAGTTCTGGGCACTGTGGCCTTCCAGTCGCCACCTCTCACCGAAAATCCGCGTATTCGTCGACTTTGCCGCCGCACGCCTGTTTACAAGCCCACCAACCGATACCCCACCTGCAACTCGGTAATGAAATGTTGCGGTTGCGCCGGGTCCACTTCCAGTTTTTGCCGCAGATGCGCCATATGCACCCGCAAATAATGGGCGCGCTCCACGTAATCCAGGCCCCACACTTCCAGCAATAACTGGCGGTGGGTGAGTACCCGGCTTTGCCCGCGAATCATCGCGCAGAGCAAGCGGTACTCGATGGGCGTCAGGTGCACCGGTTGGCCCTGGCGCCACACCTCATGGGTGGCCAGGTCGATCTCAATCTCGCCAAACACCACCTTACTGGTGGCCGCCACCGTGCCGGTTTGTCCATGCCGGCGCAGTTGTGCACGGATGCGCGCCAGCAATTCGGGGACGCCGAAGGGTTTGGTCAAATAGTCATCGGCTCCGGCGTCCAGGGCGGCGACTTTTTCCTCTTCGCGATCCCGTGCCGACAACACCAGAATCGGCACCGCCAGCCAACCCCGCAACTCGTTGATCAACTGTTTACCGTCACCGTCGGGCAGGCCGAGGTCGACGATCACCAGGTCCGGCTGGCGACTGGCAGCGTGGATCAGGGCGCGTTTGACGCTGTCGGCCTCGAATACCTGAAAGCCTTCATCTTGCAGGGCGATACTGACGAAGCGGCGGATATTGGCCTCGTCTTCAACTATCAGAATGCGTGCAGTGCTCATAGGGATTCCATGGAGGGCGGGGTGCCCGCCGGTAAAGTGATGATGAAATGCATGCCGCGTTCGGCATCGGGCAGCGCCTCAATACGCCCGCCGTGGGCCAGGACGATCCGTTTGGCCAGGGCTAACCCGAGGCCGATGCCGGTGACGGCGGATTCCTGCTGGCCGCGGGTGAACGGCTCGAACAGATTGGGCGGCGCGCCACCCGGCCCGTTGTCGCTGATTTCCAGCAGGATGCTGTCCTCGACTTCGCGGGCGGCGACGCTGATTTGGGTGCCCTCGGGGGTGTACTTGGCGGCGTTGTCCAGCAGGTTGACCAGTACCCGTTCGATCAGCAGGGCATCGACGTCTACCAGCGGAAAATGCGCGGCAATCGTGGTGCGTACGACGTGCCTGGCCAAGGGGCCACGCAACTGACGCAGGGCACTGCCGACGATTTCTTCCAGGGAATGCCATTGCCGATTCAGGCGCACGCCACGTTCCTGCATTCGGGCCATATCCAATAGGTTTTCGATCAGCCGCTGCATTGAAGTCGCCTGTTCGTGAATGCCTTGCAGCAGCTCGGTCAGCGGGCCGGGCGGGGCGTGGGGCAGGGCGGTGTCGGCGGCGCCGATCAGCGTGGTCAATGGTGTGCGCAAGTCGTGGGAAATCGCTGCGAGCAAGGTATTGCGCATCTTCTCGCCTTCCATCTGCACCAGTGTGCTTTGTGCCACTTCGACGAAATGCACGCGCTCCAGGGCAATCGCCAATTGGCTCATGCACGCCTCCAACAGACGGGCTTCTTCCGGCTCGTTCAGACGCTCGCTTTGCGCCAGTTCCAGTACCAATACGCCGCGCACACGCATCGGCGCTTTCAGCGGTAAATAGCGGCCTTTGGCGGCGGACAGCGTGTCAGTGCCCTGGCCAGCCGGTTGGCCGTGGTCGTAGGTCCATTGGGCGATGCTTTCGTCGATGGGCAGCACACCTGCACTGACGCTGTGCACACCGTCGGCGGCGTCCGGCAATGCCAGACCCACCCGCGCTTCGAACACGCCGCTGAACGTGCGCAGCGCTACTGCGCTGATCTGCTCCACCGTCAGGGCTGCCGACAGGTCTCGGGCCAGACGGGCCAGTGAGGTTGCCCGCCGCTCCCGCGCCGCAGCGGTGCGCGCTTCATGGCGCAGGCGGGCGGTGAGTTGGCCGGTGATCAACGCGATGCCGAGCATCAGCGCAAAGGTGAAGAAATATTGGGTGTCGGTGACGGTGAACGAATAGCGCGGCTGCACGAAGAAGAAGTCGAAACACAGCACCGCGAGCATTGCCGCCCACACGCCGGGGCCGCGACCATAGCGCAGAGCCACCAGCACCACGGTGAGCAGGAACAGCATGACCACATTGGCCAGGTCAAATACCTGCAGCAGCAGCGCGGCGATGGCGCTGGCGGCGAAACAGGCGAGGCTGGCCCAGACGTAGGACAGGGCTCTGCCGGGCACCGGCGTCGGTTTTTCAACAACGGGTGGGATACCGGGTAACGCGCCGTGGGCAATCACGATCTGATCGATTTGCGGGTGATGCCGGCTGATTCGGTCGCTGACCGACTGATGCCAGAATCGCCACGTCTGTCGCGGGTGATGGCCGAGTACCAGGCGGTTGGCATTGTGTTCACGGGCGCAGGCCACCAGCGCTTCGGCCACCTCCATGCCGGGGAGGGTGGCGGTGTCGGCACCAAACTCGGCGGCCAGGGCCAGGCTCTTCATCGCCGTCAGATAGCGTCTGGCCCCACGTCCGTGGCGCTGGGCCGAGGCCACATGGACCACGATCCAATCAGCTTCAAGTTTTTGCGCCAGGCGTGCGGCTTCCCGCACCAGACGCTCGTCGCCGGCATCACCGGCAATCCCCACCAGCAAGCGCTCCCGTGCCGGCCACAGGGCCTTGATCGAACGTTCACGGCGATACATCCGCATCTGCGTGTCGACTCGGTCGGCGGTGCGGCGCAAGGCCAGCTCTCGCAAGGCCAATAGATTGCCCTTGCGGAAAAAATGCCGTGATGCCCGTTCGGCCTGAGGCCCCAGGTACACCTTGCCGTCTTTCAAACGCTGCAACAGATCATCGGGGGGCAGGTCGACCACCACCACTTCGTGGGCATTGTCGAACACGTGGTCGGGTACGGTTTCCCGCACACGAATACCAATGATCCCACTGACGAGATCGTTAAGGCTTTCCAGGTGTTGGACGTTGAGGGTGGTCCATACGTCGATGCCGGCACTGAGCAGTTCTTCCACGTCTTGCCAGCGTTTGGGGTGACGCGAGCCAGGGACGTTGCTGTGGGCCAGTTCGTCCACCAGCAGCACGCTGGGATGACGGAGCAGGGCGGCGTCGAGGTCGAACTCGGTGAGGGCGAATTCGCGGTGCAGGTGGTTGGCGCGAGGCAGTTGTTCCAGGCCGTCGAGCAACTCGGCAGTTTCCTGGCGGCCGTGGGTTTCCACCACGCCGGCCAGCACATCGCGGCCCAGGATGATTTCCCGTTGCGCCGCCGCGAGCATGGCGCAGGTCTTGCCCACACCGGCGTTGGAGCCGAAGTAGATACGCAGTTTGCCGCGCAAGGCGGCCTGTTCTTCTAGCTGGAGCCGAGCCAGGAGGGCATCGGGGTCGGGTCGGTCGTTATCTATGGCAAGCATCTTGTCCTCATTAATAGACACAACCCTGTAGCCGCTGCCGTCAGGCTGCGATCGCCCGGGAACCGGGCGCAGGATCTTTAGATCGCTGAAGGCCTTCGGCCTTATCGCAGCCTGGCGGCAGCGGCTACAGGGTGCGAGTCAAACTAAGCCCAATCCGGTCAGCACCATGTCAATCAGCTTGATCCCCACAAACGGCACCAGCACGCCGCCCACGCCATAGATCAGCAGGTTGCGATTGAGCAACGCCGCCGCGCCAATGGCCCGATAGGTCACGCCCCGCAGCGCCAATGGAATCAGCGCAACGATGATCAGTGCGTTGAAAATCACCGCGCTGAGAATCGCCGAGTTGGGACTGGTCAGATGCATCACGTTCAACGCACCAAGCTGCGGATAAGTCGCGACAAACGCTGCCGGGATGATCGCGAAGTACTTCGCCACATCATTCGCCACGCTGAAAGTGGTGAGCGCGCCACGGGTCATGAGCATCTGTTTGCCGACCTCGACCACTTCGATCAGCTTGGTCGGGTTGCTGTCGAGGTCGACCATGTTGCCGGCCTCTTTCGCCGCCTGTGTGCCGCTGTTCATCGCCACTGCGACGTCGGCCTGGGCCAGCGCCGGGGCGTCGTTGGTACCGTCACCGGTCATGGCAACCAGCTTGCCCTGGGCCTGGTAGTCGCGGATCAGTTGCAGCTTGTCTTCCGGGCGGGCCTCGGCGAGGAAGTCATCGACACCGGCTTCCACCGCGATGGCGGCGGCGGTCAGGCGGTTATCGCCGGTGATCATCACGGTCTTGATGCCCATGCGCCGCAGTTCGGCGAAACGCTCCTTGATCCCGCCTTTGACCACGTCCTTGAGCTCCACCACGCCCAACGCCTTGGCGCCATCGGACACCACCAGTGGCGTGCTGCCACGTCGCGAGACTTCATCGACCTTGGCCTGCAAGGCCGCCGGAAAACTCCCACCCAAGGCTTCGATATGGCTGCGAATGGCATCCGCCGCCCCCTTGCGAATCGTCCGGCCCTCGGGCAGGTCGACACCGCTCATGCGGGTTTGCGCGGTGAAGTGCACGAAGCTTGCGCCCAGTGCGTTGATGTCCCGTGCGCGGATGTCGAATTTCTGCTTGGCCAACACCACAATGCTGCGGCCTTCCGGGGTTTCGTCCGCGAGGGAGGCCAGTTGTGCAGCGTCGGCCAGTTCGGACTCCTTCACGCCCGGCGCTGGCAGGAAACTGTTGGCCTGGCGATTGCCCAGGGTGATGGTGCCGGTCTTATCCAGCAGCAACACGTCGACATCACCTGCCGCCTCGACCGCACGGCCGGAGGTGGCGATGACATTGGCCGACATCATCCGGCTCATCCCCGCCACGCCGATGGCTGACAGCAGACCGCCGATGGTGGTGGGAATCAGGCACACCAGCAATGCCACCAACACCGTGGCACTGACCACGCTGCCAGTGCCGCTCATGGCCACGGCAAAGATCGAGTAAGGGCTCAGCGTCGCGATCACCAGCAGGAACAACAGGGTCAAACCCACTAGCAAAATGGTCAGCGCCACTTCGTTGGGGGTCTTCTGACGCTTGGCCGATTCGACCATCGAGATCATACGATCGAGAAACGACTCACCCGGGTTGACGCTGATGCGCACCGCCAGCCAGTCCGACAGCACTCGAGTACCGCCGGTGACCGAGGAAAAGTCGCCGCCAGCCTCGCGAATCACCGGCGCCGATTCGCCGGTGATTGCACTTTCATCCACCGAGGCCACGCCTTCGATGACCACGCCGTCCAGCGGTACCAGGTCACCCGCTTCGATCAGCACCACATGGTCTGTTGCAGCAACTTGGCGAGGGTCTGGCGCTTCATGCTGCGCAGGCTCGCCGCCTGGGCGCGACTGCGCCCTTCGGCCAGGGCTTCGGCGAAGTTGGCGAACAGCACGGTGAACCACAGCCACAGGGTGATACTCAGGATAAAGCCGCTGGGGGCTTCACCTTGATTGCCCAGGGACTGGAACCACAGCAGCGTGGTGAGGATGCTGCCCAGGTACACCACGAACATCACCGGGTTTTTCCACTGGGATTGGGGCAGCAGTTTCTTCAAGGCATCAACGCAGGCGGTGAGCACGATGCGCCGATCAAACAGGGGTAAACGAGCATTCTTGATCATGGGGGAATCTCTTACTCACTGGCCGCAATAGGGGGCTGACGCGAAGGCAGGCGGGCGTCCAGCGCGAGGTTGAGTTGCAGCACATTGACCCGTGGCTCGCCCAGCAGGCCGAAGGTGCGGGCAGCGGTGTGGTCGTTCAGCAGTGGCAGCAGTTCGGCTTCAGGGATCTGCCGCAGGCGAGCGACGCGTGCCAGTTGGAGGCGGGCGTTGGCGACCGAGATGTGTGGGTCCAGGCCCGAGGCTGAAGCGGTGACGGCGTCTACCGGCACCTGCGCATCGGTGGTCAGTCCGTTGTCCTGGCGATAGGCCTGAACCCGTGCGGCGACCTGATCCATCAGCTTTTGGCTGGTAGGGCCGAGGTTGCTGGCGCCACTGGAGCCGGCGTTGTAGGGCTGCGGCACGCTTTTGCTCGGGTCTTGCGGGTCGGTGCCGAGGGTCATGCTGGGGCGGCCATGGAAATACTCAGGCTTGGTGAAGTCCTGGCCAATAAGCGCTGAGCCCATCACCAGCCCATCGCGTTCAATCAGGCTGCCTTGGGCCTGGAACGGGAACAGCAGTTGCGCGGCCAGGGTGGTGACGGCCGGGTATGCCAGGCCGGTCAGCGCCATGAAAAACACGGCCGAGACCAGCACCGGGCGCAGCAGGCCCTTGAATATCGATTGAGTCGTCATCAACGTTTCCTCAGTTGTACGTCTGGCCGGACAGCAACTGCAGTTGCTCCACCAGCGGGCCGAGCGCGAGCGCTGGCAGGAAGGTCAGGCCACCGACCACCAACACCACAAACACCACCAGCACCATGAACAGCGGGGTTGCGGTGGGGATGGTGCCGGCGCCGGCCGGTACGGTTTTTTTCATCGCCAGGGAACCGGCTACAGCCAGCATCGGTAGCATGGTGAAGAAGCGTCCGATCAACATCGCAAGGCCAATGGTGGTGTTGAAAAACGGCGTGTTGGCGTTCAGCCCGGCAAAGGCCGAACCGTTGTTGGCGGTGCCGGAGGTGTAGGCGTACAGCACCTCACTGAAACCATGAGGGCCGAGGTTGTTGAGACTGGCCATGGTGTCGGGCCAGAGGGCGGCGAGGGCGGTAAAACCGAGGATGCTGATGGGGTGCGCCAGGACCGAGAGCATCACCAGTTTCATCTCCCGCGCCTCGATTTTCTTGCCGAGGAATTCCGGGCTGCGGCCGATCATCATGCCCACCAGAAACACCGTCAGCAGCGCGTACTGGATCAGGTTGATAAAGCCCACGCCGTCGCCGCCGAACACGCAGTTGAGCATCATCTGCGCCAGGGGTACGAAACCGCCCATGGGCGTCAGCGAGTCATGCATCGCGTTAACCGAACCGGTGGTCGCTGCGGTGGTGGTCGCAATAAACAGGCTGCTGTCGGCGATGCCGAAGCGCAGCTCCTTGCCTTCCATGTTGCCGCCACTTTGCTCGATGGACAGCACCTGATTGGCGCCGGCCTGGGTCAGCAGCGGGTTGCCGTTCTGCTCGGAGCCGTAGACCAGCGCCAGGAAGCCGATGAACATCACCAGGAAGGTGCCGAAAAACACCCAGCCCTGACGGCGTTGCAGCAGCATGCTGCCGAAGGTGTAGGTCAGCGCCGAAGGGATCAACAACATGCTGAGAATATGCAGGGCGTTGGTCAGCGGTGTCGGGTTTTCGAACGGGTGCGCGGCGTTCATGCTGAAGAAACCACCGCCGTTGGTGCCGATGTGCTTGATCGATTCAAAGCTCGCCACCGCGCCGACAATCAACTGTTGTTGCGCACCTTCCAGCGTCGTGACCAGCGCCTGGGAGGCGAAGGTTTGCGGCATGCCTTGCCAGACATACACCAGCGCCATGCCCACACACAGCGGCAGCATTACCCGGTACAGGATGCGGGTGAAGTCGACCCAGAAGTTACCGATATCTGCCGAGCTTGAGCGGCTCAAGCCACGAATGAAACCGGCAGCGGCGACTACACCGGAGGTGGCGCCGACAAACATCAGGAAGGTGATAACCGCCATCTGGCTGAAGTTCGACAGGCTGGTTTCGCCCGAGTACGCCTGCCAGTTGGTATTGGTAATAAAGGACGCGGCGGTGTTGAACGCCAGGTCCGGCGTCTGCGCGGCGAGCCCCAACGGGTTGATCGGCATCACGGCTTGCAGGCGTAATATCAGGTAGCCCAGGAGCATCATCGCTGCGTTCGACAGCAACAGCGCCGAACCGTAGCGAGCCCAGCCCATGGTTTCCTGCGGGTCGATCCCCAGCAGGCGATAGGTACAGCGTTCAGGCAGGGCGTGGCGGGTTCCGGTGAATACCCGGGTCAGCCACTTGCCCATCAGCACGGCGAGCCCGGTCATCAACCCCAGGACCAGCGCAAATTCCAGCAAAGTGCTTAACATGTCGAGGCTCCGTTCAAATCTTGCCCATGGCAACAATGGCCATGGCTGTCGCAACAAAAAACACCAGGGAGATGCCTACAAAGATCAGGTCGTACATGGCGGGCTCCCTAGAACTTTTCGGCGCGAATAAGGGCATAGCCCAGATAAGCGAACAGCCCGACGGCGCATAAGCCGCTGGCGATATAGATGAACTTGAGTGTCAGCACGGTGGAACTCCCCTGATTAATAAGCCGCGATTGCGGACGCGGGGAGGTTAAGGGGGTGGGCATCAAGCTTGGGCACTGATTGCGGGGGTTGGTATTAAGACGGTGTATAGATGGGGGGCGGTGGGGGAACGAAAAAAAGGGATAGCCCGGTGTTGGGGTATCCCTTGGAAGTCTGGGGTTCTGCTGATTTTGATGATCAGCTTATTTGGCTTTCTTTTTCTTTGAGGTGCGGGTGGCGAGTTGCTCGAAACAGAAAGCGGCGGCGCCGAATATAGCGATCATTGAGAGGACGATCATGCCTAGGGTTGAACTTTCCACGATGGCTTCCTGCTGGGGTTAGTGGGCAGGAAGTTACGGTAGGTCTTGGGGGGTTAGTTGCTCAATAGGGACGACGTAATCGTTATGGGGATGGGGGGATTTATACGGATTCTTTACGTGGCGGCCTGGTAGCCGACCAGGCTGTTTGGTTTTATTGAGTACATATCCATTTCTGCGGTAACGGCTACTTATGGT
>Ga0302228_10002867_pt1 | contig 11515 bp, 10 predicted proteins | sample II_Palsa_N1_2_FD_193519 | JGI IMG/M metagenome (GOLD analysis project Ga0302228, IMG submission 193519) | Peat permafrost microbial communities from Stordalen Mire near Abisko, Sweden - II_Palsa_N1_2 | ecosystem: Environmental > Terrestrial > Soil > Palsa > Peat permafrost | place: Sweden...
AACGGCGCGCGGCAGCGGTAATGCCGAAGCCGTCGCGGCTGATGAAGTTCTTCGGCATTTTCTTTTCGCGATTGGCGATCTTCGCCAGCGGCGCCGCCTCGACCTTCCAGCGATAAGGCGCGTCGCTACTGCGCACGATCACCGGCATCACCGCGTTCATGCCGGCCAGCGCGTACTCGACTGCAGCCTTGCCGACGGCGAAGGCCTGCTCGGCGTCGACCTCCGATGCGGCATGCCGCGCGGAGCGCTGCAGGTAATCGGGCAGCGCCCAGTGATATTTGTAGCCAAGCTTCTCCTTCACCAAGGCGGCCAGCACTGGTGCCACACCACCAAGTTGCGCATGGCCGAACGCGTCGCGCGTACCGGCCTCGGCGAGGAACTGCCCGGCCGCATTGCGCACGCCTTCGGAGGCAACCACGGTGCACCAGCCGACGCGCTCGACGGTCGCCTTCACCTTGGCCAGGAACGCCGCTTCGTCGAACGTGTTCTCGGGGAACAGGATCAGGTGCGGTGCCGCGTCCGCGCCTTCGCCGGCCAGCCCGGCGGCGGCGGCGATCCAGCCGGCATGGCGGCCCATCACTTCGAGGATGAATACCTTGGTCGAGGTCTCGGCCATCGAGGCAACGTCGAGGCTCGCTTCCAGCGTGGAGATCGCGGTGTACTTCGCCACCGAGCCGAAGCCAGGGCAGCAGTCGGTGACGGCCAGGTCGTTGTCCACTGTCTTCGGCACGCCGATGCAGCGGATGTCGTAGCCCATCGCCTTGCCCAGCTGCGAGATCTTCAGCGCGGTATCGGCCGAGTCGTTGCCGCCGTTGTAGAGGAACCAGCGGATGTCGTGGGCGCGGAACACGTCGATCAGGCGCGCGTATTCGGCGCGGTTGTCCTCCAGCGATTTCAGCTTGTAGCGGCAACTGCCGAAGGCGCCACCGGGGGTGTGGCGCAGCGCGGTGATGGCCGCGGCCGACTCCTTCGAGGTGTCGATCAACTCCTCGCGCAGCGCACCGAGGATGCCATTGCGCGCCGCGTACACCTTTACTCCCTTGGTGCGGGCAGCCTCGATCACGCCGGCGGCGGTGGCGTTGATCACCGCCGTGACGCCGCCGGACTGGGCGTACAGCAGGTTGCCGGTAACGGCTGGCTGGCGGCGGTTCGGGCTCATGGGCATCCTCAATCGGGCAGTGGCAAACGGATCGGCGATCAGCAGCAAAGCATTTCGCAACAATCACTTGGCCTAAGTTCGTCAATGCCGCCGTTTGACGGCATCGGGTGCAGCGGCTAATTTGGAGGTTAATTCTGGGAATCTGGCGGGCTGCCACAGTGTGCGGCAGCCCGCCAAACTTGTGGAGCATTATGCGACTCGTCCTACTTGGTGCGCCCGGCTCGGGCAAAGGTACGCAGGCAACCCGGCTGAAGGTGGAGCTGGGCGTGCCGCATATCTCGACCGGCGACATGCTGCGTGCCGCGGTCGCGGCGGGCACCGCGATGGGACGCAAGGCCAAGGCGGTGATGGATGCCGGCCAGCTGGTGTCCGATGACATCCTGCTCGGCATGCTGGAAGAGCGTCTGGCCCAGGCCGATGCCAGGGCGGGTTTCATCCTCGACGGTTATCCGCGCAATCTGGCCCAGGCCGATGCGCTCGATCACCTGCTGATCAAGCTGAACCAGCCGCTGGATGCCGTGGTGAAGCTCGATGTGCCGAACGAGGCGATCATTGCCCGTTGCGAGATCCGCTTCAAGGCCGAAGGTCGTGCCGACGACAATCCGGATACCGTGCGCAAGCGCCTGGCGATCTACGCCGAGCAGACGGCACCAGTGGCGGAGTTTTATGCCCGGCGCGGCAAACTGCAGGTAGTCGATGGTGTCGGTGAACTGGCTGAGGTCACCGCGCGGGTCAAGCGCGCACTTCAGCAAGAATCAGCGGCGGCGAACGGCTGAGCACATCGCGCTCCGATCGGAGCGGGTTGCAAGGAATTTCTCCCAGCATGCGTATGCATATCCTCGGCATCTGCGGCACCTTCATGGGTGGTGTCGCTGCACTGGCGCGCGAACTGGGCCACACGGTCGAGGGTTCCGACGCCAACGTCTATCCGCCGATGAGCACCCAGCTCGAAGCGCTCGGCATCGAGCTGATGCGCGGCTATGCGGCCGAGCATCTGCAGCCAGCACCTGACTTGGTCGTGGTCGGCAATGCGATGACGCGCGGCAACCCCGCCGTCGAATACATGCTCGATACGCAGTTGCGCTACATCTCCGGCCCACAGTGGCTGGGCGAGACGCTGCTGGCCGGGCGTGAGGTGCTTGCGGTGGCTGGCACCCACGGCAAGACCACCACCACCAGCCTGCTGGCACACCTGCTCGAACAGGCCGGACTTGCACCGGGTTTCCTGGTCGGCGGCGTGCCGGCCAATTTCGGCGTGTCGGCGCGGCTGGGGCAGGGCAAGCCATTTGTCATTGAAGCGGACGAATACGACACCGCGTTCTTCGACAAGCGCTCGAAGTTCGTGCATTACCGGCCGCGCATCGCGATCCTCAACAATCTCGAATACGACCACGCGGACATCTTTCCGGATGTCGCGGCGATCCAGCGCCAGTTCCATCACCTGGTGCGCACCGTGCCGGGCAATGGCCGCTTGATCGTCAACGCTCACGACAAGCATCTGGCTGAAGTGCTGACAATGGGTTGCTGGACGCCGGTGGAAACCTTCGGTATCGGCTGCGGCGACTGGCAGGCGACCCTGGTCGAAGCGGATGGCTCGGCGTTCACCGTGCATCGCAGCGGCGAGTTGATCGGCGACGTGCACTGGTCGCTGCTCGGCAACCACAGCGTGATGAACGCGCTGGCTGCGCTGGCTGCTGCCACCGCGGCGGGCGCCGATCCGCGCGCGTTGCTGCCGGCATTCGCCACGTTCGAGAGCGTCAAGCGACGGATGGAGCTGGTCGGTGAAGTGAACGGTGTACGCGTCTACGACGACTTCGCCCACCACCCTACTGCGATCGCCACCACACTGGCCGGGCTGCGCGCCAAGGTTGGCGCCGCGCGCATCGTGGTGGCGCTGGAGCCACGCTCCAATTCGATGCGCCAGGGCGCGCATGCCGAGGCGCTGGCACCGTCGCTGGTCGATGCCGATGCCGTGGTATTCCTGCATCGTCCCGAGCTGCCTTGGGATGCACGTCATGTCACGGCGGCACTCGGCGGTCGCGGCAGCACCCTCCCCAACGTGGATGCGCTGCTCGAAGCACTGCGCGCCCAGGTAAAGTCCGGCGACCAGGTGATCTTCATGTCCAACGGCGGCTTCGAGGCAGCGCCGCGGCGGTTTGTCGAGCGCCTGCGGCACGATTGAGTCTGCGCTCGGCGTGATGGTTACCGCTGACCGGAGGCCGTGGCACTCGTTACACTTGCCGCATGGCTGCCCAATCGCCACTCATCGAGTTGCCCTTGTTCCCGCTGTCCTCCGTGCTGTTTCCCGGGGGCCAGTTGCAGCTGCGCATCTTCGAGCCACGCTATCTCGACCTGGTGCGCGAGTGCACGCGTCATGGCACCGGTTTCGGCGTGTGCCTGATCCTCGAGGGGCACGAGGCAGGTGCGCCTGCGGTGCCGGCGGCGATCGGCACGATGGCGCGGATCAGCGATTTCCATAGCGGCGAGGACGGCCTGCTTGGCATCACTGCCGAGGGTGGTTCGCGCTTCCGGGTCGCGCGTAGCCGGGTGCGCTCCGATGGCCTGGTGCGTGGCGATGCGGAAGTCTGGCCAGCCGAGCCGGAGTTGGCGGTGCCAGTGGAATTCGCCCTGCTGCAGAGCATCCTTGAACGATTGATCGAGACGATGGCGCCGCACTGGCGGCATGCTCCACGCAGTTCATATGACGACGCCAGTTGGCTGGGCTTTCGTCTCACCGAACTGCTGCCACTGGACAAGGCCGAGCAGCAGCACATGCTCGAGTTGACTGATCCGCTGCTGCGGCTGGCCGAGCTGCGTGACATCCTGCCGCGCTTCCAGAAGCCGTGAACGCGCAGCAGGTAAACTGACCAGCCGCACACCTGCACTTTCCGATGGAGTCGATACGCATGGGCACCCTGGCCGGCAAGACCTTGTTAATCACCGGCGCCTCGCGCGGCATCGGCCTGGCGATTGCACTGCGCGCTGCGCGCGATGGTGCCAACATCGTCATCGCAGCCAAGAGTGGTGTGCCGAATCCGAAGCTGCCCGGTACCATCCATACCGCTGCCAGCGCCGTCGAGGCAGCCGGCGGCAACGCGCTGGCGCTGCAGGTGGATATCCGCGAAGAGGATCAGGTACGTGCTGCGGCGGCGCAGGCGGCCGAGCGCTTTGGTGGCATCGACATCGTGGTCAACAATGCCAGCGCGATCTGGCTGGCCGGCACTGCCGATACGCCAATGAAGCGTTACGACCTGATGCACCAGGTCAATACCCGCGGCACCTTCCTGGTCACCCAGAGCTGTCTGCCGTACCTGAAACAGGCGGCCAACCCACATGTATTGATGCTTTCGCCGCCGCCGAACCTCGACCCGAAATGGTTCGCGCCGCACACGGCTTACACCATCGCCAAGTACGGTATGAGCCTGTGCGTGCTCGGCATGAGTGCGGAGTTCGCGCCGCTCGGCATCGCGGTCAACGCGTTGTGGCCGCGCACGGTGATAGCCACGGCGGCGATCGGCATGATCGATGGCGTCAAGCCCGAGCATTGCCGCAAGCCGGAAATCGTCGCCGACGCTGCGCACGCCATCCTGACCCGTCCGTCGCGCAGTTATACCGGCCAATTTTTCATTGACGAAGAAATCTTGCGAATGTCAGGCGTAAATAATTTCGACTGCTATGCAGTATCTCCCGGTATGCCGTTATTGCCGGATTTATTCCTCGACTGAGGCCAATGTGACAGCAGACCGTACTGGTTTCTCGGTGTCTTGGAAGCGTTTCTAAGCCATTCGGGCTATTCCTTAAAAGGTCATTCCGCTGCATTAATTCGGGCGTATAGTCCCCCACCAAGTTGCGCTATTGGAAATAGCGTCGGCGCACCTCACGTGCGCCATGCCATGCCATGGATGGATCTGAAAGCGTCCATGCTGACAACCCATCAACTTAGGGTTGGGACGGGAGGAGATGATGGACGAGACTGCGAGGGGCGGCCGTTGCGTAGTCTGGTTTGGTCGACCCATAACTTCTGAGCAACATACCCTGGCCAACTCTGGTTGGTCAGTCCGGATAGCCAATATCAGCATGTGCGAAGGCGTTGGCGTCCGCGCGGGAGAAACCGTGGTGGCGATGGCCGATTTGCGCCATGGCGATGACCATGTGCTGCAGGCCATGGAGCATCAGATCGCTCAATATCCGCAGCTGCCGTGGATTGCGCTGGTTTCGTCAGAGACGCCGACACAAGAGCCCCTGATAAAACGTGTTTTGCTCAACTGCGTCGACTTGTTCACAGCGCCGATCGATATGCAGCGGCTGCTGCAGACACTAGCGCGCTTCAGCGACGACAGGTCGCCATGCCTCACGATACCCGAGCCGGATATGCTCGGCATGATCGGGCAGAGTCGGGCGGTGCAGGCGATGCGCGCAAGCATTCGCAAATTCGCACCAGTGGATCTGCCCGTGCTGATCACGGGCGAAACGGGTACGGGAAAGGAAGTTGCCGCGAGCGCGTTGCATGGGTTGTCGGCACGCGCGGCGTGCCCGTTCGTGCCGATCAATTGCGGCGCATTGCCGTCTAACCTGGTCCAGTCGGAGCTGTTCGGTCACGAACGAGGCGCGTTTACCGGCGCCAATGCGCGGCGGATCGGTCACATTGAAAGCGCCTCCGGCGGTACGGTGTTCCTGGACGAGATCGGTGACTTGCCACTGGAAGCGCAAACCAGCCTGCTGCGTTTCCTGCAGGAGGGCAGCATCGAGCGGGTTGGCAGCAGCCACTCGATCCATGCTGACGTACGTGTCCTGGCAGCCACCCATGTCGATCTGGAGATGGCGGTAGCTGCAGGCCGTTTCCGCGAGGATCTCTATTATCGGCTCAATGTGCTGCGCCTTCGCATGCCTGCATTGCGCGAGCGCGCGGATGACGTCGAGCTGCTTGCGCAACATTTTCTTGATGCCTTCCGCGAGCAGCACAGTAGCTGCGCCCGACTGTTCAGTAGTGCCGCCAAGCAGGCCATGCGCACATTTGAGTGGCCTGGCAACGTACGCGAGTTGCTCAATCGCGTGCAGCGCGCCGCGGTGGTGGCCGAGGGCGCACTAATCAACGTGGCTGACCTGGACCTGCAGGATGTATCGCTGTCGTGCCCACCACGTTCCAGCCTGGGGCTGACCCGGGTGACAGCGGAGCGCGATGCCGTCGAGACCTGCCTGCGTGAGAGTCGTTACAACATCAGCGAATGCGCACGGCGGCTGAAGGTGTCGCGGGTCACTATCTATCGGTTGTGCAAGAAGCATCAGCTGGCACTCGAAGAAATGCGCTGAAGCGGTGTTGGCCGCCGTGCCGATCAGAACATGTAGGGAATCTTGAAGTTCAGTGTGTAATTCGGTGCGTCTGGCGTCATGCCGAAGCCCAGCATCGTTACCAGGGTCGTGTGCGGCGTGAGTGCATAGGTCACACCCATGTTGAAGGTGGCGGCATTGGCTTCACTGCCGACTACTCCGGTCCACGGCTGGGTGGCGGTACGTATCGAAGCCCTCTCACTGATCTTGTCGCTGAAGGACAGGCTCAGGCTGGCGCGCTCGTTGAAGGCGAATGCCACGCCGGCACCGAAGTAGTAGGAATCGCCCAGTTCCACGCTGCCAGGCGTCGCGACCTGCGGGTCGGTGTTGATATCGGAGAAGCTGCGCGAGAACGAATGGATGTAACCCAGGTTGGCGAAAACAATTGCCGGGTCGATGGTCTTTACTGCGGTGACACCAAGGTTCACTTGCCATAGACCGTTACCCGTCGGCTGCCTGACGGGGACGGAAAACTTGCCATCGGTCGAGTCGTCGTTGCCATCGCTGCTGCCTGGCGTTTCCCACTTGATGCCATAGGGTGCAAGCCCGGTGGGTGCAACGACACCCAGAGTCAGCACGGTGTCGGGCCGCGTCGTACCCTCGGTGAACAACTTGTAGTTCGCGCTGAAGTTGATGTCGCCGATGCCGTGGCCGCTGGTGGTCTCTTCCTGCGTGGCCGAAGCCGAACCACCGGCGCCGCCCTGGAAATAGGACGTCTGACGGCCAAGATAGGGTACGTCGAGGCTAAGCGTCAGGCGCGGACTGACACCGTAACGGGTGGTGAAGTCGTAGGTCAGTGTGCTGGACTTGACGTCTTGCAGCGCGATGTTGCCGAGGAAGATGGCATTCAGCGCGAGGAAGCCGTTGAGTGTGAGCTGATTGCGGTCGTACCAGGAATAGGTCAGGCCGTTTTCGATCGTCAGCTTGCGGGTGAAAACGGAGGCATTCTGCTGCAGCGCATCCTGCATGCTGCGCGACGATGGACTCTGCTGGGCCTGACTGGCTGAAGCCTGACTGCCCGCACTGCCGTTCTCGGCGGCCGCAGAACCTGAGGGTTCTGCATTGGCCTCTGCAGGTTGGGCAGCAAGACTGGCTGGCGCTGCCTGCGCGGGGATGGGGGCGCCGCTGGCCTTGCCAGCGAGTCTGGCCTGCAATGCCTGCACCTGCATGTCCAGCTCACGCAGGCGACGGACTTCCTGCGCATAACTCGCCTTGAGTGTCTGCAATTCGCGGGTCACGTTCTGTACGTCAGCCTGATCCTGGCTGCTGGTGGCCGGTTGATCTGCGGACTGAGCAGCGGCATAGACCGGTAGACCAGCCGAAAGGCTGCATGCCACCGCAGTGGCCAGAAGTTTTCTTTGCATGATCGTTTCCCCTGTTACTTAGGATGCAATGGGCGGTTGCGATCCTCAGTGGTTGCCGATGCCACGGTTAAGGTTGATGGCCTGCGCGACGTTCTGTGCGAGGTTTTGTGCGAGCTGTGTATTTGAGGTCAGCGCCTGGCGGACGAGATCGACATCCAGGAAATTGCTGACGACTTGGTTGTCAGCGGTCAGCTGAATGCTCTGGCCGAGGCTGCCGTTCTGGATCCACTGACGTACGCTGCCTTCGCCAGCGACGTTCAGAAGCACCTGGGCAACGCCATTGTTGTAACTGGCTGTGGCGCTGGCGCCGTTGTCGGTGGTTGTCTGACTGCTGTTGTTGCTACCCGCGCCGGACGCTGGCGCGTTGCCGTAGCTCGTGCTGAGGTTGGCCAGGTTGCTGGCCACGTTGCCATCGCCGGCAATCTGCACGCTTTGCACCACGCCGCCGACATTCGCCAGGCCGAGGCCGCTCACATTGCGGGTGGGCCCGTAGGCGAGCGTGTTTGCAGCCGTTGTACTCGCAGCAGGCATCGGTGCATCGGCCGCAGTGATGCTTACGCTCGGGATGAAACTGATCTTCAACTGGTTGCCGGTGAAATTCATGCTGAGCGTAAGCGTGCTTTGCAGTACCTGGCCAGTACTGCTTTGCCAGGTCGAGATCATGCTCACTCCAAACCAGGCCACGGCGTTGTTGCCCAACGTGTAGCGACCGCGCATGGTGCCGAGTTCCTGGTCAGAAACTTCCTGCACGCGATGATCGTGCTGGCTGCCCATGTCAGTGGCCAGGGCTGGCGCGCCGTAATGGATCAGCGCCATGCCAATAGCTGTCAGAAGATAGGTTTTGCCTTTCATGGCTATCACTCTCAGAAAAGATCGGCATTGGTAAAACCGAAATCGAGCAGCTCGGCATTGGTGATGGGTCCTTGCCGGGCGAACAGCGCACGTGCGCTGGGTTTGGTCACGGGTTGCAGCAGCACGGTGTTGCGATCGAAATCGCTTCCGATCACGACGAACACGACGTGTGATGGCCAACTCTTGATGAAGTCGGCGAGCGGCAAGCTGCGGTTGCCTAGAATGGGATCCGCCAGTTCGACGGTGTCGTTGTGTACCAGCTTCAGCACGACGAAATGCGTGAAACCGTTGACGTTCATCAGCACCAGACCGGGTATGCGCAAGGTGCGCAGACGGGCCTCGTCGACCCGATAGCCGCGGCCACGCATGCCGAGCAGCTCGACGTAGTGCTTGATATCGAGCAGCGAGAAACCGCGTTGCCTGACGATCGCGGGATCGGATACGCCCATCATGCCCTGGATCACCGTGGTCTCATCCACGTCCAGGCGATAGCCGAAACGCAGGATGGTGGCCAACGCTGCTGCGCCGCAGCTGTAGTCAGTGTGTTGGCGCACCATGTTGCGGTAGCGCGCGGCTTGCATGCTCTCGACATGGGTGGTGTAAGGCGCTCCGTTGGGTAACACGTTATCGAAGCGAACCTCGCCCGCGCGAGCGCCATGGGTGCAGGCAAGGCTCAGCAGAACGGTGGTCAGCACGATGCGTCGCATGACGGGAGATCCTGATTTGAGGGAAGTCCCCCGGCCCGCAGGGGTTCGGGCCGGGGGGTTCCGTTGGAGCCCCCGGCTACAGGGTGCCGGGGGTACCGCCCTCGTTACACCGCCGGGTGGCGGTTTTGTCAGTGGACTTACTTGGTGGCGGCTGCCACCGCCAACGTATTGGCCTGCATGTTGCCGGTGCCGGCGGCCACGTTTACACCGATGTTGCCGGTGGCGTTTTCAAACGCGTTGCCCGACAGGCTGGCGTTGTTCGACGTGGATGTGTCGCAGTACGGCCCGTTGAGTGTGGCGTTGCCCTGCGACTGTTGGTTCGTCGATGCCGTGGCGGTGGAGTAGACGTTGTCGTCGGTGGTGGACGCTGCCAGTCCGTTCAGCTGTTGGTTGTCGTCGCCTGATGCAACGTTGACACCGATATTGCCGGAGGCGCCATCAAACGCATTGCCGCTGACACTGGCGTCATTGCCGGTGCCGAAGTTGGCGGTTTTGTTGAAAGCGACCGCTTGGTCGGCGAACGCTTCGGCATCTGCCATTTCGCCGGCAGACGAGCTGCCGCCACTCTGGCCGTCGCACTCACCCTGGCCCTGGCAATTAGCGGTGGTGCCTGAACCCGAGCCGGATCCCGAAACCGATGTCGCAAGTGCGGCGGCATTGGCCTGGGAGTTGTCGTCGCCAGCCGCGACGTTGGCACCAACATTGCCGCTGCTGCCCTTGCCGACATTGCCGCTGATGCTGCTGTTATTGCTGGTGCCTGCAGCATTGATCACCCAGTTGCCTAGAGTCGACTGCGAGCTGTTCTGGAGCGCGATGGCTGCCGAGTTGATCGACATGGCACCGCTGACGGTCGGATCGCCGCTGATCTTCACGTCCGACGACAGTGAGATGTGTTTCTTGATCGTCACGCTGTTGCCGCCGTTTGAGTTGCCGTCATCGTGTGCATACGCCACCGAGGCGCCGAACAGAGCGGTAACTGCCAAAGCCATCAAGGTCCGTTTCATATTCGTGTTCATGATGTGTCCTCGTCTGTGTCAACAATCGTCTGTGTTCAACGCGAAGGAGGCGTTGCCGACAGCAACAGTGCGTTGCTGGTGGCATTGCCCGACCCCGCGATCTGGTTGAGTTGCAGCATTCCCTGGAATCCGAGCATGGCGGACGCCTCGACAGTCACGCTGCGCGTGCCGCCTGTTTGCGCCGTCTGTGTGCGCGGGTTCCCGGGGGACTGCCCCCCTGCCGACGCAGAGACGACTGACAGATAGCCGTCTGTCGTCTCGCGTATGCCCTGTGGTGCCTGCGTTGCTGCGACGGCGTTGAGTTCGGCATTGCCGTTGCCGCTGGCCTGATTGATGGATGCGATGCCCTGCCCATTCGCGTATGCCTGGCCGCCGATGATGGCGCTGGCATTCAGAGGGGCGTTGGCGTTGTTGTCACGTTGAAGCTGCTGGGCCTGGATCGCGGTCTGCGCGATCTGGCCGCTGGCGAGCACGCGCAGGTTGGCTTGCAGATTGAGATCGCCGGCCGCCATGTTCGTGGCGCTGACGCCATTGACGCCCTGGAGGGCCTGGCCGCTGATATTGCTGTTGTCGAGATAAGTCAACATGGCCGTATAGCTGTCCGTATTGCCGGCATGCACCATGGCGCTGGCCAACAGCATCAGCGCAACAGCAACGATCAGAATGCAGGTTCTTGTCATGGCGCTGCCTCAGTGCCCGCTGCCTGCAGCTGCCATTGGCAGCTGAGACAGTGCGCCAGTCACCTGTCCAGTGATACCGCTCGTGACGTTGCCGATGGCGCCCATCGAGCCACCCGCCACGTTGCCGCCGGTGAGCGGGCCACCAACATGGCTGCCCACACTGCTGGCAACGGCATTGTTGACCGCGTTCCCTACGGCCGTGGCGTTGCCAGATTGCGGGGTGGCGCCAAGACCGGCGACATCGGCGTCGGACAGTTCGCTGTTGCCGATACCGAGCGCGCTGTCGATCTCCTGGTTCGGCATCGGGCTGATGAGCAGTGCCATCCCGGGTGACACCGGCTGTCGATAGGCTATCCGCGTCGCCACATTGCGGGTCAACACGATTTCACCGGGATTGGCCTTCACCGCG
>Ga0302228_10002870_pt1 | contig 11514 bp, 10 predicted proteins | sample II_Palsa_N1_2_FD_193519 | JGI IMG/M metagenome (GOLD analysis project Ga0302228, IMG submission 193519) | Peat permafrost microbial communities from Stordalen Mire near Abisko, Sweden - II_Palsa_N1_2 | ecosystem: Environmental > Terrestrial > Soil > Palsa > Peat permafrost | place: Sweden...
CTGCTGCTGGTTGTGGGTGTGCTGGCAGGCAGCGCGTTCTGGTATGTCCGCTCAGCGGCAGCAGCTGACACCTCGGCGGATGACGCCAACGGCGTGAATATCTTGCTCGGACTTGCCGACACCGCCATGCATGACGGCCACCTGGTTGCTCCTGAGGGCAGCAATGCCTACGAGTTCTACTTCAGCGTGCTGCAATTGGAGCCGCACAACCAGGTGGCTCTGGATAACTTGAAAAAGGCCTTCGTACCAGCCTGCAACGAAGTGGAGCGCTTGATCAACCCGGTGGATCTGGATGAGGCGCAGCGCGAGCTTTCCCTGCTGCGCGAATATGACGCCACCAACTACACCCTGGCCCTGCTCGGCGGCAAACTCAGTGCACAGCGCATGCTGGTAACCCGGCAGCATGAGGCGCAGGCAGCCATCATCCAGGCGCAGCAGGATGCCGCAGGTACGCAGTAACTGGAGACTGCGGATCAGGCCGCACACACCCATTAACGCAGTAGCAGTCCGACCTTGCGCAGCAGTTTGATCAGGACACTATCCATCAATGAGATAGTCGTTCTTCAATCGCACGTAGTGGTCGGCCGAGTAGTGCAAGTGCTCGATCTGCCGGTCGCTGAGCAGGCGCACCATCTTTGCCGGGTTACCCAGCCATAACTCACGCTCGCCGACCACCTTGCCTGGTGGGATCAGGCTTCCGGCACCGACGAAGCCGTATTTCTTCACCACCGCGCCGTCGAGCACGCTGGCCTGCATGCCGATCAGGCAGTAGTCCTCGATGGTGCAGGCATGCACCACCGCGGCGTGGCCGATCGTGACGCCCGCGCCGATCAGGCAGGGAAAACCGGGGCCGTAGGGGCCAGCGTGGGCGACGTGCACGACGGCGCCGTCCTGGATATTGGTGCCCGCCCCGACGCGGATGTAGTTCACGTCGCCGCGCAACACCACGCCGGGCCACACCGAAACGTCGTCGCCGAGCACCACGTCACCGATCACCGTGGCGGCCGGATCAACGTAGACCCGTTCGCCAAGTCGGGGTGTGATGCCCTTGTAGCTGCGCAAAGAATTCATCTGCGTATTCTACTGCGTGACGTCAAGCGTTGGCCTCCAGCACCTTGATGGTTTCCCGATAGCCGGCGTCGATCGCGCGCTGCCAGTCCTTCCAGTCGAGCATGCCGATGTGCTCAAGCGGCGGGGTGATCAGCCGGTTGGCGAGCGCACAACAACGTTCGCTGGTCCCCTCGCTGTTGACCATCGCGGCGCGGGTCAGGGTGGAGATCAGTCCAGGGCGGTCGTTGCGGCGCCGGCGTTGCAGCAGCACGTGCCACCACGGCGGTGTGGCGAATTCATCGACGTGGCTGCGCAGCTCGATGCCGGCGCGGATGCTCACCGCGGTGATGTGCGCGACGCCATCGTCGGCCATCACATCGGTCGGCAGGTTGTCGACCAACGCGCCATCCACGTAGACGTTGCCCTGATTCAGCACCGGTGGAAGTACGCCGGGGATCGAGCTGGATGCGCGCAGCCAAAGCCACAGCGGGCCGTGCCGGTGCACGACCCGGCCTTGGCCGGACAAGCTGGTGGAGACGCAGAAGAACGGCCGCTCCAGGTCCTCGATGTCGATCGCACCGAAGGTGTGCCGTAGCATGGCCGCCGCGCGACGGCCGCGGGTCAGCGCGACCAGCGGCAGGGTCCAATCCGATAGCGGTCTGCCACGTACGAACGCTTCGTGGAGGTTGTGCACCATCGTGTCGGTATCCCACAGGTTCGCCACGCCGGCGCCGATGATCGCACCGATGCTGGTACCGCCCACCGCATCGAACTCGTGTCCGGCTTCGCGCAACGCACGCAGCGCGCCCAGATGCGCCAGGCCACGCGCACCGCCGCCAGCCAGCACCAGCCCGCGTCCGTGGCCGCTGACCAGCCGCGCGACTCGCGCAATATCCGCATCGCCGCACAGATGATGGTGGTGTAGGTCGCCGCTGAACTGCGCGCGCCAGCGCCGCGCCGCGCCGTGCATGACGCGGTGCCCGGCGTGCATCAGCAACAGATGTCGTGGACGGTGCTGTGCACGCGAAGGGTGGCCTGGGGTCGCTTCCGGCCACGGCCGCGCCGGCTGTGCAGCCAGCGCGGGCAGCAACAGCGCATCGGCCTGGCGCAGGCAGCGCTGGCGCCAGGCCGCATCGCCGGTGGTGTCCAGATAGATCACGAAGCGCACTTGTGCTTCGCGCTCGGCGAACCAGTCGCTGCCACGCCCGGCACCCTGCTCGGCGTCGATCACCGCACAGCTGCCGTAAGTCTCCAGCGCCTGCCCCAGCTGCATCGCCAGTGCGCGCACCGGCACGCCCGGGTCCACCGGCAGGATCGCGAAGGTGCGCGGTGTGTCCGGCGTGTCGGCTGCTTCGGCGTGGCGCTGGCCACGCAGCAGGCGCTCGATCGCCATCCGGGCCACGCCGAGCATGGCCCGGGGGTGCTGCTCGATCAGGGACTCGAACCCGGCACGGTCGAGCCGCAGCAATTCGGAATCGCGCAATGCGCGCACATCCAGGTGATGCGGCTCGCCGCTGAGCAGGCTCATCTCGCCTACGCATTCGCCAGCGGCGACCAGATGCACCAGGGTGGTCGGCCCGTCGAATACACCCAGGCTGCCGCTGCGCAGCAGGTACAGGGCATCGGCGGGGTCGCCGGCCTTGAAAAGCGGCCTGCCGCCGGGCAGGCACAGCCAGCGCAGTTGTTGCCCGAGCGCAGCTCGCGCAGCATCGTCCAGATGCGCGAACATGGCAGTGCGTCCGATCACTCCGGCAAGATCCGTTGGCAGCATGGCGTTGATGCTACGACGGCGGTGATGACAAAACGGGACGTGGGCGTCGTCGTGTCGGCCATGATATCGCCGTACTTGATTTCGCCCCGCGCGATCGCCACGCTCAGCACTTCCAAGGAGCTTCCATGAGCCAAGACAATCCGCTGCTGGCCGACGACACGCTGCCGGTGTTCTCGCAGATCCGCCCCGAACACGTTGCACCGGCGGTGGAGGCGATCCTCGCCGACTACCGTGCGGGTATCGATGGGTTGACGGCACCCGGCGCCGCCCATGATTTCGCCAGCGTGATGTTGACCCAGGAGCGGCTCGAGCAGCGGCTCGCGCGTGCCTGGGCGCCAGTCAGCCATTTGCATTCCGTCGCTGATAATGAGGCGCTGCGAAAGGTTTACGGGCCGGCCGAGGAAGCCCTCACCGAGCACGCGATCGAGCTCGGCCAGAACCGCGGCCTGTATGCCGCCGTGCAGGCGCTGGCCGACGCACCGACGTTCGCCCAGCTGCCGCGCCCCGAGCGCGCGCTGGTCGAGCATGCCTTGCGCGATTTCAGGCTCTCCGGCGTGGCGCTGGAGGAACCGGCACGCTCTCGCTACCGCGAGATCGGGGTGGAGCTGTCCCGGCTGTCCACCGAGTTCTCCAACGCCGTGCTCGACGCCAGCGAGGCGTGGCACGAGCACATCACCGACGAGCGCGATCTCGCCGGCATTCCCGAATCCGGTCGCGCGGTATTGCGCCAGTACGCCGAGGATCAGAATCTGGACGGCTATCTGGTTACGCTGAAACAACCCAGCGTGCAGGCCGTGCTCACCTACGCCGGCAACCGCGGCCTGCGCGAACGGGTGTACTGGGCCTACCAGACCCGCGCTTCCGACCAGGGTCCGAACGCCGGCAAGTTCGACAACAGCGAGCGCATCGAAAAGATCATGGCGCTCCGCCACGAGGCCGCGCAGTTGCTTGGTTTCGCGAACGCGGCGGAGGAATCGCTGGCGACCAAGATGGCAGGCTCACCCGCCGAGGTGCTGGAATTCCTGCGCGATCTGGCCGCACGCGCGAAGCCGGTGGCGCAGCAGGAACTCGCCGCGCTGCGCGAGTTCGCCAGCAGCGAACTCAAACTCGATAACCTCGAGTCATGGGATGTCGGCTACGCCTCGGAGAAACTGCGTGTACAGCAGTACGCATTGGACGAAGAGCAGCTCAAGCCGTACTTCCCGCTGCCGGCGGTGATCGAGGGTCTGTTCGGCCTCACCAGCAAGCTCTATGGGATCACGCTGGCCCCGCGCGACGATGTCGATGTGTGGCACCCGGACGTGCGCTACTACGACGTGCGCGATGCCGATGGACGCGTGTTCGCCGGCACCTATGTCGACCTGTATGCCCGCAACGGCAAGCGGGGCGGTGCGTGGATGGATGTCTGTCGCGCGCGTTTCGACGACGGCGCGCAGCTGCAGCTGCCGGTCGCCTTCCTCACCTGCAACTTCGCGCCGCCAACCGAGGGCAAGCCCGCGTTACTCACGCATGACGACGTGCTCACCCTGTTCCACGAATTTGGCCACGGGCTGCATCATCTGCTCACCGAGATTGCGTTGCCCTCGATCGGCGGCATCGATGGCGTCGAGTGGGATGCGGTGGAACTACCCAGCCAGTTCATGGAGAACTTTGGCTGGAACCGCGAGGCGCTGGATCTGTTTGCGCGCCATGTCGACACCGGCGAGCGGCTGCCGGATGAACTGTTCCAGCGCATGCTCGCCGCCCGGCATTTCCATGCGGGCCTGTTCCTGGTCCGCCAGCTGGAATTCGCGCTGTTCGATTTTCTGCTGCACCTGGAATACGACCCTGCCCAGGGGGCGCGCACGCTGGCTGTGCTGGAGGACGTGCGCAAACAGGTCGCCGTGCTGCACCCGCCGGCCTGGCAGCGCTTTGCGCACGGCTTCAGCCACATCTTCGCCGGCGGCTATGCGGCTGGTTACTACAGTTACCTGTGGGCCGAGCTGCTCAGCGCCGATGCATTTGGCGAATTCGAGGAGCACGCCGGGGAAAGCGGTAGCGTCATCGATCGTGCCACTGGCGATCGTTTCCGCCGCGAGTTTCTCGCCGTCGGCGCGAGCCGGCCCGCGCTGGAAAGCTTTGTAGCGTTCCGCGGCAGGAAGCCGGAGCCGGACGCGCTGTTGCGCAGTCACGGGTTGGCCTGACCCCGCCCAACCCTTCCTTGCCAGCAGGGAGGGGCGCGTCACACGACGAAGCGGGGGGCTTTCGTAGGTTGGGGTGAGCAAAGCGAACCCCCAACAACACCTCAGGCTTCCCGCGCCCGCAGATCACGTTGGGGTTCACCACGCTCACCCCAACCTACGGAGCCTGCCGGAGGCCGTATCGCCAATTCAGAAGACAAGGCCGTCGAAACGGTGGGCTTTCTTCAGAGCGAAAAAAAGATCGTCGAAGTGGGGAGCTTTCTTCAAGACGAAAAAAAGCCCGCCGAAGCGGGCTTTTCAGATTCGCTAAAGTCCGAAAGGACTTAGGCGATCTGGACTTCCTCAGCCTGCAGGCCCTTCTGGCCCTTGGTGACGACGAACGTGACGCGCTGGCCTTCCTGCAGGGACTTGAAGCCCGTGCCCTGGATCGCGCGGAAATGCACGAACAGGTCGTCACCGCTTTCCGGGGTGATGAAGCCAAAACCTTTGGCGTCGTTGAACCACTTGACTGTACCGCTCTGACGATCCGACATGTAACATACCTTTGAAGCTATTGATGGTTTGCGGCTCGGAGCGTGTTGCACTTTACCGCAATAGGAGCAGGAATCCCGAGTTTCCTCCGGTTCTTGCTTTTCCAGCATACACCGGAATGCAAGGTTTCGGTGGGTTTCATGCACAAATACCTGTTCGTCCCCCCACTTTTGCTGGCGTATTGGTCGCCTTCGGCCACATCAAATCGCGCTGCAGCAACGTTTAGATCGATCCGAAGATAATAGCCCTGGCGACGAAGAAAATCGCAGAATCCGTCTCGATTCGCTGCCGATAGCCCGTTAAATGCCCTGTTCCGGCAGCTCGGGCGGGTACATCCCTATACAATGCCGCGATGAAAATCGCCTCATGGAACGTCAACTCGCTGAAGGTGCGCCTGCCGCATCTGACTCAGTGGCTGGCCGATGCGCAGCCGGACATCGTGGCGCTGCAGGAAACCAAGCTGGAAGACGCGAAGTTTCCCGTCGACGAGCTGGCTGCGGCGGGTTATCGGGCGGTGTACTCGGGTCAGAAGACCTACAACGGCGTGGCGATCCTGGCCCGCCACGAGCCGCGCGACATCATTACCGACATCCCCGGGCTGGACGACCCGCAGCGGCGAATTCTGGCCGCGACCATCGGCGACCCTGCGGCGGATCCGGCACATGCCCTGCGCGTGGTGAATCTCTACGTCGTCAACGGCAAGGCGGTTGGTGACGAGAAATACGCGTACAAGCTGAACTGGCTCGCCAAGGTGCGCGAGTTTCTGGCCAGTGAGTTGGCGCGCTACCCCAGGCTGGTGGTGCTGGGCGATTTCAACATCTGTCCGGACGATCGCGATGTCTACGATCCGGTTGCCTGGGGCGAAGACATCCTGTGCTCGCCGCCGGAGCGCGCCGGACTCAAGGCGATCACCGAGCTCGGTTTGCACGACAGCTTTCGGCTATTCGAAACCGCAGGCGAACTCTACAGCTGGTGGGACTATCGGCAGGCCGCATTCCGTCGCAACATGGGGCTGCGCATCGACCTGATCCTGATCGGCGATGCGCTGAAATCCGCGGCGAAGGCTGCGGCGATCGATCGCGAACCGCGTCGCTGGGAGCGCCCGTCGGACCACACCCCGGTAACGCTGGAACTGGACATCTGAGTGACTATGACTGCAAAAACCGAATGGCCCAGCTCGCTGGACGACAACGAACTGGATGAACTGGATCGTTACCTGCGTGCGCATACCGGCGAGGGCGACCTGCTGCTCGATGGCGTGCATGGCCTGCTCAGCGCCCTGGCGGTCGGCCCACTGCTGGTGTTGCCGGATGAATGGTTGCCCGAGGTGCTGCACGAACCGTTTGCCGACGAGACCGAAGGCAACCGCGTGCTGGCGCTGCTGGCCAAGCTCAACGATTCGATCAGTGCCGAACTCGATGTCGACGCCTATGAGCCGATTCTCGGCGAAGTCGAGCTGGAAACCGGCCCGATGCTGTCGGCCGCCGGCTGGTGCGAGGGCTTCAGCCGCGGGATCGACCTGCGGGCCAGCCTGTGGGAAAACCGTTTGTCCGAAGACCCGCAATTGATGGAGCTGCTTGGCCCGGTGATGGCTCTGGCAGTAGACGAAGGCATCCTCAGCGCGGACACCGAGTTCGAGAAGCTCAGCGACGACGAATACGACGAATGCCTGTCGCAGGTGCCCGCCGTGCTGGGTGCGGTCAATCAATACTGGCAAGCCAAGCCCGCCACCGAAGCGGAAGTGGAAGCGATGGTGCTGCAATCGCCCGGCGACGACCACGATGACAACGCGCCGCCGCGTCAGCGAAGCGGCCACTGGGTGCACTGACGGACCTGCATTCGCTGCGCCGCATCGGCGCAGCGTTGCCGGAATGAAACGATCCGTTCCGGCATCGGTGCTTGGATAAAACTGGCAACGGGGCCATCTTGGCGGTTAGTAATCCCTGGACTGGAGCCATGCCATGAGCGATCGCCACATCACCCGCCGCATCCGCGGCATCGATACCGCCGACGGTGCCGGCGTCAAACTCAAGCGCATCATCGGCCAACCCGGGCTGGACATGCTCGACCCGTTCCTGTTGCTGGATGAATTCCGTTCCGACGATGCGGGCGACTACATCGCCGGCTTTCCCGAACATCCGCATCGTGGCTTCGAAACGGTCACTTACATGCTGGCCGGGCGCATGCAGCATCACGACAACCACGGCAACAGTGGCGACCTCACGCCAGGCAGCGTTCAGTGGATGACGGCCGGCCGCGGCATTCTGCATTCGGAAATGCCGCAGCAGGAGAACGGCCTGATGTGGGGCTTCCAGCTGTGGGTGAACCTGCCGTCGAAGGACAAGATGATCGAGCCGCGATATCAGGACATCGCGCCTGAGCGCATCCCACTGGTGCATCCGGCCGACGGTGTCGAAGTGCGCGTGATTGCCGGTGAACTGGGCGGTGCGAGCGGCCCGGTCGAGGGCATTGTCACGGCGCCGATCTATCTGGACATCAGCCTGCAGCCAGGCGCCACGCTGGCACTGGATCTGCCGTTCGGGCACCACGGCTTTGCCTATGTGTTCGAGGGCGAGTCGGCGCTGGTCGGTGGCGAGCAGCTGCAGCGCAGCGAGCTCGGGGTATTGTCCGAAGGCGAGAAGTTGCAGCTGGCCGGTGGCGACAAACCATCGCGCTTGCTGGTCGTCGCCGGCAAGCCGCTGAAGGAAAGCGTGGCACGCTACGGCCCGTTCGTGATGAACACGCCCGAGCAGATCCACGAGGCAATCGCCGACTTCCGCGCCGGCAAATTCTGAGCGGGCGGTAGGCGTGCGGGTTGGGATGAGCTGCGCTCATCCCAACCCGCACACTGCCGTGATGCGCCCGATCAAGCTGTTCGATGGGTTGCTCCAGAGTCATGAGCGAAGTCGTTGAATACAACGACTTCAAACCGCCCCTCGGTGGGTCCTGACAGCGATCGCCTTTGGTTCCGTTGACAGCGCGCTCCCCCTGCAGCACCCGCGACTCAATGAGCTCCCGCACTGGAGAGCTTCGCTCGCCTTTGCCAACCCCTTGCGCACATTTGCGCCCTTCCATGTCGGGTTTTTACCCGCTGCAGTCGTTCGGCTACTCGAATTCGCTGCGTAAAAAGCCATATACAACCGCCACTTGCATAGACAAGGAGGGTTTTGGCAAGGCCTATGCATCGTCAAAGCGCGTCAAGCCGCCATGGCGGTTCGGCTCACAGGATTAAAGAAAGGGACAACAAAGACGATCTAAGTACATGGAGAACGATTGCCGACGCCCGCAGACGGCCCTCTTGCTCGTTGTTGCCGATTGTTAATAAAATATGTTTCGCCGTTAAATCTAGGTTAATCTTTGTCCACTCAGGCAGCTGTATCCTTAACTTCCAGAGACAAGTGAAGAAACCATAGCTAAGTCACTGATTTCAAATATCATGCTAACCCTCCTGACATCGCTATTTCTGCTCTTTACCGTACTGGTCGCCAGTGCGGTAAAGCATGTGCCGGCCGGCCAGGTGTACAGCCTGTATCGCCGCGGCAAGCTGGCCAGGTTGCTGCAGCCGGGTATCCACATGGTGCTGCCATGGTTGGATCGGGTCGCACACAAGATCAATCTCGCGGGTCAGACGCTGCGCTTCGAAGAGCCGCTGGCCGATGCCCATGATGTGCGCGGTACGGTGTACTGGCAGGTATTGGAGCCGGAGCGCGCCGATGCGGTATTCGAGCAGGTGGACCAGTTGATCCGCCGCGGTGCACATGAGGCGTTGCGTAGCGAACAGGAAGTCGAGCGTGCCGGTTTTGATCAGGTCGATCGGCGCGATCTGAGCGCCCGCCTGAAGCAGACCCTGAACAATGCGCTGCGCGAGCGCGGCATGATGGTGACCCGGGTTGAACTCGATGCTGCATGAATGGCCGATGGCGCCAATCTGAATTGCCGCAGGGCGCCCGAGAGCGTCCGCGCTACCAGGGGATTTGAGCGTTCAGCAACCCGCTTCGGCGGGTTTTCTTTTGGCTCATCTGCTGGCATCGTCGTCGCCCGGCCTGAATACTGTTCACCCCACCGGCTTCACCACACAGGAACGTCATGACCGCACGCGATGCCTTGCAGGCCCGACTGGAACAAGGCATTGCCGAGCTGGGGCTGAGCGTGCCCGCTGAAGCGGTGCCGCGACTGCTCGACTATCAGGCGCTGCTGGAACGCTGGAACGCTGCCTACAACCTGACCGCCGTACGCGATCCGGCCGAGATGATTACCCGCCACCTGCTCGATTCGCTGGCGATCCTGCCGTACGTGCAAGGCGCCACCCTCGCCGACCTCGGCACCGGACCGGGCCTGCCCGGCATTCCGCTGGCGATCGTGGCACCCGGGCGGGAAATCCTGCTGGTCGATTCCAATGGCAAGAAGGTGCGCTTTCTGCGCGAGGCGATCCGTGCCCTCAAGCTTGAGGGTGTGCGCGCGGTGCAGTCGCGGGTGGAAGACGTGCAGGGCCAGTTCGACTGCATCACCGCGCGGGCCTTTGCCAGCTTGGCCGACATGCTTGGCTGGGGTGGCCATCTACTGACACCGGACGGGACCTGGCTGGCGATGAAGGGCAAGCGGCCGGATGACGAGCTGCCCGGCATGCCGGCCGGTTTCGAAGTGCGCGCCATCCACGAGCTGACCGTGCCCGGGCTGCAAGCCGAGCGAAGTCTGGTCGTGATCGGCCGTAGTCAATCAATCGAGCCAGCGGCCTGAACCGATCACGGCCAGCCTGCTAATCTAGGCTTCTCCTTTCGCGCATGTAGCGACTCACCATGGCCCGCATCATCGCAGTCGCCAACCAGAAAGGCGGCGTCGGCAAGACCACCACTGCTGTCAACCTCGCCGCTGCGCTGGCCGCCGCGAAGCGCAAGGTATTGCTGGTCGATCTGGATCCGCAGGGCAACGCGACGATGGCCTCGGGCGTCAACAAGCGCGAAACCAAACCGAGCGGCTGCGAAGTGTTGCTGGAAGAAGCGTCGATCGAGCAGGCCATCGTCAGCACCGACGCGCATTACGACTTGCTGCCGGGCAACGGTGACCTCACCGCCGCCGAACTGAAGCTGATGGATGCGTTGGCGCGCGAGCACCGGCTGAAAGAGATACTGGCGAAGGTTTCGGCGAACTACCACGTCATCCTGATCGACTGTCCGCCGTCGCTGAACCTGCTCACGTTGAACGCACTGACCGCCGCGCACGGTGTGTTGATTCCGGTGCAGTGTGAATATTTCGCGCTGGAAGGGCTGTCCAGCCTGCTGGAAACGGTCAAGGCCGTGCGTCACCGGCTGAATCCGACACTGGAGGTCGAGGGCCTGCTGCGCACCATGTACGACGTGCGCAACAACCTCGGCAACGAAGTTTCCGCGCAGCTCACCCAGCATTTCGGTGACAAGGTGCTGCGCTCGATCATTCCGCGCAACGTGCGCCTGGCCGAAGCGCCCAGCCATGGTCAGCCGATCCATCTGTACGACCGCAGTTCGCGCGGCGCGATTGCCTACATCGGGCTGGCCGGCGAAATGATACGGCGCGAGCGCGGCCTGCCGCGTGTCGAGCGCACCGATCCCGTCGAAGACATAGAACCGCCGGCAGTGGCGTCCGCGCCAACGCATGGCGACAGCGGCCCGCTGCTCAAGGCGCCGGCCGCCAATCATCAGGAATAAAGCATGGCTGCTGCGAAAAAACGTGGATTGGGACGTGGGCTCGATGCCCTGCTGGGCGGCGACGGCGAAGTATCGCCGTCGGTGATCGGGCAGGAAGGCGAGCTGCGCATGCTGCCCATCCAGCAGATCCAGCCAGGCAAGTACCAGCCGCGGCGACACTGGAACGACGAGGCACTGGATGAGCTGGCCGCCTCGATCAGGTCGCAGGGCCTGATCCAGCCGGTCGTGGTGCGCGCGCTCGGCAAGGACAGCTACGAGCTGATTGCCGGCGAACGTCGCTGGCGTGCGGCGCAACGTGCCC
>Ga0302228_10002875_pt1 | contig 11496 bp, 9 predicted proteins | sample II_Palsa_N1_2_FD_193519 | JGI IMG/M metagenome (GOLD analysis project Ga0302228, IMG submission 193519) | Peat permafrost microbial communities from Stordalen Mire near Abisko, Sweden - II_Palsa_N1_2 | ecosystem: Environmental > Terrestrial > Soil > Palsa > Peat permafrost | place: Sweden...
GATGCTGCTGACGCCACTGAGCAACGAGACCGTATTCGCCACAAGACTGCCCAAGGGGTTATTACCCACCGGTTGATAGGCCGTAAGGCTGACACCATTGAGTGTTGTTGAAAGACTACCCACCACATCCGTCGTCGGGGCGACAGCTTGGTAGGTCGGAGGCAACCCGACGTTGGGTGGCGTGGCAAACGGCGTGGTGCTGGAGAACACCTGGCTCTGGCCAACCCCCTGGACCTGATTACTCAGGAGCGGGCTCTGGACTTCAAGCGCAATCCCTCCACCGGCAAACGGCACCCGTGTGCCACAGGAGCCAATACCGAGAATCTCGTGGCAGGTCTGCGTGCCAATATCGATCAGGGCCAAAGGCGCTACCGTCAGTGGCGCCGTGCTGGAAAACGCATTGGTGATAGTGCCGATATTCAGCGAAACCAGTGAAGTTGAGGTAGAAGCCGTCAGACTCTTGGTACCCGCGTTCCCCGTCGGGCAACTGTAAGCCGTGACAAAGCTGCTGGCGCCGCCGGCTTCCAGCACGATATTGATAGGCAACGAAGAAGGCAGAATCAAAAGACTCAGTTGTTGGCATCCAGCCCCCAGCAGGCAGAGCGCCGAATTCAGGGTGGTCACCAGATTCAGACTCAGCAATCCGTTGACCACGGGTGTCAGCGGTGCCACCAGGTTAGTCACCGCCGTGGTCAACCCCGACAAACTCGACAGCACCGGCAAACTCACGGTTATCTCGGTACGCACCTGGGCTGTACGAACATAAATTGCGTTGGGCCCCTGCGGATTCGCAGCAGCCAAGGCTGGATTGCCAATGGCCGACAATTGCGGCGGCTCAATAACCTTGACCTGGGTAGTAATGTTGGCCAGTCCCAACAGACTGACAGGCAACGTTGCCGCCACCGCGCTCTGACTGTTAGACAGTTGCACCACGCCCTGAATCAGCTGGAACACCTGCAGATTGGCATTCAGCGCCGCAGCCGTAGTCCCCGTCTGTAACTGCAAAATGCTGCCCAGGGTCAGTGGCGCCTGGTTGATGGCTGCAACCTGCAGGCTGCCCAAGGCGGTCAGTACATCGGCCGTCGCGCCGTTGGCGGTCAGCACGCTGATCGCAGCCTGAATCAGCTGAGTGGCGGTCACGCTGGTGTTAAGCAACTGCGTGTAATTGCCCGCAGCCACCCCCAGGTTAAGCGCCAGTTGGTTGAGGTAACTCAACAGGTTGATATTGGTATTGAGCAGACCATTCCACCCCGCGACAGTCAGGTTGACGCTGCCGCCCAGCAACCCGGAAAACAAGGGATTCAACAGCGCAGAGTTGGCCGTTGTAATAGTGGCCAGCGTGCTACTGATGCTCAACTGCGCCAGCGACGGCGTGGGAATGGCCGCAACGGCCTTGGCCGACAACGACGTATTGAGACTGAGCGACTTGCCGGACACCAGATTCCAGACAGCACCCGCCAGACTGGTGGTGACACTCTTTGAGACAACTACTTGCACGGCCGATGACAGAGCCGGGTTTGCAACAAAGGTGCGCATCCCCGCAGCACCGGTCACCAACGACCCGCAACTCGTGACCAGGGTATTGCCGCTGCCGACCACAAAACTATTACGCGCCACGCTCTGAGACGCGTAAGCCGCCGCGCTCAAACCACTGAGGCAATTACCCTTGCGGCCGACCGCCTCAAGCGCTGCGGTATCCGCCACACCCTGCAGCTTGCGCTTCTCCAGATACAAACGCCCGCTGTCCACCACCAGCAACATGCACACCAGTGCCAACGCCAAGGTGCCCACCGCCATCAAGCCAATGACACCGCGTTGCCTGGAATATCCACGAATGGGAGACATCGAGCACTCCTTTGTCGGCACGCGGCCGAGCGCTTACTCTCCTGTGTTGAACGTCAGTGTAGACAAGGGCTGGAGGGTACGCTGGCCAGTCGCCACGAAGGCGACTGGCGGAGGGAATAAGCGCTGGCTTTTGTAGCCGCTGCCGAGGCACGAGGCTGCGATGGGTTGCGAAGCGACCCCCGAGGGCGGTCCTGTGGCCCGCATCGCAGCCTCGTGCCTCGGCAGCGGCTACAAGGGTTCAGCGGTGGCTTCAGGCATCAATGCGGTGGGTAGTTGGAAAGCACCTTGGTCACCGTCGCCCGAATCGCCGCGCTGCGATCCTGAGGGTTGGGGGTGCTGCTAAGCATCTGCTCATCGCTGCCACGCCACACCAGCTTGCCGTCCTTGCCATCCAGCAAATCAATCTGGAGGGTGGCAACCTTGTAAGTGACGAGGCGGGTTTCGTTGTACATCGGTGCGCCCCAGTAACCATTCCACGGACCGCCCCAGGCGCCGCCGTAGTTGGTGGTGACTTGCTGCTGGCGGTCTTCGACGATCAGGTAAGTCTGCACATTCAGGTCAGCCTTGGTGCCCGGTGCGGCAGGACGCAGGCCGCGCTGGTCCAGTTGCTCGCTGACCGCCTGGCGGATGCGCTGTTCGGTGAGGTCGCTCCTGATGCGTGGATCATCGGGACGGTACTGCAAGGCCGGTTCTTTCCAGCTCCAGTTGCGGTAGGCGGCAAAGTCCCGGCTGGCGTCAAAATCGTGATTGACCTGGCTGGTCTGGCAACCACCCAGCAGCACGACAAGAGCAAGCAACGCGATACGACCAAACATGATTCTTCTCCAAGAAACGACCCGGGCTTGAAATGAGAATAGCTGCTAACTCGGAGGATAGGCAGTCATTGCCTTCTGCACCGCCTGGCGCAAGGCATCGCCACGCTCGCTGAGGCTGCCCTGGCTGCCGGTTTCGGCACTCGCGCTCCACACCGGCTGGCCGCTGCGGGCGTCGAACAGGTTGACCCGCACCACCACGACCTGCACCTCATAGGTGCGCACCACCGGTACCGTGTTGTACATGCCGTAACCGTTGCCATAGCGGTTATAGCCACCATAGCCATAACCGTAGTCGTCCTGGACCTGACGCAGGCGTTTCTCCAGGCGCACATCGGCACTGACCAGCAGGTCCGGCGCGCGGTTGTCATGCAACGGGCGCAAGCCGCGCTGGTCCAGGGCACCGCTGACGGCCTCTGCCACTTGCGCCGAATCCGCCCAGGCCGTGCCCGCAGGCAATTGGCCGTTGCGCCAGGCCCAGTTGCGGTAGGCACCGTAGTCCCGCACCGGCGCCGGGTAGGCACTGCGATCAAAGGTGTTGGCCGCCTGCGCAGGCGCCGGTGGCATGGGGTTGGACGCCGCCACATAAGGGTTGTTGCTGGAGCAGGCACCCAGCCCCAGGGACAGCAGGATCAATCCAAGACAACGCTTCATTTCGATCTCCGCAAACTGGGCCGCTTAAACCGGACGGCAGATCCAGTGCAAATAACGCCCAAGTCCGGCAAAGCTTGGGTGACGACGGTGAGCGAGCTCCATCTCCAACAAGTCCTGCAACTCGGCACGGGCCTGGAACTCCACCGGCATATAGTCATGGAACACCCGCACACCACTCTGGGTTTCGACCTGCCACAGGCCCTCTAGTTGCGCCGCCAACTCCCGAGGGTCAAGGGGCTGCTGCGGCGTCAGGCTCTGCTTTTCACCGGCCATGTCATTCTTGCGCATCTTGCGGAAGTGGCCTTTGAGCAGGTTGCGGTAAATCAGCGCATCGCGGTTGTAAAAGGCCAGGGACAACCAGCCGCCGGGCACCGTCAGTTGGTGCAGCACCGGCAAAATCGCGTGAGGGTCGGCCAGCCATTCAAGCACCGCATGGCACAGTACCAGGTCGTAGGGCTCGGTGAGTTGGCCCAGCAGATCCTGCCAGGGTGCCTGGATAAAGGTCGCCGTCTGTCCTGCTTCAGCGAAGCGTTGGCGGGCGCCCTCGAGCATCGGTTCAGCGGGTTCGGCCAATGTCACCTGATGACCACGCTCGGCCAGCCACAGCGACATATGACCCAGGCCCGCGCCGATATCCAATACCCGTAACGGGCGATCCGGCAGCGCTTCAACAAGATCGGCCTGCAACACTGCAAGGCGAATCGCACCCTTGGCCCCGCCGTAGATTTTCTCGGCAAACCGGGTAGCCAACTGGTCGAAATGACGGTCACTCATGGGCAAACCGCCGTTCGCTGTCGGCCAGTTTGGCACGCACGACTTGATCCATATCCAGTCCCAATTCGCTGCACAGTAGCAGGAGATACAGCACGATATCCCCCACTTCCTGGCCGGCATGGGCGAGCTGGTCTGGCGGCAACTGGCGCGACTGGTCTTCACTCAGCCACTGGAAAATCTCCACCAGTTCGGACATTTCCACACTGGCGGCCATGGCCAGGTTTTTCGGGCTGTGGAATGACTTCCAGTCGTTGTTATCGCGGATGCGATGCAGGCGTTCGGTGAGGTGTTCGAGGTTCATGGGGGGCTCCTGAAGGTGTATAGCTTCGGGCGGATGAACCACGAAGGCAAGTGAAGGGTGCTCTCCTGTGGCGAGCCAGCTCCCACATATACTCTTTCTGCCTTGCGCATTGCGTTCACTTAACTGACCAGCATTAGGGCTTGCTACAACTGCCCGCACCTCTGCACGATGGTGGTTAGTCGACAACGCTGAACTCCACCCGCGCCGTCTGCCCCGCCTCGTCCAGCACACTCAATTGATAGCGGCCCAACTGCTCGAAGCTGGCATTGATGCTGTCCTGATTGGCGCTGTCTCCCAGCGGCGCACCATTGAGGAACCACCAGCGCCGCCATGCTTTCCTCTTCCACCACCAGGATCGCTGCCGAGGTGTGTTCAGGAAGGCGGGCGCGCCAACCCAGCAACAGGTCTTCAAGGCGGCGTTGCAGGGTAGCGTCTACGGTAGTGCGAATCAGCGGCGGACTGTCGGGGCGATTCAAGCGACGCGCCAGCAACGGTGCCAGGCTCGGTTCCAGGCGCGGCGCCAGCAGCAAGGGTTCTTCCAGGGCTTCATCGACGGCGGCCCGGGGCCAGACGTGAAACTCGGCGAGCCGGCGCAACACCTTGTCCCGTGCTTCCTGGGCGCGCAGCGGGTGGCGATCCGGACGCAAGCGGCTGGGTGCCTGGGGCAACACCGCGAGCATCGCGGCTTCGGCATGGGTCAAGTGCTGCGGTGACTTGCCCAAATAAGCCCAACTGGCCGCCGCCACCCCTTGCAAAGTCCCGCCAAAGGGCGCGCGGTTCAGGTACAGGTGAGAATCTGGTCCTTGGATAAATGCCATTCCAACTGGGCCGTACGCCACAGCTGCCGCAATTTACCGTGGAACGTCCGTGAATGGGGATCAAGCAAGCGTGCCACTTGCATCGACAAGGTACTGCCTCCTGATACAACACGCGCCCCGGTGAGGTTTTGCCAGGTGGCGCGCATCAGCGCCAGCGGGTTGACGCCGGGATGCCGATAGAACCAGCGGTCTTCATACGTCAGCAGCGCATCGAGGTAGTACGGCGACACCTCGCGGGTTTCCACCGGGTAGCGCCACACACCGTTGGCATCGGCGAAACGCCACAGCGGCGTGCCGTCTTCGGCCAGCACCACACGGGCCAGGTCGTCCTTGGGCAAGGGCAATGGCCAGATACGGTCGGCGAGCCACAGCAAGGCGATCACCAACAGCACACTGCCGACAGTCCTGCGCGCAACTAATCGCAAATTCACGCCGGCAAACCTCTATGCTTCACGGAACTAGACCACGCAATTGACGACCAAGGACTCAGGTCCGGCAGATACGCCCACCTTCTCACCAGGACACACACATGCAAGCAGATTTTTTCGGATGGTTGGGTAACAAAATTGGCTTGATCATCCACTTTATCGTCGAGTCGCTCAGCGGACTGTTCAACATGCTGTCCAATGCCAGCAGCAACTTTATCGAAGGCCTCTCCAAGTCCCTCGGCATGGACACCTCGATCATCAGCATCATCACCCTGATCATCGGCCTGATGTTGCTGTACTCGGCAGTCCGCGCCTTCATGCGGGCCTCGATCATCATGGGGGTTATCTGGTTGATGCTCGGGTTGTGGCTGTTGAGTTGGGTGGTTCATTAAAACAACACATCCCTGTGGCGCGAGGGCTTGCCCCCTCGCCATAATTGCCCGCCCTCGCATAATCAGCTTCAACAGCCCTTGATCACCAAGTCCGCCGGGGTTTCCCCCAACCGCCTGCCAGTTCGGCCGGTACATCGACTCCACTTGCGGCGGTGGTACACGGTAGGTCCCGGGCGTCACGGCCCGAGCCAGGTACAGCAGGTGCGTGGTGCCATAACCGTCCAGATTCAGCGCCGCCACATAACGGTCATCGCGGAACTCCTGATGCTTGAGGGACGCGTTCTGCATCGACTCACGCCATTCCTTGACCTGGCTGCTGGTGTTCTCCAGGCTGGCAGCGCTTTGCGCCAGGTTCTGGTTTTCCAGCTCCAATCCTGCTGGCAGCAAGTCCACCACCAACGCATCCGGCACCCGCTGCTTGTTGGCGCTGACGGTCAAGTGCACCAGCACCAGGTCGCCACTGTTGAGGTTGTGCAGGTTCTGCGGCTGACCATTCATGCCCAGGTATTCGCGACGAATACTCAGGTTCTCGCCACCCGCAGCCGGCGACTGCTGTGGATAACCGGAAATGCTCAGTTGCTGGTAGATCGGCTCGCTGCCCTGGTTACGCAAGGTCAATGGCGAAGTCAGTAACGCACCTTCCAGCTTCAAGCCCGACTGGCCATTGTTCAGCTCGCGGGTTTCGCCGCCGCTGGTGAGTTGCGCGGTCCAGTTGGCTTCCGGCTTGCCCAGCAGGGTACGACCGGCAAGGAACAGTGAATTACGTTCCTGGGTCGACAACCACTGGCTGGCCGCCATCTGGTCCGACAGTTCGAACAACCGCTCCTCGCGCTTGCCCTTGGCCAGGTCGTTCTCCTCCAGCAATGCCAGGATCATCGCCTGGTCGCGCAGCGGGCTGCCGTAGTCCGCCAGCCATTCATTGGCTTTGCGCGTCGCGGCCAGGCCAGGCCAGGCCAGGCCAGGCCAGCCACCAAAGCCTGATCGGCGCGGGGCTGATCGCCCATCTTCTGCAAGGCAATGGACAACTGCACCAGCGGCAGGCCGGAACGGGCATCGGTGCGACGCTCGAACAAGCTGCGCAACGCACCCAGCGGCGCCTGCTGACTGCGGGCCAGGACCATACCGGCGTAGGCCTGCACGGCGAAGCGGGTGTGGTCGGCGTTGTCGCTGTAGTCGACTTCGATCAGATTGCGCTCCTGCACATAACGCAGCAGGCGCTCACTGGCTTTCTTCAAGGCCTCAGGCGGCACGGCGAAACCCTGGTCGCGAGCCCGCAACAGGAAATCGGTGACATAAGCCGTCAGCCAATATTCTTCCTCACCGTCAGCGCCCCACAAACCGAAGCTGCCGTTGTAACGCTGCATGCCCAGCAAACGTTCAATGCCCAACTCGATCTTGCGCTTGCGCTCGGCATCCGGCTCGCCCTTCAGGCCCAGGCGCGTCAGCACTTGCGCGTCGGCGTACAGCGACGGGTACAGACCGCTGGCGGTTTGCTCCAGGCAACCGTAGGGGTAAGCCTTGAGCGCACGGATCTGTTCGCCCAGGTTCAACGGCGGACGACTCGACAGACTCAACAACGCCTCGCGTCCGGCCGGTTCGAACAGCGCCAATTCGGCGTCCGGCAAGCTCCAGGGTTCATCCTTGAGCACCGCGCGGTATTGCTTGAGCAACGCCGGGTAGGCCGGGCGCACGCCCAACGTCCATTCACGGGTAAACGGCGGCAGGTTCTCACCCGGCAAGTCCAGGCCATTGACGGTGACCTTGATCTTGCCCTGGCCAAACCCGCCCAAGGCACGCACCGGAATCTGCAAGGTGGTGCGCTGGCCCTGGGTCAGTTGCACGCTTTGTGCGGGCTCACCGAGCAGGGTCAACTGACCCTCGGCAGTCAATTGCACATCCAGCTTCTGTGCCTTGCCCGACAGGTTGGACAGGTCCAGTGCCAGGCGCGTCTGGTCACCGCCGGCGAGGAACCGTGGCGCCGACAGCTCGGCAATCAGCGGCGCGGCAATCACCGTCTTGCCTTCAGCCATGCCATAGCGGTCGTCGGGCCAGGCCTGGGCCATCAGACGTAGTTCACCGTTGAAATCAGGGATATTGACGCTGACTTCACCCTCGCCCTGCTCATTCAAGGTCACCGGCGCGCTCTGCAAGGCGACGATGGTCACGCTGGTGTCCGGACGCTTGCCGCCCTTGGCCAACGCCGCATCCCCACCGAACGCCAGACTGGCCAGACGGCCCTGCCCCGCTTCGATCAACTGGCCGTAGATGTCGAACTGGTCCACACCGTAAGCCTTGCGGCCAAACAGGCTGGAGTACGGATCCGGTGTCGGGTATTCGGTGATATTGAGGATGCCCACGTCCACCGCTGCCAGCAGCACATGCACCTGTTTAGGCACACTACCGTCAGCGTTTTTCGCAGCAATCTTCACCGTCAGCGGTTGCTTGGGACGCATTTTTTCCGGAGCGGTCAACGTCAGGCCAAGCTTGCGCTGGGTGCGATCCAGCGGCAAATGCAGCAAGCCCACCGCACGTTCAGGTGTGATATTGGCCTTGCGCTCCCCCGGACGAATCACCAGGGCACTGACGTACAAATCATGGCGCGACCATTTCGGGTCGAGTTTCACAGCGAAGCTTTTGCCTTCAGCCGGCACCTCGATTTCCTGCCACCACAACGGCCCCTCACTGGACTCCACCAGCAAGGTGGCTGTCCGCAGCGGGCGAAGATTCTGGCGGTGTGGCATCTGTTGGAAATTGCCAAGACCACCGTCGATCGCTCCATCGAATGCCTGCATCCACGCAAAACCTGACTCTGCACGGTCAAAAATGTGGGAGCGGCGGTGCGACGATTCGACTTGCTCGCGACAGCGGTTGTAGCCGCTGCCGAGGCACGAGGCTGCGATGCGTGTCCGCAGGACCGCCTTGGGGCCGCTGCGCAGCCCATCGCAGCCTCATTCTTCGGCAGCGGCTACAACCGCTATCGCAGGCAAGCCAGCTCCCACGCAAGCCCGCTCCCACATTGGTTCTGCGGCGCCACGGATGGACAGTTACAATGCCGCTCCCCAAAGGAGCCTGCATGACTTCCCTGCTCACCGACTGGCGCCACCGCCCTACCCACCGACGCGTCTGGGCCCTGGCTGCGCCGATGATCCTGTCCAACATCTCTGTGCCCCTGGTGGCGCTGGTGGACAGCATGGTCATCGGCCATCTGCCCCACGCCCATCAACTCGGCGCCGTGGGCGTCGGTGCCAGCCTGTATACCTTCCTGGCCTGGGCCATGGGTTTTCTGCGTATGGGTTCCACCGGGTTTGCTGCCCAGGCGGCCGGACGTGGAGATGGTGCAGCCTTGCGGCAAATTCTGTTGCAGGGGTTGTTGCTGGCGCTGGGGTTGGCGATGTTACTGGGAAGCATCGGCGTGCCCCTGAGTGGCTTGGTGCTCGACTGGATGCAGCCCTCGCCGGAACTGAATGAGCTGACCCGAGCGTTTTTCCACACCCGCCTGTTCGGCCTGCCGGCAGCGCTGGCAAGCTATGCGCTGGTGGGCTGGTTCCTCGGCACCCAGAACGCTCGCGCGCCCTTGGCCATTTTGCTGACCACCAACCTGGTGAACATCGCCCTCAACCTATGGTTCGTCCTCGGACTGGACTGGGGCGTGGTCGGTTCGGCGCGGGCCTCGGTGATCGCGGAATGGACCGGTGCCCTGCTGGGCCTTGCGCTGACGCAGAAATCCCTGCGTGCCTACCCCGGCCATATTGCCTGGGCAGCGTTGAAGGTGTGGCAAAGCTGGCGCCCACTGCTGGCGGTTAACCGCGACATTTTTATCCGCAGCCTGGCCCTGCAATCGGTGTTTTTCATGATCACCGTGCAAGGCGCTCGCCTTGGGGACGCCACCGTCGCGGCCAACGCCCTGCTGCTCAACGGCCTGTTGCTGACCGCCCATGCCCTGGACGGTCTGGCCCACGCGGTTGAAGCGCTGTGCGGCCATGCCATCGGCGCCCATGACCGTCAGGCCCTGCGCCGCTCGCTGGTGGTTGCCGGCGGTTGGTCGTTACTGGCAAGCGTTGGTTTCGCCCTGCTATTCGCCGTGTTCGGTCATTTGTTCATCGCGATGCAAACCAACATTTCCAGTGTGCGCGAAACTGCCGACACCTACTTGCCCTATCTGGCCGTGCTGCCATTGATTGCTGTATGGAGTTACCTGCTGGACGGCCTGTTTATCGGCGCCACGCGAGCGCGGGAAATGCGCAACGGCATGCTACTCAGCGTTGCCCTTTTGTTGCCCTTTGCCTGGGCGCTGAAAGGCCTGGGCAATCATGGCCTGTGGCTGAGCTTCTTGCTGTTCATGATCCTGCGTAGCGCAATCCTGGCCGCCTTTGCCTGGCACTTGAGCCGCCAGAACCAATGGTTGCCTCAAGGCTGAGCCCGACGAACACGCATAAAAAAACCCACCAGGATCGGTGGGTTTTATTTAGCCGCTAACGACTCACGAAGACAGGTACGACGAACGCGTCAGCCCCAGGCGCAGCGCATCCAGGAACTGGGTCCGCTCTGCCGCCGTGATCTTCGCGCTGGCGCACTTGTCGCGGTAGTGAGTCATCAACTCTTCCGGCGACAAGTGCACGTAGCGCAGCATGTCTTCGATCGTGTCGTGGGTCTCGATACCGGCGCTGTACACCGAACCATCTTCGCGCTGATAGATGTTTACCGAGTCGGTGTCACCAAACAGGTTGTGCATGTCGCCAAGGATTTCCTGGTAGGCACCCACCAGGAAAATGCCCAACAGGTAGTCCTCGCCTTCGTTCACGGCGTGTACCGGCAAGCTGGTCTCGATGCTCTGCTCGTCAACGTACTGCTTGATTTTGCCATCGGAGTCGCAGGTCAAGTCTTGCAGCACGGCGCGACGCAGCGGCTCTTCATCCAGACGGTGCAGCGGCAGGATCGGCAACACCTGGCCGATGGCCCAGGTGTCCGGCAGGCTCTGGAATACCGAGAAGTTGCAGATGTACTTGTCGGCCAGCTTGTCGTTGAGCTCATCCAACACCTGACGGTGGGAACGCTGACGGGCTTTCAACGAATCGTGCAAGCGACGGCAGACGGCGAAGTAGCACTGCTCGGCCAGGGCTTTTTCGGCCAGGGTGATCTTGCCTTCGGCGTACTGGGTGGCCACGTCGCTGATGTAGTGGCTGGCGCGCCAGTAGGTTTCGGTGACCATTTCAATGTCGGTCGGGCCCAGCAGGTCCACCAGCCATTGCACGGTTTCCGGCAGGCTTTCCTTGTTTTCGATCACCGGCACGTCGTCGTTGTGTTTCTCGACGTCGGTGACTTGCACCACCAGCATGGCGTGGTGGGCGGTCAGGGAGCGGCCACTCTCGGAGAAGATGTGCGGGTGCGGCAGGCTCTGGGCATCGCAGAACTCCTTGAGCATGCCCACCACCACACCGGCGTAGTCATCCATGTCGTAGTTGATGGAGCTGG
>Ga0302228_10002876_pt1 | contig 11496 bp, 9 predicted proteins | sample II_Palsa_N1_2_FD_193519 | JGI IMG/M metagenome (GOLD analysis project Ga0302228, IMG submission 193519) | Peat permafrost microbial communities from Stordalen Mire near Abisko, Sweden - II_Palsa_N1_2 | ecosystem: Environmental > Terrestrial > Soil > Palsa > Peat permafrost | place: Sweden...
AATCAAGTACTTCCCCGTTATCATCGTCGCCGGTCTGGGCTACCTGCGGCAGTGGCGGGTGGTCGCGGGCGCGGTCATCGCCGTGGCCGGTGTTGCGCTGCTGAGTATCGGTGTGCTGGGCTTCGACATTCACCGCCAGTATCTCGTCTCGGTGCTGGGGCAGCATCTGACGGCCCATTTGAGCGGCCAGGATCCATTCTCGGTGTCGTTTCAATCATGGGATTCGCTGTATCGGCGCCTGTTCGTCTGGGATGCAGTGCTGAACCCGCATCCGTGGCGGACGCAGCCGGCGGCTGCGCCCATCGCCACGGCGCTGACTAAGGGCGCGCTGGCGCTGCTGACCCTGGTGGCGATCGGGCGGTTGCGGCGGGTCCATCGCGACGATATCCAGGCGGCGGCAGCGCCCTGTATCGGCTTGCTGGGCATCGCCACGCTGCTGCTGGCTCCCGCCACTGCGAGCTACCATTTCGTGCTGTTGTGGCTGCCGGTCGCGCTGCTGGTCGATGACTTCCTGCGCGCGCAACAGCGGCGCGCTGCGTTTGGCGTTCTGGGTCTGTACGCGCTAATGGGATTCTTTCCTTATCGCTTCACCTTGCCTTTCGAAGGCCGTGGCGCATTGGGTGTACTGGCCTACCCGCGGCTTGCACTGTTGCTGGCGATGCTGCTGGGCAGCGTCGTGGCGATCGGTAGTCGCCGCGAAGCGTCGGGACAGGCGTGATTGCGTCGGGCCGCGGGCCCTGGTGGCCGGCCACTGTGCTGCTGGCGTTGAGCTGCCTTGCCTTCGTGCGCCTGTTGGCGATTCCGATGTTCGAAGATGAAGGCTCACAGCTGGGGTGGATCGTGCGCATCATCGATGCCGGGGAATGGCTCGCCCCGCTGGGGGACGGCAAACCACTGGAAGCGTGGCCCGTGGTGCCGCTGGTGCGGCTGGGCTTGCCGCCGCTCATCGCCATGCGCGCGCTGCACGTGCTGGCCGGCGCGATCGGCTCGCTGCTCGTCTATCGCATCGCGCTGCGTGTGGTCGCGTGGCCCGCGGCTTTCGCTGCGGGAGTCCTCTATGTCGTTTGCCCGTTCGTCGTCTACCTGCAGCGGTTCGCGCTGTCGGACGGCTTCCTGTGTCTCGCCGGTGGGTTTGTCTTCGGCGCCCTCGCCAAGCTGCCGGTGGGCTTTGTCCTGGTAATCACGGTGCCGCTGGCACTGCTGCTGATGCCGGCGGCGTCGCGGCGGACGCTGCTGCGTGCACCGCTGTGCCCGCGCTTGCTGGCGGCACATGTGCCGGTGACCCTGCTGGCGCTGCTGGTGGTGGTCACGGCCATGGTGCGGGTGCGCCGCGGCCAGGCGCCGGGCTTCGGCTTGACCGATTTTGCCGGTGTCGGTCTTGGGGCCTACCGCGACATCGGCGCCACGATGGGCATCGCGAGGATTACGCTGTTCGGAGAATTATCGGCACAACTGTCCTGGCCGGTCATCCTGATCGCTGCCGTCGGGCTCGCAGTCGCCGCCGCCTCGAGCGATTGGCGATTGCGCTGGCTCATCGCCCTTGCGGCCATGCCGATGCTGGCGATCGGCACGCTGGCGACCTTTTGGTACTCGCGTTACCTGCTGTTTACTGTGCCACCGCTGATTATCGCTGCGGTGGGCGGTTGGAGCGCCGCGAGCGACTGGGCGCGCCGTTCCGGCAGCCGGCTGGTGCGGGGACTCGCGCGGCCCGCATTGGGCGCGGCGGCAATCGTCTGCCTGGGTGTGATGGGGTGGCAGTCCGCGCGCATCGTGCTCGAGCCACTCGCCGCGCACTGGTCGCCCGTGGATCGCTTTCAATATTTCGAAGGTTGGGGCTCGGGTTACGGATATCCGGAGGCGGCCGTATTTCTGCTGAATTCTGCCACGGCGCCGCAGAGCGTGTTCGCGCTCGACGGACACAGCGCCTATCAGTTGCGTAGCTACCTCCCGCGCGCCTGGCTCAATCGAGTCAAGACCGTCTACTACGGCCCGGCAGGCGAAGTGCTGGCTGGCAATCGCGAGCGCCTGGAGAATCTTCTGCGCGATGGGCGTGCCTGGATCCTCATTCCCGAACCACTGCTGCAGCGCTATCTCGATGGAAGCTTCGGCGAGGCCTATCATGCGGACTGGCGGCTGGTCGCGGCCTTCGACAAACCGGGGGCGCGTACTCGGCTCGCGCTGTTTGAAGCGACCGGACGTTGAGGTGTGCAACTCAACCGCCGGCAACCGCGCGGGCACTCACGCGATGCCGCGACGCATACGGACAATTCGAGGGTCTTTGCTTGAAGAGAGCTTGGTGGCTGCCATTGTCCCTGCTCGCGACGCCGGTGCATGCGCCCGCGGCCGACCTCTATCGGCTCACGAGCGACAACACGCGCATCACCTTCAGCGTGCGCATTCTCGGCCTCACCCTGCTGAGCGCGCATTTCGACGATTTGTCGGGCGATCTGGTGCCGGAGCGGCGCACGCCGCCGAGTCGCGTCGATGTCACCATCAAGACCGCATCGCTGACCTGCGAGAGTGCGCGCTGGAATGCACAATTGCTGTCGCCGGTGTGGTTCGATGCGCAGCACTATCCACAGATCAGCTATCACTCTGAGCAGGTGAGTTTCGATGGCGAGGGCGGCGGCTCGGTCAGTGGGCAGCTCACGCTGCATGGTCATACTCACCCCTTTGACCTGGCGGTCAAGCGGTGGCTGTGCACCAATCAGTCGGGCGCCGCTGATACCTGTAGTTTTGACGCCGAGGGCCGCATCCACCGCTCCGATTACGGCCTGCCGCACGGCATCCTGGAGGGGGGCGATGAGGTCATCATCGACATCCGCGGCGAGGCGGTCAGGCCCGCGACATAACGCCGGGCGCTTATAACAAATCGGCAGCGATCCGCGCCGGTATGGACCAGGCGCTATCATCACAACCTTCCGGGGCTGGTGCGGCACTAACGGGGTGCCGCTTAATAATTGAGTGCCTGGAGGCTGTGGAATGTTCGGGTCGGATGGTCACAGAGAGCCGGAAGCGACTCGCGATGATGCTCGCGACCGCGAGCTGCTGACGCAGATCGTGGCCGGGGAACGCCGTGCCCTCGAGCGGCTGTATTTCAATTATCACGGCCGACTGGCGCAATTCCTGACACGACTCACCGGCCGGCGGGATGCGATCGAAGAGGCCATCAACGATACATTCTGGATCGTGTGGCAGAAGGCCGCGCAGTTCAGAGGCGATTCACGCGCCTCGACCTGGATCATGGGTATTGCCTGGCGCTGCGGCCTGAAGGCGCTGCGGCGTTCCGGACCGCTGCCGCCCGAACACGGCGAGGCAATGCTGGATGCGATGCCGTCCTTCGATACGACGCTCGCATCGGAGGAGCTGCGTGAGTGGCTCGACAGTGGCTTGCGAACGCTGCCGTTCGAGCAACGCGCGACCATGGAGCTGGCATATTTCATGGGCCACTCCTGCGAGGAGATTGCCTCGATCATGGGTTGCCCGGTCAATACCGTCAAAGCGCGAATGTTTCAGGCCAGGATCAAGTTGCGCAATCTGCTACCGACGCTCGGCGGAGCGACCTCCCAGGAGAGGTTCAATCATGAATAATCAAGTGCAGTCCCACCGTCAGATCTGGGAGATCTTGCCCTGGGCTCTCAATGGCAGCGCATCCGAGGAGGAGACGCTGGCGGTGCATGAGCATCTGCGCCAGTGCGCCGATTGCCGGCAGGCGTGGGAGTTCGAGCAACGCCTGCACGATGCGCTGTCGCAAACGCAGCCAACGGTCAGTGATGCGGATGAGGGCTGGTTACGGCTCTCGGCCCGTATCGATGGCGCTGCGGGCACCGGGTTGTTCGCGCGGATGCGCCCCTCCACCACCCTGCAGGTTCGCTGGCTGGCGGCGGCGGTCATCGTCGAGGCGCTGGCGTTGGGCGTGATCGTCACCTCGACGTGGCTGAATCGGCCCGAGGGCCCAAGCGCCGGGCTGTATCAGACCTTGTCGCAGCCCGATGCGGTGCGTACCGCGCCGACTATTCGTGCCGTGCTGGCCCCGGAAATGACGCTCGATCAGTTCCGCCATCTGCTCGGCGAGGCGCACTTGCAGGTGGTGGCGGGTCCGGGTGAGGCCGGGGTCTGGTCGTTGGCTCCGGCGGCGGACGCCAACGTGGTCGCCACGGAAGCGGCGCTGCGCGAGCTGCGCAGCAGCGCGCAGGTGCGATTTGCCGAGCCGATCGGTGCCGCGGCCGAGTCCCGCTCACCCTGAGCGCAGGCGCTCGAGCAGGTGGCGCAGCGCGATGGCTGATTCGCTCGGGTGACGGCCGCGTTGCAGCTCGTACCCGTCGATTCCCGCAAGCTGGCGGCGAAACGCCTTCCATTCCGGACGCCCCGCCGCATAGGCCTGGGCGGAGCTCAGTCGTGCGAGCGTGCGCTGCGGTGACAACGGCCTGAGCGTCGCGACCGATCCGGCGCTGCGTGTCGAGAGAAACACGATCCCTGCCAGGCGCAGTGGGGTGCGGGCCAACCGGCATCCGAGGCGGCGCATATCGACTTCGAACTTCGCTGCGCCGCTGCGGCGATGAATGACAGGCGAGCGGCTGATGCGTGCGGCCGTGGCGTCGCTTTCAATGAGGTGCAGCGAGTCCTCCCGGATATGCACGAAGTTCGAGATGCCCGAGGCCAGCAGCGTCTTCGGATCGACAAATACCGCGTCCTCCGACAGAAAATCGGTGCCCTGGAGCGCGCTGTGCAGCGCCAGGGTCGATTTACCCGCGCCACTGTCCCCGATCAGCAGCAGGCCGCGCCCGGCCCGCCCAATGCAGGCCGCATGCAACGGCACCAGTCCCAGTGCGCGTGCCGCCAGTGTGAAGAGTGCAAATTCGATCAGCTCGTAGCGCGCGTGATAACGCCGCGCCAGCATGTCGCGTGATACGGCGATGAGACCGGCGCGTGCATTCGGTGACAGCAGCACGAAATTGGATTCGTCCATGACCCCGCACAGCAGCCCTCCGGGACCTGAGAGCGTCTTCAGGGGCGGCGGCGGCGGCCGGCGCCGGGCGCGCGCCAGTTGGCGCTGGGTCAGACGCAGCTGAATCCGCAGCGCCGGCCCGGCCGATCGAGCGCGATGCCCGGGCAGACCCCGGTAGGCATGATCGACCAGGCGCAGCAGCTCGGGACGAGCGCTCTCGAACAGCACGCGTGCGCCGAGCAGCGATAGTCGCCGCTGCCCCATGGTCCCCGGAAGCTCGTGGAAGGGATCGGCGAGCGGATCGGGCGACGCGTTTTGCAAGTGTCTGGGCATGGCAATGGCTGGCGCCAAGTCTACATGGTCGCGCAGCTGCTGACCGGGCCTGTCACTCGGTCCGCGCCAAAAAGCCGAGGCTCGCTTAAAACCGCGTGCAGTACCACGGTGCACTCATGCCCTAGGGGTTCTATGGAGTGACTCGGCGCATGTTGTCCGTACTGGTTGGACACTCGTACTTTCAGCGGTTCGACCAAAAGCAGTTCGACCGTGCCAAACCCTATCCTCCGCTCGCGACCCTGCAGGTAGCCGCAACGCTGAGGCAGCGCGGGCATTACGTGGCGGTGTTCGACGCCATGCTGGCAGAAGGCATCGACAACTTTCAGGAGCAGCTGCACTCGCAGGCGCCGCAACTGGTGCTGCTGTACGAGGATACCTTCAACTTTCTGAGCAAGATGTGCCTGGGCAAAATGCGACAGGCGGCCTATCAGATGATCGCCGCCTCGCGCCGCGCCGGAGCGCGTGTCATCGTCGCGGGTCCGGATGCCTCCGATGCTCCGGAAGGCTATCTGAGCAGTGGTGCCGAATGGGTGCTCGTTGGCGAGGGCCTCTCGACGCTGCGGACCCTGATCGAGCGCCTGAACACCGATCCACAAGCGCCCGCCGCTGAAGTGGGCGAAGGCCTGGTCGGTGTCGTCTATCGCCAGGGCTCCACCACGCACGCCAGTCGCGGAGGTCCGTTGCTGCCCGCCTCGGACAGTCCGTCGTTTCCAGCCTGGGACCTGATCGACCTCGATCGCTATCGGGCCGTCTGGAAGCGCGCACACGGCTACTTCAGCCTGAACATGGCGGCCTCGCGCGGCTGTTCATTCCGCTGCAACTGGTGCTCGAAGCCAACCTGGGGCAATCACTATCTGCAGCGCGAACCGGCCGAGGTGGCGCGCGAAATGGCCTACCTGCGGCGCTCCTTTCAACCCGACCACATCTGGTTCGCTGATGACATCTTCGGCTTTCGCGTCGACTGGGTATTGAGATTCGCTGCGGCAATCGAGCTCGAGGGCGCCCGAACACCGTTCACGATTCAATCGCGCGCGGATCTCATGAGCCGCTCGATGGCGCATGCGCTCAGGAGTGCGCATTGTGCGGAAGTGTGGATCGGTGCCGAGAGCGGCAGCCAACGGGTGCTGGATTCGATGAACAAGGGCGTGACCGTGGAGCAGATACACCTGGCACGCGAGCGTCTCAGGGCGGAAGGGATCCGCGTGGGATTTTTCATTCAGCTCGGCTACCTCGACGAGCAGCTCGAGGACATCCTCGCCACGCGACAGCTCATCGAGGCAGCGCGCCCGGACGACGTCGGCGTCAGTGTCTCCTATCCGCTGCCGGGCACCCGCTTCTATGAACTCGTGAAGCAGCAACTTCAGGCAAAGACCCACTGGCAGGACAGCAACGATCTCGAAATGATGTTCGAGGGAACCTACAACACCGCGTTTTATCGCGCCGTGCGCGATTTGCTGCACGAGCAGGTTACCGCCGGGGCCGATGCGGACGCGTCGCGCGCGCTGGAGCGGCGATGGGACATGCTGATGGCCAGCGAGCGGCAGTGCCGAAACGCCAGACCGGCGCTCGTCACCTTGAACCGCGCCGCATTCAATGAGTCCTGAGGATTCATCTGCGATGTCGGAGTGCACGGCGTGAGCGACATACTGCTGACGCACGGTTATTTTATTTTCGACGACGAGAAAGAGCAGCAGATCATGCGTCCCTATCCGACGCTGGGATTGCTCTATATTTCCGCCTATCTCCGGCGCGCCGGTTTCGAGCCGGAGGTCTTCGATGCCACCTTCGCGCGGCGTGAGGATCTGTACGCCCGGCTGCGTAGCTGCCCCGGCGGGGTGGTGGGAATCTACACCAACCTCATGACGCGCCGGCCGGTGCTCGAGATCGTTCGCGTCGCCAAGGCCTGTGGCTGGACCGTCGTACTCGGCGGCCCCGAGTCGGCCAACTATCCCGGCGAATATCTGGCGGCGGGCGCGGATGTGGTGGTGCTGGGCGAAGGCGAGTCGACGCTGGCCGAACTGCTGCCGGCGCTGTCACGGTGCGGCCCCCACCGTCTTCATGGCGTGGCGGGCACGGTGTTTCGCGATGAGCAGGGCCTGGTGATCACCAATCCCGCGCGTGCCCAGATAGCGGATATCGATTCCATACCGTGGCCCGATCGCGCGGCTATCGACCAGCGCCGCTACATCGACGTCTGGCGGCAGCACCACGGCATGGGCAGCGTCAATCTGATTACGGCGCGCGGCTGTCCCTACAAGTGCAATTGGTGTTCGCATGCGGTGTTTGGGTTCACACACCGGCGCCGCAGTTTCATGGACTGCGCCGATGAGGTGCAGCATATCCTGGAGACCTACCGCCCGGACCAGGTGTGGTATGCCGACGATGTCTTCACGATCAGCCACATCTGGTTGTTCCAGTATGCGGCGGAGCTGCGCCGGCGCGGAATCCGCGTGCCGTTCGAAACCATATCCCGTGCGGATCGCATGATGAAGGAGGAGGTGCTGGCGACGCTGGCCGAGATGGGCTGTTATCGAATCTGGATCGGCTCGGAAAGCGGCAGTCAGCGGATCCTGGATTCGATGCAGCGCGGTGTCAAAGTGGAGCAGGTGCAATGGGCTGCCCGCGCCGCGCGCCGGCATGGCATACAGGTGGGCATGTTCCTGATGTGGGGTTATGACGGGGAGCAGATCGAGGACATCGAGGCCACGATCGATCACGTGAAGCGCTGCAGTCCGGACATTCACCTGACCACGGTGGCCTATCCGATCAAGAATACGGCCTACTTCAACCGCAACGCCGAGCGCGTGGTGCTCGACCACGACTGGGCGCACTCGACCGACCGTGATTACAAGATTCGTGGACGCCGCTCGCGCCGCTATTACAAGCTGGCGGATCAATGGCTCAACAATGAAGTCGCTGCGGCGAACATTGAGGCCGAGGACCCGGCCGGTGCGGCGATCAGGCGCGTGGCCGCGCAGCAGGCGCGGGACGCCATGACGGGCGCGGCAGCGGAAATCGAAGCTTGAGCGGCGCGTTCGAGTCATTGGCGGCGGACTACGATCGAAGTTTCAGCGGCAGCCATATCGGGCGCCGCATGCGATTGGCGGTCTGGGATCGTTGCCAGGCCCGCTTCGGACCCGGCAGTCGCGTACTTGAAATGAATTGCGGCACCGGGGAGGACGCGGTCCATCTCGCACGGCTCGGTGCGCGGGTATTGGCGACCGATGTCGCGGCCGCGATGGTCGAGATCGCGCGCGCGAAGGTGCAGCGCGCGGGAGTCGAAAGTCAGGTCCGGGTCCAGAGGCTCGCGTGGGAGGATCTGGGCTCCCTGGGCTCCCTGGGGTGCATGGGCGAGGGCGCATTCGACGGCGTGCTGTCCAATTTCGGCGGTCTCAACTGCGTCGCCTCGATCGAGTCCATTCGTGCGCCATTGGCGGCGATCCTGCGGCCGGGTGCGGTCGCAATGCTGTGCATCATGGGGCCGCTGGTACCGTGGGAATGGCTGTGGTATCTGATTCATGGCCAACCGCGGCGCGCCTTCCGGCGCCTGCGGCCGGGTGGGCTGTTGTGGCATGACGCACGTATCCGCTACCCGTCGATCGGCAGCGTGCGCCGCGCACTGTGCCCCGCATTTCGCGCGCTTCGCGTATCGGCCATCGGCGCACTGCTGCCGCCGCCCTATGCGGGAGCGTGCGCCGAGCGTTTTCCCCGCCTGCTCGAGCGGCTCGATACCTGGGAGCGACGCTGGGAAGCCATGCCACCGCTGCCGTGGCTGGCTGATCACTACCTGCTGGAGCTGGAACGACTCTGAGATTGCGCTTCAGAGGCCGGCGACGCGCGGGTCCCAGAGCTTGATGAAGCGCCTGGAGAAGTCGAGCTCCCATGGCCGCTCGTAGCGCCGCGACTGATAGCGCCACGAGGCGAGCGCGCGTAGGCCCCACTTGCCCCAGGTTGGCGAGCGCACATCGGTGATGGTCGGAAAGCGGCAACCGAGCACGGTGGTGAAATCCCGGATGCGGCTGCGCAGCTGCGGCGTCAGCCAGGGCGTGTCCGTATGGCACCAGTAATTCACCCATTGTGGCTCAGCCCATCCGCCCGCCGTGCGTGGAAAAACCAGGGGCCCTCCGGCGGCATCGCGCAGCGTGCTGACTGAGCGTTCCACCTGCGGGTTATGGCTGCCCGGCGCCGGCGGCAGCGGCGCGTAGATATAGAGCATGATTTCTGTTTTCGGATGCACCCGCTTGATGTGCCGGATGAATTCAAAAGTCTTCTCCGTCTCCCCCTCGGGGTCCTGAGGCGGCGCCAGCATAAAGGAGAGCTCCGGTATCACGTTGTTGGCGCGGCAGATCTCCACGGCCGCCAGGGTCTGATCGATCCGCGTGCCCTTGCGCACATCGTGCAGCAGCCAGTCGCTCGGCGATTCTGCGCCGATATACGCCATGCGCAGCCGGCTCCTTCGCACCAGATCCCAGGAGGATGCCGACAGGTTCAGCAGCGCGTCGGCGCGCGCGAAACACCACCAGGGCAGGCGGAATTTCGCCAGTACTTCCAGCAGCGGCACCATCTCGACCTCGCGGTCGAAAAAGTTGTGATCGAAGAACTGAATGGCATCGACGCCGAAGCGCTGCGTCAGCAGGTCCAGATCGCGCTCCACGCGCTCGGGGGCGGGCAGCGCCGTCTTGCCACGGAACATGGCCGCGACACCGCAGAAGGTGCAGCGGAAACGGCAGCCCAGTGCGGCCTGGTAGCCGGCGGTACGGCTTCCCAGGTAAGTCCGGCCCAGGTATTGCCGTGGATCTCCGAGCCGCTCATAGGGCAGCGGTCGCGCAAGGCTCGCGACCGAAAACGCGCGATTGCGGTTATGTACGATGGCGGAGTCAGAGCGCCACGAAAGCCCGTCAATGGCCGCGATCGATCCGGACGGGTGGTGGAAGATCGCATCCAGAGTCTGTGCCAGCGTGTCCTCACCCTGGCCGCGGATCGCGTAGTCCACATATGGTTCATTGAGGCAGGATTCGGCACAGATGGTTGGAAAGTGTCCGCCCCAGATGATGGGTATGGCGGGGAATTGCCGCCGGATGGCGATCGAGACGGCAATGGCGGAGCGCAGTTGCGGACCGCCCATCACACTGATACCCACCGCATCGATCTGCCCGCCTGCGAGCGTACGCAGTGTGGTGCCGATGAAATCCCGATCGATGTTGCCGTCGATGATGCTCGATTCGTAGCGGCCGTCGAGCGATGCCGAAAGGTTCAGCACGGCCAGCGGAAATCGGGCGCTACGCCGGGAGGTAATCGTCGGGTTGATCAGCAGCACTCGGCGCAGCGCGCTCATGACAACTTCTGCATGGGCACCAGCCAACGCGTGAACAGCATCTCGACCGGCCAGCGATAGTTATCGCTGCGACAGCGATAACGCGCCAGCCGTTGCAGCAGGCGCTTGCCGCGCGAGATTCGGCTCCACGCGAGCTCGTGGAAGAACTTGAAGCGCTCGATGAGCTCGAATTTCTCCGCTGAGACCCAGGGCCCGGGCTCGCCGGCGACGTAGTCGAACTTCGCCCAGGCCTCGAGCGTCTCTGGCAGGCGGAATCCGCGCTCGACCGCTTCGATGACCAGCGCGCTCCCCGGATAGGGCTTGAAATAGAAGATGGGCGTCAGGAAGTCCGGGCTCAGCGAGCGCAATCGCTTGGCACAGTCGAGCGTGGCCTGTATGTCTGCCTCGCTTTCTTCCGGGAAGCCAACGATAAAGGGGAAATGACCGGCGATGCCGAACTTGAGCATCTTGTCAGCGGTCTCGAATACCTGCTCGATGCGAATGTCCTTGCGGATGCGTTTGAGCACTTCGTTGGAACCGGATTCGACGCCCACCAGCAATCGTCGCAGTCCCGATTGCTTGCAGCGCAGCCAGACCTCGTCCGGCAGGCGAACGCCCTGGTCGGCACGCATCGTAGCGGCCCAGGTGAATTTCATGCCGGACTCAATGATGTGGTTGGCCAGGGTCTCGACACGATCGCGTTTGGTGAAGAAGGTCTCGTCCTGAAAATTGACGTCATCGAAGCCGTATCGGTCCCACAGTTCCCTGAGGCGCAACACCATTCGCACCGGTTCGAGTCCCACCCATTTACGTCCATACACGAACGGGTCCGAGCAGAATGCGCAGCGGAAGTTGCAGCCCTGGGAGGAGATGAAGTCCAGCTGCCGCTTGCCCTTGAGCT
>Ga0302228_10002878_pt1 | contig 11489 bp, 5 predicted proteins | sample II_Palsa_N1_2_FD_193519 | JGI IMG/M metagenome (GOLD analysis project Ga0302228, IMG submission 193519) | Peat permafrost microbial communities from Stordalen Mire near Abisko, Sweden - II_Palsa_N1_2 | ecosystem: Environmental > Terrestrial > Soil > Palsa > Peat permafrost | place: Sweden...
CCCGAAGCTCGGCAAATTCAACGTGACGGCCAAAGGCGGCCAGATTTCGAAGGATTATTTCGACTACGCCATCTCGCGCCCGTACCTGTTCCTGCTGGTGCTGAACCTGCTCGGGTTTATCGCGGGACTCGTGAACATCTACCTGCACTGGGACGTGAAGAGCGAAGTGAACACGGTCTTGCTGAACCTCGCATGGACCACCTACAACATGCTGATCCTCGGCGCGAGCGTGGCGGCTGCGAGCGAACGCCGTCAAGTGCGCACGACGCATCGGGTAGAAATGAAGATGCCCGTGATGCTCAAGTTTTCGACTGGCCGCACCCTCGCCTGCGAAACCATGGACTACTCGGAAGGCGGCGTGGGCGTGAGGTTGCCAGGCGACCTGGAAGTGCCGCTGCACGAGAAAGTCACCGTCTCGCTATTTCGTGGCGATGAGGAATATGCGTTCCCCGCGACCGTCGGTTTTACCGCCGTCGGACGCGTCGGGCTGCGCTTTTCCGCCCTCACGCGCGAGCAGGAATTCGAGTTCGTGAAGACCACCTTCGCCCGCGCCGACGCCTGGACCAACTGGTCTGAAGGACGCACCCCGGACGCGCCGCTACGCGGCTTGCGGCATGTGCTGGTGGTGGGCATGGGCGGTATCGGCGCGTTGTTCGAACATCTTTTCACCGACGCGCGGAACTGGCTGACGACCCGTTCTCCCGACGTTAAAAAACTGAAGACCAAAGACTGACATGGGTAAGGGAATTTCAATCCTGCGCCCGGGCAATGAACAAGGCGAACCGGACACAACGGTTTTCACTCCGTTCAGCTCCCGCCCCATTCCCCGCGCCTTGATGCGCAGCCTCGCTTGCTGGCTTGCGTTGCAAACGGCACTGGCCGTGCCGCTGGCGTCGCTGGCAAGTGCCGCGGCGGCTAGCGCCCCGGCCGGCACGACGGTAAGTGGGACCATGAGCGCGACCGCCACCGGGGTGGGCGCCGTGCCTCCTCCCGGCGCCGCCGTGCCATTCAACCGGGCGACCATCGACCAACCGTCGCTCGCCGTGCCCGTACCGGCGTTTGCACAACCGGCCTCGGGCGCATTGGGAGGATCGGCCGTACCGGCCGTGCACACGCTCGCCTCCAAGACGCCGACCACGGCCGAGCCCGGCACGCTGGTGCCCGGCGGCCGCCGCCAGACGCTTACGTTCTCCGACCTGGGTGCGCTCGATCCGCTGCAACTGCATGGCACGGACGGCCAGAACGGCGTGCCGTTCTCGGTTCGTAGCGACGAAGTCGTGACGAGCGCGGTACTGCACCTGATCTATAGCTATTCACCTTCGCTGCTGCCGTCGATCTCGCAACTCAAGGTGCTGGTCAACGGCGAAGTTGCCGCCACGCTGCCCGTGCCGCGCGAGCAAGCCGGCATCCTGGTCGCACGCGACGTGTCCATCGACCCGCGCTTCATCACCGAATTCAATCACCTGAACGTGCAGTTGATCGGCCACTACACGCAGCAATGCGAGGACCCGTCGAACTCCACGCTGTGGGCGAGCGTCAGCAACGCGAGCTCGCTCGACCTCACGTATGCATCGCTTGAAAGCAAGGCCGACCTGGCCTCGTTGCCCGCGCCTTTCTTCGATCGCCGCGACGTCCGCCGCCTCGAACTGCCGTTCGTGTTTGCGCAAAAACCAAGCGCGGCCATGCTGGAGGCAGCGGGCGCGGTAGCGTCGTGGTTCGGCTCGCTTAGCGGGTATCGCGGCGCTGTGTTTCCGGCACAGATCGACAACGTGCCGCTCTCCGGCAATGCCGTGGTGTTCGCCACCAGCGACCAGCACCCGGCCGGCGTGAAGATTCCCGATATATCCGGCCCGACCATCGCGGTGGTGGATCGTGACACTCCCTCGCGCGGACGCCTGCTGCTCGTAATGGGCCGCAACGACGCCGAACTGAAGACCGCTGCGAAGGCGCTTGGCATCGGCCAGAACACGTTGTCCGGCACGACCGCGACGATCACGCAACTGAACGACTTCGCGCCACGCAAACCGTACGACGCGCCGAACTGGCTGCCGACTGACCGGCCGGTGCGTTTCGGCGAACTGGCGGAAGCGCGTGACCTGTCGGTGACGGGCTATAACGCCGACGCCGTGCGCGTGAACATGCGCGTGCCGCCCGACCTCTTCATGTGGCAAACGAAGGGCGTGCCGATCGATTTGGGTTATCGCTACACGGTGCGTCCCACGCTCGACCGGTCCACGCTGAACATCAATGTGAACGACGGTTTCGTGCAGTCGCTGCGGATTCCGGCGGTCGCTGCGTCCACCTTCGATCTTGGCCGCTATTTCAACCAGGTGATGCCTGACAAGACGGCCGCCGCGCGTCATGAGATCTACCTCCCGCCGTTGCTGCTCACGCCGCGCTCGCAATTGCGCCTGCATTTCTACTACGACTACCCGAAGACCGGCGAATGCCAGGGCCGAGTGCTGGATAACGTGGTGGGTTCCATCGATCCGAATTCGACCATCGACCTGTCGGGCTTCCCGCACTACATGGCGCTGCCCGACCTCGCGGCCTTTGCGAACGGCGGTTTCCCGTTCACGCGCATGGCTGACTTGTCCGAGACGGCAGTCATCATGCCCAACGATCCGAACTCCGCTGACTTCAGCCTGTACTTGCTGGAGATGGGACGCATGGGGGCATCGACAGGTTATCCGGTGACCGGCGTGACCGTCGCCCAGGCGGATCAGGTCGACAGTCTCGCCGATAAAGACCTGCTGATCCTCGGCTCACCCGGGCGCCAGCCGCTGCTGCAAAGCTGGGCGAAGCAGATGCCGTTCTCGGGCGACGGCGAGTCGCGCAACTTCGAACTCACCGACGTGGCATTCAAGGTGGTCGACTGGTGGCACGGTGCGCATGGTGTGGAGCGCCTGCCGGCACGCGCCGACCTGTCGCTTGTCAGCTCCAGCGGCGACGCGCTCATCACCGGCTTCGAGTCGCCGCTGAAAAACAGTCGCAGCGCAGTGGCGTTGATCAGCGCGGCCGGACAGTCCGATGCGGACCTGTCCGCCGCGTTGCTCGACAACGACATCCTGCCCGAGATCCAGGGCGCGATGGCCGTGATTCACGGACGCGACGTCACGGTGACATCGAATGGCCAGGCGTACTACGTCGGCCGCTTGTCGCCGTTCGAATACATGCGCTGGGCGTTGTCGTCGCATCCGCTCTTGCTGGTGCTCGGCGGCTTGCTCGCGGCCATCATCATCGCGGCACTGTTCTACCGGTCGCTGCGCGCCATTGCTGCGCGCCGTTTGAGGGATTGATATGCCGGCAGGTTTGATGCGTGGATCGAAGACTGCAATTCTGGCGCTGGCGTTGACCGGCATGGGGACCACGTTCAGCACTTATGCTTCTTCAGCGCCCGCGCAATGTACCGACTGGACCGCTTACCGGACCTTCACTGCACGCTTCGTTCAGGCTGACGGCCGCGTGATCGACTACTCGACGCCGACGCAGCAAACGACCTCCGAAGGCCAGTCGTACGCAATGTTCTTCGCGCTGGTCGCGAACGACCGCGCGACCTTCGACCGGCTGCTCGCGTGGACCCGTACGAACCTCGCCGCGAACCAGTTCGAACCGGGCAACGTCCGGTTGCCTTCATGGCAATGGGGCAAGAAGCCGGATGGTTCGTTCGGGGTGCTCGATCCCAATTCGGCCTCCGACTCCGATCTGTGGATCGCCTACGACCTGCTGCAAGCCGGACGTCTGTGGAACGAGAAGACTTACACGCAACTGGGCATGGCGCTGGCGGCTCAGATAGTGCGTCATGAAGTGACGAATCTTGCAGGCATCGGGCCGATGTTGCTGCCCGGTCCGCAGGGCTTCCAAACCGGCGACGTGACGCGCCTGAATCCGAGCTATTCCCCGCTGCCGGTGTTGCGCGGCCTCGCTCGCGAGATGCCGGACGGCCCGTGGAATCAGCTTGCCGAGAATGGCTACAAGCTCGTGGCAACCACTGCGCCGCGTGGCTTTTCTCCGGACTGGGCGGCGTACAAGTCAGGGCAGTTCGTCGTCGATCCGCAGACCGCCGACACCGGCAGCTACGACGCGATTCGCGTGTATCTGTGGGCCGGGCTGACTTCTGGCGGCGATCCGCTTGGCAAGCCGTGGCTCGCTGCGCTCGGGGGCATGCGCCAGGCCGTGGCACTTAACGGGTATCCGCCGGAACGCGTGAATGTAGCGACCGGAGTGACGAGCGGCGAAGGCCCGCTTAGCTACTGGGCCGCGCTCGCGCCGTACTTCAAGACTGTCGGCGATGATCGCAGCCTGGGCTTGGCCCGCACGCATCTAGCGGCACTCGACGCACCCGTGGCACTCTCTTCGGGCGCTGCGCCCGCCAATCCTAACCGTGAACCGGTTTATTACGACCGGGTGCTGGGCTTGTTCGGCGCCGGATTTATAGATGGCCGATACCGTTTCGACGAAGCCGGCCGACTCGTGCCGAGTTGGAGAAGCGCATGTTGAAACGGTCCCTGTTCCCGATGAAACCGCACGCCGGCGCGCGAGCGATTGCACTGAGTCTCGTGGCTGGCTGTGTCGCCAATGTGCCGCTCACCGTGTTCGCGCAAGCTGCCAGCAGCGCAGCCACCGCGGGCGCCGTGCCCGGCGCCAGTGCCAATTCACCGCTGGCCGTGCTGATCGACCAGGGCCGCTATTGGCAAGCGCATCGCCGAGGCGATCTGGCCGAGCAGGCGTGGCAGAAGGTGCTGCGCATCGACCCGAAGCAACCCGACGCGCTCTACGGCATGGGCATCATCCTCTCGGACCGCAAGGACGGCAGCGGCGCGCAGCAGTATCTGCAGCGCCTGCGGGAGGCTGCGCCGCAGTATCCGAATATCGATGAACTCGGCCGGAGGCTGGGCGAAACCAGCCCGCGCGACCAGACCGTGAACGACGCCCGGCGGCTCGCGCAAAGCGGCCAGAGCGCATCTGCCGTGCAGGAATATCAGCGCGCGATAGAGGGCAAGCCTGCCACGCCGGAACTTACGCTCGAGTATTACCAGGCGCTTGCCGCCACGCCGCAAGGCTGGGATCAGGCACGTCAGGGCCTGACACAGCTCGCGCGCCAGAACCCCAACGACCCGCGCTATGCGCTGGCGCTCGCGCAGCACCTGACCTATCGCGACACGACGCGGCGTGACGGTATCGCCCGCCTCGCGCAGTTGAGCACGGACAGCACGGTCGGCGAGGAGGCGAAAAAAAGCTGGCGCCAGGCCCTGCTGTGGCTCGGCGCGCGCGCGTCCGACGCACCGCTTTATCAAGCGTATTTGCAAGCATCGCCGGACGATCCTGCGGTCAAGGCGCGTTTCGATTCGATGGTCCAGCAAGACAAGCAGGCTCGCGATCGCGTGCAAGCGGATGCCGCGGTCGATGCCCGGGGCCGCGCGGTCGCCGATGGTTTCGCATCGCTGGATCGTGGCGATATCGTTTCGGCGCGCGCTCGTTTTTCGGCGGTGCTGGCGAATAGCCCGAACGATGGCGATGCGCTCGGCGGCATGGGTATCGCTGCATTGAAGCAAGAAAAATTCGACGAAGCACGCACGTATCTGGAGCGGGCATCGCGGGCCGGCAATCCGGCTCGTTGGAAAGATGCGCTCACCAGCGCGACATACTGGAGTTATACGAGCGCGGGTATCGGCGCGCGCAGTAACGGCGAGATCGCGCAGGCGAAGTCGGATTTCGAGCGTGCGATCGCGCTGAATCCGTCGGACACCACCGCGCAGACCATGCTGGGCGAAACGCTGCTCAATAGTGGCGACCCGCGCGGCGCGGAACAGGCGTACCGAATGGCGCTGCGCCGTCAGGCCGACAACCCCGACGCGATTCGCGGATTGGTCGGCGCACTGGCCGCGCAGGGCCGTGGCGACGAAGCGCTCAGCTTCGCGAACCAGTTGAACGCAGAGCAACAGGCGAAGGCCGGCGGCATCAACAAGCTGCGCGGCGAAGCGCAGGCGGCGCAAGCGCGTGCGGCAGAAGCGCGGGGTGACCTGGGCACCGCGCGCAGTCTCTTCGAAGACGCGTTGCTGAACAATCCCGACGACGTCTGGATGCGCCTCGATCTCGCACGCATCTATGTGCGACAAGGTGCTGTCGGCAATGCGCGCAGCATGATGGACGGCTTGCTCGCCGCGCATCCCGATATGACCGATGCGCTTTATGCAAGCGCGCTGCTGTCCGCCGAAACGCAGGACTGGGCGACGGGTTTGTCGCAGTTGGAACGCATCCCGGTCAACCAGCGCACGACGGCCATGACCGTGCTGCAACATCGCTTATGGGTTCATACGCAAGCGGATCTCGCGAACCGGATGTCGCGTGCCGGGCAGACGCAACAAGCCGAAGCGATTCTGCAAGCCGCTACGCCCACTGCCCAGGGCAGCCCGGAACTGATCGGTGTGGTTGCGTCATCGTATCTGCAGGCGGGCGACGCCATGCGCGCTTTGTCGCTGGTGCGTGGCGCGATGGCCGTTGTCCCGGACGATACGGGCCTGCTGCTGCAATACGCAGGTATCCTGACCAACATTCCCGTGACCGCGGGACAAACGAATCCGCAGCAGCAAGCCGAACTAAGCTCGGTCATGCGACGGCTGTCCGCTTCGCAGCTCACGCCGCAGCAACGCATCGACTTCAACAACCTGAATGTCGGCATTGTGGTGAAGCAGGCCGATACAGTGCGTCAGCGCGGTGACCTGGCAAGCGCCTACGATGTGATCGCGCCCTGGCTGTCCGCCATGCCCGACAACCCTGATCTGCAGGGCGCGCTGGCCCGCTTGTACACCTCCGCCGGCGATGACCGCAGCGCGCTCGCGAGTTACCGCGCGGCGCTGGCTCGACGTCCTGACGACATCGACTTGCAGGTGGCGGCGATTGGCGCGGCGTCTGGTGCGAAGGACTTTTCTTTTGCTGAGGCAACGGCGAATCAGGCATTGCGCGCGGCGCCAGATGACCCCCGCGTGCTCGCTGCAACCGGCCGCATGTATCACGCCGAGGGCAAGCTCTCGCTGGCATCGCGTTACTTGCAGCAGGCGTTGATCGCAGCGAATACGCCTGTGGCTCAAACGGTGCGTGCTAATGGCCAGGGTGCGCAACCTAACGTCCCGCGCGGTTGGGAATCCGCCATGCAACGCATCGGGTCAATGCCGCTGCCCGGTACTAATCCATTTGAAGGCAAGACCGCCGTCGAAACATCCGCGAGTGTATCGGGCGCATCAGGCGCACCAACCGGCCCGCTGAGCGGACTGTTCTCGCGCTCGACCACGCCGATGCCCGGGTTGCCCACTGGGTCGTCCAATTATCCCCAGCCTTCCTCACCGACGCAGAACGTGCCGAACTATTTGCCCCCGCCTCAACCCGCGCCTTATTCGACTCCGTATGTCGCACCCTATTCGACGCCGGGTAATGTGCCGCGCCCGGTGACGTCAAGCGGCGGATATGGTCCCGATACATCGGGTTCAAGCCAGTCCGGCGGTCCGGCCGCCGCGCCGTTGCAACCTTATCCGGGGCAAGCGCCGGCTCAGGATTCGGGACAGTATCAGGGGCAATATCAAGGTCAATACCAGGCTCAGGGACAGGCTCAATATCAGCCGCAGGCTTATCAGCAGCCGAATCAGCCGCAATATCAGCAGGCTTATCCGGCGCAGAATCAGCAGCAATATCAACAGCCGTATCAACAACAGCCGTATCAACAGCAGCCTTATCAACAGCAGCAGCCGTATCCGGCTCAGTATCAGCAAGCTCAGCAGCCGTACAACCCGGCGGCTAGCTCGCCATGGCCGATGTCGCCCGCTGCGCGCGAAGCGCAGGCGAACGCTCAGCAGCCGCAACCCCGCACGTATTCCAGCGCATCGGCAGCGAAATCGAAACGTACGTCTTCGCGTAAGCAGGCCACGTCGCGTAATGCCCGCCAGGCCGATGAAACCGACTACAGGCAACAGCCGTACCCGCAACAACAGCAACAGCAATACGCGCAACAAGGGTACGGCTATCCGCAGCAGCAACAGCAGCAGCAACAGCAACAGCAACAGCAACCTTATGTGAACCAGGGCTACGGCCAGCCGTATATCCCGCAACCGCCCGCAGGTTACGGTTACGCCCCCCCGCAAACGGCACAGGCGTACTCCGGCATGGCCGGCAACAATCCGACAACGGTGGCAAATGCACAGACGCTGGGCGTCGCCGACGAACTCGCGCAAATCAACCGCGCCCGGTCGAGCACGGTGTCGGGCGGCATCATCTTTCGCGAACGCACGGGGGAAGACGGGCTGTCGAACCTGACGGATATCGAAGCGCCGGTGCAGGGTCGCATCGCGGCGGGGAACGGGCATATCGTCGTGACGGCGACACCGGTCACGCTGGATGCGGGCACGGCCGGGAACGACCCGAACACGCTGGCGCGGTTTGGCGGGAGCGTGGTCGGCGGCCTCACGGGCCAAAATCTTTCCGGCGACCAGACGGCGAGTGGCGTGGGGTTATCGGTGGGATATGAAACCGACAGCATCAAGGCCGACGTGGGCAGGACACCTTTCGGTTTTCGTGAAGCTAACTGGGTCGGCGGCGCTGAATACAACGGTGGCATCACCGACAAGGTTTCGTACTCGCTCGCCGTTGCACGCCGCGCTGTCACGGACAGCTTGCTGTCCTATGCGGGCACGCGAGATTCGAGCCTCAACAACTTGAGCTCCAACACCATTACCACGTTAACCCAGAGCCTTACGCCAGCGCAGATCGTTCGGTTGAGTCAACTAGGAACGCTGACTTGGGGCGGCGTGACGTCGAACGGCGGCCGTGCCTCGCTCGGCTGGGACGACGGCATGAGCGGCGCCTATGTGAACGCGTCGTACGAGTACTTCGACGGCCAGAACGTGGAGAGCAATACGGCGGTCAAGGGCGGCGGCGGGGTCTACACCCGCTTGTTCACGGACGCAAACCAGACGCTAACCGTTGGCGTGAACACGACCCTGATGCACTACGACAAAAACCTGTCGTACTTCACGTACGGTCAGGGCGGATATTTCAGCCCGCAACAATATGTGATCTTGAACATTCCGGTCGAGTACAAAGGTCGCAACGGCGCGTTCACCTACGATGTGAAGGGGTCGATCGGGGTTCAGCATTATCGCCAGAATACGTCGAATTACTTCCCGACCGATAGCGGTGCCCAGCAGGTGGTCGCGTCCCTGACGGCGACCCCGTACACCACGAGCGGTGTGTATCCCGCGACCAGCAAGACAGGCGTCGCGTACTCGTTCAATGCAAGCGGCGAATACCAGCTCGCACCGCAACTGTTCGTGGGCGGATCGGCGTCGCTTGGAAACGCGTACCAGTATCGGGAATACATGGCTGCTGTTTATGTGCGATACAGCTTCACGAAGCAATTGGGCGCTGTGACATTCCCGCCGACCACGTTGACGTCGCCGTATCTGCCGTCCACGAATTGACGCGTGATCAACCCAGCGGTTCGGGTGCTAAGCGCCCGAGCCGCCTTCTTTAAACCAGCACCGCCCCGCCGTCGACCACAACCGTCTGTCCCGTCGCGAATCCGCTCTCCATCAGAAACAGATAGGCAGCAGCGACATCGCGCGCCTCGCCCACTCGTCCAACCGGTAAATGCTTGCCGGCTTGTTCGTACATTGCCTGCCGGTCCTCTTCGGACATGTTCTGCCATAAGTTCGTCGCGATCAATCCCGGCGAAACGGCGTTGACACGCAACGGTGCCAGTTCCACGGCAAGCGCACGCGTGAGCGCGTCCATCGCGCCGCACACGCTCGCGCCGAACGCCCAGCCGCTACGCGGACGCAGCGCCGCGACGCCCGTTGTCAGCACGATCGAACCGCCCGCCACAATATGTGGAGCGCCGTGTTTGACCGCTGCGAGTGCACCCCAATAGCGGATATCGAAGGCACGTCTTGCCAGCGATAAATCCGTCCCAGCAATCTCACCAAGTCTCAGCGAATCCCCGGCGGTGAACACCAGATGATCGAAGCTGCCGGTCGCGTTGAAAAACGCTTCAATAGCAGGCTCATCGGTGAGATCGAGCACTTGGCCCTCTGCATTCGTGCCGAGCGCCGTGACCGCGGCGTCGACACGTCCCGCATGACTCGATCCAATCACAACCCGCGCGCCTTGCGCCAGCGCATACTCCGCCACTGCATAGCCAATCCCCGATGAACCGCCGAGCACGACCACTTTCTTGCCATCGAGGCGGCCTTTACCGCTCGCATTTTCTTCCGCGTGCATCATGGGTTGTACTCCTGATTAAAGGTGAATCTTCAACAGCCGGGTTCTGGGGCTCGATGCCCTTTTACTACGCCTTTTCAATCAACGATTGCAACACCGTATCGAGCGGCACACGGCCTTTTCGCACTTCGCTTTCAGCGCCTCCGAAGCAGATCCACCCTTCGTTGAAACCATCGATCATTTGCATGCGCGGCGTCGGGTTTTTCATCCCTTGCGAGCGGAACAGGTCTTCCCACGTGTCACGCTGCACCACTGTCATGCTGACGTCGCGACCAAGCAGACGCGCAAAGCTCTCGCCAATCATGTCGGGAGAAATACGCTGCGGCCCTTCCAGTTCGACAATGCGACGCCCCGTCCACGATTCACGCAGCAGTTCCGCCGCGACGCGGCCGATATCCGCGGTGGCGACCATCGGCACGCACTTATCGAGCGGCTGCAGGAAGCTGGGCACAATGCCCGAATCGCGTGCCGGTGCCACATCCCATGCAGCATTTTCGATGAACCATGCAGCGCGCAGGAAAGCCACGGGCATCGGCAACGAACCCAGTTCCTGCTCGAGGATTTGAAGCTGGTTCAACAGATTCGGCTGCGTGGCTTGTGCGCCGATGGTGGAAAGCACGACGACTTTGGGAGGTTTGGCGGCCGCGAGCGCGGCTCGCAACGTGGCGATAGTTTTACGTGCTTCAGGAAAGCCCGGCGTGGGGTCGAACGTTGGCGGCAGCAGGACAAATACGCCTTCCGTGCCTTCGAATGCGTGCTGCAATGCCTGTTGGTCGTTGACATCCGCGAGTGCGACTTCGCAACCTTGCTTCGCCCAAATCTCGCCCTTTGCTGCGTCGCGAACGACGGCGCGGACATCGTGGCCGGCGGCCAACAACAAGCGTGCAACAACGCCCCCAACCTGCCCTGTGATCCCGGTCACTGCAAACATGGTTTCTCTCCAGAAAATTAGGCAGCAAGCGCTGCGTTGGAGAGGATTGTGTTGGACAGGACCCGGTTTGACGATAGCCCGCATGTCATTTCATTCATGACATGAGAGCATCGTTGGCTGGCACAGCATGATAAGAAAGCAGCGGCGAGTGGCAGGCTCCAGCGCGGATTCTGCAAAGCTGGATGCGGATTCGAACCGTGCTTACAAAATTAAAAAACCGTTCCAGCACAAGCTGGAACGGTTTCTCCATCCTGAACGACCGGCGCGTAACCACTTCCACGCCGGCATT
>Ga0302228_10002879_pt1 | contig 11482 bp, 9 predicted proteins | sample II_Palsa_N1_2_FD_193519 | JGI IMG/M metagenome (GOLD analysis project Ga0302228, IMG submission 193519) | Peat permafrost microbial communities from Stordalen Mire near Abisko, Sweden - II_Palsa_N1_2 | ecosystem: Environmental > Terrestrial > Soil > Palsa > Peat permafrost | place: Sweden...
TTCGCCCGCTCCGGCATCCGCATGCTCCGCGCCCCCGTCGGCGACAAATACGTCCTCGAAGAGATGCGCAACTCCGGTGCCTCGCTAGGGGGCGAGCAGTCCGGCCACATCCTCTTCCCGGCCCGCGCCACCACCGGCGACGGCCTCCTCACCGCGCTGCTTGTCCTCGACCTCGTCCACCGCAGCCACAAGCCCCTCGGCCAGCTCATCGCCGACCTGACCAACTACCCGCAGATCATCCTCAACGTAAAAGTCCGCGAAAAGCTGCCCCTCAACACCTTCCCCACCATCGTCGCCGCCATCGCCGCCGCCGAAGCCGACCTCTCCACAACCGGCCGCGTAGTCATCCGCTACTCCGGCACCGAAGCCCTCGCCCGCGTAATGATCGAGGCCGAAAGCGCCGAAGCCATGAACCACCACGCCACCACCATAGCCAACGCCATCCGCACCGAACTAGGCGTCTAGCGGCGGTCGTCGCCGCTAGGGCATTCCCACCGCACCCGGCGGCCCCAGCACGTGGATCGTCTTCAGCCAAGTCTCCGCCAGCGACGTCCAACCCGAGATTGGCAGCTCCTTCGCGCCCATCCCGAACCCGTGCCCGCCCAGCGTATACACGTGCAGTTCCGCAGGCACCTTCGCATTCTTGAGTGCCTCAAAATACACCAGCACGTTCTCGACATGCGCTGTGTAATCATTCTCCGCCTGCACTAAAAACGTAGGGGGCACCGTCAGCGTAGGCGCCAGCGCCGGATCAACCGACCCTCCGCCCGCCGGATTCGTCAGCCACCCGGGATAGATCACCATCTGAAAATCAGGCTTTGCATCCACCGTAGACGCCGCAACATTCTTCCCCCGAAAATCCGGATGCGTACTCAGCACCACCGCCAAATGCGCACCCGCCGAGAACCCAATCACCCCAACCTTATGCGGATCAACGCCCCACTCCGCGGCATGCGCCCGCGTAATCCGCATAGCCTGCTGCGCATCCTCCAGGTCCTCCACATTCGCCGGATAGTGCCCATCCTCCGGCACTCGATACTTCACCAGCACGCACGTCATCCCAATCGAGTTCAGCCACTCGCAGATGTCCGTCCCTTCCGTCGTATAACTCAGCCGCAGGTACGATCCCCCCGGAAACACCAGCGCCGCCGCCCCCGTATTCTTCCCCGGCCCCGGAGCATACACGGTCAAACTGGGTTGGCTCACATTCGTAACATGCAGCACCGATCTCCCCACAGCAGTCACGGTAGTCGTATCCGTCTCCGCCCCCACCACGTTCGACGCGTCAGGATTCCCAACCGGCCAAAGCGGCAGCGTAGTCTTCTGCGCCACCCCCGCTGACGCGCACACCATCACCGCAGCGCCGACCCATCGCATACGCATCATCGCCACCTTACTTGATATCCCGCCAGTTCGAACCCAGCCCAACCTCCGCCACAATCGGCACACTAAACTCCGCCGCCGACTCCATCTCCCGCTTCACCAACTCCTGCATCTCCTCGGCCTCTTCCGGCACCACGTCAAACAGCAACTCGTCATGCACCTGCAGCGTCATCACCGACTTCAGCCCCCGCTCCCTCATCGCCGCATCAATCCGCAGCATCGCAATCTTGATCAGATCCGCAGCCGTCCCCTGCAGCGGAGTATTCACCGCCGTCCGCTCCGCAAACCCTCGCTGATTAGGATTGCGCGACTGAATATCCGGAATGGGCCTTACACGCCCAAACGCCGTGCGCACTGCGCCGTCGCGCCGAACGGTCTCGAGCGTCTTCTCAATAAACGCAGCCACGCCCTGATACCGCTCAAAGTACCGCGCAATATATTCCTTCGCCACCTTCTGCTCAATCCCCAACTGCGCCGCCAATCCAAACGGCGAAATCCCATACACGATCCCGAAGTTCACCGCCTTCGCCCGCGCGCGCGTCTCCTTATCCATCGTCTCCGCATCGACCTCAAACACCTCCGCCGCCGTCAGCGTATGAATATCCTTGCCCGTCCGATACGCATCCAGCAGCAGCGGATCCTGCGAGAAGTGCGCCATCAGCCGCAGCTCAATCTGCGAATAATCCGCCGACATCAACAGGTTCCCAACGCCCGCCACAAACGCCGCGCGAATCTCCCGTCCCACCGAAGTGCGCACCGGAATATTCTGCAGATTCGGATTCGTAGAACTCAGTCTCCCCGTGGCCGTTCCCACCTGGTTGAACGTAGTGTGAATCCGCCCATTCGAATCGGCCAGCACCGGCAACGCATCCAGATAAGTCCCCTTCAACTTCTGCAGTTGCCGATACTCCAACACCAAAGCCGGCACTTCATGATGCTGCGCCAAATCCTCCAAAATATCCTGCGCCGTAGAAATCACCTTGCCCTTGCCATACTTCATCGGCTTCGGCAGGTCCATCTTGTTGAATAGCACATCGCCCAACTGCTTCGGCGAATTGATATTAAACCGATGCCCGGTACTCGCATAAATCCGCTCCGCCAAATCATCAATCGTCACCGCCAGCCGCGAACTCATCTCCCGCAGCACATCGCTATCCACCCTCACGCCCGCCTGCTCCATGCGCAACAACACCTGCACCAGCGGCAGATCCAGCTTCCAATAAACCTCGCTCAGCGTCGACGATTCATCCAGCTCCGACGTCTCCACCTTCTGAACCCTGGACCCTGAACTCTGGGCCCTGCTCACAGGCTCCGCGAACAACATCTCCTTCGTCATCGCGCCGCCAAGCCCCGGCTCATCCGGCAAAATCTCGCTGGGCCGCGCCGACTCCGACTCCACCAACTGCTCCCCCAGCGTCTTCGCCAAACGCACCACCGCAGCCGCAGCCTCCGCCAGCCGCTTAGGATCGTTGGGATTATCTTTCGTCGGCTGATGCAGCAACGCCAGACTGGTAGAGCGCGCCGCAATATCAATCAGCGTGTGCGACGCATGCGTCGGATTCAACAGGTAGCTCTCCAGCATCACATCCGTCACCGCTCCCCCCAACGTCACACCATGCGGCCCCAGCGCCCGCAGCACCGCCTTCAAATCATGCACCTGCTTGGGCAGCGAAACATCCTCGAGCGCCTCCCGCAGCCCCGGCGTATCCAGTCCCACCTCAATCGAAAGCCCTGCATTCACCGCCAGCCCCAGCCTGCAAGCCACATCCCCGCTCACCGCCACCAACGGAGCCTTCGCCGCGACCTCCTCATCCGCCCCACCAAACAACGACATATTCTGCGCCGGCTCTGGCTCAACCTCCACCTCCGTCTCAGCCTCCGCACCCACCTCCTCCGCCACAGCCTGCGCATTCGCCGCCATCGCAATCGCCAGGTGCCCAACCTCGCGCGCCTCCTTCAGCAGCGTCTTCAAATCTTCAGCCGACGCCTTCACCTTATACGTCGTCACCACGGCGCTCACATCAGGAGCCAGGTCCTTCAGCAGCGTCGTAAACTCAAGCTCCGTAAACAGCGCACGACAAGCAGCATTGTCCACCGGCTGCGTCCGCATGGCCTCAATCGAAAACTCAATCGGCACGCTCGTATGAATCGTCACTAGCTCCTTCGACAGCAAAATATTCTCGCGATTATTCTGCAGCGACTCCCGATACGTCTTCTTCTTCACCTCGTCCGCGCGGTCCAGCGCACCCTCCACCGTACCGAACTGCTGGATCAATTCCACCGACCCCTTGTCCCCGATCCCCGGCGCCCCAGGAATGTTGTCAATCGCATCTCCACGCAGCGCCATCACATCAATCACCCGCTCCGGAGGCACGCCCAGCACCTTCTCCACCCCCTCCGAATCCAAGATCAAATTGTCCTTCGTCGGATTCAGAATCGACACGCTCTCATTCACCAACTGCATCATGTCCTTGTCGCTCGACACCACAAACACCTTGTGCCCCAACTCGGCCAGCTTGCAGCTCAACGTCCCAATCACGTCATCCGCCTCGAACCCCTCGTAATACAAAATCGGAATCCGAAACGCCTCCAGCGCCCGCCGAATATACGGCTGCTGCTGAATCAAATCCTGCGGCGTCTCCACGCGGTTCGCCTTGTACCCGCCATACTCCACCGCCTCGAACCGTTGCGTCTTGATATTGAACTTCTTTACATCCTTCATCTGCGCGGCCATCTCATTGCGATGCACCGGCGCACCCACGTCATACACCGCCGCCAGGTACTCCGGCTTGAAATCCGCACGCAGCTTGTTGATCATATTCACAAACACATACGTAGCGGCCGTCGGAATCCCCGTCCGCGTAGTCATCGGCCGCGACCGCTGCATCGCGTGATACGCCCGAAAAATAAAGGCCATGGAATCCAGCAGGTAAATCGTCGGCTTGGAAGAATTGTTCGCGGTATGCTTCGTTTCAGACATGATGGTTTGATGGTACGGCGTCTGAGTAAGATGGGTCGAGTCCGCCGAGCCCGTTGATTTACTTGAGCGCCACCCCATCCTCAAGGAGCCCCATGCAGAAGTGTTTGATCGCCGCGCCCATCTTCGCCCTCGCGCTCATCGCCTCAAACCTCAGCGCGCAGACCTGCAAGACCACCGACGCCGACAAAACTGCGGTCGCCAACGCCCTGCGCACCCTCTACGCCGGCGCCACAGTCGATGACATGGCACAGATACACAGCGTCACCTCGCCAACCTTCTACGCCTTCGACGGAGGCCAACAATACAGCAGCATCGATGACCTGATAAAGGTCGTCAAGACGTATCAGGATCAGGGCGTGAAGTTCATCTGGAACGTTACCAAGCCCCAGGTCACGATCCACTGCAACGAAGCCTGGATCACCTATGTGAACGACGGCTCGGTCCAACTTCCCAACATCACGATCCCCACCCCAACCCAGTGGCTCGAATCGGCTGTGCTCGAAAAGCAGGACGGCACCTGGAAGATCGTCTTCTTCCACAGCACCCGCGTCCCACCCCCAACGCCACCCGCTAGGTAATCAGCATGCAATCCCCATAGCTGAAGAACCGATACCGCGCCTCCACTGCATACGCGTAGGCCGCCAGCACCTGCTCCCTTCCCGCAAACGCCGACACCAGCATCAACAGCGTCGACTCCGGCAGATGAAAGTTCGTCAGCAACCCACTCACCACCTTGAACTCCGCACCCGGCGACAGAAACAAACCGGTACTCCCCGAGTGCGGCTGTATCTCGCCTCCAGCCCCCGCGGCCTCCCGCGCCACATGCTCCAGCGTCCGCGTCGACGTAGTCCCAGCCGCCACAATCCTGCGCCCCTCTCTCCGCGCCCGATTCACCGCCTCCGCCGTCTCCGCAGAAATCGTATAACTCTCCGCGTGCAGTCGAATCTCCTCAGTCCGCTCCGCACGCACCGGCTGAAACGTCCCCAGCCCCACATGCAGTGTTAGCCGCGCAATCTCCACGCCACGCTCGCGCAATTCCTCCAAAATCTCCGGCGTAAAGTGCAGCCCCGCCGTGGGCGCCGCCGAAGACCCCCTCGCCTCTGCACTCGCCAGCGGCCGCGAATACACGGTCTGATACCGCTCCCGATCCTCCGCCCGATCCGGCGCATCCTTCGCTCGATGAATATACGGTGGCAACGGCAGATGCCCAATTCGCTCCAGCGCCGCATGAAAATCCTCCACCGCCTCGAACCTCAACGTCCGCTCCCCAAACTCCCCCGCACCCACCACCGCAGCCCGCAGCACCCCTTCATATGAACCCGCCGCCGCAAACACCAGCGTCTCCCCTACCGGCACCTTCTTCGCCGGCTTCACCAGTGCATTCCACTCATTCGCGCCGCCGAGCTTTTCGGTCAGGAGCACCTCCACCAACCCACTGGGCGCCGGCGACTTCTCCTGGGTAGCCAATCCCCCACGCCGTGCATACAGGCGCGCCGGAATCACCCGCGAATCATTCAGCACCAACAAATCTCCCGCCCGCAGCAACGACGGCAGTTCCGCAAATCTCCGATCCGCAAACGCCCCCGTCCGCCGATCAAGCGTCAACATTCGGCTCGTCCCACGTACGTCCGGCGGCCGCTGCGCAATCAACTCCTCCGGCAAGTCATATCCAAAATCCGAAACCAGCATCGCGCTTAATCTCTAATCCCTAATCTCTGTACTGGACGCCATTGCCACCGCCTCATCCAGCGCCTTCTGCACCAGCTCCAACTCCGGCTTCACATGCTCCGGCCAACCAAATGTCACCGTAGAAAACGGCTTAGGAATCGCAAACCGATCCCAACTCTTCAGATACCATGCCCGCGAAGGCTCCGCGTGATACGCGCCAATCCACGTCGCCCCCGTCAACTCCGCCAGCTGCACCGGCCCTGCCTTCGACACGCGCGCCGGCCCTCTCGGCCCATCCGCCGTAAACGCGCATCGATGCCCCGCAGCATACGCATCCGCCATTCCCTTCAATCCCGAAGCACCGCCCCGCGAGCTCGATCCCCGCACCGCCAAAAATCCCAACCGCTCAACCGTCCGCGCAATCAACTCCCCATCAAATGATCGCGAGATCAAAATCGCAATCCCCAAATTCCGAAACCGATGCGCACACGTCAGCATCGAGCAATGCCAGAACGCAAACACGACCGGCCCCGGCAACGTATGCCCTACCGGCACCCCCGGCGCATTCACGTCGCGATATTTAAGCGTCGCCCCGACCGCGCGAATCAACAGCGCCACAACCGGCGGCACGATTGCCAGCAACAACTTCTCTTTTCGCGTGAAGGAAGCCACAACCTCCAGTCTATCGGCTATCCCAACCCTTCCGCCAACCGCGCTTCCAGCCTCGATCCCAGCCGCAACGCCAGCGCCATCATCGTCAGCGTAGGCAACTGCGCACTCCCATCCGGAAACGTAGCCGCACTAGCAATCGAAAGATTCGCCACCCCATGCACCCGCATCTCGGCATCCACCACGCTCGTCCGCGGATCCGTCCCCATGCAGGCTCCGCCCATCGCATGCCGCGCATCTTCCAACCCCTCTAACGCCCGATCGTTCAACATCCCCGCCGTCCACTCCACCCCCGTCAACCCCATCGCCTCAAACTGCTCCCTCAAATGTCCCGCGTAGCGACGCATCGTCCCCACCTCCTGCGCCGACACTCGCCAGTCCACCACCACCTCCGGCACCCCTGTCTCATCCTTCTCCTCGCCCAAAGTCACCCGCGAGCAAGACGGCTGATCCTGCGCCAGATTAAACTGCAGCTTCACCGCCGCTCCCTCCGAAATAAATCGGCGACCCCGCACCTTCGCCCCCAGGATCAATCTCGCGCCATCCAGCATTGCCCCAGGAATTTTCAGCGCATGCGTCATAAGCGCCTTCCCAAGCTCCCCGCGCTGCAACGACGTCAGCATCTCCCGCACCACCGCGATCCCCGACCCCTCCGGCTCCACAATCGCCAGGTGCGCCAGGATAGGATTTAGCCCCAGCCGCTCCCGCAACTCCCGTGAAGCCTCCAGCTTCACACTATGCAGCGTTCCGCCGCGCACATCGCCTATCCCGCCCGCAAAGAAAACCCACGGCCGCAACTCACTCACCACCCGCGCTCTCGCCGCCCCTCGCAGCGTCGCTGCCGGCACCGTCACATGATCATGAAAGTTCCTTCCCACCTGGTCATTCGAATTTCCTATACCCTCCGCAGCCACCGATCGCGAAGCCAATAACAACCGCGAAGTCTCCACCGTCCCCGCGGCCAGCACCACCTCGTCCGCCTCAAACCGAACCATCGCCCCCGATGGCGTCCGCACCATCGCTGCCTCGAGCCTCGTCCGATCCGCCGCCAACCGCAACTCCACCACCTGCGCATGCAGATACACCCTTGCCCGCTGCAGCAAGTCTCTCCCCAACGACGGCGCCAGGTTCCGCCGTGGAAACGCCATCCACTTCGACACCCGCGCATCCACCCCGCCCAGACTCTCGAGCATCGCCGGAACCGGCTGACCAATCGCCCTGAAGAATTCTTCCGCCTCAAACGGAAGCGTCCCCACTTCCAGAAGCCCCTCCGCCTCGGCCACAAACGGCCCCAACTCCTCAAACCCCACCGGCCACCCCGCAGCACCGTCGCCGGACATAGAAAGTACCTGTCCTCCCCACCGCAGCGACGTCCCTCCAAACACCCGAAACCGTCCCTCGATCGTGCCCAGATGCGGCTGCCCCCTCAGCTCCGCTTCTGCAAATAGCCTTTGCCCGCCATCTTCAATGGACTCACCACCGGCCTCGAGCACCACTACATCCACGCCCGCCAGCGCCAACTTCCGCGCCAGCGCCAACCCCGCAATCCCCGCCCCCACGACGCACACCTGCGAGCGAACAGGCTCTCCCGGAGTTGCCACCGTCGCGAGATCGATCTCCATCCAGCCTCTCCGTTGCTAGCGCATTGACGCCTAGCTGTACTTCAACCAGCGAAGAATCTCAGGGAGATTGGGCTTCTTGCCGTACATCAAAATGCCCACGCGATAAATCCGCGACGACACCCACAGCACCGCGTAAATCGTCACCAAAATCAAGCCGATCGACAGCGCAATCTCCCACCACTGCGGCATCGAAATCGAAATCCGCAAGTCCATCAGCAGCGGCGCGCAGAACGGTATCTGCGAAACAATCCGCGACATCAGCGAATTCGGATTCGTGACGATCGGCATCAGCATCAGCATGCTGAAAAATAGCGGCATCATCAGGAACATATTCAGCTGCTGGAGCTCCTGCTCCGAGTTCGTCATCGCCCCCAGCGCCGCCGCCACTGACGAATACAACGCATACCCCAGCGCAAAATAAACGATGAAATACACCACCTGCGGCACGCTGATCTGCACCCCGCTCGTCGCTCCCAACCGCGCCGCGATCAACCCCACAGCCGCCATCCAGATCGCAACCTGCGTCAGCCCCACTGCTCCCACGCCAAGAATCTTTCCTGCTAGCAGCTCATCCGGCTTGATCGTCGCAAGCAAAACCTCAAAAACCCGCGACGTCTTCTCCTCAATAATCGAACGCGCTACATTCATCCCGTACAGTAGCACCACCATGTACATCAGAAAGAACAGCACGTACGCAACGAGGAACGATGACTTCGAGTTTCCATGCACCCCATTCTTCCCCAGCACGTTCAGCGTAACCGGCGCCATCAGCGCGCTCGTCTCCGTGTCCGATACGCCCTTCTGCGCCAGGTACTCCTTCGTCAGCACCCGATGCAGCGCCTCTTCAATCGCCGAGCTGGTCGCGATATCCGCAGTCGACCGCGGTGTAAAATCAAACGTAGGCCGCTGCCCCGCAACCTTCGCCGGCACGACCACCAAGTACCCGTCCAGCTCCTTGTTCGCCATCTCTTGGTCGAGGAGCCCATGCGACGTCCGCGGCGATAAAATGTCCACCGTCATCTGACTGTCTGAGCCATTCTGAAGCTCCTGCTTCAGGTCGTCAGCAAGTTGCAGCTGCGAGGTCAGCACCGCAATATGCGCGGTAGTCTTCGACTTCGCCGCCAGCGTCGCAACTCCAAACAGCCCTCCGCCCATCAGCAGCGGAATCAAAATCGTCGCAATCAAAAACCCCTTGGTCTTGATCCGCTCCGTATACTCGCGCTTCGCAATCAGCCAGACATTATGCATCTACGATCCCCCGAGCTTCCTCGTCCCCAAAACTCGCGCGCACGCGTTCAATAAAGATTTCTTCCAGCGTCGGCTCCTTCACGTCGAAACGGTGAATCACCGTCCCCCGCGCCACCGCCTCGGCCAGCACCTTCTGCGCGCCCGCTTCGCTGTGCAGTTTCAACTCGGCAACCCCCGCATAGTTCTTCGCCTCTTCCACTTCCGCGTTTTGCAGAAATGCCTCGTCGCCAGAGAACACCACGTGTACCCGGTTCTTGGGATAACTAGACTTCACCTCGCGCATCGATCCCGACAGCACCAGCTTCCCCCGCGAGATGAGCGCAATCGCATCGCACATCTTCTCCACCTGGTCCATCCGGTGCGTCGAGAACAGCACCGCATTGCCCTCTTTGCGCAGATCAATTAGCGTGCCCATCAGCAGCTCCGCATTCACCGGATCCAGCCCGCTGAACGGCTCGTCCATGATGATCAGCTCCGGCTCGTGTAGCAGCGCCGCGATGAACTGAATCTTCTGTTGCATCCCCTTCGAAAGCTCCTCGGTCTTCTTATCGATCGCCTCGGTAATCTGGACGCGCTCGCACCACGCAATTGATCTAGCCCGCGCCGTCGCCTCACTCAACCCGTGCAGCTGTCCCAAAAACACCAGCTGATCAATCACCTTCATCTTCTTGTACAGCCCGCGCTCTTCCGGCAGGTACCCCACCCGGTGCAGTGCCTTCCGATCGAACGGCTTGCCAAACAAACTCACCGTCCCAGAGTCCGGCACCGTCATCCCGATCATCATCCGAATTGAACTAGTCTTGCCCGACCCATTCGGCCCCAGCAGGCCAAACATCGTTCCTGGCTCAATGGTCAGCGACAGTCCCTCCACCGCAACCTTCGTGTCATAAACCTTGCGAATCTTCTCGAGTTCAACAATCGACATGCGCTTGAACGCCTTCTTCCGGAGACAACTCCGATTTCTTGGGAGATACTCCGGTTAGTCTATCCCAACGCGAAAGTGCCGCAGTCCCAAGGCAAGAAGGCCCGACTCAAACGCGAAAGAGGCGCACCCCGAAGGATGCGCCTCTCTCAAATCCAAATCCTGAAGCCTAGGCCTTAGGCTCGGCTTCCGGCTCAGCGGGCGGTTCCGCCTGGCCGCTCTCTTCCATCTGCTTCTGTAGCTCTTCACGACGCTTCGCACGAGCCTCAGCGCGCTTACCAGCCTTCTCGCTCAGCTCCTGCTCAGCGCCCAGCAGCTCGATGTACGCCATCTCCGCCGCATCGCCCTGCCGCTGTCCCGTCCGCACAATGCGCGAGTAACCACCAGGACGCGATCCATAACGCGGCGCCACGGTGTTGAACAAACGATCCACCGACTCCGGTGTCATCATGTACGCCAACGCCTGGCGGCGAGAGTGAACGCTGCCATTCTTGCCCAGCGTAATCATCTTCTCGACGATCGGCTTGGAAGCCTTCGCCTTGGTAATGGTGGTGTGAACGCGGTCGTTCAAAATAATCGAGGTAACGAGGTTGCGAAGCAAAGCGCGGCGATGGCTGGTATTGCGTCCCAGCTTGAATCCGCCATTACGGTGGCGCATGATGATCTCCTTCGACCCGGACTTCTGCCCGGCTCGGGTACTGCCATGTTGCGGTTGTTGCGACGCAGCAGAGAATCAACTCCGCTGCGCCGCGATAAAGTTAGAACGTTTCCGGCTCGGCACCAAGGTCGAGTTCGTCGTCATCCTCGTCCTCATCCTCATCGTCGAAGTTGCCGTAGCTCGCCGCCAGTGTCGCCGCCGGCAGTACCGACGTCGGCCCCGGAACCGGGTTGCCCTGCTCATCAATCTTCATGCCCAGCGAAAGACCCATCTGCGCAAGAATTTCCTTGATCTCGTTCAGGCTCTTGCGGCCAAAGTTCTTGGTTTTCAGC
>Ga0302228_10002882_pt1 | contig 11471 bp, 10 predicted proteins | sample II_Palsa_N1_2_FD_193519 | JGI IMG/M metagenome (GOLD analysis project Ga0302228, IMG submission 193519) | Peat permafrost microbial communities from Stordalen Mire near Abisko, Sweden - II_Palsa_N1_2 | ecosystem: Environmental > Terrestrial > Soil > Palsa > Peat permafrost | place: Sweden...
CCGCTCGCGACGCGCCAGATCCTGATCGACTTGCAGAACTTATGAGCTTCTTTCTTACGTCGCCTAATGTGATCGACCTGGGCGTGAATATCGATCACGTCGCTACGCTGCGCAATGCGCGCGGCACGTCCTATCCGGATCCGATCCGCGCGGCGCTCGACGCCGAAGCGGCCGGCGCCGATGCGATCACGCTGCATCTGCGCGAGGACCGCCGGCATATCGTCGACGCCGACGTGCGCGCGCTGCGTCCGTTGCTTAAGACGCGCATGAACCTCGAATGCGCGGTCACGCAGGAGATGCTCGACATCGCTTGTGAAGTGAAACCGCATGATGTCTGCCTCGTGCCGGAAAAGCGCGAAGAGCTGACGACGGAAGGCGGACTCGATGTCGCCGGCCAGTTCGAAGCCGTACGCGCCGCCTGCAAGCAACTCGCTGAGGTGGGCTCGCGCGTGTCGCTCTTCATCGATCCGGACGAAACGCAGATCCGCGCCGCGCACGAAGCCGGCGCGCCGGTGATCGAGCTGCACACCGGCCGCTATGCCGAAGCGCACGATCCGGCCGAACAACAGCGCGAGTACGAGCGCGTGGTGCGCAGCGTCGAATTCGGCCTGTCGCTCGGCATCAAGGTGAACGCGGGCCACGGCCTGCACTACACGAACGTCCAGCAGATCGCGGCGATCGACGGCATTGTCGAGCTGAATATCGGCCACGCGATCGTCGCGCATGCGATTTTCGCCGGCTGGGATAACGCCGTGCGCGAGATGAAGGCGATCATGGTTGCCGCGCGTCTCGCGGCGCGCGCTTAACGCCACCGCGTCGTTACGCATGGCAATCTACGGCATCGGCACCGATATCGTCCAGGTGAGCCGCGTGGCGGCGGTGATGACCCGCACCAACGGGCGCTTCGCCGAGAAGGTGCTCGGCCCGGACGAGCTGAAGATCTATCACGCGCGCCAGGCCCGCTCGGCCGTGCGTGGACTCGCGTTTCTCGCCACCCGTTTTTCGGCGAAGGAAGCGTTCTCTAAAGCGATCGGACTCGGCATGCGCTGGCCGATGACCTGGCGTGCGCTGCAGACGCTCAATGAAGCGAGCGGCAAGCCGATGGTGGTCGCCTCGGGCGAGCTCGCCGAATGGCTGACCGCTCGCGGCATCACCGCCCGAGTCACGATCAGCGACGAGCACGACTATGCCGTGTCGTTCGTGATCGCCGAGACGGCGGACCCTGCTGCCCCCTGACTTATCCCGGCGCGGGGTCGGCAACCCGCGCCTTCTTCTTTTTCTTGCGGAATTCGATGAAAACCAATCCCGGACCGGTGATGCTCGACGTGGTCGGCAAAACGCTGAGCGACGACGACAAGCGCCGTCTCGCGCATCCGATGACCGGCGGCGTGATCCTGTTCGCGCGTCACTACGAGAACCGTGCGCAACTGATTGCGCTGACCGATGCGATCCGCGCGGTACGCGAAGACCTGCTGATCGCTGTCGATCACGAAGGCGGCCGCGTGCAGCGCTTCCGTACCGATGGCTTCACGGTGTTGCCGGCCATGGGCAAGCTCGGCGCGCTGTGGGATTCGGATGTGCTGCACGCCACCAAGGTCACCACGGCGGTGGGCTATATCCTCGCCGCCGAATTGCGTGCCTGCGGGATCGACATGAGCTTTACGCCGGTGCTCGATCTGAACTACGGCCAGTCGCAGGTGATCGGCGACCGCGCATTCCATCGCGATCCGCGCGTGGTTGCGATGCTCGCGAAGAGTCTGAATCACGGTCTCGCGCTGGCGGGCATGGCCAATTGCGGCAAGCATTTTCCCGGACACGGTTTCGCCACTGCGGACTCGCATGTTGCGATGCCGGTGGACGATCGTCCGCTCGAGGCGATTCTGCGCGACGACGTTGCCCCGTACGACTGGCTTGGCCTCGCGCTGGCATCGGTGATCCCTGCGCATGTGATTTATTCGCAGGTCGATTCCAGGCCGGCCGGTTTCTCGAAGGTCTGGCTGGAAGACGTGTTGCGCGGCAAGCTGCGTTTCCCGGGCGCCATCTTCAGCGACGACCTGTCGATGGAGGCCGCGCGCCAGGGCGGCACGCTCACCGAAGCGGCGAGCGCGGCCCTGCACGCGGGATGCGACATGGTGCTGATCTGCAATCAGCCTGAGGAAGCGGAGAAGGTGCTCGACGCGTTGCGCTTCACGCCGTCGAAGGAATCGCAGGCGCGCCTCAAGCGGATGCGCCCGCGCGGCAAGGCGCTCAAGTGGAGCAAGCTGGTGGCCGAGCACGAGTATCTGCAGGCTCAGGCGCTGTTGCGCAGCGCGTTTGCCTGAGTACTCGCCTGAGTACTCAACACGCAGCGCGAAGTAAAACGGCCGAAGGCGGCACTATCGCACCGCCTTCGGCCGTTTTTTCAGGCTTCGCCCGCTCAGTTCAGACGCATCCGCTGCAGCTTGTTGTAGAGCGTCTTGGGACTGATCCCCAGCAGCGACGCGGCGCGGTGCCGCGTACCGCCGACAGCATCGAGCGTCGCGCGGATCAGCATCTCCTCCACATCCGCGAGCGGCGTACCGACCGTCACCTGCACGCGGCTGCCGTTCAGGTCGCGGCCGCCGGCCGAGCCGGCCTCGTCGGCGCGCAATGTTTCGAGCACGTCGCCCGAGGCCTGATAGGCGCGCCGCACGCGTTCCTGCAATTCGCGCACATTGCCCGGCCATTCATACGAGAGGCACTCGCGCAGGAAATTCGGCCCGACCTGCTTGGTCGCATCGGTGATGCCGCGGGCGCTCGCCTCGCGATTCAGCTCGTCGACCAGCGCTTGCGCAAACAGCGCGGCATCGTCGCCGCGTTCGCGCAGCGGCGGCAGCGCCACGGCCGCTGCGTCGAGGCGCAGCGCGAGATCTTCGTGAAGGCTGCCATCGGCCACCGCCGCGCGCGGCGACTTGCGGGTCGACGCGATCAGCCGGAAATCCGTGACTACCTGATGCGTGCCGCCGACCCGCATGAAGGTCTGCGAATCGAGGGCCCGCAAGAGCGCTTCCTGTTGCGGGCGCGGCAATTCGGCGATCTCGTCGATAAAGAGCGTGCCGCCGCTCGCCTGTTCGAACAGGCCCTGTTCGCGTTGCTCGGCGCCGTTGAACGCGCCGCGTTCGTGGCCGAACAGGACGCTGTCGAGCGAGCGGTTCGCGGCGAGCTGGGCCGCCGAACGGCAATCGAACGTCACGAACGGCCCTTTGCGGCGCCGGCTCATCTCGTGCAGCGTGCGCGCGGTGACTTCCTTGCCGGTGCCGGCTTCGCCGGAGATCAGCACGGCGGCCTCGGTGGGCGCGTTGTGCTCGATCAGGTCGTACACATGCTGGATCGCGCCGCTTCTGCCGAGCATGGGCCCGAAGCGGCCCAACTGGCGCAAGGTCGCGCGCAGGGTCTGAACTTCTTCGGTCAGCTCGTACGGACGCGGAATGCGTGCGAGCAGGCTGCGTAGGCGCGGAATGTTGACGGGCTTGAGCAGGTAATCCCAGATGCCGTGCCGCAGACCTTCAATGGCGCTTTCGACGGTGGCATTGCCGGTCATCACGATGACGGGCAGGGCGCCGCCGGGCGGTTGCGCAGGCAGATGCTGGAGCAGGTCGAGACCGCTGCCGTCAGGCAGGTTCAGGTCGACGAGCACGACGTCGGGGATGAAGCGCGTCAGCGCCGCGCGCGCTTCGGCGAGCGTCGTCGCGGTGTCGACCGAAAAGCCGTCGGCTGCGAGGATCGCGGACAGGCCTGACAGGCTATTGGGATCGTCTTCGACAATCAGGGCGTGTGGCATGGCGAGCGCAATTTTAGGTGGATGGAGACCCCGTCCTGGCGCCATGAATCTGACGCCGTGCGGGGTGCGTTGGCCGGGCGCTGTTCCTTGCGGAATACGGCGCCACGCGCGGTGTTAGTCCCGGTACATATCGAAAAAGCGGTTCACTTCACGCACGGCTTCTTCGCGAGTCTTGCCGTAGCGCTCCTGAATCAGCCCGGCGAGCTTGTCGGCGCGGCCTTCGGCCTTCGTCAACTCGTCGTCCGTCAGTTCGCCCCACGCGGTTTTCGCTTTGCCGATAATCTGCTTCCACTTGCCTTCAGCGATGTCGTTATTCATAGCGCATCTCCGTAGTGAGAAAGAAGAAAGGCCTTGGGAGGCCGATATTCTTCTATTAGCAGGGAGCGTGCCATTAGCAATTACTTAAGCTTATCAATGGTTTGTCGCCCGTGAAGGCGCCCAGAATGCATTGGGATTGGAAAAATCGAAAACAGTACCGGTAAAGTTTTCCTCAACCATACACGGTCGCGGAAAAAAGAAAAAGCGCCCAAAGGGGCGCTTTTTAATTCGGCCGCGCTTCCCGCGAGTCGCGGGGACGGCCTTGCAGGGCGGCGCTTGGTTGCTTTTAAGCGCGGCTGCGGTACTCGTGAGTACGCGTGTCGATTTCGATCTTGTCGCCGATGTTGCAGAAGAGCGGCACTTGCAGTTCGTAGCCGGTTTGCAGCTTGGCGGTCTTCAGCACCTTGCCCGACGACGTGTCGCCCTTGACAGCCGGTTCCGTGTAGATGATTTCGCGGACCAGGGTGGTCGGCAGTTCGACCGAAATTGCCTTCTCGTTGTAGAACACGACTTCGCAAGCCATGCCGTCTTCGAGGTAGTTCAGCGCGTCGCCCATCATTTCGGCTTCGACTTCGAACTGGTTGTAGTCGGCGTCCATGAATACGTACATCGGGTCAGCGAAGTACGAGTAGGTCACTTCCTTGCGGTCCAGCAGAACGACGTCGAACTTGTCGTCGGCCTTGTACACCGTTTCCATGCCTGCGCCGGTCAGCAGGTTCTTGAACTTCATCTTGACGACGGCGGAGTTACGGCCCGATTTGTTGTATTCGGCCTTTTGCACGACCATCGCGTCTGCGCCGATCATCACGACGTTGCCGGTGCGGAGTTCCTGTGCGGTCTTCATAAAACTGTCCTGTACGAAATAAGTAGCTTCAACTGTGCTCAACGGCATACGGCGCAAGCGGGTAAGGCACCTGTTGCTGCTGTTTGCCCGCGGCTCGTCACCTTCCGATAACCTGTTTTACCCGGAGCGGGCGCGTACACGAGTGGCGCCGATGCGCGAGGACGACCCGGTTTCCGTGAAGAAGCACCTTCCGGTGCCGGGGTTCGCCGCCGCCATCGTGCCGCGCTTGCGTCGTCGGCCGTTGGATAACCGCTTATTTTAACTGACTTTTTGCGAATACGGCCAGATTTCCGGCGAGGTCGCCAAGGGCCGCCAGCTCCTGCGCCCATTGCACCGCGCGCCGCTCGAAAACCGCGCGATGGCGCTGAAAATCGGCCCAGTCCGGCTGGCCGACGCCGTTCCAGGCGTGCCAGAAGCGCGCCAGCGCTGCGCGGGACTCGGCGGGCAGGGAATCGGCGTAGTGGGCGAGGGCGGCGTCGAGCTTCGGCAGGTGGGCGTCGTCGGCCTGCGGATAGATATGCCAGACGAATGGGCGGGCCGCCCATTGGGCCCGCACAAAAGAGTCTTCTCCCCGCACGAAGTTGAGGTGGCTGGCCCATAGCAGCGCGTCGTAGCCGGGCTGGTCGGTGAAGGCCAGCGCGTGAGCGCGCAGCTTGCCGCGTTCGGCATGCGAACCCGCCGCGAACGACGGCAGGCCGAAAAAGCGCGCGAGCGCACCCGAAATCCGCCCTTCCGGCACCAGCAGCACCACAGGGTCCGGGCCGTCGCGCCATTGTTCGAGCAGGCTGTCGACCGCGGGGTTTTCATAGGCGAACAGTGAAATGACGGTGGCGTCCGGAGTGGGCGCCGGCTGGCCGGTCGTGTGACGCCACCAGGCGTCGCGTGCTTGCGGCGATGCTTCGAAGGCGGCGCGTGCGGCGTCCAGATGGTGTTCCTTCAGCACGCCGCCGGTGCCTGCACCGAGGCCCGGGAAGAAGAATGTCTTCGTCAGCGGATAACGCGGGTGCGGCGACTGGCGCAGATGAAAGTCCGCAACCCAGTCTTCGGCGCTCAGGTATTCCAGGTTCAGCCATACCGGGGCGCGCTCGCGGCGCGCCATCGCCGCGACGTAGACGTGCGGCAGTTCGCAGCCGAACGCTTCGATCACGACGTCCGCCACTTCGAGCGTGTCGCCCGCGTGTGCCGGTTCGCGCCAGTGTTCGATGACGATGCCGCTCACCGCCTGGCGGCTGCGGTCGACGGCGAGCGCGGGGCAGAGCTTCTGGAACGCGTGCAGATCGTCGACGAAGATGCGCACCTGCCAGCCGTGCTCGCTCGTCAGTTGACGCGCGAGACGCCAGCAGACGCCGATATCGCCGAAGTTGTCGATGACGGCGCAAAACAGGTCGCAGGCGATGGCGCCGCTCGTCTCCGAAGGTGCCGTCGGGGACGGCGTGGCGGGCGAAACGGGATGCGGCGGCGGAGCGGAAGGGCGCGCGGAGGACATGGTGGCCGGCATCCGGGTCTCGGACGCGTGCGGAATGTTCTAAACTGGCGATTCTAAAGCACTCACCCCACTCTCCGCGTGAATCCAGACGCGGTGCTCAGCCCGATTCTGCATGACCGATTCTGAAGCTTCCGAAGCATTCGAGCCAAAGAAGGTGCTCGCCCAGTTGCCGCATCTGCCCGGCGTCTATCGTTATTACGACGCGCAGGGGGCCGTGCTGTACGTGGGCAAGGCGCGCGATCTGAAAAAGCGCGTCTCGAGCTACTTCACGAAGACGCTGCTGTCGCCGCGTATTGCGATGATGGTGACGCGGATTGTCCGCATCGAGACCACGGTCACGCGTTCCGAGGCCGAGGCGCTGCTGCTCGAAAACAATCTGATCAAGGCGCTCGCGCCGCGCTACAACATCCTGTTTCGCGACGACAAGTCGTACCCGTACCTGAAGCTGACCGGCCACACATTTCCGCGCATGGCTTACTACCGCGGTTCGGTGGATCGCAAGAACCAGTACTTCGGACCGTTCCCGAGCGCGTGGGCCGTGCGCGAGAGCATCCAGATCCTGCAGCGCGTGTTCGAGTTGCGTACCTGCGAAGACTCGGTGTTCAACAACCGTACGCGGCCTTGTCTGCTGCATCAGATTGGACGCTGCACGGCGCCGTGCGTCGGCGCGATCAACGAGGAGGATTACGCGCGCGACGTCGCCAATGCCTCGCGTTTTCTGCTCGGCCGGCAAAGCGAAGTGATGAGCGAGCTCGAGGAGAAGATGCACGCGTTCGCCGCCGAGCTGAAGTTCGAGCAGGCGGCGGCGGTGCGCAACCAGATGAGCTCGCTGTCGACGGTGCTGCATCAGCAGGCCATCGAAGTGGGCAGCGACAGCGACGTCGACATTCTCGCGGTGGTCGCGCTCGGCGGACGCGTGTGCGTGAACCTGGCGATGGTGCGCGGCGGCCGACATCTGGGCGACAAGGCTTATTTCCCGTCGCACGTGGAAAGCGCGTTGACTGCGGACGAGGGCGGTCTGGACGACGGCGATGCCGATGCGCAAGGCGTGCTGAAGGCGGTGGTCGCGCAAGGGCTGAGGGTGGCAGAGGAGGCGTCGTTGGCGAGTGTGGCGGCGAAGCGCAGGGCTGCCGCAACGGATGCCGATCACACGGTGGATGCGCTGGCGATTGCGCAGGAGTTGCCGCCTGAGACGGATGACGTGGATGGCGTAGATGACGAAGCATTGGACGAAGTGGATGCGTCCGCTGACGATGCCGTCGATGAGTCCGCTTCCGGCGAAGCCGATGAAACAGACGAAGCCGCGTCGACAAGCTCCCGCAAACCTGCGCGCCGCCGCGTAACCGGTATCGAATCGGAAGTCCTCGAAGCCTTCATCGCACAACACTACCTCGGCAATCGTGTGCCGCCGGTGCTGGTCGTGAGTCACGCGCCGTCCAACCGGGAACTGGTCGACCTGCTGATCGAGCAGGCGGGTCACAAGGTCACCGTGTTGCGCCAGCCCCAGGGGCAAAAGCGCGCGTGGCTGGCGATGGCCGAGCAGAACGCGCGGCTCGCACTCGCGCGGCTGCTCTCGGAACAGGGCTCGCAGCAATCGCGCACGCGTTCGCTCGCCGACACGCTCGGTCTCGAGTGCGACGACCTCGCGCATCTGCGCATCGAATGCTTCGACATCAGCCATACGATGGGCGAGGCGACCCAAGCGTCGTGCGTGGTCTATCACCATCACAAGATGCAGTCGTCGGAGTACCGGCGCTACAACATCACGGGCATCACGCCGGGCGACGATTACGCCGCCATGCGCCAGGTGCTCACGCGCCGCTATGAAAAGATGGTCGCACAGGCCGCGGCGAACGCCGCCGAGCAGGCGATCGAGCAACCCGCGTCCGATGCGTCGCTGGCGCTCGACCCCGCGCTTGCGGTCGATGCGCCCGAGCCGGCCGCGGGCGGTCTATTGCCGAATATCGTGCTGATCGACGGCGGCAAAGGCCAGGTGGAGATCGCGCGCCAGGTGTTCACCGAAGTGGGTCTCGATTGCGGGATGCTGGTCGGCGTGGCGAAGGGCGAGGGACGCAAGGTCGGTCTCGAAACACTGATCTTCGCGGACGGCCGCGCGCCGCTCGAACTCGGCAAGGAGAGCGCGGCCTTGATGCTGGTCGCGCAGATTCGCGACGAGGCGCACCGTTTCGCCATCACCGGCATGCGTGCGAAGCGCGGCAAGACGCGGCAAACCTCGCGCCTCGAAGAACTCGAAGGCGTGGGCGCAAAGCGCCGTCAGCGCCTGCTTGCGCGCTTTGGCGGACTGCGCGGCGTGGTGGCGGCGAGCGTCGACGATCTTGCCAGTGTCGAAGGGATTTCCCGTTCGCTGGCCGAGCAGATCTATCGGCAGTTGCACTGATTGCGTTTGAGGCCGGCGCGGCCCACGTTGGCCGCGCCTTGACAGCGAAATGCCGCCCCCGCGCCACCTTGCCGTCAGTTTGCGTCCTGTTCGCCCCGGTTTGCGGCCTGTTTGCTTGTGGCAGGCCTTATGACACGGCACAATTGCAACTCCCTTGTCAGACGCTGCGCCTGCCCATGCCGTTTAATTTCCCGATTTTCCTGACGTGGCTGCGGATTGTTCTGATTCCGCTCGTCGTCGGCGTGTTTTATTTGCCCGACATGATGATGAGCCCCGCGCACCGCAATCTCGCGGCCGCGACGGTATTCATCCTCGCGGCGCTGACCGACTGGTTCGACGGCTACCTGGCCCGCAAGTGGAACCAGACCTCCGCGTTCGGCGCGTTCCTCGATCCGGTGGCCGACAAGCTGATGGTGACGGCGGCGCTGCTGGTGCTGGTGCAACTGACGCGGCTCGATTCGGCGATTGCGCTGGTGATCGTAGGCCGCGAGATCGCGATTTCGGCGTTGCGCGAATGGATGGCGCAGATCGGCGCCTCGAAGAGTGTGGCGGTGAATTCGTTGGGCAAGTTCAAGACCACCTGCCAGATGATTGCGATTCCGATGCTGCTGCTCTATGGTCCGGTGCCGATCGCGCCGGGCGTGACGATCGATACGCGCGTGTGGGGCATGTGGCTCATCTTGCTGGCCGCGTTCCTGACGATCTGGTCGATGCTCTACTACATGAAGCTTGCGTGGCCGCAGATTCGTGAACGGGGCGGGATCGTGTGAGCGAAAACTGTTCCGTTAAAGACCCGTGTGAAAGGGGTTGACACGTTTCAGCGCTTTATACATAATCTCGTTTCTCCGATGCGAGCAGTTCTGAACACCGGGGCGCAGTACGGTAGTCAAGCAGTGAAAAGTAGCAGCAAAACGCGGGAGTAGCTCAGTTGGTAGAGCGCAACCTTGCCAAGGTTGAGGTCGCGAGTTCGAGACTCGTCTCCCGCTCCAAATTTTTGAAGCAGCGTTTTGTGTGGCAAGTGTGACAGTAGCAAAACGTTGTATAGCAGGACCATGCGGGAGTAGCTCAGTTGGTAGAGCGCAACCTTGCCAAGGTTGAGGTCGCGAGTTCGAGACTCGTCTCCCGCTCCAGACATTCGGGGAAGCAACGCTTCCCTTTTTGTTTGGTGGACTAACCGGCCATCGAACAAATCTGCGAACCCGTTGTATACGCAACTTGTTGCGACGGTTCAGCAGTCCGCTTATGGCGCGATAGCAAATCGGTTATGCAGCGGCCTGCAAAGCCGTTTAGGCCGGTTCGACTCCGGCTCGCGCCTCCAGAAGTTAAAGAAAAGCCCCGACTTGTCGGGGCTTTTCTTTTTTCGGCGCGGGGTTTCTTCGAAGTGCAACGCTTGCACCGTGTGAGCGGCATGCAAGGGCGCGCAGCAAAGCAAGCACACGTACGGCTGCGAATCTCCGGCAGCAGGACGCACAGCCTGTCAGCGAGACAGCAACGCAGCGAGCATGCATCAACCAACGCCCCGCCCACCGCGTATGAAATACTGTCAGTCATCTCCCGAACCCGCAAACCCCCATCCATGTACTTACAGCTCACCGGCACCCAGGTCCGGTTGCTTGGCTCGATGCATCTGTTTTCCGCCGCCAGTCCGCGCACGCCTGCGTGGGTCTCGCAAGCGTTCGACTGGGCGGAAACGCTCGTCTTCGAATCCGATGCGCAGTCCATCTTGCCGTTTCTGAAGCGGCAAGGCGGTCAATCTCTCGAGCATCTGCTGCCGCCTGAAGTGTGGCGCCGCCTTGACGCAACATGGCCTTCCGCAGGCGTATTGGCGCCGCTCGGCGAACTGCGCCCGTGGGCTGCGATGATGGTCGCGCCGACGCTTTGCCAGCGCGTGGTCGAAGGCGTCGAACCGAGGATGCTGAGAGAGGCCGCGGCGCAAGCGAAACCGTACCGCTTTCTGGAGACGGCCGATGAAGTGGTGGCATCGCTCGAGTCGATCCCATTGTCGGCCATCTGCACCGGACTCGAATTGCTGCTCGCCGATCTGACCGAGCCTCAGCGTACGCTGGAGCGCATGCAGGTCGCCTGGCTGCAGCGCGATCTTCAGGGCGTCTATGACGTGGCGGCCGAATCGCCGATGTTCACACTGCCCGGCATTCGCAGCGCGATCCTCGACGCACGCAATCGCGCCTGGGCGCCGCGCGTGCGGGAAGCGTTGGATAGTCCGGCGCGCACGCTCGTGGTGGTGGGCGCGTTGCATTTATGTGGGCCCGACAATCTGATCGAGCGTCTGCAGCATCCGGTAGAGCCTGTTCCTTTGACTGATTGATTAACGTTTGCGCACCGACACGAAGATCCATTGCCCCGGCTCGAATATCACACACCCTCTCAATCAGCCAATTTTCCACGCGTCGATATTTTCACCACTATCGGACGATGGCCGGAAACTGGCATATTTCCAGTTCTGCCATAGTCAGGTATGTTCCTGATCTGGCTCAGGTTCAGGCGACCCGGCTGGCGCGGCCGCCACGCCGGCGTGGGGCATAACACATCATCGAATATAAATCGGGGTCGACTGGCGGACCATCACGGGGTAACCAGTCGAACAATTCAAATCGAAAGACAAAGC
>Ga0302228_10002900_pt1 | contig 11413 bp, 12 predicted proteins | sample II_Palsa_N1_2_FD_193519 | JGI IMG/M metagenome (GOLD analysis project Ga0302228, IMG submission 193519) | Peat permafrost microbial communities from Stordalen Mire near Abisko, Sweden - II_Palsa_N1_2 | ecosystem: Environmental > Terrestrial > Soil > Palsa > Peat permafrost | place: Sweden...
ACGAACAGGCCCGAGACAATTTTGCAGGACAGATAGCAATGCCAGCCCATACGGAGTTAGTCTTTCCTCTGGAGGCAGCCCGATGATCCGTACCCCACGTACGCCGATCGTGATGGCTTTCCTTTTCGCCGTTGTTGCCGTTCCGGCCGCACTCGCAGCAGCCGCGGATGACGGTCCCGAGGAAGCTCCAGCCTTGGTCGTGATGGCCGACTTCAACCGCGACGGAATCCCGGACATGGCCAAAGTCGCGCCGCCGACGGGCGACACCTCGAGACCGCGCAATCTCATTGTGTTGCTCGGCCAGCGCGACGGTTCCTTCAAATCGACTGACACAGACCCGGTGTTGGGGCACGATCCCCAGGCGATTGTTGTCGGCGACTTCAACGGTGACGGTAATCCAGACGTGATCGTCGGCGACGGCGACGGGTCGCTGATGGAGTTCCTCGGGGACGGCAAAGGAAACCTGTTCCCCGCCACCGATATCGCTCACATGGCCTCGGTGGTATCGATCGCCGTGGGTGACTTCAACCACGACGGCATCCTCGATCTCGCCGTATCCGACTCAAAGTCGAACACGGTGACGATTCTCTTCGGCGACGGCAAAGGTTCGTTCCGGTTCGCATGGTCCTTCCGGTTGCCGATGCAGGGAAAGACTTTCCGCCTCGCCGCGGCCGACTTCAACGGAGACGGTCTTCCTGACCTGGTGGTTACCAGCGACGACGATTCCTTTGAAGTGATGCTTGGTAACGGCAACGGGACCTTCACCTCATCGCCGACGCTGAGCAGGCTCAAAGACCCGAACGCCCATTGTGTCACTTAGCGGCAACGGAAAAGCACTGTTTGCCAGGCAGGTCCGAAGCGCTCAGATTTTACACGTCAAAGCGCTGATTGCATGTGATTTAATTCCCTAGCAAATTGACATAACTTTCATCATTCCGAGACCCGCATTCGGCCCCGTGGGGTCTAGTATCGCCTTCGAAGGAGGGGAAATGAAAATTTCGTCCCTACTCGTTATTTCTGTGGCCGCGTTCGCAGCGGTCAGCGCCTCAGCGCAGAGCAAGCCGAAACCAAAGTTGATGGAACGCAGCAACCCCATCCAGCACGTTCTGTTGATCAGCATCGACGGCATGCACGCGGTGGACTACCGCAATTGTTCGCAGGGAATTGCCACGATCGAAAATGGCACTCAATATTGCCCCAATCTGGCGTCGCTCGGGGCTACGGCCTACAACTACGTGGCCGCCAGCACCTCCAAGACATCCGACTCCTTTCCTGGCCTGATGGCGATCGTTACCGGCGGAACTCCCCGTACCATGGGCATCTACTATGACGTTGCCTATGACCGCTCTCTGGACGCGCCCAAGAATACGACCGGCAACGGACTTGCGGGCGGTCCTTGCACCCCGTACGGCCAACCCACCGGCACCACCACGGAATATGAGGAAGGCATCGATCTGAACCAGACCCTGGTCAATGGCGGCGCACCTGGGGCCAGCCTCACCGACGGCGGCGTTGCGTCGATCGACCCCACGAAGCTGGTGCGCGATCCCAAGACGGGCTGCAGCCCTGTCTGGCCCTGGAACTTCGTGCGTGTCAACACCATCTTCGGCGTGATCCATGAGGCCGGCGGATACACCGCCTGGTCAGACAAGCATCCCGCCTACTCGGCCGTGGCCGGCCCCGACGGCATCGGCGCCTTGAACGACTTCTACGGGCCCGAGATCAACTCCAACGTAGTCGCCCTTCCCGGCGTGACTCTGCCCGACGGCGCCACCTGCGCCACGATTCGCGACAAAGGCGCTGATCTGACTGCCTGGACCAACAGCTTTCAGAACATCAAGTGCTACGACACGCTCAAGGTGAATGCCATTCTGAACGAGATTGCCGGCCTCACCCACGACGGCAAGGCAGCGAAGACCCCGACCATCTTCGGTATGAACTTTCAGGCCGTCAGCGTAGGCCAGAAGTTCATTGAAAAGAGCATTTCGACCAAGGGCGGATACAAAGATGCAGCGGGAACGCCTACGCCGGCACTGCTCGACGACCTCATGTTCGTCGATGATTCGATCGGCGAGATGATCCAGGCGCTCAAGGACAATGGTCTCTATGAGTCGACTCTGGTCATCATCACCGCCAAACACGGCCAGTCGCCCATCGATCCGAACCTCTGGAATCCGATTCTGAACCAGACCAACGGATCTTCGCCTGTGACCCTGCTCAGCAACGCCAACATGATTCCTTATTCGGAATCCACCAACAACCCCACTGGCATCGGACCCACGGAAGATGACGTTTCGCTGGTTTGGCTGAAGCCAGGCGCGAGCACTGCGGCTGCGGTCTCGATTCTCGAATCGAACGCCACCAACATCGGCCTGGGGCAGATCTTCTACGGCCCCTCGCTGGCGCTGAACTACGACGTTCCGGGCCTGCCGCCGAACGATCCCCGCACGCCGGACATCATCGTCACCCCCAACGTTGGCGTGGATTACACTGGCAGCACCAAGAAACTGGCCGAGCACGGCGGTTTTGCGCATGACGACACCAACGTTGTTCTATTCCTCTCCAACCCTGCCTACGCCCCCACGACGGTCTACACCAACGTCGGCACCAACCAGATCGCTCCCACCATCCTGAGCACTCTTGGCCTGAATCCGCAGAGCCTGGATGCGGTTCGTCTGGAAGGCACTGGCGTGTTGCCGAAGTAATCGGGATTCGCAATTCCGCAAATGCGGCGCGGGCATCTTTAGCAGGATGCCCGCGTTTTTTTTGTTTCCAGGACTGGATCTTATTCTGCGGAAATTACGATCTTGCCGAAGTGGGCGGCGCTTTCCATGTGGCGCAAGGCGGCCGGCGCGTCCTGAAACGGAAACACCTGGTCAACAACAGGTTTGAGCCGGGCTTGAGCAATGGCTTTGTTCATCGCCACAAAATCTGCCTTGCATCCGACATAGACGCCGTGAACGCGAATCTGCCGCGCAAGGATCGGCCGGACATCCACAGCCTCAGCCGTGCCGGTGAGGACACCAATCTGGGCCACGACTCCTTCCGGTCGAACCGCCCGTATGGCTCGCGGCAGCGTGCCTGATCCGCCGACCTCGACAACTAGATCCGCGCCTACGCCACCGGTCTGCTCCAAAACCCACTTCTCCCAATCGGGATTGGATTTGTAATTGAACCCTGCATCCAGCCCCAGACTCTTCGCTCGTTCCAGTTTCTCATCGCTCGAGGAGATTCCCAGCACCCGAGCCCCAGCCAGCTTCGCGAACTGCAGCGCAAAGATCGACACCCCGCCGGTTCCCTCAATGAGCACCGTATCCCCAGGTTGGGTTTCAGTGGCCTTGAAGAGAGCATTCCAGGCTGTAACCCCGGCACACGGGAGCGTAGCCGCCTCTTCGTAGCTCAAATGCTCAGGAATTCGCACCAGCCCCGACTCGGCTAAAACCACTTCGGTCGTCAGCATGCCGTCGATATCGCCGCCCAGCGCGCCTTTGGTCTTGGCTGCGGTCATCCGACCGTCCTGCCAGTTCTGCATGAAAATACCGGCAACTCGGTCGCCGGTTTTCCATTCATTCACTCCCGCGCCCATCGCGATCACCTCACCGGCGCCATCGGAACAAGGCACGCGCGGTATGGCCAGCTTCGGATTGTAGCGGCCCTGCACGACCATCAAGTCGCGATAATTCAATGAGATGGCGTGGATTTTGACCTGCACCTGACCGGGGCCCGGCTCAAGCGGCTGTTTTTCGACCAAGGTGAGCGAATCGATGTCAAAAGCGGGGATCTGCCACTGCTTCAAAGTTGTTCTCCTGAGGGGTCGCAATTTGCGGTCTGGATTCGATCTGCATGCGGTCAAGATGCGATCTGGCGGCTATGAGACGCAATTCCGCTCAACCCGGATACAATCAGTACATGGCTCGTGGTTGGGAAAGCAAGTCGGTGGAGGAGCAAATGGCAGCAGGCCAGCAGCATTCGGCGGCTTTTTCCGGCAGCGCACAAGATCTCCGGAAACAGCAAGTAGACAAGGCACACATTGCGCGGCAACGGCAGGCGCTCGAATTGCAGCGAGAAAACATACTCTCGCAGCGCACATCGAACGCGGGCCGCAGGGCCGCTCTCGAAGCAGCCTTGACCCACGTCGAAGCCCAACTCAAAGCTCTCGGATAAGGATCAGCGCGAGTTTCCGGTCGTCCCAGCCGCTTCGCGATGAAACATCAGCGAATTGGCCTGGCTCACGGACGTCATCAGCACGTGCGCGATATTCACATGCGCGGGTCGGCTCGCCGCCCAGACGATCGCGTCGGCTACGTCGTCCGGCGTCAGCGGAATCACTCCCTGGTAGACCTTGGCTGCCCGCGCGTCATCGCCGCGAAAACGCACTTTGCTGAAATCCGTCTCCACCATGCCGGGGTCGATGCTGGTCACCCGGAGCGGCGTTCCCAGCAGGTCTTGCCTGAGACCGTCATTGATCGACTTTTCTGCCGCCTTCGTCGCGCAGTAGACTGCCCCATTCGGATAGGTCAGTTCCCCGGCGGTCGATCCCAGGTTGACGATGTGGCCCGTGCCCCGCTTTACCATCCCCGGCACCACGGCGCGGGTCACGTAGAGCAGCCCCTTGACGTTGGTGTCGATCATCTCTTCCCAGTCTTCGATATGCCCCTCGTAGACCTTGTCCAGCCCTCGGCTCAGCCCGGCGTTGTTGACCAAGACATCGATTGACGCCCAGTCGGCCGGTAACGCGGCGATGGATGCGGCCACAGCGGCTTTGTCCTGCACGTCCAGCGCAAAGGTGTGGACGGCAAGTGCGCCTTTTGCAAGCGATTGTTCCGCGACTGCATCGACTTTCTCCTTGCGACGGGCGCAGAGCAGTAGACGCGCGCCCTCGGCTGCAAAAGCATAGGCCGTGGACTCGCCGATTCCGCCGCTAGCCCCGGTAATGAAGACAGTTTTTCCAGTCAGACTCATGTGACCATCCTACCGAATTGAGTTGCCGCGAAAGTCAGGAAACCTGGCGATGAGCGGCCAACTCCGCCGCAGCCAGCATGCCGCCAGCCCAGTCAGCATTTTCAAGTCCAGCCGCGATCGCTTCGGCAAATCGGTCCGCCATCTTCTCGGCGATGGTGAGGTGGACTTCGCCGGCCCTGGCTGCCTCGAGAAACAGGTTCAGATCCTTGACGCCGAGCGCAACGGTCGCCCCGGGAGACGCAGGCGGATCGAGCATCACCTCGCTGTACGCCGCGTAAAAAGGCGATTGAAAGAGCGCGGAGTTCACCGTCTCCAGCAGCAGAGCGGGGTCGATGCCACTCGCCTTGCCAAAGACCGCGACCTCGCTGAGAGACTGGATCATCATCGTGATCAGAAAGTTTCCCGCAACTTTGACCGCATGCGCCTGCGACGGCTCTTTCCCGACGACGGTGACCCCCCGGCTCATCGGCCCGAGTACCGGCCGCGCCCTTGCGACCGCGTCTTCCGCGCCTGCAACCACGATCCAAAGTTTTCCGTCCGCCGCGACGTTGGGCCGCCCAAAGACAGGCGCGGCAACATAAAGCTGCCCTCGCGACGCATGTTCGCGGGCAAGCCGCTGTGAGAGCGCCACGCTGATCGTGCTGCAAGAAATATGCAGCGAACCCGCATCCAGCCCGGAAAGAGCGCCATCCGTCCCCAGCAACACCTCTTCATTCGCCGTATCGTCGAAGAGCATCGAGATAACGGCATCCTGATGCCGCGCCGCCTCTGCAGGCGTGGCTGCGACCTTCGCCCCCTCGGCAACAAGGCCCTCAGCTTTCGAGCGGTGGCGATTCCACACAGTTACTTGATGGCCAGCACCCAAAATCCGCCGCGCCATCGTTTCACCCATCTTGCCCATACCAAGAAAGCCAATCTTCATCGTCAATATCTCTCCTTCGGAGACCTGGCAAAATCATTGGATGCATCGGCCGTCGGCTTTGATGAGCAATCTGTCTCGCAGAAGCAAACTGTGGCGCAAACAACTGAAAGCATGGAGACATCGTAAACTGGAGGCTCCATGCTTCTGACCGCGCTTCGAACAGCGATCGCCACCCGCTACGTGCTTCCTCTGCGCGAAGGAGGCTCGCTGCCCGCGATCATCGAGGCCGATGACTTCGGCATCTATGTAGCCAAGTTTCGCGGCGCAGGGCAGGGCGTTCGCGCACTCGTCGCCGAACTGGTAGCAGGAGAGATCGGCCGTGCGCTCGGGCTGCCCGTCCCTGAAATCATCTTCATCGAAATTGACGCTGCGCTCAGCCGCAACGAGCCCGACTATGAGATTCGTCATTTGCTCAAGGCCAGCGCAGGACTAAATCTGGCTCTCGATTATCTGCCCGGCTCAACCACCTTCGATCCTGCCGCGCGAGATACGGTCTCACCCGCGCAAGCCTCGCTCGCTGTCTGGTTCGACGCCTTTACGCAAAATGTCGACCGTACTCCGCGGAACACGAATCTGCTCGTCTGGCATCGCAAGCTCTACCTGATCGACCACGGCGCTGCGTTGTATTTCCATCACAACTGGGAGACAATGCCGCAGAAGATCGAGTCACCCTTTCCAGAGGTCGCTCAACACGTTCTCCTGCCCTGGGCCGCGCAAATTGAAGAGGCCGCAAAGCATGCGCAGACCGCGCTGACCAAAGAGCTCTTTGTGGAGATACTCGAGCAGGTTCCGGACGAATGGCTGGCATCCGACCCGGTGGAGTCAACGCCGGAGGAGAAGCGAGCAGCGTATGTCGACTTTTTCGTAAAGCGGCTTGCCGTGTCGAAAATCTTTGAGCAGGAGGCTATGCGCGCGTATGCCCTGCTCATTTGATTACGCCACCATTCGCGTCGTGCCACGTGTCGAGCGCGAGGAATTCATTAACGCCGGCTTTGTCGTCCTTTGCCTCGAAAAGAAGTTCCTCGCCGCGCGCATCCATCTCGACGAGGCGCGCCTCAAGGCGCTATGGCCCACCATCGATCTTGACCTGGTCCGCGAACACCTCGAAGCAATTCCCCGCATCTGCGCCGGCGATCCAGCCGCCGGGCCGATTGCGAAGCTCTCGCAGCGGGAGCGCTTTCACTGGCTCATCGCCCCGCGCAGCACCATGATCCAGCCGTCCCCGGTACACACTGGGCTTTGCGAAAGCACAGATGATTTGCCGGAACGGCTGGCAAGGCAGCTTTTGGATCTTTGATCTCGAAGAGAAGCTTACGCCGGCGTAACCAGTTGATGCGCAATTGCAAACAGCGCCAGTTCCAGCCGTGTTGAAACGCCGGTCTTGTCGAAGATATTCGACAGATGCCGCTTCACCGTCTCCTCGCTCAGCGTGAACTGCTTGGCGATATCGCGATTGCTGCAGCCTTCCACGATACAGCCCACTACTTCGAGCTCGCGCGGGGTCAGGCCATAGGTCTTGCGCTGCGGCACCGCCGCCTGCTGCATGAGCGTGTGCAGCGCGCTCACCAGGTTGACGACACGCTTGCCGCCGATCCAGTAGTCGCCCGCGATCACGGTGCGAATGGATTGCTGCAGGTGGTCCGAAAGCGCATCTTTGAGTACGATGCCGCGCGCGCCAATCTGCAGCGCCTCAATAATTTGTTGGGTTGAGATGAGCGAGGTCAGCAGGATGATCTTGACCGTCGGCGTCCCGTTCATGATCGCCCGCATGGCTTCCAAGCCTGGCAGGCGGGGCATTTGCACATCGAGCAGCAGGATGTCTGGTTCCAGTTCGAGTGTCTGGGTGATGGCCTCATCGCCATCCGAAGCCTCGCCTACCACCTCAAAGCCTGGGTTGGCCGAGAGCATGTTGCGAACGCCGATGCGCACGACGGGGTGATCATCCGCCAACACGATGCGAACCAGGCGGTCCGTTCTTTCGATTCGATCCATTCCAGTACTACCTCCAAGGCCCAGCGTCCGACTTCCTGCAGGTTCAGCGTATCCGTCGTGTTTTGTTACTACAGTAATCCATGCACAAGGATACTCTGTAACTTTCCCACTGCGAAGTGTAATTGCAAGAGTTCTTTTGGCCAAGTCTCACTCGCGTTACTACTTTCCAGCCTTCGTGCGGCCTCTGTTGCGGGAGACATGCCAACCATGGCGCAGCCACCCTTGATCGTATGCGCAATCCGCTTTACTTCCGAGGCGTTCCCTGCGTCGATCGCCGCGGCGAGAGTAACCAGGCGAGTCTCCATGTCCGAGGCAACGGCCGAATAGATCTCCCGCACCGCAGCCGCAGGCATCATAGCTTTGAGCTTGTTCAGCACCACCGGGTCAATGACTTCAGAGACTGCAGAGACTTCGGGGCTTTTCGTATCTTTCGTCCCACCAATAGATTCCTCTTGAGGCCCTGAGGACTCAAGGAGAGCAGTCAAGGCTTCAACTTGAATTGGCTTCAACAAAAAGCCGTCTGCCGCCTGCCGAATTTCGTCGCCGACCTCGCTACCGCTGATGGCAATAATCCGAGATTTACCGCTCGCGTTGCGCAGAGCTGAAATCAGATCCATCCCGCTTAGGCCAGGCATCTGCGTATCCATCAGGATCACTTCTGGTGGCTTAGGAGCCTTTTGCAGCAGATCCAGCGCCTGCGCCCCATCCACAGCGGAGTCGACGGGGAATCCCTCCATCTCCAGCAGCATCGACAGCACTTCGCGGCTGATGGCGTCATCGTCAATCAGCAGAATTCGTTCCGGCTGACGGGTTGGATCGGAGCTGGCCATACCCCAAGTGTGTCCCATTCACACCACGGATTGGCGGCAATCGTGCGATTGTGTTCCAGTTTGGTCAACGGGACAGATTAGTTGCCAACCACCAGCACCTGAAAACTGCCTTCCACCGGAGCAGTCTTCAAATCGCCGATGCCGCCCTTATGTGTGAGATCGAACCCAGTGATGTTGGTCACCAGGTAGACCTCGCCAGAGGCAGGGTTCACCGCGAGGGTCCGGGCGCGCGCCCTTGTTGGCAGCTCCTGAATCACGGCATAGGAATCGGTAAGGTGCTGCTGAATGATAGTCAAACTACCGACACCGCCGCCGTTCGAGGAGTAGATCAGCCCGCGGTTTGCATCGTAGCCGATCCCGTCCGTTCCCGCGCCAATCGGCAGGGAATACATCACCTTGCCATCGGTCGAGTCGATCACCTGCATCTTCATGTTGTCGCATGCGGCAAAGATTCGATTGTCGGCCGCGTCGATTGCCAGGCTCTTTGGAGATTGGCAATCGCTGAGAGCAAATGTGTGCAGTCCTTTGGGAATCGGTTGATCCGCCGGAGCTGTATCGCTCCAGTCCAGTGTGAGTGTCGGATCAGCCGGCCCAGGACTCCTGCTTCCATCGGAACCAGCGCTCGTGGTAGCTGGAGCGCCGGCGAGCTTCCGCAGCCGGGATTCGATCCCCTGGCTGTGGAAGTAAACAATCTGGTTGCGATCCGTGACGTTCACGTAGAGAGTGCCTTTGCCGTCGCTCTGCGCAAAGCCAAGCTTTCCTGGCAGGATCAGGTCCGCCAGCCGCTTCTGAGTATCCGCATCGATGACGGTGATCGTCGATTTGACGAGAGGGTCCGACGACTGACGAATCATCTGGCCACTGGCCGTTCGTCTCGGAATCTTGCTCTCCTCCGCCGTGGCGGGGCAGACTACAAAGACCAGCCGGTTTGCCGGGTCGAAAACCACCGAGCGGGGATTCTTGCCAGTTGGAATGCTCGCCACGATCTGCAGCGATTGCCGGTCAAAAACATGCACTTCATTGGAAATGCCATCGCTCACATAGCCATATTGGCCATTGTCGTCCAGCGCAATCCCGTGAGCATCGCGCAGACCCGTCACCTGGCCGCTCAACTTGCCCTCGTTCACATCGACGACTTGCACGGCGGAACCATGCGCAATGTAGAGCTGCAGGGCAACCGGGTCCATCGTCATATAGTCCCAATTGCCTTCGCCGCCAATTGTCCAGGTTTTCTTGATAAAGAAGGGCTTGTCAGTCAATTCGGTTGCCTGCGGAGTCTGCGCCAGCGCAGTCAACCCGTCACTCACCAACAACAAGACCAGTGCCGTCAGCAACCTCTTCATCGTATTTCGATCCTAAGCCTTCTCACGATTGTCTGACGTACTGTTTTTCGCTTTCGCTTACCGATCTTGCATGACGGGCAATTCATCCTTGCAGGACCAATTCGAAGTAGAGCAGAGGATCGTTGCGATAGACGACAGACGCCACCTCGCGGAAGCCGCACTTGCGGTAGAAACCGCCTGCCCCAGCATCCGCATTGAAGGCATCGAGCCGGATCGCGTCGGCCGGCCAGTCCCTCACCTGGCGAACGGCTTCTGCGACCAGCGCCCGCCCTATGCCCTTGCGCTGCATGGACGGGAGTACCGCCATGCCGGTCACATAGATAGGCTTCTTCGCCGGCGTGAAGTAAGAAACGTCAATCGCCCAGGGCTTCTTGGTTTGCAGGCGCAGGTTGCCAATAATCTCACCTTGATCCGCTTTGCCGCCGACTCGGGCAACCGTCACCCGCGCATGCCTCATCCCGGCGATCACGCCTCGTTCGGACCCCAGCGAAGACCAGAAGCCATGTCCAAAGCGGCGAGTGAGGTCTTCGGCAACCGAATTGTGGAGGGCGGCCAGGGCAGCTGCCTCTTCCAGACCAGCAAGCGAGAAAGTGACGTTCATGCATTTCGACGACGCATCGCGGCCGCCTGGTGCTCAATCTTAGTCGATCGCCGTTGGAACCTCATGTAGCCAATTCGGCCCCTTCAACAGCTCGCGCGGGCGCGAGCCATCCGCCGGGCCGACCAGCCCATCCCGCTCCATCAGATCGATCAAATGCGCTGCCCGGCCATAGCCGATGCGCAGCCGGCGCTGTAACAGGGAAGTCGAAGCCTTGCCAAATTCGAAGACCAGCCGCACCGCATCGTCGAACAACTCATCGTTGTCGCCCTCCGCTGATCCATCGCCCTCGATCTCCTTGCGCTCTTCGCGCGGAGCCTCGAGGAAGCCTTCGACATACTCGGCCTCGCCCTGCGCCTTCCAGAAGTCAACCACCGCGGCCGTCTCTTTCTCGCTGACATACGGCGCATGCAGGCGCATCAGCCGCGAAGTTCCCGGCGGACGAAAGAGCATGTCGCCGCGTCCAAGGAGGGACTCCGCTCCGTTGTCGTCGATGATGGTTCTGGAATCGACCTTGGAGGCGAGGCGGAAGCTGATCCGTGTAGGCACGTTGGCTTTGATGAGGCCGGTGATCACATCCACTGAAGGCCGCTGCGTGGCCAGGATCAGATGAATGCCCACCGCGCGCGCCATCTGCGCCAGCCGCGTGATGGATTCCTCGACATTGGCCCGGTCCAGCATCATCAGGTCAGCCAGTTCGTCGATGATGATCACGATGAATGGCAGTGGTTCTTCGGCCTCTCCTGTCTCGGTGAAGAGACTGGCC
>Ga0302228_10002901_pt1 | contig 11412 bp, 7 predicted proteins | sample II_Palsa_N1_2_FD_193519 | JGI IMG/M metagenome (GOLD analysis project Ga0302228, IMG submission 193519) | Peat permafrost microbial communities from Stordalen Mire near Abisko, Sweden - II_Palsa_N1_2 | ecosystem: Environmental > Terrestrial > Soil > Palsa > Peat permafrost | place: Sweden...
CCGACCTCGTCGGGCAGCCGCCCGGCGTGGTCGCGCCTCGAGGAGATTCCCAGCTTCTGGAGTACGTTGCGGAGGTGATAGTCCACCGTATTAGCACTGATGAAGAGTTGACCGGCAATCTCCCGGCTCGTCGTTCGTTGAGCCGCCAATCGCGCGATCTGAAGCTCTCGGAATGTCAGGTCATGCGCCGTTTCTGCTCTTCGGGTGCGGGCGCGCTCACCTGTTGCCAGTAGTTCGACCCGGGCCCGTTCGGCGAACGACCTGGCCCCTATGGTGTCGAACATCTCATATGCCCACCGAAGTTGCTCGCGGGCTTCACCGCGTCGCTTCTGACGCCGGAGCCACTCCCCGTAGAGAAGATGGGTCCACGCCACCTCGGTGCGCCACGAGGTCTTCCCGAGATGATCTAGTGCTTCTTCGTAAAGCCACGCGGCACTCGAACCGTCGGCCACCAACGCCCGGCAGCGCGCCAGGAGTCCGAGGGCCCACGGAGTGCCCGAAGCGGTCGCCCGTTCAGCAAGGCACGCCAGTGCACCGGTGGCGACGTCGCGGTTGCCGCAACGCATGCCTGCTTCGACGACGAGTGGAAGAGCCTGACAGCTATAGCCCATTGCATCCGCGTCGGCTACCGATTGCGCGGCGGCTAAGGCCTGTTCGTATCGCCCTTCACTCAGCTCGAATATTGCAAGAGACAGGTTGGCATAGCGGGTGATCGCCGCCGAGCCAGAGGCGGTGCCGCCTGCCACCAGCTGGGCGGCCTTGGCTCGGGCCTGCTCGTCCCCTTGCCAGCTGAGTAGGTCTACATCGAATAGCGCATAAAGTTCGACGAAGTCACCGATCGCCATGGTCACATCCTGAAGCTCGGAGTAGCGCTCCCGTGCCTCCACGAGCCGTCCTGCCCGGACCTCGATTGCTGCCAACCCAATCAGCACGGTCTGGAGAGCAGACAGAGCTCCCAACGCCCGCGCCGCACCCTCGAGCCGCTCCAGTGTGCCCCGGAGCCCCACCTCGTCCCACAGTTCAAAGGCCATAATGGATACGAGATAGGTCCATCGGTTGATCTCTTCGGGGGTCATGTTGGCTTGGGCCTGAACCGCGTCTCGCATCGCCGGCACCGCATCGGCATAGGTGCCGGCATAACGCAGTGCTACCCCCTTGAGGAGGATGTCAGCCGCCGTTGTCGGCGTTGATTGAGCATGAAGAGAGCCCAGCGCGGTCTTGGCAATTTCGACCCCGGTTGTTCCCTCGGTGAACTGTTGTGAGATCACGCAGTCCAAGAACGCCTCGAGAAGCGAGTGGTGGCTTAGGACGCGGTCGAGGGGTTCGAACGCTCTGGCTGCCGCGAGCAGAAGAGACGGGGCAAGGTGGGGTTGGCCCAGGGGAAACCGGAGGTCCCCATCGAGGCGCTGGGCCTGTGCTATCTCGATCGGATCGACGAGGTGGGGGCGGGACTCCTGCAAAAGGGACTCCGAGTAGCGGGTATTGCCGGCCAGCAGTGCTGCGTGGGCCGCTGCGAGGAGCCGGCCTGCCTTTCGTTGAGGGTCAGGAGTGAGGCCGGCGGCCCGAACGAGAAGCGACGACTCGGCGATGTAGCCGCCACGGGAACGGGCATGAGCGGCGGATTGTTCCAGGGCCGCCGCTAGTTGCTCGTCCGGACCGACGGCTGCGAGCGCAAGGTGCAGCGCCCGCCGATCCGGGTCCCGCTCGGTATCCGTGACAGCAGCAAGGGCATGGTGGGCACGTCGTCGGTCCTCGGTCGTGGCGCCGCCATAGACGGCTGAGCGAACGAGGGGGTGGCGGAACTCGACCCGGGGATGAATGACCAAGATCCCATCGTCCACCGCGGGTTCAATGGCGACTGCCGGGAGGCCCAGACCTTCCGCGGCACGACGCACAGCACGGGGATCCCCCTCGGGGTCTGCCGCAGCGACGAGCAGGATCAGTTGGGTATCGGCTGGCAGCGACCGGACCTGGCGCAGGAACCGGGCCTCGATCAGGTCACTGATGGGCAGGGGGTCCGGCAGAGGAGCGTGATCCAAGAGATGTTCCGCTGTCAGCTCACCGCTCAATTCCCGCAGGGCAAGGGGATTGCCACGAGTGGCGACGATGATCCGTTCAGCGACCCGGTAACTGACAGGGTCCGAGACAGAGGACTTCAGGAGATCGCGGGCAGAATCCTCATCGAGTCCGCAGACCCAAAGCTCCGGAATGCCCTGGAACGCCGCGCCGATCTCGAGTGCCTCCCGAGCGGCGAAGACAATAGCGATTCGGTCAGCGTGCAATCGGCGAGCTACGAAGACGAGGGCGGCCACTGACTCGCTGTCCAGCCATTGGGCATCGTCGACGACGATCAGCAATGGGACTTCTTGAGCTGCGTCACCGAGGAGGCTCAGCGCGGCCAGGCCGACCAGAAATCGGTCGGGAGGGCTTAATAAACTGAGTCCAAAGGCCGACTGCAAAGCGCCGCGTTGAGGTTCGGGGAGGTGGTCTAATCGCCCTAGGTAGGGAAGGAGTAACCGGTGTAGGGCCGCATAGCCCAACTGCATCTCGGATTCGATGCCTTCCAGTCGGATCACCGAAAGGTCTTGAGCTGAATCGACTACGGCATTGAGAAGGGCCGTCTTTCCAATTCCCGGCTCACCTCTAAGGACCAGGGCGCTGCTCATGCCCCCGCGAACCTGGTCGAGAAGGGCCTTGAGCTGGACCGTCTCTGCACTCCGCCCGATCAGCATCCATTCTCCGGTGCTCGAGCTCCGCCTGGAGGGGAGCGGTGAACCAACCGTAGTCGCGCCGTATCCTCAGCTGCTCAAACATGGTCATCTACCCGGGGAATGACGCTCACAAGGTGTGAGGTCGTTGACGATCCAGAGCGCGTTCATCGCGGACCTCCACAAGGTCCCCGAACTACAGCGCGGACGGTCTGTGGTGGGGATCCCTCAAAGTCGGCGGGGGGCAATTGGCATATAGATCTTTTCAGTGGCATAGATCTTTTCAGCAAATTGCGTCATTCATCGTGAGGTGGAGTTTTTTGGTTCGTCGTCTCGGCGCCGCCACTCGGGAAACTTTACCGGCGAACTGCGACCAGTAACCGCGGCGCTGCCAGTGCAAGCGGCCGAACCAGTTCGTCGTCCCGCCCCCGACGCCTGGTTCGATGAGGCTAGAAAAGCGCGAGAACCGTAAAGATAATTAATCCGGAGATATAGACGGTTATCAACGTCACTGTCCAGGCAGGAAACCTAGAAAAAGATCCCGACTCCAAAGCCTGACGGGAGAGAGAGCCTCGAAGCGAGCCGCCGACGATAAAACAAAGTGCAAGTACGCCATACCCAGCCCCCAGAGCAATGGCTCGATCTCTTGCTACGTCACTCAGTTTCGGCAAGATGCCCCCGACAGCCAGGGCTACCCCAGCCGTCGCGATGCCCGTGCGCCACCATGCCAAGAGCGTTCGCTCCTCGGCGAACTGCGTACGTCGGAGAGGTTCCGAAGAATGCACAATCTTCACAGGAGCCCGCGTGTAATAACTCGTCTCAGGCCATCGCTCCCCGCGATCGTGGTCCCGCGAAAGCCTCTTCCAGCACGCTCCGCCCATTCGGTATCGGTAACCGCATCAGGTTCAGCCGGCAAATAATGATTGAGGATGAGTTCATGCACTCGTGCGCGTTCAGCGACGCTGCCGACCTCGGCGACATCTGTATGGAGCGCCGCCATTCGTTGGAGGGCGGCTCCCGTAAGGCCGTGTCGCCCGAGGTAGTCGAGATCTGCCACCTGGTGGACGAGGACGTCGGCATCCCGGGCGAACGCGATCAGGTCTTCATTCACCGTGGTATCACCGGAGAACACGACAGAGCCGTCCGGAGTATCGAAACGGTAGGCCAGAGCAGGGTGCGCGTGGCCGTGCGTCACGGGGACAGCCGTGACCCTGACGATCTCATCTTCAAGAACGGTGATCGGACGTCGAGTATCGCCCGCCATTGGTGCCGGAACTGAGATGTCGATTGCTCGCACTAGGAAACCCGGGTCGGGCATGTGGGCGTCCAGGGGCATGACGTTCAGGTGGTAGGCGTAAGCCGCGAGGATGTTCTCAACCAGGTCTGCTGTGCCGGGGAACGCTCGTTCTGGGTGGACAGTCGTTTCACGGCGGAAGGCGGCGTCACCGTCGGGAGCCACGTCGGGGACGCCGGGTCCATAGACCCGAATCGGGGGGAGTGGCCCCTCCTCGCCGAAGCGGATTCCCCACGGATAGAGGAGCATTCCGGGGAGATCGCCGGCATGGTCGACATGAAGATGCGTGAGGAAGACGGCCTCCAAGCGGGCGAAGTCGAGACCGGCCGCCGCGAATGCGGAGGGTGCGCCCCGCCCGCAGTCGATGACAAAGACCCGTTCGTCGACCACCAGCGCAGAACAAATTCCCGCTCGGCCGACGACTGGCATGGGTGCTCCAGCTGTTCCAAGTAGCACCAACTCGGTTGTCATGGACACCTGCCTAACGTGAGAACCTCACTCATGTTTCGCCGACATATCGCAGTCATTGCCGGCTAGTGGTGCTCTTGCGCGAGTGGGCTTGACTATCGCGATCGGACTCTGCGCCGAGCGCAAGACGGCTCGACGACGAGCACGCCGAGTATGCCCGTCGATGACCAGCAGAGCAGCTCCAGCTGACCCGGAAACAAAGGCCCGAACGGCAGGAACTGAAACGAATCGTCGCCGTACCTCCACATTGGGGTGCGCCCGCCGACACATCTGAAGCGCGCTCTCGATGCGGTCACCCTTAAATGCCAGAGTGGCGGCTGGATCGTCTGTCAGCACCATCTCTGCATTCAGGTCTGGTGGCGTCGACGTATATATGACGGTGACACCGACACAACGCCGCTCCGCAGAGCGAAATGCGAATCCGAGGACTTCCGCTGGGTCCTCCGCTCCATCGATACCCACAACTACCCGCCCTGCCGATAGCCCTCGAGCGGGTCCATTCGTGAGATGAACGATGGCGACTGGGCACGCTGCATGTCGAGTTACTCGACGACCGACTGATATGAAGGAGCGGAACCGACCGCGGTTGGGACCGCGACCTAGAACGATCAGCCCGTCCCCCCGACTGCCCTCTCGCAGGATGGCGGTCGTCGTAGATCCTTCTTGCATATGAGCGGTGACCTGAAGGGTGGGAGCGACCGCCCGCGCATGGTTGACCGCGTCGGTAAGCACTCCCGATGCCGCCTCGATCGCCTTCCATTCGTCGACCAAAGTGCCCAAGGGATCAACGAGGAGAGGGGACGATCGGAAGGCGTGCACGATTCGAAGAGCGCATTGGCGCGAGGCTGCTTCGGCTGCGGCCCACTCGAGAGCGTCCCAACCCCGTTCTTTGCCGTTTACCGCCACAAGGACCGATCCGCTGTCGTTCGGAGGCAGGTCGTGCTGTGCACTTGACTGTGTTCGCGCAGATGTATGAGAAGGGACAGTTGCGCCGCCAAAGGATTGAGAACGTCGGAAGACCCTCATGGTTTGCCGCCCCTCCCGACTTCGGTTGACACCCTCTCGGTTGGATGGGTCAACCCAGGGAACTGGCCGCCTGAGCCGACGACGGCAGCCGTGCTCAAGAACCAGACGGCGACAACCGCGATGACAATGATCAGTATCCCCGGCAGCAACTGGCGCCACGGGCGTAAATCAGATCGAGTGGGCATGGTCATCGGCCCACAGCCGGCGTCATGGCCTCTTGTAGGAGCCAGCCATTGCCGTCCGGATCCCTGAAGGAGGCGAACGAGGAATGATTGTGACCCTTCGGGTCGGGGCCGGCGGCCCGACACTCGTAGCCGGCATGGCGGGCCACCTCACTCGCGTCGTGGCAAACCACACTGACCTTGACCCCGCGGCCGATCAGTTCGGCTCGGGCCGCCTCGACGTCGGACACGACGAAGGGGAGACCCTGAACCGATCCCGGCGCGGCCCATGTGATCCCCCGGCCGAAGACGATTGCGCATTCCGAGCCCGGAGGAGTCAGCTGGACCACTCGGAAGTCATCACCGACGACGAAGTCGGCCTGGTCTCGAAATCCCGATGCCAGGTAGAAGTTCTTTGACCGATCGGTATCGGCGACTGGCAACACCACCTCCTGGAGTGTCATGTCCATGATCCGGATCCCTTCGCTTCGTTCGGTGGCATCGTCGATGTCCCTGCGAAAAGGTTCGCGCTCTAAGTGTTGTGTCGGGCCAGTGAGACTCCCTGGTCGGATCTGCGGCCGTGGAGACCAATCCAACTCCGTGGAGCAAGCACGTCATCACTGTTCGGACAGCGACATTCGGGCTGGCGCGTCTGAGGGCAATCGGACTAGGGCGTCTGACGGGTCCAAGCAATCCCTGAGAGGGCGACAGTGGAGCACTGACAACGCGCCCAGAGGAGCTGCAACATGGAACCACGTAACCGCCGTCGGCGGCGCCCGAGCCAAGGGCGGCTCGGCCGCCATGAAAACGGAGCGGATGGACGGCAGTCGCACCGACCCGTTCATCCCGCTGTGCGTGGCATGGTTGCCGGCGCGGCTGGCACGCTGGCGATGGATACCGTCTTGTATGTCCGGTACTGCCGCGGGGGCGGGACTCAACGACCACTCGAATGGGAGTTCTCCGCCGGTGTCGAGAGCTGGGACGATGTGTCTGCTCCCGGACTGGTCGGCAAGCGCATCCTTGAAGGCTTCCTAGGACGCGAGGTGCCTGACCAGTGGGCCAGGTCCGTTCAGAACGCAGTGCACTGGGGCACCGGTATGGGCTGGAGCGCGCAGTTCGGCGTGGTCGCAGGCTTGGCGAAGCGACCTTCGTGGGCCAGCGGACTGGTCTTCGGCCCAATTGTGTGGTTAGCCGGCTACCTCGTTCTTCCTATGGCCAAGATCTACCAGCCGATCTGGGACTACGACGCCAAGACACTCGCAAAGGATCTGAGCGCTCATCTGGTCTACGGGATCACCGCTGGGACTGTCGTGGCGACTTTCGCTAGGCGTTCTCTGGGGCAGTGATTCAGCCAAAGCAGTTATCAGCTGATGACCAACCGTTAGTCAGAGCACCAAATGACGGGACCCTCGCGAGGTACTTCAGCCAAGTCATGAATCATCTCGTCATGGCAGCGGCCACGCAACGCTCTGCAGTTGCCAATCTTCGACGGCCTTATCTGGCGCCGACCAGGGTTACCTACTGGCACGACGAAGGATTGGAAGCGCGACGGTCATGTCAGTGAATAAACACCCGAAGGCGCCAGGATGGCGGCGATCGCATAGTGATCTCATCGGCCGCACGCCTGCTGAGGTCGTAATTCCAGCGAACGACGACCGCATTGGCGCACGGTCGAGCTTCGAGGAGGCCCCCGGCGCGCAGAATGCCGTACCTCCGCCGCCCATGTCTCGCGATAAGCGCGGATGGAACGTGGCGCCGGCTCCGGACGGCCGCGGGATGCCCGAGGAACAGCGGAGACGCCCGCTCCACCGGCGCTATGGCTTATGGATCATCGTCTTTGTCCTGCTGGCATTGAACTGGACGGCGCTTCTCATGTCCAAGCCGGCGGGTCAGGCGAGAGTGGGTGTGCCTTTTAGCCCTTACTTTCTCGGCCAAGTGCGAGCGGGTGACGTCAAGTCCATCTCCTCGAAAGGGGACACGATTCAAGGCGTGTTCGCTACGAAGACGCGATATCCGCAGAGCGATCGGCGCGCCACGCCCACCACCCTGTTCTCAACCCAAGTGCCTTCCTTCTGGAACGACACCGCCCTCACAGAGCTACTTCAGTCGAAGGGGGTCCAGGTCAACGCGCAGTCAACCGCGACGAGCTCGTCCCTAGTGGAAGAGCTGCTGCTTGGGTTTGGCCCGGTGCTGCTACTGGTTGGACTGTTTGTCCTGTTGGCTAGACGTGCTTCTGCGGCGTCGGGAGCAGGTGCGCTGGGAAGCTTCGGCCGCACTCAGGCACGCCGCGTGGATCCACAGAAGATCACCGTGACATTCGACGATGTCGCGGGAATTGATGAGGCCAAGGCAGAGTTAACCGAGATCGTCGACTTCCTTCGAACTCCGGATCGTTTTATCCGACTCGGTGGACGGATGCCTCACGGTGTACTTCTCTTCGGGCCTCCCGGTACGGGCAAGACGCTCCTGGCTCGAGCGGTGGCGGGTGAAGCGCACGCTGCGTTCTTTTCCATCTCGGCATCGGAATTCATCGAGGCGATCGTTGGAGTCGGTGCCGCGAGGGTTCGTGACCTGTTCGCAAAGGCCAAGGAGGCAGCGCCGGCCATCATTTTCATTGATGAGCTCGACGCAATAGGTCGTTCGCGTCAGGGTTCGGGCCCCTTGAGCGGGGCCAACGATGAGCGCGAGCAGACACTCGATCAGATCTTGACTGAAATGGACGGGTTCGACCCCACTGAGGCGGTGGTCGTTCTTAGCGCGACCAACCGACCTGAAGTGCTCGACCCGGCACTGCTCCGGCCAGGCCGATTCGACCGGAGAGTAGCGGTTCAGCCTCCTGACCGGGTGGGGCGACAGAAGATCCTGGAGGCTCATACGCGGTCGGTCCCGTTGGCGGGCGACGTTGATCTGAATTCCATAGCGGTCTCGACCCCAGGGATGGTCGGCGCCGACCTCGCGAATCTTGTCAACGAGGCTGCATTGCTCGCAGCCCGAGACGGGCACGAGTCGGTGCAGATGTCAGACTTCAACCAGTCGCTCGAGAAAATCATGCTTGGCGCCCCACGGGGACTGTTGTTGAGTCCCGCCGATCGTGAGCGAACCGCCTTTCACGAGTCAGGTCATGCGCTCGTCGGAATGTTGACTCCTGAAGCCGATCCCGTCCGGAAGGTATCGATAATTCCAAGAGGACAGGCTCTCGGAGTGACGTTGGCTACACCTGACGGGGATCGAGTGTCCTATTCGCGTGACGAACTCGTCGCACGCATCAAGGTTGCACTTGGCGGCCGCGTTGCTGAAGAGGTCGTCTACGGGGCGATGACCACGGGTGCGGAGTCGGATATCCAGCAGCTCACTGGGATCGCGAGGCAGATGGTGGGGCGGTGGGGGATGAGTGAGAAGCTCGGCCCCGTCGCCGTGCTGCCCAGCGATGAGACGGAGTCCTTCCTGCCTGCCGACAGTCAGCCGTCTCCTCGGACCCACTGGATACTCGACCAAGAAGTACAACGATTGATCGCGGATGCGCATACCCAGGTGACCCAGCTGCTGTCAGATCACCGGAACCAGCTCGACAGCCTCGCGCGAGCCCTTTTGAAAGCCGAAACGCTTGATGCCGCTGACGCATATACGGCTGCCCTCATACAGGCTGATCGGAGTGGCCACAGAGCGTTTTCGACAAGCTGAATCCGTCGTCGAATAAAGGAAGGAATGTCGTTGTGTCATTCACAGTATCAGACTTGATAATCGAGACCTTGAAAAGAGCGGGCGTCCGGCGTGTCTACGGCATACCGGGTGACTCGCTCAATGGGTTCACGGACGCGCTCTTCCATGACGGAGCGATTTCTTGGCAACACGTCCGCCACGAAGAGGCTGCCGCGTTTGCTGCGGCCGGTGAAGCTGCCATCACTGGCCAGGTGGCAGTCTGCGCGGCGAGCTGTGGTCCGGGCAACCTGCACCTCATCAACGGGCTCTACGACGCGCATCGATCCCGCGTTCCAGTCGTTGCGATCGCTGCCCACATTCCTTCTAAGGAGATCGGTGGGTTCTACTTTCAAGAGACTCACCCCCAGGAGCTGTTTCGGGAGTGCAGTGCCTATTGCGAGCTCATCACAACGTCGGCGCAGCTCCCGGCCGTCCTCGATATCGCCATCCGATCGGCGGTGGAGCAAAGAGACGTCTCCGTACTCGTGGTCCCTGGCGACGTGTTGTTGAGCAAGATGGAGCGGACAACTCCAATCACCACCATCCGCCCATCGATGCCAATCGTTCGCCCGAACGACTCAGAGTTAGATGCGGCGGCCGAGGCACTCAACTCGGCCCATCGGGTGACCATCCTGGCGGGAGCAGGGTGTGCCGAAGCTCGGGCCGAAGTATTCGCCCTTGCCGAAGCCCTGCAGGCACCGATCGTCCATTCCCTGCGGGGTAAGGAGTTCATTGAATACGACAACCCTTACGACGTCGGTATGACGGGTTTGCTCGGGTTCAGCTCCGGCTACCACGCGATGAAGAATTGTGATCTCCTGCTGATGCTCGGCACGGATTTCCCGTATCGAGAGTTCTATCCCGAGGGGGTGACGGTCCTTCAAGTCGATCTGCGCGGTGAGCACATCGGCAGGCGGACCAGGGTGGACGTGCCCCTCGTCGGGACGGTAAGGGACACTGCGGCGGCCCTGCTGCCACGGCTGAAGATGAAGTCTGACGGCCACCACCTCGATGGGATGAAAGGCCACTACGCCAAGGCCCGAGAGGGCCTGGATGAACTGGCTGTCAATGACCACAATCGCACACCTCTGCATCCACAGTTTGTGGCCCGAACAGTCGACGAGGTCGCCGATAGCGACGCCGTGTTCCTGGCCGACGTGGGGACCCCCGTTGTGTGGGCCGCACGCTATCTCCACATGAATGGCAGGCGTCGGTTGATCGGATCATTCACCCACGGGACGATGGCCAACTCGCTGCCCCAAGCTCTTGGCGTCCAGGCGTCACAACCCGGTCGTCAGGTCATCACCTTCTCTGGTGACGGGGGTCTCGCCATGATGTTCGGCGAGCTCATCACACTCCGTCAACTCAATCTTCCGGTAAAGATCGTGGTGTTCAACAACGGATCACTGAGTTTTGTGGAGCTGGAAATGAAGGCGGCAGGTCTCGTCAACTTCGGGACGGATCTCGAAGACCCCAACTTCGCAGCCGTGGCGTCCGCGCTCGGTCTGCACGGGCAGAGAGTGGAGCGTCCCGATGATCTGGCCGCAGCGCTTCGAACCGCCTTCGACTTCGACGGGCCCGCACTGGTGGAAGTCATGACGGCTCGACAGGAGTTATCGATTCCCCCCACGATCACCCGTGAGCAAATTAGGAACTTCACCCTCTATGCCACTCGGACCGTATTGTCAGGACGGGGCGATGAGCTGATCGATCTGGCGAAAACAAACATCGAGCGTCACATATTGACCGGAGGCGACTGACCATGTGGGGACAGAAAACGACCGCTCGACCACCTTGAACGGATGACACATCCAAGCCTGCCCACGGGCGAGTTCCGAAGCCGGCAGAACGAGGTTCACCGACCGAAGTTTGTCCTGCGCCCCCTCGACCAGACCTGTGGCTGGCAGGAAGATCTCTTACCGAGGTTCTTGCTGCAATTCATCGGATCGTCAAGGCTGAGTGCCGGGCATCCGGCTCACCTAGAGACCCCGAATTTCAAATGTACGATCGCTTCCCGATTAGGGACAACGACGTGGCAACGACGACCCGCGTTTCG
>Ga0302228_10002902_pt1 | contig 11411 bp, 10 predicted proteins | sample II_Palsa_N1_2_FD_193519 | JGI IMG/M metagenome (GOLD analysis project Ga0302228, IMG submission 193519) | Peat permafrost microbial communities from Stordalen Mire near Abisko, Sweden - II_Palsa_N1_2 | ecosystem: Environmental > Terrestrial > Soil > Palsa > Peat permafrost | place: Sweden...
AATGAAAGAATAAAGAAAGCTAAAAGAAAGGTTGTATGCGTGAAACATCCCAGGGATAACCCGCAACACAGGCCCTGTTCTGCGGACTGCCGCGTCCCGGTAAATGCCTCTCGGCGAGCACGAGCGACGGATATACTCGAAGGCGTCGTCAATCTCCCGGGATAGGGCCGCCTCATGCGCTTCTCACCGCAGCGAACGCTCGCCACGATCGTGTTGCTGATCGCCACCCAGACAGCTCTCGCGCAAGCGCCGAAAACCGTGTTCCTCGAAAACCTCACCTGGACAGAGGTGCGTGACGAGGTGGCGGCAGGCAAGACCACCATCATCATTCCCATCGGCGGCACCGAGCAAAGCGGACCCGACGTCGCGCTCGGCAAGCACAATGCGCGGGTCGCGGTCCTCTCGCAACGTATTGCTCAGGGGCTCGGCAATGCGCTCGTCGCGCCGATCGTGGCTTATGTACCGGAGGGCGGTTATGCACCACCCACGTCGCACATGCGCTTTCCGGGCACCATCACGATTCCGGACGACGTCTTCGAAAAGATGCTCGAATCCGCCGCCAACAGCTTCGCTGTGCATGGCTTTAAAAACATCGTGTTTCTCGGCGACCACGGCGGCTATCAGAACGATCTCAAGCACGTCGTCGCGCAGTTGAACAAGTCGTGGGCCGGCACTTCGACGCGTGCTTTCGTGCCGCCGGAGTACTACGGCACGAGTTCGGACGGCTTCAACGCGATTCTGCGCGAGCATGGCTTTCATGACGACGAGATCGGCACGCATGCGGGACTCGCAGACGTTTCGCTGCTGCTCGCGGTGGCGCCGCAAATGGTCCGACTCGACAAGCTGCGCAGCGGTCCGAAGCCAGGGGCCGCCGACGGCGTGTACGGCGGCGATCCACGCCGCGCGAGCGCCGAACTCGGTCAGCAAGGCATCGACGCGATCGTGTCGCGCACTGTGGAAGCAATCAGGAAAGATACGGCGGGGCACTGAGGTGTGCGCGTTGTGCATGGGGTTGTCGGCCGCGTTGTCCTCGTTGTCCTCTCGTTGCCCTTATATGCCGCTCGTTCATGGAGTTCATCGCTATGGCTTACCGTTCCGGTCGCTGGATGCAGCTCGTGTCGTTGGTTGGGGCAGTCCTGTCGGGTCTATGGATGACTAGCCTTGCCGCAGAGGCAGCGCCCGCCGTCACGACCGTGGCGGGCATGCCGCCGGTGGTCAACGCGGCCAACCTGTACAGCGAAGCGGGCGGGAATCACATGAGCGCAGCCGTGGCAGGCGCGCTGCCACGCATCTACGTGCCGAACCTGCGCTCGAACGATGTCTACGTGATAGATCCGGCCACCTTCAAGGTGGTGGACAAATTTGCAGTTGGACGCAGTCCGCAGCACGTGGTGCCCTCATGGGATCTGCAGACGCTGTGGGTCGCGAACAATGCCGAAGGCCGGCTGGATGGCAGCCTGACTCCGATCGATCCGAAAACGGGCAAGCCGGGCAAGGAGATCATGGTCGACGATCCCTACAACATGTACTTCACGCCGGATGGCAAGGAAGCGATCGTAGTGGCCGAGGCGCGCGCCCGGCTCGACTTCCGCGACGCCCACACGATGGCGCTCAAGTCCAGCCTCGAAGTGCCTGAGTGCAAGGGCATCAATCACGCGGATTTTTCGATCGACGGAAAATACGCGCTCTTCACCTGTGAATTCGGCGGCAAGCTGGCGAAAATCGATATGGTGAACCGCAAGGTGCTGGGCTATCTGCAGCTCGACGCTAAGGGCATGCCGCAGGACATCCGTATCTCGCCGGACGGCAAGGTGTTCTACGTGGCGGACATGATGGCCGATGGTGTGTTCGTGGTCGATGGCGATAGTTTCGCCAAGGTCGACTTTATTCATACCGGCATCGGCACGCATGGGCTGTATCCGAGCCGCGACGGCACGAAGCTGTACATCTCGAACCGCGGCTCGAATCGTGTGCATGGGCCCAAACATGGGCCGGGCAGTATTTCGGTGCTCGACTTTGCGACGCGCAAGGTACTCGCCACATGGCCGATTCCCGGCGGCGGCAGTCCCGACATGGGTAATGTCAGCGCGGACGGCAAGACGCTATGGTTGTCTGGCCGCTTCGACGACGTCGTGTACGCGATCGACACCACCTCGGGCGCCATGCATCTGATTCCGGTCGGCATGGAACCGCATGGCTTGACGGTGTGGCCGCAGCCGGGACGCTATTCGCTAGGACATACGGGAAACATGCGCTGATGCGGGGGAGGGCAAGGGCGACGAGAGCGCCGGTGCCCAAGCCGATGCGAACCGGTCAGGAGGTCTTCTCTTTTACCCAGCTCTTGGTCTTGTGATACCCGCGGCTAGTCGTGTTCCCAACCGCGTGCCCGGCGGTCTTCGCGCCATGCGCCACCGCATGGCCTGTCGCCTTCGCACCGTGCGCAACCGCATGACCGGCATCGCGAAACGCGTGTCCGGTTTCCTTTCCGGCGGTCTTCACATCGCTCTTGAATTGATGCGCGGCATCGGAGACGTCCGCATGGGCCATCGGAGCGAGCGAGGCAAACGTCACTGCTATAAGCGCGGACAACGCGCTGAGCTTCTTCATCACACAGGTCCTGAAGTAGCGCCGGGCTCAACGTGAGCCCGGCCGTTGAAAGACAAATCAAAGGTGAATCAAGGAAACCCTAAAGGGCACTGCTCGCATCGAGCATGACGGCGGCGCGGCCTGTCAGCAGCAGGAGCTCATCACAGCGCAATGCGAAGTGGTACAGAATATTATTATCGTTGCCGCTCAAGCGCTCGGCTTCGATGCTCAAGGGTCCATCCAGCGTATCGAGGCGCGCCACCTGCGCGTCGACTTCCCGCACGCTGGCCAGAAAACCCGCCCGTGGACGTTGCAACCCGGCGGCACCCAGCAGCGCACCGTGCACAGCCATCGCCTGGGCAGCGTACTCGATGCCGCACACGGCCGCGAGGCGTCCGTGTGCCCGCAGCGGATTATGCACGTCAAGATGGCTCGTGGCCATACAGCGGATATGGTCGGCGTCCCACTCCGCGACGTGGTCGAGCAGGCACATCGCGCCGCCATGCGGGATCTTCGTGGCAATCCACGCGTGGTCGAGCGGCGGCGAAAGCGGCAGGGTTGAAGTCATGGCGCTGCCTCCTTGCTGGAACTGTTCGGCACGGTGATGTCCAGTTGAAGCTGCACGTCCTGCAGATAATCGAGCACCACGCTCACCGGACGCTGTTTCGCCAATGCTTCGAGCAGGGGCAGGGCGCGCGCGGCGGGGTTGCTGCGACGCATCTGTTCTAACTCTTGTACGGCAAGCACCGTAGCGGGCGTGTCGGTGAGCCGGGCATCGATGCGAGCCAGCACGTTGGCTCCCGTGCCTGTAACGGTGTGCGCATCTGCACCTTGCACCGGCGAGAGCAGCAGCGCCACGCCGAACGCGTCGGGGACCGGCCGGACGTCGCGCATCGGCGCCGGGTACTCGGTATCGAAGGCGATCAGCAGCGTGGGCACGCCATCGACCGCCACCTGACAAAGACTCTCCAGGAGGCCCGCGGCGAAGCTGCCGTCATACGCGCATAGCACGTTGGACGGCGCCATCGCCCGTGTCGCAATGCTCCAGTAGCCGGCCGGCGCGTTGTGGACCGAGTTGTGGAAGCGGGTCGGCGAGAGCTTCCGGTCGTCGCTCGCAAGCGTCTCGCAGATTGCATGGCAGTTCTGACCATCACCGCCCGATGCCGCAAACACCGTGGCGAGCGAGGCGGCATCGCGGCCGCTTGCCGTCACCGCTTCATGACCTACCGCGAGGGCGAGCTTGACGCCCGTGCCGGTGCGGCGCCGCTCGGCGGAGGGCAGGCTGGCCGGCGCCGGCACTACCGTGCGCGCAGCCTCGTAGGGCACGTGGCCGGCGAGGATAGCCTGGGCGTCGACCCAGCTGGCAAAGCCCGGTCCGATCAAGCCGACGCTTTCAATGACGGCGCTCAAGGGAATCATCAGGCGGACCTCCCGTTGGTTCCGCTAGTCTCGCTGCTCTCGTCAGATGCGTAGTCGGCATGGCTGAACCCACGGGTGAACAGCAGACTGCAATTGGTGCCGCCAAAGCCGAATGAATTGCTAAGTGCGCTACGCAGGCTGGCCGGGCGGCTCGTCAGCAGATAGTTGAGACCCAACGCTGGGTCGGCCTCGCTCGTATTGATGCCGGCGGGCAGCCACTGCTCGCGCAAGGCAAGAGCGGCGATGACGGCTTCGAGCGCCCCCGCCGCGCCGAGCGTATGACCGGTTGCCCCCTTGGTGGAGCTACAGGGCGTACCGTCGAACAGCGCGTTGACCGCGAGGCTTTCCGCGGCATCGTTGCTGGGCGTCGCCGTGCCGTGCAGGTTGATGTAGTCGATCTCGGCCGCAGCGATCCCGCTACTCGCCAGGGCCTGCTCCATCGCAAGGCGTGCGCCGAGTCCCTCGGGATGCGGCGACGACATATGGTACGCATCGCTCGATTCGCCGATGCCGGCGAGCAGGATCGCATCGTCAGCAAGCGGAGCGCTCGCGCTGTCGTCTCCATCCGGCGCACGTTCGAGCAGCGCGAACGCTGCCGCCTCGCCGATCGAGATACCGCTGCGATGCGTATCGAAAGGCTTACAGGGGCCGTTCGAAAGCAGCTCGAGCGAGTTGAACCCATACAGCGTGGTCAGACACAGCGAATCGACGCCGCCCACCACAGCCGCATCGATCAGCCCGGCGGCGAGCATGCGGCGCGCCGAGCCGAACACCTTGGCGCCCGACGAGCAGGCCGACGAAACAACCAGCGCCGGACCTCGCAGCGCGAAATAAGTGCGCACGAAGCTGGCGGACGAATAGGGGTTGTGCGTCTCGGCATAGTGAAACCCGGCGGGCAACGCGCCGCTTTGCGGATCGCGCTGCCGGTATGCGAGTTCGGTCTCAAGAATGCCGGCGGTGCTGGTGCCGATAAACACGCCGACGCGCTCAGCGCCATAGCGCTGCGCCGCCGCCGCGACGGCTTGCGCAAAGCCATCCTGCGTGAGGCCGAGTTGAGCCAGCCGGTTGTTGCGGCAGTCGAAGTCGCGCAGGTCGGCACGCACCGGCTCGTCATTGACGCCTTCAACCTCGCCGATCCACGTGTCCAGCGTCGCGCGCTCGAAGCGGCACGGTACGAGCCCGCCGCGTTGCTCGCGTAGCGCGGCGAGCGTGGCGTCGAGGCCGCGTCCGGCACAACTCGTGGCGGTGAAATGCGTGAGCAGGAGAGGTTTCACGACAGTTCGGTCCTGTTACGGTTCGATGGAACGGCTCGGGCAGACTGGAACAACCCGAGACCGGACGATGACGCCGAAGTCCTTGCATCAATGGTAGCAAACGGCAGGCTCGTGCTATTCAACGTCTCAGGCATCGTCAGCTCCCGGTGCGATCGCCGCGCGCAGCGTTGTGCAGCGCAACTGCGCCGCCACCGCTGCTTCGAGCACGCGAGGCAGCACGTCCAGCACCACCGGCCGATTGTGCGCATCGCGGGCCGGATTGCCGTCGTGTACGAGCAGGATGTCGCGCGGCGCAAGCCCTCGCAGCAGCCGCTGCGCCACCACGGAGGCGTCGCGCGTGCGCGTATCTAAACCGCGCCGGGTCCAGCTCGCCAGATGCAGCCCAAGCCCGCACAGCACTGGTTCGAGGAACGGATTGCGTAATCCCGCCGGTGCCCGGAAGAAGAACGGCCGCGTGCCGGTGATGTCAGTCAACGTCTGTTGGGCCGCCGCGATTTCGCGCTCCAGGGCACTCGGACCCATCACCGAAAAGTTATGACGATGCCGCTGACTGTGATTCTCCACGGCATGACCACGAGCGACGATCGCTTCGACGCAGTGCGGATAGCGGCGCGCCACATCGCCGATGCAGAAGAACGTCGCGCGGGCGTCGTAACGGTCGAGCAGGTCGAGTATGCGCGGCGTGACCTCGGGGTTCGGGCCATCGTCGATGGTCAACGCGATCTGTCTGCCGGCGCTTTCGGGCAGCGCCGTCCAGTTCAGGCCCAGCAGCGTGCTGCGCGGCCACAGTCCGGCGGCTACCAGCGCCAGGTGCGAGGTGACGAGACTCCCGATCGCCCACGGCCAGAGCGCAGGTTGCGCCACGAACGCCGCTGCGGCGCCGACATGCAGTGCGGCTGAGCCGGTGACAAAAGGGGACGGCTGCCAGCGTCGTGCGACGCCAGGCGCTGCGTATGCGGTGTGCGAGGGCGATGACGTGCGAGGTGTCGTCGAATTCATACTCGCTCTCCAGTGCGGCGTTCGGCCGCTTCGATTGGCTCCGCTGTTGCTGCTGTTTCGGCCCTGTCGCCCCGCGTGATGGCCGGCGCGAGAATCGCCGAGAACAGAAGGGCGAGGATCGCGCCCGGACCCACGGTCAAACCGAAGGCCTTGAGCAGCGGCACGCGGGCGAGCACCAGTAGTCCGAAGCCCGCCACGGTGGCCAGATTGGCAATCAGCAGCGACACCAGAGTTTGCGGGGCAATACTTAGGCCTCCGGTCGAACCACGGTTTGGCTTGTTGAAGAACAGCGCATAGTTCGACCCCACGGCAACGATCAGCAGCATCCCGATCAGATGCAGGATGGTCAGTTGCTCACCCACCAGCGCGAGGCCCGCGCTGACCACCAGCACAGCGGCGATGAGCGGAGCGAGCGTGCGGACCACCGCTTGCGGCGAGCGCAGCGCGATCAGCAGCAGCACGACGATCGCGCCGAGCCCGGCGAGCGACAGATGAATATCCTCGCGCACGTAGTTGATGTAGAGGCGGTCGGCTTCGGCCTTCATGTCGACGAAGAGCGCGTCCGGCACTTGGGCGCGCGCGACCGCGGCGCCGATCGTGGCGGCGTCGAGGCTCGGCTCGTCGGGGGCGGCTGCATGACCCGCGCTCTGTTCGCTAGAGGGTGCGCGCAGCGACAGCATCGCGCTCCAGCGGCCCGCGCGTTCGGTCAGGAGTGCGTCGACGGCGAGCGCCATCGAGGTGCCACGCAGATCCGCGCGTTGCAGCAACGGTTGCTGACGGGCCGCCTGGACGTCGGCGATAAACGGCGCGAATGCCTCCGGCTTGACGCTGATAGCCTGATTGGCGACGGCCTCGCGCAGCCGCGCTGTCAACACGTCCGCGGACGGCAGGCTGGCAAGACGCGCGCGCTGCGCGGCAACGCTTGGCAGATACAGCGCCGGACTCTCGTAGCCCGCCAGCACGCCCTTGTCCACGAGCGGCTGCAATTGCGCGGACACCTTCTCGGCGCCTTCCAGGACGGCTTCCTGGCTCGCACCCGAGATCACCACCAGATAACGCACGTCGGGCGCGCCGACATCGGCCCGCAGGCTTTCGTCGAGCGCCTGGCTTTGTGCCGACACCGGGCTCAACGCGGACAGTTCGTGACTCCAGACATGCTGGCGATGAAAAGCCAACGTCGCCACCGACGCCACCAGCACCGCGACCAGCGGCCAGCGCAGACGAGGCGCGGCAGCGGTCAGCGTGGCGAGTCTTGCGCCGAGCGGGGCGACGTCGCGAATCGCGAAACGCGCGCCGCGCAGATGCGGCAGAACGAAACGCGTGACGAGCGCCGCGGTCACCAGACCCGCGATCGAATACGCGCCCAGTTGCACGAGGCCCGGGAAGCCGGAGAACAGCATCGAAGCGAAGCCGCAGACCGACGTCAGCATGCCCAGGCGGATGGTGGGCCAATAGACGGCGATCCATTCGCGCAGCGTCGCGTCTTCGCGCACGGACGCTGAACCGGCAGTGGGCAAGGCGCCATGAGCCTGCGCGCGCGAGGACTGCACGAACAGATAGATCGAGTAGTCGACCGCCTCACCGATCAGCGTGGTGCCGAAGCCGAGCGTGATGCCGTGCACCGTGCCGAACGCGAGACTGACTGCCGCGAGCCCCGCAGCCACACCCGACAGCACAGGCAGCAGACCCAGCAGGAGCGTGAGCGGCGAGCGATATACCACCAGCAGCAGCGCGACGATCAGCAGAAGGCTGACTGCGGAGAGCCTGGCAACGTCGTGCTTGATGTTGTCGCGCGTTTCGACGGAGAACACCCCCGGCCCGGTCATCAGCAAGTGGAATGAGGACGGGTTAGGGACGCTGCGCTTTGCGGTATCGAAAGCCAGTTGCAGCGTAGCCATGGCACGGGCCTGGGCGTCGGTGTCGGAGCCGGCGCCTTTGGTCTGCACGACCATGACCGCACGCTTGCCGTCGCGCGAGGCCCACACGCCGTCCTGCGACGACGGTTGCGCGCCGCTGTCCAGCCGGTTGACGAGCGTCGTGACTTCACCGGTTGGATCGTGCGGCAGCAGTTCCTTGGTGAACATGCCCGCCGACGAGCCTAGCAGATCGAGGCTGTCACCGAGCGCCTGATGCAGGCCGTCTGTGGAAAAACGCTGCGGCGTCACCGCCGGGCTCAGCACATAGCGATGCTGGAAGATGAACTGCTGGTCGCGCGTCTCGCTGACGGGCTCGCCGTTGTTCACCGATGCAAACTGCGTGTCGCCGCGCAAGCGGGCGGCTATGCTGCGAGAGAGCGCTGCGCGTGTCGCAGGGTCACCCCCTTCGATGCCCACCAGAATCAGCCGCGACACCAGGCCGTCGCGCAACTGCTCGACCAGCACGCGCTGTCCGGCGCTCGGCGAGCGCGGCAGGAAAGCGGACAGGTCGGCGGTGAACGTGGTACGGCTGATCACCACCGCGCAGGCCAGCAAAAATACGAGCCATACCAGCACGGCGCGTTGCCGCAGCAGCCGCCCCATGCCACCTGGTGATGTGCCGCCGACAGACTGCTCGCGCATCAGTTGGCCGCGTCGCTTTGCAGACGCATCAGCGAATGATCGCCGTCGGCCTGCTGGATCGCGACGGTATGCAGAACGTCGCGCGTACCGGTCAGCGTGATTGTGCTGATTGTCTTCAGCATGCGGGAGTCGAGCGGCGTGAGTGTGAGCGTCCAGTCGTCCCCGGTTCCCGTGACCGCCACCGTATACACCTGCTCGAGTGCGAAACGGTTGCCCGATAACGTCGCGCGAATGCTCTCGATGAAAGCCGACAGATCCGGATATTGCGTCAATGCGAGCGTGTATTTGTGGCCGTTGCGGGCAATCGTGAGCTTGTCGCCGTCGACCACGAGGTCTTCCGGCTTCGGGTTGTCCGTGCGCTTTTCCAGATGGTCCGGTGCGGTGAACACCAGTTCTCCTGACGATGTCACGGGCTCGGCGGCAATCGACAGATACTTCGTTTCGACAAAGCTCGCGCGTCCGGATTTTTTCTGTCCGAGTGTGGACATCAGACGGTCGAGGTTCCAGCTCGCGGCGTCGGTGCTGGCCGCGTTGGCGTTGGGGCCGCCGGCAACGCAGCAGGCGCTGGCGAGCGTCAGCAGTGCGGCGAGCGTGCGCGTCTGGCGGCGCAGGGAAACACGGGACAGTGGGCGGGCTGCAGTCATGCGTCAGGTATTCCTGCTCGTGGTGGTGATCGTCGAGTTGATCGCGGTCAGATCGGCGCTGGACGCCAACGGTGTCGCGATCCTTCCGCTTGCCTGCCGGGCGATGGCTTCGGCGACAGGTTCAGCTCGTGGCTGGGTTTGCACCGCTGCCGTCTCTTCGGGGGGTGCCCCGGCCTTCGATTCGGCAACGGTCTGCATTCCACTCGCGACGGCGCCGTCGGGGATCGGCTCGGCGTGCCAGAAATCGAAGTAGTTGAACCAGTTGTACGGCGCAGCGTGGCAATGCTTTTCGAGCAATGCGGCGTAACGCGTCAGGGCGGCCTGTACCTCGGCGGCGCGTTTGCCGCGCTCGACCTTGGAGAAATCCGCCAGCGTTTCGAAGTGAATATCGTAGCGGTTGCCGCCGCGATACAGCCCGGTCATGAAGATCACCGGGCGTCTGAGCATGGCCGCCATATGCAGCGGCCCGAGCGGAAACGCCGCGGGCGCGCCGAGAAAATCGACCCGGCGCACTGAATCGCGGGTGTCCCCAAGTATGGTGCGGTCGGCGAGAATGCCGATCATGCTGCCGGTGTCGAGATACTCACGCACCTTCAGCATCGAATCCACCTGTCCCAGGCCGATCACGTCCTGCTTTGCCGCCGGGTTGATGGACGCGAGGATCTTGCTAGTTCGGCGCGCGTTGTCCTCATACATCGTGATGGCGACCCGCAGATTCGGCTGCGTGCGCCCGAGCGCCCGCATGACTTCGAAGCTGCCCAGATGCGCACCCATCAGGAATGCGCCGTGTCCTTCGGCCAGCGTGTCGCGCATGACTTCCCGGCCGTGCACGCGCAGGTCGAACAGGTCAAAGCGATCGTTGAGCAGATAGATGCGGTCGTGGATGGTCGCACCGAACACGATCAGGTGCCGCCAGACGTCGAGCCATGTCGCGGGCCGTCCGAGGGCTCGCGTGAGATAAGCGCGCGAGGCTTTGCATGCGGCCGGGGAAAACAGCATGAAATAGGCGCTGGCAGGCGAGAGCACGATACGGCTTACGCGCCGGCCGAGGCGTAGCGACAGCCATGTCATGAAGCGCATCAGCGGGATGTTGCTGCGCTCCTTGCGTTGGGTCCAGGCGGGGCGTTTCATGAGCACACCGCCTCGGTTGCTGGAGCGGCTGGGGTCGCGGAGGCTGCAGGCTCTGCGCCAGCTAGCAGGCCGCTCGCCACGACGCGGGTTCCGGCGTTGACAGTGAAGCGGATCGCGCCGCTCGCCGTGATCTCGAAGCTCAGATCGAACTGCGTGCCCGGTTTAGCCGGACTTGGGAATTTGGCGGAACGCAGGCGGCAGGCATCGAGCGACCGGTTAAGCGCGGTGCCGATAGCGCTGATGGCGTGATCGAGCAGCACTACGCCGGGAACAATCGGTTGGCCAGGGAAGTGTCCAGCAAGGGCAGGGTGGTCGGGGGCGATGGTGAAGTAGATCGCGGCGGTGGCGGTGGCCGGGCTTGCGGACGGCGCGACCGCCGGTTGCATGTGCTGAGTCTGTTGCATCTTCTGGTTCTGTTGCGCCGGTTGCGTCTGTTGCATCTGTTGCATCTGTTGCATCTGTTGCATCTGTTGCGTTGATTGAGCCTGTTGCGCCGATTGAGCCTGTTGGGCTGCCAGCGCCGTCAGCACGTCACGCGGTAGCTTGCCCGTTGCGTTGCGCGGCAACGCATCCACGAAGCACAGCGGGCGCGGCATGAACGCGGCGTCGACGCGTTCGCGCAGCGCACGTTGGAGATCCGCAGGCGTAAGGCCGGGCGCAACCACAAACGCAATCAGACGCGTCACCGGCTCGCCGCGCTCTGCGCCGGTGATGTCCGAAGTGCCCGCGATGCCCGTAGTCGCAACAGCATGTTCGTCCGGCATGAAGAACACGCCGTCGACCACGCCAGGTATTTCGTT
>Ga0302228_10002905_pt1 | contig 11408 bp, 7 predicted proteins | sample II_Palsa_N1_2_FD_193519 | JGI IMG/M metagenome (GOLD analysis project Ga0302228, IMG submission 193519) | Peat permafrost microbial communities from Stordalen Mire near Abisko, Sweden - II_Palsa_N1_2 | ecosystem: Environmental > Terrestrial > Soil > Palsa > Peat permafrost | place: Sweden...
ATTTTTGCGTCGAGCGTGAGGATCTCGATCATCGGCAACTTGTGGCGCAGGCCGACCTGATAGTCGTTGAAGTCGTGCGCGGGCGTGACCTTGACCACGCCGGTGCCGAACGCGCGATCCACGTAGTCGTCCGCGATCACCGGGATTTCCCGGTTCGACAACGGCAGCATGACCGTCTTGCCGATCAGGTGCGCGTAGCGCTCGTCCTCCGGATGGACCATCACGGCGGTGTCGCCGAGCATGGTTTCCGGGCGCGTGGTGGCGACTGTCACGTGGCCGGAGCCGTCCGGCAGCGGATACTGGATGTGCCACAGGCTGCCTGCTTCTTCTTCGCTCGCGACTTCCAGGTCCGAGACGGCGGTGCCGAGTACCGGGTCCCAGTTGACGAGCCGTTTGCCGCGATAGATCAGGCCTTGCTTGTACAGCGTGACGAACACGTCCTGCACGACGGGCGACATCTTGTCGTCCATCGTGAAATATTCGCGCGACCAGTCAATGGACGCGCCCAGGCGGCGCACCTGACCCGTGATGGTCGAGCCGGATTGTTGCTTCCATTCCCAGACGCGTTTCAGGAATTCTTCGCGGCCGAGATCATGGCGCGATACGCCTTGCGCATCGAGTTGCCGCTCCACCACGATCTGCGTGGCGATCCCTGCGTGATCCGTTCCAGGCAGCCACAGCGTGTTTTCGCCGAGCATGCGGTGGTAGCGGGTGAGGCTGTCCATGATGGTCTGGTTGAACGCGTGACCCATGTGCAGCGTGCCGGTGACGTTCGGCGGCGGGAGTTGGATCGAGAAATCTTTTCGGCCTTCGATCAGGGTCGGCGCAGCGTAGCCGCGCTTTTCCCATTCCGGGCCCCAATGGGACTCGATGTTCTGGGGCTCGAAACTCTTCGCAAGCGTGTTGTCACTCGTGTTGTCACTCATGGGGTGGAATCTGCCGAAAAATGCGTAAAAGAAGCGGGGGTCGGGGAATTATAAGGCGTAGACAGGGTGGGGCCGGCGCGAAGGTTCTTCATTCGCACTCGGGGTTGTGCTTCGGGTTCGGGTGGGTGCCGGGAAGCCGGGCGAGCGAGGGCGTCCAAAACCCAACTGCCAACGGCCACCGCCCCTCCGATTTATAATACCCGTCCCACCGGAAAACTCCCCTCATGCCCGATCTGCTCGCCAATCTGAACCCTGAACAACTCGCCGCCGTCACGCTGCCGAACGAGCCGGCGCTTATTCTCGCGGGCGCGGGCAGCGGCAAGACGCGCGTACTGATCACGCGTATCGCCTGGCTGATCCAGCAGGGATTCGCGTCGCCCCCGACCATTCTTGCCGTCACCTTCACGAACAAGGCCGCCAAGGAAATGATGGCGCGCCTGACCGCGATGATGCCCATCGACACCCGCGGCATGTGGATCGGCACCTTCCACGGCCTGTGCAACCGCATGCTGCGCGCACATTTTCGCGACGCGGGCCTGCCGCAGACGTTCCAGATCCTCGATACATCGGACCAGTTATCGGCGATCAAACGACTGATGAAGGGCCTGAATATCGACGACGAGAAATATCCGGCTAAAAATCTCCAGTACTTCATCAACAACGCCAAGGAACAAGGCCTGCGCCCAAAAGACGTCGACGCGACCGATTCCTTCAACATGAAGTTCGTCGAACTGTACGCGGCCTACGAGCAGCAATGCCAACGCGAGGGCGTCGTCGATTTCCCGGAGCTGCTGCTGCGTTGCTACGAACTGCTTGCCCACAATCCGCCGTTGCGCGCGCACTATCAGGCGCGCTTTCGCAACATCCTGGTCGATGAGTTCCAGGACACGAACAAGCTGCAATACGCGTGGCTGAAGATGCTGGCCGGAGAGCACAACGCCATCTTCGCGGTCGGCGACGACGATCAGTCCATCTACGCGTTCCGTGGCGCGAACGTCGGCAACATGCACGACTTCGAGCGTGAGTACCACGTGCGCAACATGATCAAGCTGGAGCAGAACTATCGCTCGCACGGTCATATTCTCGATACCGCCAACTTCCTGATCGCCAAGAACTCGCGGCGCCTCGGCAAGAATCTTCGCACCGACGCCGGTCACGGCGAACCCGTGCGCGTGTACGAGGCCGCGACCGATACGCAGGAGGCGGCGTGGATCGTCGAGGAGATCAAGGCGATGATCCATGCCGGCTCGGCGCGCGGCGAAATCGCCATCCTGTATAGAAGCAACGCGCAGTCGCGAACCATTGAACACACGCTGGTGAACGCGGGCATTGCGTACCGTGTGTATGGCGGCTTGCGGTTCTTCGAGCGCCAGGAAGTGAAGCACGCGCTGGCGTATCTGCGCCTGATTGACAACCCGAACGACGACACCGCGTTCGCTCGCGTCGTGAATTTTCCGACACGCGGGATCGGCGCAAGGTCGATCGAGCAACTGGCCGATGCCGCGCGCCTCTACAACTGTTCGATGGCTGCCGCTGTTCCCTATGTGATGGGCAAGGCGGGTTCGAGCATCGGCGCGTTTGCGCAACTGATCGCCAAGATGCGGGCCGAAACGCAGCAGATGAGCCTGCCCGAAACCGTGGAATACGTGGTTCGCGCAAGCGGTCTCGCCACGCATTACGAGAACGAGCGCGAAGGTCAGGACCGGCTGGAGAACTTGCAGGAAGTGGTGAACGCCGCAGCGGCGTTCGTGCAGGAGGAGGGCTACGGGCTCGATACCCCCGCGCGCTCCATTCCGCTTCGTCCGGGCGCGACGAACGCGCCGGAAATCGGCTTGGCGACCGATGATCCGTCCGTCGACGTGCTCGACCCGGAGAGCCCCGCCGATCCTGCCCAAAATCCCGACACCATGACGCCGCTGGCCGGGTTCCTCTCGCACGCATCGCTCGAAGCCGGCGATAACCAGGCGCAAGCCGGTCAGGACGCCGTGCAACTGATGACGGTACACGCCGCCAAGGGCCTTGAATTCATGGCGGTTTTCATCACGGGCCTGGAGGAGGGCCTATTCCCGCACGAGAACAGCGCGCAGGAAAGTGACGGACTCGAAGAGGAACGCCGGCTGGCCTACGTAGCGATCACGCGGGCGAAGGAGCGGCTGTATCTGTCGTTTGCACAGAGCCGGATGTTGCATGGCCAGACGCGCTACAACATTCGTTCCCGTTTCTTCGATGAACTCCCGGAAGGCTCGCTCAAGTGGCTGACACCGAAGGTCGAGGCGGGCGCGCGCTGGGGCGGCCGGTCGGATAACGCCGGCTGGGGCCGCGACTGGTTCGCACGGCCCGACAAGGAACGCGCTGCATACGCCGATCCCGATGCCGGCAAGCCATTGCCGGCTTTTGCCAACAGCCAGCGCGCCGCCGATACCGGTTTCAAGGTCGGTCAAGCCGTGTTTCACAACAAGTTTGGCGAAGGCACGGTGATCGGGCTTGAAGGAGCGGGCGCCGATGCCCGTGCTCAAGTCCGCTTCAAGCGCCACGGCGAGAAGTGGCTCGCGCTGGCGGTGGCGAAACTGCAGGCGGTGGAATGACTGCGAGCGTGAGCCGTCTCGGCATCATGGCCGCGTTGCCGCAGGAACTGGGCGACCTGATCGAATCGATGCACGCGGGCGGTGACGTGCGTACGCAAATCATCGGCCGGCGCGAGTACCACGTCGGCATCGCACATGGGGTGCCGTGCGTGGTGACGCTCGCGCGCGTCGGAAAGGTGGCTGCGGCCGCGACCGCGAGCGCGTTGATCCACGTGTTCGGCGTGACTGATATCGTGTTCACCGGCGTGGCCGGCGGCGTCCGGAAAGACGTCCGCGTGGGCGACATCGTGATCGGCGAAATACTGATGCAGCACGATATCGACGCGTCGCCGTTATTTCCGCGCTTTGAAGTGCCGTTGCTGGGCATGGCGCGCTTTCCCGGCGATGCCACGCTGAATGCGGCGCTGGCAGACGCATGCGGAGCCTTTCTCGCCGATGACCACGCTGCGTTAGAGGCGCGGTTTGGCGTTCACCCGCCGCAGTTGCATCGTGGGCTGATCGTGAGCGGCGACCGGTTTGTTTCCAGTCACGACGAGGTGGATGCGCTGCGCGCAGCGTTGCCCGATGCGCTGGCCGTCGAGATGGAGGGCGCGGCGCTCGCGCAAGTGTGTTTCGAGCACGGTGTTGCATGCGCGGTTGTGCGCACGGTCTCGGATACTGCCGATTCCGACGCGCCTGAGTCCTTCCTTGAATTCCTGCACGCGCTGGGCGGGACCTATTCATCGGGGATCTTGCGGCGGTTTTTGTCCGCGTGGGATTCCAAGGACGACGTACTGCTTCCTTCCTGAACGCCGCTTTCGCGACGGTCTAGACTTTCGCCTATGGGCGCGGCGGCGCCTCCTCCCGTGCGCCGGAATGCACGCTAAAGCGCTGCATCCTCATACGCGACTATCGCCGCGGTGGGGCGGGTGAGTGCCATCTTTCTCCCGCTGCCGCCTCCAGTTCCGCGACATAACCTGCCTCTCCTCCTGACTCGCTCCTCAAAAATCGCTCTTGTAATTGCGAATGATTCGCAATTACAATGTTCTCGACGACAGGAGGTCCACATGACCGAAACGACGCCCGACTCCAGCCGGGCACAGCGCGCAATCTCCGCGAGCGCCGCACGGATGATCGAGACCACGCGCCGCGCATGGCTAGCCGAAGCAACGCAGCCCACCAGCGGTATCGCCACGCAGCCCCGGCAACCCCGGTTTTCACGTCGTCCGATAGTCGCCAACCTTGCATTAGCCATGAATTTCTGGAGTACGAGACCGCTGTGATTGCTACCCCATCACCCTTGGCCACGTCCGTCAGTCCCGCCGCCGTGATAGACGCGTCCGACGCGTTCAATATTCCCGACCAGCGCATGCACGATGCCGGCCGCTTCCCGCTCGTGCGCTTGCGTCGACGCGCAGTGCAGCCGGGCTATGCGTTCGGCTGGGGCGCCGAGATGCAGCGGTTGTTATCGTTGAAGACGCCGTTTGTGATCGTGTCGGAACATGACGCCGATGAAACCGCCGACGACAAGCACCTCCGCAGCGCGTGGCTGCGTTCCCACCGTGAAACGCTCGCCCTTTTTTGCCGCGGGTTTATTGTGATCGAGCCGAGGATAGAAGCGCGGGCGTCGACGCGGGAAGCCGTGCGCGACGCAACGCAGGGCAGCGGCGTGCGAATGGTCGTGGTGTCCAGCATGCGGGTGGCCGGCGAACTCGCGCCGGTGCTGCTCAAGCATTCGGCAAGCGATCTGGAAAAATCCCGATCAACCGATAAACCACGCTTGCAGATGCCGTAGCAGCGCATCGCGGCCTTTGTTTGAACGATGACCGGCGACGTTGCAGAAGCGGTCTCCCGGCGGACGACTCAGGGCCGTCCCTCTCTAGCAGCGCACCACGGCCTGAACTATGCTCAGGAGCAATTCGCCCGCGCCTGGAGCTGATCCAGGCGTGGCGTTCCGCTACCGGACAGGGTTCAGACAGGGGTTCGAATGCCGACTTATCGTGAAGCTCATCGCCGTTCGATCGAAGATCCGGAATCTTTCTGGGGCGAACAGGCGCGGCGCATCCATTGGGAAACGCCGTTCGAGCAGGTGCTTGATCGCAGTAATCCACCGTTCGCGCGCTGGTTTGTCGGCGGCAAGACCAATCTCTGCTACAACGCCGTCGACCGGCATCTCGCCGCCCGCGCTCAGCAAAACGCGCTGGTGTATGTATCGACGGAAACGGGCATCGAGCGGCGCTACACCTACGCCGAGCTGCATGCCGAAGTGAACCGCATGGCCGCGGTCATGCGCTCGCTCGGCGTGAAACAGGGCGAGCGTGTCCTGATCTATTTGCCGATGATTCCGGAAGCCCTGTTTGCGATGCTGGCCTGCGCGCGGCTCGGCGCAGTTCATTCGGTCGTGTTCGGCGGCTTCGCAGCCCCGAGCCTGGCGGCGCGCATTGATGACGCCACGCCCGTGCTGATCGTCACCGCCGACGCCGGTGCGCGGGCGGGCAAGGTGATCGATTACACGCCACTCGTGGACGAAGCGCTGGCACGCGCCACGCATAAGGTGCCGAAGGTACTGTTGATCGACCGCCAGCTCGCGCCGCAAAGATTGCAGGCGCCGTATCTCGTTTCCTACGAGCCGTTGCGTGAACAGTTCTTCGACGCCCATGTCCCGTGTGTCTGGCTTGAATCGAACGAGCCCTCTTATGTGCTCTACACGTCTGGGACGACCGGCAAGCCAAAGGGCGTGCAACGTGACGTGGGCGGGTACGCGGTGGCGTTGGCGGCATCGATGGAACATATCTTCCAGGGCAAGCCTGGCGACACCATGTGGACCGCGTCGGACGTGGGCTGGGTGGTCGGGCACAGCTACATCATCTATGCGCCGCTGATTGCCGGCCTGACAACGCTCATGTACGAAGGCACGCCGATCCGCCCTGATGGCGGCATCTGGTGGCGGATCATCGAGCAGCACAAGGTCAACCTGATGTTCACCGCGCCGACCGCGTTGCGCGTGCTCAAGAAGCAGGACCCGAAGCTGATGGAGCAGGCGGATTTATCGAGTCTGCGCACGTTGTTCCTGGCGGGCGAACCGCTGGACGAACCCACGGCACAGTGGATTCAGGGCGCGCTGAAAAAGCCGGTGATCGATAACTATTGGCAGACCGAAACTGGCTGGCCGATGATCGCGATTCCTCGCGGTATTGAAGCTTTGCCGCCTAAGCTCGGATCGCCGGGCGTACCGTCGATGGGCTTTGCATTGACTGTGCGAAACGAGGCGACGGGTGAAATCTGTGCGCCGGGTGAGAAGGGCGTGATCACGCTCGATTATCCGTTGCCGCCGGGTTGCATGCAGACGGTATGGGGCGACGATTCGCGCTTCATCAAGACGTACTGGGAAAGCGTGCCGGGGCAGCACCTGTATTCGACCTTCGACTGGGGCGTGACCGACGAAGAGGGTTACGTCACCATTCTGGGACGCACCGACGACGTGATCAACGTGGCAGGGCATCGGCTGGGTACGCGTGAGATAGAAGAGGCGTTAAGCACTCACGTGGCCGTGGCTGAGGTGGCGGTGGTGGGCGTGGCCGATTCGGTAAAAGGACAAGTTGCACTGGCCTTCGTCGTATTACGTGATGCTCGGGCATTGGAAGCCGAGGGCGTGCGCGAAGCGCTTGAAGCCGAACTTTGTCGGAGCGTGGATGCGCATTTGGGTGCGATCGCCCGTCCCGCCAGAGTCCACTTCGTGGCCATGCTGCCGAAGACTCGTTCGGGAAAGGTACTACGGCGTGCGATTGCTGCGTTGGCCGAAGGGCGCGACCCCGGCGATCTTCCAATGATCGAAGATGCAGGGGCGCTGGTGCAGGTGAAAGAGGCCTTGGCGCGGCAGTAACCGATCTTTTTTTACTTCACCAAAGTGCGCAACTCACGCTCCGCCCGGGGCGTAAGCCGCTGCGCCTCTTTCGTGAGATTGACTTGCATGGTTGTCTCCGCGATTTCGTGAACCGCCTGCTCAAGCTGGTAGGTGCCTTTGGCCTTGAGCCAGTCCATGACTTCCGCCAGATGCCATATTGCGGTGCTGCCCTCGTGCACCGGCGATGGAAAGGTATCCGCGTTCGCGAGCATTAACTTGCGCATGTTCTGCCGCGTTACGCCGATTGCGTCGGCGACGTCGGTCAGGCCGACAAAATCCGGTGACGCTTCAACGAGCGCGGCCGACGGAACAGCCGACTTGACATCCTTCAAGGCGCTCATCAATGCCGTTTGCGCGCTGTCTGCTTCCCGCGTAAATGCCAGTGCAATCCGGCCTGGCTGACCCACGCCGATCAACGCGTCGTCGCATCCTGCGGCACCGAGACGTCCGATCAACGCTTCGTGATCGCAGTCGCTTTCCGATAACCGGTACTTCAATGTGAACGTGTATTCCATGGCGTTGCCTTAATTGAGACCGTTGATTGTCCGGAAACTTTGTCTGACTGAAACGTGCAGTTGTCGACCACGCGCTTGATGGCTCGCGCATGATTCACCGCATTCTTCGGCGTACTCCACACACTGGTAATACAGAATTCGCCGCAGCGGCACTCGGCTGCGTTGTAGGGGCAATAAATCCGTCCCCACGCATGGCTTCCTCCTTGTTCGACGCGCCAGCCATGCGTTTGCGCGTGCTGCAATGCTTCTTCAATTTCCTTCTTCTGATGCTGTGATCGAGTCATCGTAAGCCCCATATTGGAGGCGCCCCACAAGGTTGTCAAGTGACAACCTTGTGGGGCGCCTGGAACGTCGACACGAAAACTCGTTTTAGAGTTGTCTGTTCGTCGGTCGTATGTGTGTTCTGCTCACATGACCGTGATCATCACGCTTTAGCCGTCACCGTTTTTTCCTTCGCATCCCGGGTATTTGGCAGCAGGATCGTCAGGATTCCGATCAGCGGCAGGAACGAACAAACCTTATAGACATAATCGATGCTCGTCGCGTCAGCCAGATGGCCAAGCACTGCCGCGCCGATGCCGCCCATGCCGAAAGCAAAGCCGAAAAACAATCCCGCTACCATGCCGACCTTGCCGGGAATCAGCTCGGTTGCATAAACCAGAATGGCCGAGAACGCGGAAGCCAGAATCAGTCCGATCACCACTGACAACACGCCGGTCCAGAACAGGTTTGCAAACGGCAGCATCAGGGTGAACGGCGCAACGCCCAGGATGGACACCCAGATGACAACCTTACGGCCGATCCTGTCGCCTACGGGACCGCCCACGATCGTACCCACCGCCACTGCCGCGAGGAACCAGAACAAGTGCACCTGCGCGGTTTCCACCGGCAAATGAAACTTGCTGATCAGGTAAAACGTGAAGTAGCTGCTGATGCTCGCCAGATAGAAGTATTTAGAAAATACGAGCAGCATCAGGACCGTCATGGCGAGCATGACTTTATTGCGCGGCAATGCCGACACCGCGGCCGAGGCACGTGCCTTCTTCACCGCCGGGTGACGTTGGTACCAGCGGCCAATGTTTGCCAGCACGACGATGGCGAGGAGTGCCGCCGCCGAGAACCACGCAATGCTGCGTTGCCCATGCGGCATCACGACCAATGCGGCCAGGAGAGGCCCGAGGGAACTGCCCGCATTGCCGCCGACCTGGAACACCGACTGCGCAAGCCCGTGGCGCCCGCCCGATGCCATGCGCGCCACTCGCGAAGACTCGGGATGGAAAATTGACGATCCGCACCCGACGAGGGCCGCGGCTACCAGCAATACCGGAAAGCTTCCGGCCATCGACATCAGCAGCAAGCCGCACAGCGTAAAACCCATGCCGACCGGCAGCGAATACGGTTTCGGATGTTTGTCGGTATATAAGCCGACCAGCGGCTGCAGCAGCGACGCCGTGATCTGGTAAGTCAGCGTAATCAAGCCGATCTGCCCGAACGACAACGAAAACTCGCTTTTGAACATCGGGTAGATGGCAAGGATCAGCGACTGAATCATGTCGTTGAGCAAATGCGCAAAACTGATCGCGCCGAGCACGGAGAAGGCTGTGCGCGAAACGGCAGGGCTCAAGGCGGGTGCGGCGCCGAGCGCGCCTTTATCGATACTTGTCTGCATGATGATGGCTGGAAGTTGTCTCTCGTCGTATTTCGTGGTCGGTCAGAAGCGCGTCAGAAATGCAAGGATGCGCCGTCTGGCAATAATTTTAATGTGTCCTCTACGCATTGTCCGGCCAAAGTTTGTCGCGAAACGGACAGCAGTTTGCCCCCGCCTGGCGCGCGCACGCCCGCTTTTGGTGAGACAGACATAAGTTTGCGACGGGCGGGGAAAACTCGTCTAAAGAAGCGCCGTTTTTCGCCGTAGACCATTGATGTAGCCGTGCGCCCCGCCCAAGAAGCAGGCCGTGCGATGCCAATCAAAACTGGGGAATTCAATAGATGAAACCTTTTTCGCTGCGGGGTAATCCTGGCGCTCAATTTATTCCCGACGGCGGCGCCAAGGCCGCCGCCCGGGCGATGGCCAAGATCGCCGGCACGAGCCGCCATTCGTTGTCTGTCAAGGCGTCGCTGCGTCTCGCGTTCGCGTTGCTGCTGGTTGGCTCGTTGGTGATTGGCGTCATCGCGCTGACGCAGATCAGCCGTCTCAACGGTTCGACGGAATCAATTTATCGCGAGGGGTATGTCGCCAGCCGGAACGTTGAAGAACTGCGCAGCGCCGTGCTGCGCGCGAGCCGCTCGCAAAAGATGCTGCTCACCGCGACCACCGCGAAGGAGCGCGACGAACTCGGCGCGGACGTCGAACATGCGCTCGCCGATATCGGCCGCGAGCAACGTAACCTGCAAAGCTACGCGGACCCCACGGGCGACCAGAAGCGCCTGGCGACGGCCGTTGGCGCATGGAGCACCGACCTGCGCGCCTTCGTCAAACTGGTGAAGGAACAACCGCTCGACCTGTCGCAGATGAACTGGCAGGTCGGAATCATGGACGTCTCGCTGCTGGTGGCAACAGCCAAGCTGGAAAAGCTCGTGAATACGCTCATTGAACAGCGTGGCGCGGCAGCCAAGGCGACTATCGACTCGGCGGCGTCCATCTATCACGAATCGTTTGTGATGGTCGCCCTGTTGACGCTCGTGCTGATCGTGCTGGCGTTCGCGGTAAGCGAATGGGTCGTGCGGCGGCTCGCGAAGCAGCTCGGTGGCGAACCAGTCTATGCAATGGAAATTGCGAGGAGGATCGCGGCGGGCGACCTGTCGAACCTCATCTCGATCGCCAAACGCGACAACACCAGCATGCTGCACGCGCTTTCCGGCATGCAGAAGGATTTATCGACGACGGTCGGCGAAATCGCGGCCAGCGCCGAGGCGATCGCCTCGGCGTCCGGCGAAATCTCGCAGGGCAACGTGGACTTGTCGCAGCGTACGGAGCAACAGGCCGTCGCGCTGGAAAAGACGGCGTCGAGCATGGAGGAGTTGACGTCCACCGTACGCCAGAACGCCGAGAACGCGAAGCAGGCGAGCTCGCTGGCTTACAACGCATCCGAGATTGCTGAGAAGGGCGGCGTGGTGGTCGGACGCGTGGTCGCGACGATGGAGCAGATCAACGCAAGCGCGAAGAGTATTGGCGACATCATCGGAGTGATTGAAGGCATCGCGTTCCAGACGAATATCCTCGCGCTCAATGCCGCCGTGGAAGCGGCGCGGGCTGGCGAAGAAGGGCGTGGGTTCGCGGTCGTCGCTGGAGAAGTGCGGAACCTCGCGCAACGTTCATCGGCGGCGGCGAAGGAAATCAAGGGCTTGATCCACGCGTCAGTGGCGCGTGTTTCCGATGGTTCGACTTTCGCTCACGAAGCCGGCGCGACCATGGAAGAGGTTGTGAAGGCGGTCAAGCGCGTGACGGACATCATGGGCGAGATTTCGGCGGCGTCGGCGGAGCAGAGCAGCGGCATCG
>Ga0302228_10002909_pt1 | contig 11396 bp, 10 predicted proteins | sample II_Palsa_N1_2_FD_193519 | JGI IMG/M metagenome (GOLD analysis project Ga0302228, IMG submission 193519) | Peat permafrost microbial communities from Stordalen Mire near Abisko, Sweden - II_Palsa_N1_2 | ecosystem: Environmental > Terrestrial > Soil > Palsa > Peat permafrost | place: Sweden...
GGACGGCCTTTCCGTGCTCGAAACGCTGCGCGGGACGGCTGGTCTGCAGGACGTGCCGGTCGTGATGCTGACCGCGTACGCGACCAGCGACAACACGATCGGCGCGATGCGGCTCGGCGCCTTCGAGCATCTGACCAAACCGGTTGGCCGCGACGAGATCGCCGCGCTCCTCGCGCGCATTCTCGCAACCCGCGCCAATACGCCCGCTCCACAGTCGATCCACAGATTCGCGGACGACACGCCCTCGCGCGAACCGCAGTTGCTCGGCATCAGCGAAGCCATGCGCGACGTACAGAAGCGCCTCGGCCGCGCGGCCGGCACTAACTCGACGGTGTTGATTACCGGTGAGACGGGCACCGGCAAGGAAGTGGCGGCGAGCGTGCTGCATCGTGCGTCGGCGCGCATGGGCGGACCGTTCGTCGCCGTGAACTGTGCGGCGATCCCGGAAGACCTTCTCGAAAGCGAACTCTTCGGCCACGCCAGGGGCGCGTTCACCGGTGCACATGCAGAGCGGCGCGGTCGCTTCGAAGAAGCGCATGGCGGCACACTCTTTCTCGACGAGATCGGCGACATGCCGCTCGCGATGCAGGCGAAGCTGCTGCGCGTGCTGCAAGAGCGGCAGATCACGCCGCTCGGAACCAACCGGCCGCTTGCTGTCGATGTACGCGTGGTGGCCGCGACGCATCGCGATCTGCCGGCAATGGTCGCAGCGGGCACGTTCCGGCAGGATCTATCGTATCGGCTCAGCGTGATTCCACTGCACATGCCGCCTCTACGCGAGCGCGTAGCCGACATTCTGCCGCTGGCGGAGCATTTCCTCGCGGCCGTCGCTGGTCCCTCCGAAGCGGCGCGCAAACATCTCTCCGCAGACGCCCAGCGCCTGCTCGTCGGCTTCAGCTGGCCCGGCAACGTGCGGGAACTCGCCAACGCCATCGAACGCGCGAGCGCGCTTGCGCCTGCCGCACTGCTGACCCGCGAAGATTTCGCCTTCCTGTTCGATCCGGCCGCGAACGACGCCTATGCGATTCCCGCGGGCCTCATCGACCTTCCGCTGAACGACGCCCTCGCACAACTCGAACGCGCCCTGATCGCCCGGGCGCTTGCGCTCGCCGATGGCAATCGCACCGACGCGGCGCGCAGGCTCGGCATCAGCCGCCAGTCGCTCTACACGCGTCTGGCGAATCTCGGCCTGTCCGACTCCTGACCGTTAGAAGGTGTCCAGTAACCGGACGGTACCTGTCCGGTTACTGGACACCGCAGCCCTGCTTCGTTACGTTGCTGCCCGGCCGCATGGGATTCCGGCCGATGGCATAAGCCTTGCAGAAAGCTCCTCGTCTAACGAAGGAGTGGATCATGCAAGCGATTACGAATTACCCACTTAGCAGGCTCGCTACGCGCGTCTTGAGCGCGATGCGCCTCGCGGCGCTCATGGCGGCGAGCACCGGATGTGCCGCCCAGACCCAACCTGAGCCGCCAACCGCGCCTCCGCCGCCACCGGTCGCAACCGGCGCGACACCCCTCGTGCCGCCACCCGGCGCCGCTGCCATGGCGCCGCCTCCGCCGCCGGTCGGTAGCCCGGCGGCGCTCACCGATGCCGGAAATCTCACGACCGCGCAGGGCACCGTCGCGCGTTTTCTCACCAATCCGGATGGCGACGTCGACGGCTTGCTGACGAGCGACGGCGTGCTCGTGCATGTCCCGCCGCACATGGGCCCGCGGCTTACGTCGATGGTTCGTCCGGGCGACAACGTGCAGGTGAGCGGGAGGCGCGATGCAGGTGACGCGCTCGCGGCGCAGCGCATCACCGACACGCGCAGCGGCCAGCAACTGGACGATCAGCCGCCACTGCCGGGCACCCGGCCGCTGCCGCCCGAGCTACGCGGCGTCGCGCTGTCGCGCCTCAGCGTGCAGGGCCAGGTGGCGCACGTTACGACCGCGCCGCGCGGCGAGCCGGACGGCGTGATCCTGGTCGACGGCACCGTGATCCGGCTGACGCCCCCGATCGCCCAGCAGTTTCCGACGCTCGTGCAAACCGGCGCGAAGGTCTCGGCGCAAGGCTACGGCACGCGCACCCAGTACGGCACGGCACTGCAGGCGACGGCATTTGGATCGCCCGGCAATCTAACCCGGCTCTACGATCGCGCGCCACCGGCCCCTTGAGCGCGCCGGATAACCGCACCTGACATTCACCCGTTCAACCATCATCGAAAAAAGGACCATGACCATGCATTGGATCGATCCCGACAGTCTTCCCGAAACGCGCGGCACGGTAACGCGTTTTCTTTTGAATCCGCACGGCGAACTGGATGGCTTTGTGCTCGGCGCGCGTCAGTTGCAGCAGGTCCATTTTCCGCCCCATCTGTCGCGGCAGGTCGCGCGGCTCGTGGCGGTGGGCGACGTGGTGCGCGTACGTGGCGTCAAGCCGCGCGGCGCAGACATGATCGCAGCCGTCTCGCTCACGTCGAAGACAGGCAAGGTCATTCTCGACGAAGGCCCGCATCGCGACGGCGAGAAACATCATCACCCTGACGCCGAGCGCAGCCCCATGGAGGCGAGCGGCGAAGTGCTGCTGTCACTGTTCGGTCCGAAGGGCGAGTTGCGCGGTGCGCTGCTGAACGATGGCACGTCGTTGCGCATGCCACCGCATGCCGCCGCCGAGCTGACGTCGTACCTGGCGCCTGGGGCGCATGTCCGTGCGTGGGGACATGGCATCAGGAACCGGCACGGGCGAACCGTTGAAGTGGACGAGATCGCCGAACTCATCGACGCAGAAACCGCCGCCTGAAGCAGGTCCGGCCACACAGGGAGAAAACGACATGTTGAGCTGGGTGCACTTCGGGGATCTGCACGCTTCGGCCGATGACGGCTATGAGAGCATCGATCACCTGCAAACGATGATCGGCTGGGTGAATCGCTATCTGTCAGACCGCATCGACTTCGCGTTTCTGCCCGGCGACAACGCCAACAACGGCACGCCCGCGCAGTTCAGCCGGATTATCGACGCGACGCGCGAACTGGCGGTCCCGCTTTACGCGATTCCCGGTGATCACGATTTCGAGCCGGGCAACCTGGACGCGTTCAACGCCTTCGCCGCTGAGGCGCTGCCGATGTCGCGCGTTGTGAAGGGTCATCGCTGCATTTTTCTGGACGTCGTGTCGGCCGGGCGAGGCGGTCCGGACTTCCGCCTGTCTGCGGCAGACCGGCAGTGGCTCGACGATGAACTGGTTCATTCAGCCGAAGATGGCGCCCCGCCCATCGTTTTCATGCACGCCTACCCCGGCGATGTCGCGGGTGGCGAATCACTCGCGCAGGCATTCGCGCGCGCCAACGTCGCGCTCGTCGATACGGGACACACGCACTACAACGAGCTGCTCAACGACGGATGGGTGGTGTACGCCTCGACGCGTTCGACAGGTCAGATCGAAGAAGACGACGGTCGCCCCGGATTGTCGGTGATCGCGGTGGACGGCGGTGCGCTCAGCTGGAAATTCCGGCGCGTCGACGCCGATGGTCCTTTCGTCATGATCACGCAGCCGTGCGACTGGCGTCTTCATCGCAGGCGCGCCGTGCTGAATGCCACGACCGTGCAGCCGCCGGTGCGCGTGCTGGTATCCGGTGACGACGTTGCGTACGTCCGAGCCACCCTGAACGGTGTCCCCTTCGACCTGATGCCCGCGCCCGGCGAGGTTGGCCTATGGCAATCGTTGCTGCCTGCCGTTGCCTCGACTCGCCGGATGCGTCTGACCGTCATGGCGACGACTGCGGACGGGCGAGTGGGCCAGGATTCGATCGAGCTGCCATCGGGCGCTCTGGCCGGCGACCCTCCGGGGCAGGAGGGGACGCTAGGTACGGACGTGCACGCGGTGCAGGCGTGGCCCGAGCACGGCATCCTGGGCTCGCAACTGGGGCCCAACAAACATGGCCACGGATGGTGATCGACCGATGAATCCCCAGTACGCGCTCGAAGGGCTCAACTTCCTCATGGCCGATGTCCAGGCAGGCATCGGACCGTTTCTCGGCGTCTTTCTGCAGGCGCAGGGCTGGCACCCCGAGGCAATCGGCACGGTGATGACGCTCGGTGGCATAGCGGGCATGCTCGCGACTTCGCCGGCCGGCGCGCTCGTCGATGCGACCCGTCATAAGCGCGGTGTGATTGTCGCGGCAGGTGTGATGACGACGCTCGCCTCGCTCGTGCTATGGGTAGCACATACGTACTGGATGGTCGCGGCATCGCAGATCCTCACGGCGGTGACAGGCGCCGCGCTCGAGCCGGCCGTGGCGGGCGTGACGCTCGGCATTGTCCACGAACGCGGCTTCAACCGGCAGTTTGGCCGCAACCAGGTGGCCAATCACGCGGGCAACGTGGTTGGCGCGGCGCTGTCCGGCTGGCTTGGCTGGCGCTATGGTTTCGGCGCGGTGTTCGCGCTCGCGGGCGTCTTCGGCGCGCTGTCGGTTGTCTCGACGTTGCTGATCCGGCGTGATTCCATCGATCACGACCGCGCACGGGGCCTGGCCGCCACCCCATCCACGCGGGAGCACGAACAGGCGAGCGGCTTTCGCGTGCTGCTGACGTGCCGCCCGCTGCTGCTGCTGTCCGCCGCGCTCGCGATGTTTCACCTCGGTAATGCCGCGATGCTGCCGCTCTACGGCCTCGCAGTTGTCGCCGCGCATAAGGGCAACCCGAGCGCGTTCACCGCGCAGACGATCGTGGTGGCGCAACTGGTGATGGTTTTCGCGGCGTGCTTCGCGAACCGGTTGATCGAGCGCGTCGGGTACTGGGGGGTGATCCTCATCACCTTTCTTGCGCTGCCGCTGCGCGGGCTGGTCGCGGCTCTGTTCATCTCGGCCTGGGGGGTATGGCCCGTGCAGGCGCTCGATGGCATTGGCGCGGGGCTGCAAAGCGTGGCCGTTCCAGCGCTTATCGTGCGGCTCCTGCAGGGCACCGGGCGTGTCAACGTCGGACAGGGCGTGGTGATGACCGTGCAGGGTGTAGGTGCCGCGCTGAGTCCCGCGCTCGGCGGTGTTCTCGCGCAGCACTTCGGCTATGCGGCGGCCTTTCTCGTGCTGGGCGCCGTGTCGATGGGCTCGCTTGCGCTGTGGCTGCTGTTCGGCACCTCCCTGAAAAAGGCCTGTGGCATTCACCACGATCTCGCCAACCAGAATCCGCTCGCTACATGAATCCGACTTTCCTCTCCTGGAGTATCGCGCTTGCCGCTACCGCTGGCGTGATCCTGCGTCCCTTCCGATGGCCGGAAGCGATCTGGGCAGTGACAGGCGCAGTGCTGCTCGTCGCGCTCGGCCTGCTTCCTGTCAACCTCGCGCTGCAGGCGGTCGCCAAAGGCAGCGACGTCTATCTGTTCCTCATCGGCATGATGCTGCTGTCGGAGCTAGGTCGCCGTGAAGGGCTGTTCGACTGGATCGCAGTACTTGCCGTAAACCACTCGAAGGGCTCGCCGCGCAGGCTCTTTCTGCTGGTGTACCTGGTCGGCGTCGTGGTGACGACGTTTCTGTCGAACGATGCCGCTGCCGTCGTGCTGACGCCCGCCGTGTTCGCCGCCGCGAAGAAGGCGAATACGAAGCCGTTGCCTTTGTTGTTCGTGTGCGCGTTCATCGCCAATGCGGCGAGTTTCGTACTGCCAATCTCGAATCCCGCCACTCTCGTGCTTTACGCGAATCACACACCGGCGCTGGACCTGTGGGTGGCGCGCTTCGCCGCGCCGTCGGTACTGTCGATCGTTGTGACGTTCTTCATGCTGCGCTGGACGCAACGTCGGGATCTGCAAGGGGAGTGCGCCTCCGGTCTGCCGGTGGACAGGCTCAGCGCGAACGGCAAGGTGGCGCTGGCGGGCATCGGCGTGACGGCGATCGCGTTGCTTGTCGTCTCCGCCCTCGATCTGCAGCTCGGCCTGCCAACCGCCGTGCTCGGCATCCTCACCACACTAGTGGTGCTCGTCAAGGAACGCAGGTCGCCGGTGGAACTGATCGGCGGCATCTCATGGAGCGTACTGCCGCTAGTGGCGGGACTCTTCGTGCTGGTGGAGATGCTCGCGCACACGGGCGTCATCGCTCAACTGTCGCGGCTGCTCGCGCAGGCGACGCAGCAGAGTCAACTGGCTACGGCTGCGGCATCGGGGCTCGTCGTCGCGCTGGGCAGCAACGCGATCAACAACCTTCCGGCCGGGCTGATCGCCAGCGCGACCGCATTGCAGGCGCATAGCCCCGAGCGGATCGTCGACGCCATGCTGGTCGGCGTGGACCTCGGCCCGAACCTGTCGATCACCGGCTCGCTCGCGACGATTCTGTGGCTGCTTTCGATCCGCCGCGAAGGCGAAGAGGTGGGCTTCATGCAGTTTTGCAGGATCGGCATGGTCGTGATGCTGCCTGCGCTCGTGCTGGCCATGGGCGCACGGCTTTTGACCGGACATTGAGAGAATCTGATCGCTTCGGTGGTGATCGACCACGTTGGTCTGATCGGCGTCACGCAGCAATTTGCCCGTCCTAACCAAGGTGAATTGCAGCGGTAAAATTGCCCACCGGATGGACCCTAGGGTCCATTTTTTGCGGACGCTGCCGTTAACCGGGTCATCGGCTATCCGCAAACCTTGGCAATCCGCCGCCGCTGAATCCGTTTACCCCAACCCGACCCTACCGCTGCGACCGCGGGACAACGTTGTTAGGACCGGGCGCAACTGTTAGAGCATGACCGTGTCTCTTTCCATGACCACCGGAAAACTGGCTGTTCTCGCTGGCCGCCATCCTTTGATGGTCGGCATGCTCGGTAGTCTGATGGCATTGGGCGTGCTGGCGATCAGTCTGATCACGCTCCTGGCCTCCCGAGAGGCCGCCGTCGAACATGCCCATGAAACGTCCAGAAACGTCACCGCCGTGTTGGTCAGCAATATCGCCAGGACGATTGAAACGTCAAATAACTCGCTTCTCGCCTTGATTTCGGCGCTGGACAAGCCGGTGGTCCAAAGCATGGATCCTGACCTGCGTCACGAATTGCTGTTTGACCGGACCGCGGCCAGGTACGTCACCGGGATGGGAGTCACGGACGATCAGGGCCGCCTTGTCGACGGCTGCTGTTCCAGCTCCCATACATGGGATTTCAGCGATCGGGACTATTTCCTGGTTCATCGCCAGTCGGCGAGTGTCGGGCTCTATGTGTCATCAGTCTACCGGGCGCGGTCGCGGCCAGGCGCACAATCAATTGCGATCACGAGAAGGATGAACCGGCCCGACGGGTCATTCGGCGGGGTAGCGATTGTCGCTATTGACGTCGAGTATTTCAGGCAACTCCTTACAAAACTGGACGTGGGGCCAAAGGGCATCATGGCGATCGTACGAACGGACGGCACCCTGGTGGCCAGAAATCCTCCAAGCAGCGGGGACGGGCTGGTCAATGTGGGTAAATCTCCCGTGTTTCCGCGTATGGTGAACCTTGATTCCGGGTTCTATGCTGCTCGATCGATCTCGGACGGCGTACTTCGTCTGTACACATTCCAGCGAGTTCCCGGCACGCCACTCATTGCCGTCGTCGCGCCGGCGGAAAGCGACGTACTGGCCTCCTGGAAGCAGTTGTCATGGATAGTCGGGATTTCCGCATCGTCCGTGAGCCTGGCGTTCTGTGCGGCGGTCTGGCTGCTTGCGTTTGCACTGCGGGACCAGGTCAAGGCTCAGGTGCTGCTTACAGAGCTGACGCAAACTGACGCGTTGACAGGGCTCAAGAACCGCCGTGCTCTCGACGAGGTGCTTGAAAACGAGTGGGGCAGACTTCAGCGCAACGATGGTTGCCTGTCGCTGCTGTTCGTCGATGCGGATAACTTCAAGAAATACAATGACAGCCACGGCCATGCTCAAGGCGATATAGCGTTACAACATCTCGCGGCGTGTATCAATCGTCACGCGCGTCGTCGTGGCGATGTCGCGGCACGATATGGCGGGGAAGAATTTGTTGTGGTGTTACCCGACACGGACGAAACGGGCGCGGCCCAGATTGCAGAAGCAATACGTCTTGAAGTCGAGCATGGGCGACAGACTGTGGCTTCTGGAACAATTTCGCCTTTCACAGTGAGTATTGGATGCGCGACCGGTCGACGCTCACGTCCCTTGTCGCTGGATGAATTGACTCATTCAGCTGATCTGGCGCTGTACGCGGCCAAAAAAAGTGGAAGGAACGCTGTCGTCTCCGCAGGCGATAGTGTCGCACCGACTCAGTTGCAGAATTGATTGCGTTCCTTCGCTGGGGCCTGCTCATCCTGACATCACAGCGGTCAGTCGAAGAAGAAGACCGGCGCGCGGAGACTGAAACAATGCGCGATGCCGGCGATTTGGCGACGACGCAGAGGTTGATAAGGATACCGTACTTAAGTTTCAAGTCGTCTTCAACATTCTCATGCGATAGCCGACAACAACGAACATAGCAATCCCGCCTGCCGTCGACTACCGGCGAGCCACGATGGCAAGGCTGCGGGGTCGCCCCCACGAGCTGCCGGGCCTGGTTCATGAGTTGGGGTCGAGAGATCTGCTTCGGGAAAGGAGGAGTGCCCGAACGACAAGCATGATACGTTCAGCGCGCGCGCCGGGTCTGATTCGGCCTGAACGTTCGAGTTCGGCGAGCCCATGAAGGGCTGCCCAAAAAGTCTCGGTCACAACTTCTACATCGACGGCATCGAGGCAGAACGGCGTAACGACTGTCGCAAGGGCTTCGAAAGCAGCCTGCAGTTCTGGTCTGGTTTCAGCTTGAGCGAACCGTAGATCCGTCGGGAGAATGAACATGGCCTCGTAGAGCGCGGGATGCTGCCGTGCGAAGCCGAGATAGGCCATGCCGACATTCTCGAGCGCGTTTTGTTCTCCGGTCGATCCACTCGCTGCGTCGCGAAGATCTACTGTGATCTCCTGGAAGCCCTGGACCGCAACGGCTGCAACAATCGCATCCCTGTTCGCGAAATGTGAATAGAGGACGGGCTGGCTATATTCGATCTCGTCGGCCAAGCGGCGGACTGTAACGGCATCCCATCCTTCGCGCTCTGCGATCACGCGCGCAGCAGTGATAATGCGGGATTCGCGCTCAGCCCGTTGCCTGCCTTTCCGCTCTGCAATACTCAACCTTCGATCTCCCGGACCACTAACTTTTAGGCGTCTTAAGGCACCGCGCTCCTCGCGACGTGCCCATTGGCACGTCACTGGCGTCACGTGCCTCAAAAATATATCCGCCGGATGGAACGTGTGAGCCATAACCGCGTGCGGCGCGCTCGTCGCCGTATCGCCATCGAATTTCCGGACGAACAACGTTCAATCGAACCTCGGCACCTTTAGCCCGCGACACGGCGACTGGGGACGGCGCCCTACCCGTCGGTATCGGCCAGTTCAAGCGCTGCGACCAGGAACAAGTTCGTTGCGCTCCGCATGTCGGAGCTCCCTCGTTCCGCGGACGAACGTCTAAAAATTATATCGACGCACTTATTTCTGTCAACGCTAGATTTCTCTTGACGCAGAAATATAGCGTTGCTAGTATTTATTCAGCCGATAGAATATCCGAGTGATTTTAGTGGGATATGTGCTCTCAGGCCTGATCGCGGTCGGAACCCGTTTCCTCGGATCGCGCTTCTGGTTGGCTCCTGCTATCGCCTCGGCCGCCTTCGGCATCGCCGATTCACCGCCGCCGTCGAAAGGACTTACCGCGTGGATGTCTGTAAAGGGCACGCGAGATATCGCAACTGGCCTCTTTGTCTTTCTGCTTATGGCGAATGGATCGCCGCGATTGCTCGGCGAATTCATGCTCGTGGCGAGCCTCATGGCATTCGGCGACATGGTGACGGTCCTTCGATCGGGCGGAAGCAGAGGCGCCGCCTTGGGCGTTCACGGCTTTACTGGACTGGTCATCGTAGCAACCGGCGCGTGTCTCATCATCGGCGCCAAGTAAAAACTGATCTAACTACTCAACACAGGAAAGGATGAAAAATGACGACCTCAACGCCAACCGATCTTGTCAAGCTCGGCTATCTCTTCGCCGAGATCATGTCCAGCCACGATCTGTCGCGCCTCAGCGAGATCAAGGCACCCGATTATGTCAACCACAACGCCTTCGCCGAACCGGGCCTGGAGGGTTCAAAGAAGGTCCTTGGGGCCATCATCGCGGGTGTACCCGACCTCAAGGTGACGGCAGAAGATGTCTTCGTCTCGGCGGATGGCTCCCGCGTGGTCGGCCGTTACCGTTACGACGGCACTCACACCGGAAACCTCCTCGGCTACCCCGCGACGGGCAATACCTTCGCCATGCGCTCAATCGACATTTGGCGGGTCGAGGACGGACGCTTCGTCGAGCATTGGGACGAGCTCAACACTCTCGACGTCTTCATTCAGATGGGTGCCGTGCCGCCTCCTCGCCAACCGTCATAACGCCGCGAACCCCATCAGCTTACAAAGCGAGCGCCGAGCCATAACGGTAGTGAAACCCATCGTCGTTGGGTTTCTGATCGCGCTCAGCGTCGTGATGATCGGGGCCGGCGAGGTCAACCTTGCCGGCCCGATATCGGTTCGTGAGTCATTCGCGCGCGGGGGTCTGGCGCCTCGAAGCTTGATCGTTTGCTGGAGAAACGAGTGGTGAAATCGTCCTGAAATTCTACGGATCAATAGAAGCACCGCGTCACGCCAAACAATAGACGTGACCATAACTCACCATCCAGCAATAGGAGTCCACCATGCGAACCTTTGAGCTTCGGACATACGCGCTGCGCACTAAAGATGCTCTCGATTTCTATGCTGAGACGGTTTTTGCGCGTCACCTCCACAATTTTTCGCTGTTCGGTGTCGAAGCGCACGGCGTCTGGATCGCGAAGGACGATATCGCGCCTCGGGCTTTCGTGCTCGTTTCCTACTCAGAGGGCGACGACCCTGGCAAGGTCGCGCAGCGCTACATACAAAGCCCTGAGGCGGCCGACGACATCAGAGACTTCGATGTCGCCGACATCGTAAGCGTTGAATCAACGGTCCTAGTCCCGTCAACCAGTTCTCCGCTCAAATGACCGAGATCGTGGACAGAAAAAGAAGATGAATGGGATTACGCACGGCCCGATGCGCCCAGACTTGTGGAGCTTCATCCTAACCACCACCCTGACGTGCTTCACCGACGCGAACGTGCTGTTGCGCTTTACTTCATTCGCTGCGACCAGCTTATTGTGCGACTTGCTCTCCGCAGCGCGCCCCTGCTGGGCACACCAGAAACAACAAAGCCGACTTTAAGTCGGCTTTGTTGTTTCAGTCTCATGCGTGAGACACGAGACAATTTCTTGCACTCAATTGCAACCATTTCTTTGCACCAAACTACGGTGAAACAGGGGATCCGACTGGGTCCCGAATTGGGCACGACAAGCATATTTCTGCACTTTGTCTAG
>Ga0302228_10002910_pt1 | contig 11396 bp, 10 predicted proteins | sample II_Palsa_N1_2_FD_193519 | JGI IMG/M metagenome (GOLD analysis project Ga0302228, IMG submission 193519) | Peat permafrost microbial communities from Stordalen Mire near Abisko, Sweden - II_Palsa_N1_2 | ecosystem: Environmental > Terrestrial > Soil > Palsa > Peat permafrost | place: Sweden...
TTTGGGAGTTTTTTCCCCTCTACGAGGCCGGCGATGAGGTGGTGTTGGTTGAGGGGCTGGGGGCGATGAGCCCCGCCTCGGTCATGAGCTCGGTGTCTGCGAGGAACCAGCTCTTGCACGAGCACGACGTCGCGGTACAGCGTCGTGTGCTGCTCGACGTGCCACAGAAGGCTGTCGGGGCTGGCTTCGGTCTTGGCCTTGCCGCCCGTCCGGGCCATCTTGAGCAAGGGCAGCTTTGGTGCTGGTTGGGCAGCTGGTTCAGCGGCCGCCTCCGAGACAACGGCAGCGGGCGCGTTCGAGTTCGACACCAGTGCGCCCACCACCAGCAGCGTTCCCACCAGCAAGACAGCCGACACGACACGACGCTCCATGCCAACGTTGTCTCTCTTCAGCCCCTCACTGACTGGACTGTACAAAAATAATAGCGCTATGGATAGTAGGTGCGGTAGCGAATGGCCAGGTTGGCGAGGGCCATCTCGAGGCCGCCGACGTCGGTCGCGTTGCCGCCGTCGTCGCCTGGTCTGGTGAAGCGGGCGGCCTCGGTCTGCGGCGTGTGGTACTGGAGGACGGTGCGCAGGCGAAGGACGTTGACCTGGAGGCGCTGCTTCTGGGCGGGCGAGATGGCCAGGAGGGTGGGCTCGATGTTGACAATGTCCGCCTCCTCCACGCGCACGGCAAAGTCAGAGTAGTCGAGCAGGTCAAAGTACGGGAAGAGCGCGTACGACGACGTGAGCACGGGGATGCAGCCAGCCATGATGATCTCGTACAGGCGGAAGGACCACGTCACGACGCCGGCAGGGGCAAGGCAGAACTGTGTCTCGCCCAGGACGTCGGGGTACGTCGCGACGGCCTTGCGGTCGATCGCATTGGAGGCGTGCGTCTCAGGGAAGAGGTCCACCTTGTTGTTCATGATGCGGCAGCGCACGATGGCGCCGTTGCCGTGCACGTTGCCGCTGAAAAAGGCAAAGCGCTTGCGCTCGTTGACGGGCGTGATCGTGGCCAGGGGGAACGTCTCCAGCAGCCCCAGCATGGTGCGCTCCCGGTTCCCTACGAGGCGAGGCGGGACCAGCACGTCCTTGTGCGGCATGAAGCAGGGCGAGTCCCAGTCGCCGTACGCCTGGAACACGACCGACGTGCGCAGGAACTCGGGCCGCTTCAGTTCCGCGCCCCACATGGCCGACGACCACTCAAAGTTGAGACAGCCGCCCCAATCGGACGAGAGCACCCAGGCGCGGCGATCGGCAGGGACGGACGGGTACACGGTCGTGTTGCTCACGGCGTAAAAGTCCTGGACGCGGTTGGCTCGGGCGGCGGCATCCTGCATGTGGTTCGAGCTGCACGTCTGATAGTAGGGCACGAGGAAGAAGGACTCGGGCTTGATGGAGTCCCGATCGGCCGACGTGAACGAGCTCTGCCTGGTCGTGCCGACGTCGCGCATGCCCTGGATAACGACGTCGTCCATGGAGAACTGCCGCGTGTCGCAGGCGTAGATGCTGGGGAGATTTTCCGGCGGCGGTGGCACGATCGGCGCGGGGAAGTACGACCACCGGTTGGGCCACACGCCCGCAAAGCCTGCTGGCATCATCAGCGACGTCAGCTGGGTCGCATTGACGGCAGCCGCAACGTCCTGGGACGTCCACTTGGCGGGCGACGTGGCCAGGCCGACAGAGACATGGCCCGTGGCGACCGTGTCCCACCACCGCTTGGGCTTGTTGCAGTGGGCAAAGACGCAGCGGCACGAGCCCGTGGAGATGCAGACAAGCGGATGCAAGCAGTCGTTGATGCACGGCGGCAACACCGAGTCCTTTGCCCAGGCGTTGAAGTGGCCGAGCGGTCCGGTCGCGTTTTCGGGGACGGGCAGCTGAGAGAGTTTGGACGGCAGCTGTGTTATCTTTTCGGGTGGTACTGCCGGCAACGCCGCGAGCAACACCTCGAGTTGCTTGATGGACACGGCGAGGCGCTTGCACGTCTTGTCGCTGGAGGGCTCGGCATCAGCAACATCTTTGTGTACGTGCATGTCGTCGACCGGCATGCGGCGAAAGGTGTCGGTCAGGGCGTCTGGCGTGAACGCCTGGCGACACCGTGGGGGGCCGATGCCGTGGCTGATCCCGGGGTTGAACCAGAAATGGAACGACTTGCCCACAACCTCGCGCACAAAGAGTCTTCCGTCCTCCATGTACAGGCCAAGGGGATTCCCTTTGCTGTCCTTGAGCGTGTCCGAATAGATCGCAAGGGCCCTCGTCGTCTAGGAAAGATTTTTTTAGTTTATTTTCATTAATAAAATAAAAATTCGTACCTCTCCCACCATGACGCGAAAGGTGCAGTGCAGGTCGGGGTTGGAGGCTACGCTGTCAGACCGGGCAATCCTGATGGCCTTGGAGTTTTCGCCCAAGCAAACAAAGTCGGTGCCTATTTTTTTTTGTTTGTTTAAAAAATTGTAAAATTATTTTTTGAGCACACCGTTGGACTCCTGGCTGAGCTCCTGAATTTTGAACACGTGCACGGATGGATCGGGCTGGGAAAACTTGAAGGCCGCAAAATATTGTTCGAGCGCGTCACGGGCGTACAGGAATTTCCACGTGTCGTCTGCGCGACGGGTCAGGAGGGATGCGTCGCCCCCCCGTATGAGCACGTTGTAGTTTGCGTCCATGAGTGCGCCAATGCTGTTTTTAAAATATCTCACCATCCATATTTATTATTTTTTATTTACCATCCGTCGAGAGTGTCGTTCCACTTTTGCAACCGTTCCTCTGGTAGAGGTTCGCAGTTTTCCCGGTGGGCGCCCTTTTGGTACGCGATGCCCAGCTGGTACAGGCGGCGCAGGTGCTCGAGGATGCCCTGCTGCCACGTTGTCATCTCCCCGATGGCCATGGTGTCGGCCGGGAGGACGCCGACGCCGCGGAAGGCCAGCGCGGGCCCACCTCGGAACGACTGCAGGGGCGACTTGGACTTGGTCAGGTCGATGAGGTACGAGACGACATCGTGGTAGGTTGCGGTCTGGGGCGAGTGGATGGAGAGCGTGGTGCGATCCCGGTCGGATATCCCGACGGCAGATCGCGCGATGATCCTCGCGACGTCGTCCACAAAGACCAAGTCCAGGGCCATCTCCTTGTCCTTTGCGGTCTGCAACGACGACCCGCGTTCCAGGTCCACGACGACGGGCAGGTCATTGGCGATCTGCACCATGACCCACGGCAGCGAGCCGGGCACGGCCGAGGCCAGCACGTCGTCGGGCTCGCCGTAGAGCGTCCCGACCATGGCGTTGAGCAGCACGCCCACAAGGGGCTTGATCTCCGCAAACGGCGGCCGCACGACGTTCTGGTCTGCCGAGGACACGACGATGCACCACGGCAGCGCGTTCGCCTGTCGCTTCGACAGCAGTTGGAGGTGCTCCTGGACGCGCACGGCGGCGGCGCTGTGCTCGGCCGCACAGCCGACCACGTCGACGGCGCAGTGGACGGCCTGGCCGTTGAAGAGGTCGGGCAAGAGCACGACGACGCCAGCAACGAGCCCCTTGGCAGCCACCGAGCCTGGCGTCGTGTCCCCACCGCCTTGCACGTTCTCGGCCGCCGCGGCCAGCTTGTCGTGCTCGTCGTCGTCGTGGCCCTCGAGCGGGCGCACCAGGACCGTCAGCTGCCCACCGCCACCCGCCGCAGCGTGCTGCAGCCGCAGCTGTGCCGTGAGCTGCGCGATAAGCGTGGCCGACGTGGCGACTGCCCTTGGGGCCAGCACCCACACCGTCACGTTGTGCCCTTCGCCCACCCACGTGCTTGCCTTGCCCGTGTAGTCGTTTGCGCCGCCGTCGTCCCCGTGCGCCCACGCGTTGCCGGCGTCCTCCACGACCTGGCCGACCTGGTCCACCACGGCGTCGATCGCGTGGTCGATCGTGTCGAGCAGCTGATCGGCCGCGCCCAGCAGCGTGTCCTGGGCGACCTGCATCTCCCTGGGACGGGTGGCGAGCAGGAACGTGATCGTGCCCACGACGAGCACGGCCGTCAGGCCCAGCATCCAGCGCGGTTGGGCCATGGCTGATGTCCCCAAAAAAGTGGGCGCGGAGAGGGAGAAAAACTGATGCACCTTTTCTTTTTTACACCCCCGTTCCGCTGAAGCCACGAGGGACAGAGGGGAAATGCAACGGTCTTGGACGCTGGTGCGGCAGGCGCCCGTGACGGCCCTGCTGGTCTTGTCTGCGGTGATCGTCACGCTGCTGGCCTTCTACTCGAGCAGCACCGCGGGCGACCTGGTGAGCGCGAGCAGCAGCAGCATCAACGCCGCGCTCACGTCCCTGTTTGCCGCACACGACGAGCAGCAGCAGGAGATCGTCGTCGCGGTCGATCCCAGCGACAGCGTCGACGGGGACACCTACAACCCCTACTTTGACCCGGACGCGGAGGTGCCCATCTACGACGACTGCGGCCTGTGGGTCCAGCAGAACCGCAACGTGACCTTTGGCGCGCCCGACGCCGACGGCGCCGCGCGGATCGCCCGCTTTGCGCGCTTCCTGGAGAACGAGGTCTCGAACGACTACAACGCCCAGGCGTGGTGTCCCATCGCCGAGTTCAACGAGCAGGCCGGCAAGCAGGCCGGCGTCGCGGCCGAGGTGCTGGCGCTCACGTCCGACTATGGGCGTGTGTGCATGATGGTCGAGTACGCCGTGCGCTTTGGCTACAACGTCACCGTCTTCAAGAGCGACGGGTTCATCTTCAAGAACAAGGTCAAGCTGACGTGGCTCTACGGCAAGCTCAAGCGCGCACAGCTCCTCGAGCAGCTGGGCTACCCGCTGACCATGTCGGCCGCCTCGCTCGACCAGGCCGAGACCGCAGACCGCAACGCCCTCCCGCCACCAAAGCTGGACCCGGGCGCAACGCCGGCGCCGGTGGTCCGGCCGCCGCCGATCCAGTTTGACAACTTTGCCGCGTCGTACGCCGCGCAGCCCGTGCGCGCCCTCATGGCCCTGGACCCGCCCACGCCCGAGCAGGCCACGGCGATCGCAGACTACCTGACGGCGCACCCGCACGTGTACGTGGGCGCCGACGCCTTTGACGTGGTCGTGCAGCTGTCCCCGCGCGAGCTGTACGCCAAGCTGCAAAAGGACTTTTCCCACGTCGAGTTCCTCGTGAGCGGCGAGGCCAACCTGTACCCCGTGCACTTTATGGAGGACAAGTTCCCGCAGAGGAACGTCAACCTGTTCCCGTACCCCAACTCTGGCGTGTGGGCGTCGCGGCTGGACCACATGGTCGCGTTCCTCAACGAGACCTACAGCGAGGCGTACCCGTTCTGCGGCGGCGACGAGGACCAGTGCACGTTTATCGGCACCATCCTCAAGAACAACTTTGGCAAGTACGTGCACGACTACGACGGCCTCATCTTCCAAAACATGTTCCCCACCAACGCCTTCCAGGCGTTCCAGCGCCTCAACGTGACCAAGACGGGCACGCTCCGCCGCGTCGACATCGACCTGACGCCCGTGTTTGTGCACTGGAGCGGCGACAGCAAGAAGGGCTGGTTCTACGAGAAGAGCCACGAGAACCACGTGCACTTTGACTCGTTCATCGACCACAACGGCTGGCCTCGCCGGCCCCTGCCCGACGGCCGCTTCGTCCTCGCGTACTTTCTCAGCCAGGAGCAGGTCCTCGGCCACGTCACCGTCTACGACGACTCGCTCAGGCTCGTCCCCAACGGCGCCGACATCATCATGGATCAGTGCTTCAGGAGCCTGAAGAAGAGCCCGTCATGAGTTTTTGTTTTTTTTATTGAGTGTCAGAAACCGGTGAATTTTATTTTCCCGGTCACGCGACAATGAGGTGGTCGCTGGTGCTACTCCTCGCCCTCGTCGCCCTTGCAACGAGCACCCATGCCCATGCTGCTGCTGCTGCTGCTGCTGTCGACCCAGCAGCAAACGAACGCCTGCACCAGTCGCTGCTCGAGTCCATGAACGGTCCGTTTGTTGTTGTTTTCCCCACTGCTGATCCCCACCCTTTGTTTTGGAACCCCACTTGAAAAAAAAAAAAAACAGATATGCCCTCGCCCGAGGCGCTGGCCAAGCTGTCGCCCCATGACCTGCAGGTGCTCATTCACGACGTGCTGGCCCGTCTGCAGGCCGTCCCCGAGTGGCGTGACTTCACGGCCAACATTGACCAGCTCGTGCACGAGATCAACGCGTTGCCGGCCGACTACGCCCAGACCCGTGCTCCCCTCCTCGATCCCGACTGCACCTACACGCACTGCGAGTCGGCCAACGCCAAGGGCTACGGCTGCGAGACCCACGTTGTGCAGACGGCCGATGGGTTCCTGTTGACCGTCTTCCGCGTTTACAAGGGCTTGCCCGCTGGCAAGCCGCCGGTGCTGCTCTCGCACGGGCTCGTGGACACGTCGTTCAGCTGGATCCTCAGCAGCCCCAACACGACGCTGGGCTACATGCTCGCCGACGCGGGCTACGACGTGTGGCTGGGCAACGTGCGCGGCAACAAGTACGGCCGGGGCCACGTCACCTACTCAGAGTTTGACCCCAAGCTGTGGGACTCGTCCTTTGATGAGCAGGGCGAGTACGACGTGCCCAGCACGATCGACTATGCCCTCAGTGCAAACGGGGCCAGCAAGATCGCCGTCGTGGGCCACTCGCAGGGCTGCACGCAGATGTTTGGCGCGATGCAGCAGCACCCCAGTCTCGAGAGCAAGGTGTCGCTCTTTGTGGCCCTGGCCCCCGCAGGATACTTTCGCCACCTGAACAACTGGCTCGTCCGCCTCGCCGCCGGCTTCTACGTGGCCGACATTGCCCAGCTCTTTGGCATCGACCAGTTCCTCAACCTGCCCGACGACCTCCAGGCCCGCCTGCCCGTCATCTGCGACAAGTCGCCCAAGCTGGTCTACAGCCTGCTCGCGGTCATCTTGGGCGACAACCCCGGCGAGATCGACCTCGAAAAGATGGAGGTGATCTGCGCACAGTCGCTCGGCTGGACGTCGATGCACAACATGGGTACAAAATAAATAAAAATAATTATTCAAATTATCTTGTTAGTTCACTGGAGCCAGCTCATCCGCGACAAGGTCCTCCACTACTACGACTACGTGTGGAAAAACCGCGAGCACTATGGCCAGCGCAACGCGCCCGACTACGCCGTCAACTCGTGGCCCCCGTCGGTGCCGATCGCCGTCTTCTACGGTGGCAACGACAAGCTCGTGCACCCCACCGACGCCGAGGAGCTCATCGGCGACGTCCCCGAGCGATCGCTCGTCTTTGAGAAGATCATCTCGCCGTACGCCCACTGCGATTTCACCTGGGGCGTGAATGCGCACACAAACATCTACAACGAGACGTTGTCGCTCATGGCCCTTTACCATCAGCTCTAAACCACCAAAAGCCCTTGTATAATTTGTTGAAGTCCCGATACGATCAGTAAAAAAAAATAAAAAAAACCTACACGGTGATGGCTCTGCGCCGAATGCAAAAATTAATTTATTAATTTATTTTTATAATTCATTACTGTATACACACCCTCCTCGGTTTACTAGACGGAAAAAAAAACTGTTCTTTACAGGTCGTGTCGTAGCTCGTTTGTGTCCTTGACGCGGTGCACGACGACGGGCTTGATGCCATTGTCGAAGAGCCACTCAAAGTTGAACTGCTTGTCCAGCGGCGGCTCTGGGTAGATGAAGGACGAGTTGAGCACGCGGGTGATGTCCATGTGGCGCAGCAGGAACGCGTTGAGCTGGCTCTCGTCGTGGAAGGACGCGAGATGCCCCTGCGCCGTGTCGGCCTTGGTGGCCTTGTCGATGCTGTCGCAGGCGTACATAAAGTACGGCCCCGTGCCGCCAAAGAGCGCGCCCTGGAAGTAGAACGAGTTGCCCGTGTCAAACACGGGCGGCGTCTTGCCCAGGGACAGGTCGATCTGGGCGACGCTCTCTGCGCCGCGGTGGTACGGGTACTGGCAGAACGTCCACGCGCCCTTGTCGTCAAAGCCGTGCATGTTTGTGGCGGGCGCGTTGCCGTAGCGTCCGCAGAAGCCGCGTGCGTAGCGCGGGTAGTACGGGTGCTCGACGCCCACGAGCACGCCGTAGACCTCCTCGAGCGCGACGGGGGCGACAAAGCGCGTGTCGGCGTCGAGGAACAGGACAAAGTCCATCTGGGCCAGGGTGCTGCTAAAGTGCTCGAGGATGTCGCTGCACTTGTTGAGCGTGGACTGCGGCCACTCGCGGAACGGCACGACGGCGGGCACGATGCGCGGGAACAGCGGGTCGGGCTGCAGGTCGGCGTCCGTCAGGTCGTCCACCTTGCTGGTCAGCAGCAGCAGGTGACGCTCGCACCTGTCCGCGCAAAAGAACACCGCCGCGCTGTGCAGCAGCTCCAGCGCGAACCGACGGTACTTGCCCGCGCCGACCGTGATCACCGCCACCTTGGGCCGGAACGTGTCGATCAGTCGCGCAGGCAGGGCCACAGGGCCCGTCCCGTTGCTGTGCAGCCACTCGGCGGCCAGCGGCGTCATGGGACCGCGTGGCTCGTCGGCCCTGGGGCGCACGCCGGACGCGATCAGGCCCTGGAGCCGCTCGGCGTGTGACGCGTACACGACCTCGTTGGTCCCGGTGCCATCACCGCCACCACCCTCGCGCCCATAGTCAAACGTGTCGCGGTCCTGGTGGCGGCTCTGTGACGTGCTGGCTCGTGGCGGCGGCTGGTGCGGCGCCAGAAAGTACGACGACAGCGACAGCAGCAGCGCCGAGGCCACCAGCAGCCAGAACAGCGCCTTGTTCAGCAGCGCCATCTTTAACTGGCCAGCCTGTCCGTTTTGTGGCCAGCCAAATTGCACAAGCCGTCGCTCTCGGCGGACGGCAAGCTATTGCTCTGAACTTGCCGTGTGTGTGCCGGTGTGCGTGTGCGCGTGTGGCGTGTGGCGTGTGGCGTGTGTCGTGTGGCGTGTGGCGTGTTGTTTTTGCCCTCGCACCTTTCGTGTCCATCACCTCACCTCGTTTTTTCCCTCATCCCTTTCTTTTAAACCGCAAACGCAGCCCGCTCCTTTTCTTCATTCACCCGAGAAAAGCAATGGCCTCTTCAAGCAGCAGCAGCAGCGTCGAGTGGACGGCCGAGAAGGTGCGCCAGACCTTTGTCGACTACTATGTCCAGAAGCACCAGCACGTGTTTGTGCCCTCGTCGGCCACGATCCCCTACGACGACCCCACCTTGCTCTTTGCCAACGCTGGCATGAACCAGGTACGCCGGCACCCTATCTGTACGCTTGCTCTCTCTCTCCCTAACCCCTCCTGCGCAGTTCAAGGCCATCTTCCTGGGCACCGTCGACCCCAACACCGACTTTGGCAAGCTCAAGCGCGCGGCCAACAGCCAAAAGTGCATCCGCGCCGGCGGCAAGCACAACGACCTGGACGACGTGGGCAAGGACCTGTACCACCACACGTTCTTCGAGATGCTCGGCAACTGGTCCTTTGGCGACTACTTTAAGAAGGAGGCCATCGACCAGGCCTGGGACCTGCTCACAAACGTGTACCACCTCGCCCCCAACCGCCTCTACGTCACCTACTTTGGCGGCAACGAGAAGCAGGGCGTCCCCGCCGACACGCAGGCGCGCGACCACTGGCTCAGCAAGGGCCTCCCGGCCAACCGCGTCCTGCCCTTTGGCATGAAGGAGAACTTTTGGGAGATGGGCGAGACTGGTACGAACAAGTAACATTTTTTATTTTTACTTACTTTCGCACCAATGCACAGGCCCCTGCGGCCCCTGCTCCGAGATCCACTATGACCGCATCGGCGGACGCGAGGTCCCCGAGCTCGTCAACCAGGACGACCCCAACGTTCTCGAGATCTGGAACCTGGTCTTTATGGAGTTTAACCGCGAGAAGGACGGCTCTCTTCGCGTACCGTCTGGATGTTCAACGATGGCATCTAAAAAACGTATTTTCTCTCTAGTCCCTCCCCGCACAGAGCGTCGATACCGGCATGGGTCTCGAGCGCCTGACGTCGGTCCTCCAGAACAAGATGTCCAACTACGACACGGACCTGTTCACGTACCTCTTTGAGGCCATCCAGAAGGGCACCGGTGCTCGCCCGTACACGGGCAAGATTGGTGCCGAGGACGTCGACGGCGTCGACATGGCCTACCGTGTCCTCGCTGACCACGCCCGCACCCTCACCTTTTCGATGGCGGACGGCGGTGTCCCGGACAAGGTAAACAATCGACTTGCCCTCCCTTTTTTTTCCGTCAACAGAGGTTTTTTTTTTTTTTTGGTTGTCGGTGGTGCTTAGGACCAACGCGGTTACGTCCTCCGCCGCATCCTCCGCCGTGCTGTCCGCTACGGCCACGAGAAGCTCAAGGCGCCCGCCGGCTTCTTTTCCACGCTCGTCAACGAGGTCGTCAACAAGATGGGCAAGTTCTTCCCCGAGCTCACCAAGGACCCCAAGTCGACCATCGAGATCCTCAAGGAGGAGGAGGCCCAGTTCCGCCGCACGCTCGACCGCGGCCTCCGCATTTTCAACGGCTATGCCGAGAAGGCCGCCAACGCCAAGTCGACGTTCATCTCGGGCACCGACGCCTTCCTCCTCTACGACACGTACGGTTTCCCCAAGGACTTGACCGAGCTGATGGCCCAGGTACGTGCTTGTCTTTGTTTTTCCTCTAACTTACCGTATCTACTCGCAGGAAAAGGGTCTCAAGATCAACCACGACGAGTACAACGAGGCCGAGCTCAAGGCCAAGGAGGCCTCCAAGGCTGTCAAAGAGGGTGCTGCCGGCAGCGTCGCGCTCGACGTTCACGCGATTGCCGAGCTGCAGAAGAAGGGCATCAAGCCCACCAACGACCAGGCCAAGTACACGGACCTGTCCTGGTCCGGAAAGATCCTCGCCATCTACTCTGGGGGCGCCTTTGTCGAGGGCGTGTCGACCCAGTCCACCCACGAGCTCTTTGGCGTCGTCCTCGATCAGACCAACTTTTACGCCGAACAGGGTGGCCAGACCTTTGACAAGGGCACGATCGAGATCGGCGACAAGGTCGAGATCGCCGTCGAGAACGTCCAGGTCTATGGTGGCTTTGTCCTCCACGTCGGCTACCTCAAGCACGGCTCGATCCAGCTCGGCGACAGTGTCACCACCGTTATTGATGGTGAAAAGAATTAAAATGTATTTTATTTTAACCGTGCCTTTTTTTTTTTTTTTGTGTGGATCGTAGAGCTCCGACGCAATCCCGTCAAGCGCAACCACACGGCCACGCACCTGCTCAACTTTGGCCTTCGCTCGGTCCTCGGCGACGGCGTCGACCAAAAGGGTTCGCTGGTTGCCCCCGACCGCCTCCGCTTCGACTTTAGCACCAAGAAGGCCATGTCGACCGACGAGATTGGCAAGGTCGAGAGCATCGTCGTGGACCAGATCAAGAAGAACCTGACCGTGTATGCC
>Ga0302228_10002912_pt1 | contig 11392 bp, 7 predicted proteins | sample II_Palsa_N1_2_FD_193519 | JGI IMG/M metagenome (GOLD analysis project Ga0302228, IMG submission 193519) | Peat permafrost microbial communities from Stordalen Mire near Abisko, Sweden - II_Palsa_N1_2 | ecosystem: Environmental > Terrestrial > Soil > Palsa > Peat permafrost | place: Sweden...
CGCCCTGGTGCGATCCAGAAGACCATCTACATTGGTCTTGTCGACAAGCGCCGTCCCCGTGTCAATGAACGCGGGAAACGGAGAAAACGGGTCAAGCCCATAGTCTGTCCCCAGCGGATTCACGGGATAGTGATGAATCTCATCCAGCGCCTTCAACCCAAGAAAACCCATCGTGTAGGGCTTCTGCGAAATCGTCGAATCGATCGTCCCATCCTTCACCAGCAGCAACGTCCCGACGGTCACGTCCATCGCCACTAATAGCCGGCCCTTCGCATTCTCGCGCTTGAACACCTCACCCACATCCTTACCCGACGCCGACTCCAGGCAGACGATCGCGTCAACCTTATCCGCCCCGGTTCGTGCCAGATACGTCTTCGTCTGGTCCATCGCAAGGCCGGAGTCGCCCTTCATATCAAAGACATCCACCACCTTAATTCCCGGATAGCCTGAGAACGCATCCTTGTAGCCCTTCAATCTCTCGTCCAGATTCGGCTGTCCCGGCATCGAGAAAAACGCCACATTCCCTTTGCCATTCAGCTGCGCCGCCACCCGCATCCCGCCCAGCCGCCCGGCCTCCAGGTTATTCGTCCCGATAAAATACAACCGTTTGCTCTCCGGTGCATCCGAGTCCACGGTAATCACCGGTATCCCCGCCGCAATCGCAGCATCGATCTCAGGCGTCATCAGCGACGAGTTGGCGACCGAGACCAGTATCCCGGCAGGCTTCCGCGCCACAACCGTGCGAAACTCATTCACCTCACCCTGCGGATCGAACGTCGTCGTGCCTCGCGTCTCGACCGTAACGCCATACTCGTCTCCTGCCTTCTGAAACCCGCTGGCAGCCGTCTTCCAGTACGGCAGGTTAATGTTGTTCGCAATCAGGTAGTAGTGTTCACTCTTGCTGTGTCGGGTACATCCCGTAACAAGTGAGAGTGCAGTTGCCAAAAGCGCAAAAAGAATCCGCTTCCTCAAAGTATCCATGCTCATCCTCCGGCAAGACCTGCCGTCCGAAGCATTCCACTCGCCTTCAAATTCGGCAGCAGCGCAGGTTATATTTCCTGCGGGTGCCAGATATTACTCCAAATCGCTGAGATGAGTAAACTCCGGTAAGGCCGTTGAAAGACCGACCTCCTGCCGCTCTGCCGACCAACGGGAGGCCCCCAAAAGATCATCCCGGCAAGACAAGATACACACACCACGAAGTGGTCGCCCCACGCGCAGTGGGCCCGTCCGGCAGGACAAGCTCATCCAAAAGAAAAGAGGATTAAATTGCGCCCAACCACACCCCATACCTGGCTTTCTCTGAATCCCATCCCCCACCGGCTGCGTCTGTCTTAGTGTGTCGTTCTCTATCAAACCCGTCTCTAGCCTCCTTTACGCCGTTTTTTTTGTGTCCACATTCACCTTCCACGCCCGTCTGGCTCAGGCCCAATCTGCTTCTTCTGCCACCAGCCACGCGCCCGCGCTCGTCGGATACTTCCCGCAATGGGGCATCTATAACCAGCCGCAGTATCTGGTAAAAAATCTTGCCACCGGCAAAGCCCCTCTGGTCGATCAGATCAACTACGCTCAGGGTTTCGTAACCAACGGCCACTGTTCCGTCGCCGACCCCAACGCCGATCTCAACTACACCTTCACCGCCGCTCAAAGCGTAGACGGCACGCCCGACAGTCCCACCCAGACATTTCGCGGTAACCTGCATCAGTTGCAGGAGCTCAAACAAAAATTCCCGCACCTCCGCATCCTCATCTCCCTCGAAGGCCGCGCCTCCGACTTCGCCAGCGACGCGCAACCGGAAAACCGCGAAGCCTTCGTCAGCTCCTGCATCGCGACCTTCCTCAAAGGCGAGTTCGCGCCCGGCGTCACCATCCCCGGCATCTTCGACGGCATCGACGTCGATTGGGAGTACCCCCATCAGCCCGACGCCGCCAACTATCTCGCCCTGCTCCACGAACTCCGCCGCCAGATGGACGCGCTCCACCCCGGCCTTCTGCTAACCGTCGCCGTCGGCCCCAGCCCGCGAATGTATGAAGGCACAGACATGGCTGCCATCGGTCAGCTCGTCGATCGCGTCGGCCTGATGACCTACGACTTCAGCGGCCCCTGGAGCGGCACCACCGGCTTCATCGCCCCACTCACCGCAAAGCCTGGCTACGATGGCGGCACCGTCGCCCACTCTGTCGACGCCTACCTCAACGCGGGCGTTCCCCCCGAAAAACTCCTCATGGGCCTCCCCTTCTACGGTTACGGCTGGCATCAGGTCACCGAGACCGACAACGGCCTTTCCCAGGAGGGCCTGCCCATCCGCGGCGATCATCCCTACAGCTACATCGCAGGCCTCGTCTCGCAATCGACCGTCTATCGCGATCCCGACTCCCAGACCCCCTGGCTCTTCGACGGCGACATCTTCTGGACCTACGACGATCCCATCTCCGTCAACCGCAAAGCCGCCTACGTCCTCAACCATCAGCTTGGCGGCCTCATGATCTGGGAGTTAAGCGAGGACACCTCCACAGCCGACCTCCTCCACGTCGCCTGGCGTTCGCTCCACTTCCCCGGCCCGCTATCCCTGCAACCCGCTCCACCCACCTCTCCCGGCACGCCTGCTGCCTCCGTCACTCCTGCCCCCTTTTCTTCGCCGCCCCCTCCCTCACGCTAAAATCAACTCAGCATGGTTCTTCCCTTCGTCCGCGAACTCCTCGCGGATCTTGAGCACTCCGAAGCCTTCGAGCGTGTACGCCGCCATCTCGGCGGAGGCACGGGGCGCAGACGTGTCTCCGGCCTCACCTTCACCGCCCGCGCCCTTTATCTTCCCTTCTTCGTCCGCGCCGCCGCAGCCCCCTGCGTCATCATCGTCGCCGACAACAAAGCCGCCGAGGCCCTCCACGCCGCCATCCTCAGCGCCTGCGAGCTCACCGGAGCCCTGCCGCCCGAGTCCGTCCTGCGCCTTCCCGCCCACTACGTCCTCCCCTTCGAAAATCTCTCGCCCCACCCCGAGATCCAGGAGACCCGCGCCGCAACCCTCTGGAAGATCGCCACGAACCAGGCCCGGCTGATCATCGCTCCCGTCGAAGCCGCCTGCATGAAGCTCTTTCCCCGCGACTACTACCGCGCCCTCGCCCTGCACCTCAAAGTCGGCGAAGAGTACATGCCCGACATGCTCATCGAGCATCTTCTCTCCGTCGGCTACACCAAAGTCGACGTCGTCGAGATGCCCGGCCAGGTCACCCTCCGCGGCGGCATCCTCGACGTCTACTCCCCCGAGATGGACAGCCCCGTCCGCATCGACTTCTTCGGCGACGAGATCGAGTCCATCCGCCGCTTCGATCCCGAGACCCAGCGCAGCAGCTCCTCGCTGGACCACGCCCTACTCCTCCCGCTGACCGAAACCCCCGTCACCGAAAAACTTCTGACCGCAATCAACGCCCGCCTCACCCGCGCCGGCACAGCAGGTGCCTCCATCGAAGGCGGCGAAGAGCCGGCCGAACTCCTCACCCACGTCGCCACCCGCACCGGCGAAGCCACCGTCTTCCCCGGCTGGGAGTTCTTCGCCCCTGTCGCCGGAGCCAATCTCACCCTCCTCGACCTCCTCAGCGCCTCCAGCCAGGCAGCCCCTCGCGTCTTTATCGAAGAGCCTGCCATGGTCAAAAACCAGGGCGAGCGCTGGTGGAACAAGATCGAGCAGCGCCACGACCGCTCCGGCATCGGCAACCTCGTCCGTCCCGAAGACATCTACCTCTCCCCCTGGGATCTCGACGACCGACTCCACAAATTCTGCGGCTGCGAACTCGACCAGCTCGGCGCAGTCGACATCCTCGACGCCGACCGCAGCGATCTCTCCGAAGTCGACTTCGCCACCCGTCCCACCATGCGCTTCCACGGCTCCATCCCCGCGCTCATCGACGCCATCAACGCGCTCATGAAGCAGGAAGCCCGCATCCTCCTCACCGCCCCCAACCAGGGCGAAGTCGAGCGCCTCGCCGGTCTTTTCCAGGAGTACCAGCTCCCCTACCGCCTCGGCTCCCGCAGCGAAGCCCCCGGCAGCTCCACCGTCTACAGCGAATCCAGCTATCTCGCAGGCGACCTCCGCACCCCCGTCATCGTCAAAACCGCCATCGCCGCCGGCGTCCAGGTCCTCGACCTCGACAAGACCACCGCCCGCCAGATCGTCATCTTCGGCGCACAGGACCTCACCGACGACGCCGACGTCACCGCCCGTCCCATCCGCCGCGGCAAATCCAAAGCCTCCGCCTTCATCTCCGACTTCCGCGACCTCGCCGTCGGAGACTACGTCGTCCACGTAGAACACGGCATCGCCCGCTACTGCGGCCTGCGCGTCATCGAAGAAAACGACCAGCCGCCCCTCGAACTCATGATCCTCGAGTTCGCCGACGAGGCCAGGCTCTACGTCCCCCTCACCCGCCTCGACCTCATCCAGAAGTACCGCTCCAGCGAGACCGGCCCCGCCCCCGAACTCAACAAACTCGGCACCCAGGGCTGGCAAAAAACCAAAGCCCGCGTCAAGAAGGCAATGGCCGACATGACCGCCGAGCTGTTGAAGCTCTACGCTCAGCGCAAAGCGGCCCAGGGTACACCCTTCTCGCCCGACACCAACATGCAGCATGAGTTCGAAGACGCCTTCGACTTCAACGAAACCGACGACCAGCTCTCCGCCATCGCCGACATCAAGCGCGACATGGAGTCGACCCAGCCCATGGACCGCCTCCTCTGCGGCGACGTCGGCTACGGCAAAACCGAAGTCGCCATGCGCGCCGCCTTCAAAGCCGTGCAGGACGGAAAACAGGTCGCCGTCCTCACTCCCACAACCGTCCTCAGCTTCCAGCACTTCGAGTCCTTCAAAAAGCGCTTCGCCAACTTCCCCGTCAACATCGAGATGATCTCCCGCTTCCGCACCCCCAAAGAGCAAAAGCTCATCCTCGAAAAGGTCGAACAGGGCAAGATCGACATCCTCATCGGCACCCACCGCGTCCTCTCCAAAGATTTAAAGTTCCAGGACCTCGGTCTCCTCGTCGTCGATGAAGAGCAGCGCTTCGGCGTCCGCCACAAAGAGCGCCTCAAGCAGATGCGCGCCGCCATCGACGTCCTCTCGATGTCCGCCACGCCCATCCCCCGCACCCTGCACATGTCCCTCATCGGCCTCCGCGACATGTCCGTCATCGAGACGCCGCCCAAAGACCGCATGGCCATCCAGACCATCGTCGCCAAGTTTGACGAGAAGCTCATCCGCACCGCCGTCGAGATGGAGCTCGAGCGCGGCGGCCAGATCTACTTCGTCCACAACCGCGTCGAAACCATCTACGACCTCGCCGCAAAGATTCGCGAACTCGTTCCTCAGGCAAGAATCGTCATCGGTCACGGCCAGCTCCCCGAAGCCGAGCTCGAACGCGTCATGCTCGCCTTCATGAACCACGAGTATGACGTCCTCGTCGCGACCTCCATCATCGAAAACGGTCTCGACATCCCCCTCGCCAACACCATCATCATCAACCGCGCCGACCGCCACGGCCTCAGCGAGCTCTACCAGCTTCGCGGCCGCGTAGGCCGCAGCAACCGCCGCGCCTACTCCTACCTCCTCATCCCACCCGACACCGAGTTAACCGAAATAGCCCGCCGTCGCCTGGCCGCATTAAAAGAATTCTCCGACCTCGGCGCAGGCTTCAAGATCGCCGCCCTCGACCTCGAACTCCGCGGCGCGGGCAACATGCTCGGCGGCGAGCAATCCGGCCACATCGAGGCCATCGGCTTCGAGATGTACACCACCATGCTCGAAGAGGCTGTCCGCAAAATGAAGGGCGAAGAAGACAAACCCGCCCACGCCAACACCGTCATCAACCTCGGCATCTCCGTCCGCATCGACTCCGACTACATCCCCGAAGAGAATCAGCGCCTCCGCATGTACAAGCGCATCGCCGGTGCACAAACTCAACCCGACCTCGCCGACGTCCGCGCCGAACTCCAGGACCGCTACGGCACCCCACCCGAGACCGTCCTCAACCTCCTCGCCGCGGGCGAACTCCGCCTCCACTGCGAGCAGCTCGGCATCTCTCAGCTCGACCGCAAGCGTACCCAGGTCGAACTCCCCAACCCCAACGGCAACAAAAAGACCCCCATCAAGACCTTCGTCGAGATGCTCCACATCAAATTCGCCGCCGTCAACGCCGACCCCTCCCACTTCGCCGACAAATCGCAGACCACCATCGACCCGGCTATGTTGATGAAACTGGTCAGCCGCAACGCAAAACACGGAGCCCAGTTCACCCCGCAGGGAACCCTCCGCTGGCCCCTTCCCTCCGCCAAAGCCGAAGACGTCCTCAGCGAAACCCGCGCCCTCCTCGACTCGCTCGACTCGGCAAAATAAGCTTTCTGCCCACTGACTCGTCCTTTATCATCCATTCATAAGGAGGTAAGCGAATGCACAAAACCATCCGCGTCGGCGAGATGAGCGTTACCTTCCTCCAGACGCGCCACGAGACCGGTGGCGTCCTCGATCTCTTCGAGCTCACCATCCCCCCATTCGCTCGTGTTGCCCTGCCCCACATTCACCGCAAATACGACGAGACCATCTTCGGCCTCGACGGCACCGTGACCTGGACCCTCAACGATAAGCCCACCCAGGTCCGTCGCGGCACCACACTCTTCATCCCACGCGGCACACCCCATTCCTACGCCAACCGGCACACCACCGCCCGCATCCTCTGCCTCCAGACGCCCGGCGTCATGGGACCGGAGTATTACCTCGAAATCGCCTCCCACTTCCGCGCCGGCGGCCATCCCGACCTCGCCAGCATCGGCGCCGTCATGAGCCGTTACGGCGTCATCCCCATCACCCAACAGGAAAATCCCGTCGCCATTCATCCCGAAAGATGACGCCGATCATGTCTGCCGCAACCTCAACGTCTCGGCGCGCCCGCATTGCGGCAGTTTGCCTCGCCCCTCTCATCCTGCCCGCCATCTCCACGCATGCGCAAACCAATCCAAAGGCTCCCGCACCGATACGAAAGGAGGCAGTCATGCCTCTCCACGCCACCGGTTCTTTTGAAGTCAGGCTCACCCCGCAGGACGACGGGATCGACCCGACCCTCAGCCGCCTGCTGCTCGATAAGCAGTTCCACGGCGCTCTCGAAGCCACCAGCAAAGGCACCATGCTCGCCGCCGGAACCGCCGTCAAAGGCTCCGCAGGCTACGTCGCCATCGAGCTGGTCACCGGAACACTCAGCGGTCTCACCGGCACCTTCGTCCTGCAGCACAGCGGCACGATGACGCGCGGCACACCGAAGCTAAGCGTCACCGTCGTGCCAGACTCAGGCACCGGCCAACTCGTCGGTCTCACCGGCACAATGACCATCAACATCGCCGACGGAAAACATTCTTACGACTTCGAATACAACCTTCCTGAAGCGCCATAGCGGCACGTTCCTGAACGGACCACCTCACCAATCGTTCGTGTCTTCGTCTATCCTCGGTACCTTAAAATGAAGGAGGCGCCTGCATGCATCATCCCATTCACGTCGGCGATTTGAGCATCACCTTTCTCAAAAGCCGTCATGAAACCCAGGGCGGCCTCGACCTCTTCGAGCTGACCCTCCCGCCCTACGCCTACCTCAACGTCCCGCACCTGCACCGCGACTACGACGAGACCATCATCGGCATGAACGGCATCGCGACCTGGACCATCGGCGACGAAGAGATTCAAATCGGCCCCGGCCAGCAACTGCATATCCCTCGCGGTACCACGCACTCCTACGCCAATCTCCAGCCCTCCACCTGCCGCATGATGTGCATCCTCACCCCCGGCCTCGTCGGCCCGGAGTACTTCCGCGAACTCGCCGCCGTTCTCAGGGCAGAAGGCCCTCCCGACATCGCCGGCATCAGCACCGTCATGATGCGCTACGGCGTCATCCCCGCCTCTGCCTGACCCTCTTCGCAGCATTCACCCCCTCGCCTGCCGTAAACTCATTGCACAGCCCATGAACCGGACCCTCCTCACCACCTCCCTTCTTCTTGCTGCCTTCATCGCCACGCCTCCTTCGATTGCAACCGCCCAGCACGTCTCCGCCGACGGCGCCCCTCAGACCTTCAGCTTCCTCGCCGGCCAGTACTTCACCGACGTCTACTTCCATTTCTCTCCCACCGCCGGAACCTCAGCCGGCCTGCATCAATACGACACGCAGCTCGAGGACTACTCCGCCTCCGGCATCCAGAACGAAATCGCCGCCCTCCACACCTACGAAAAAAAGGTCGAAGCCATCGACCCCAGCGCCCTTGACGCCTCCGTAGCCGGCGACCGCGAGATCCTCCTCAACAGCATCCGCAGCACGCTCCTCACCCTCGAGGTCATCCGCCCCTGGGAGAAGAACCCCGACAACTACTCCTCCAGCATCACCAACTCCGCCTTCGTCATCATGGAGCGCCCCTACGCCTCCGCCGACAGCCGTCTCCGTTCTGTCGTCGAGCGCGAAAAGCAAATGCCCCAGGCCCTCCTCGAAGCCCGCACCAATCTCAAAAATCCCCCGAAGATCTACACCGAGATCGCCCTCGAACAGATCGACGGAGACATCAGCTTCTTCCAGACCGACGTCCCCTCTGCCTTCGCCGAAGCCACCGACGCCGACACCAAAGCCGCCTTCGCCAAATCCAACGCCGCCGTCATCGAAGCGTTGAAGTCCTACGGCGCATGGATGAAATCCGATCTCCTCCCCCGCTCCAACGGCGACTACAAACTAGGCGCAGACACCTTCGCCAAAAAGCTCAGCTACGACGAGATGGTCGACATCCCCCTCGACCGCCTCCTTCAGATCGCCTTCGACGACCTCCACAAAAACCAGGCCGAGTTCGCCCGCGTCGCCAAAGAGGTTGACCCCACCAAAACCCCGCAGCAGGTCCTCGCCGAACTCGCCACCATTCACCCCGCGCCCGACAAGCTCCTCAGCGCCTTCAACGACACCTTCTCCGGCCTCATCGACTTCATCACCGCCCATCACATCATCACCATCCCCTCCAAGGTCGAGCCCACCCTCGAAGAAACGCCGCCCTTCATGCGCGCCACCACCCAGGCTTCGATGGATCCTCCCGGCCCCTTTGAAACCCACTCCGCAAAGGCTTACTTCAACGTCACCCTGCCTGAAAAAGACTGGACCCCCGAGCACATCGCCGAGCACATGGCCGCCTTCAACGTCGGCACCGTCATCAGCACCAGCGTCCACGAAGCCTACCCCGGTCACTACGTTCAGTTCCTCTGGATGCCGCAGTTCCCCTCCGACATTCGCAAACTCCTCGGAGCCAACACCAACATCGAAGGCTGGGCCCACTACTGCGAGCAGATGATGCTCGACCAGGGCTACGGCCAGCCCGGCGCAGGAGCAAAGGACGAGCGCGAAGCAAAACTCATCCGCCTCGGCCAGCTCCAGGACGCCCTCCTCCGCGACGCCCGCTTCGTCAACTCCATCAAACTCCACACCGGCCAGTTCACCTTCGACCAGGCCGTCGACTTCTTCGTCAAAGAGGGCTACCAGTCCCACTCCGTCGGCGTCATGGAGACCAAGCGCGGCACCGCCGACGCCACCTACCTCTACTACACCCTCGGCAAGCTCGAAATCATGAAGCTCCGCGCCGACATGATGAAAAAACAAGGCGCAGCCTTCAACCTCCAGGCCTTCCACGACAACCTCATGCGTCAGGGCTTTGCTCCCATCAAGATCATCCGCAAAGCCATGCTCCACGACGACTCGCCCGTCCTCTGATCTGAAGAAGTTACCTTCGATCTGCATCAATGGTGCTATCCGGATTTTCGTCTTCTCCTGCTAGCATTTCCCACAACGGAACTGCATCCAAGGAATCCATGACTCAGAAAACGACTTATCAGAAAATTCGCAAAGCCGTCTTCCCTGCCGCAGGAATGGGCACGCGCTTCCTTCCGGCCACCAAGGCCATGCCCAAAGAGATGCTCTGTCTCGTCGACAAGCCGCTGATCCAGTACGGCGTCGAAGAGGCCGTCGGCGCCGGCTGCACCGAGATCATCATCGTCACCGGCCGCGGCAAATCCACCATGGAAGACCACTTCGACCGCAGCCCCGAGCTCGAAGCCTCCCTCGCAGCAAAAAACAAGACCGCCCTCCTGGAGATCGCCCGTTCCGTCTCGAAGCTCGCGAAGATCACCTACACCCGCCAGGCCGAGCCCCTCGGCCTCGGCCACGCCGTCCTCATGGCCAAAGAGCTCGTCGGCAACGAACCCTTCGCCGTCCTGCTCCCCGACGACATCGTCGACGCCACCATCCCCTGCATGAAGCAGATGGTCGAAGCCTTCAACGAAACCCAGTCCAGCATCCTCGGCTCCGAGGTCGTCGAAGGCGCGGCCATCTCCGCCTACGGCTGCCTCGACTGCACCCCCGACCCCAAAAATCCGCGCCTGCTCGCGGTAAAGAACATGGTCGAAAAACCCAAACCCGAAGAGGCCCCCAGCCAGAACGCCATCATCGGCCGCTACATCCTCACCCCGCGCATCTTCGACATGCTCGAGCACATCACCCCCGGCGCCGGTGGCGAGCTCCAGCTCACCGACGGCATCAAAGCACTTCTCCAGCACGAAAAAGTCTACGGCTTCAGCTACGAGGGCAAGCGCCACGACGCCGGCGACAAGCAGGGCTTCCTCCGCGCCACCGTCGAGTTCGCCCTTAAGCACGACAAGCTCGGCCCCGACTTCCGCGCCTGGCTGAAGACCTTCCCCGTCTAACGAACCTGCCCGTCTCTCTCCTCAGAGGGCGGGCAGCTCCCTACTGCGTCGTTCCCGTCAAAAAAATCTGATCCGAGTGCGCCGCAATCACGCGGTACAGTCCGAACTGCCGCGAACTCTCCCCCCGCAGCTCAAACAACAGGCTCGCCCGGTTGCTCGCCTCCACATCCACCACATCCACAAACCGCATCCGCGGCGTGCGATCCAGATGCGCCGCATCCGTCACACTCTGGATCGCCGGCTTCAGCTCCCCAAGGCCATCCGCCTGCGCCACCACCGTCACATAGCGCAGCGCCGCACCCGTCCCGGCCGTATGCGCTGTATAAACGTAGGTCGCCGCACCGCCATAGCTCAGCGTGTACCCCTTCAGCTCCTCATCCATCAAAGCCACCGGAGCCACCACCGGCGCTGCTGCGTGGTGCGTCTTCGCAGCCACCGTCGTCTTCTTCACCGGTGCCGGAGCAGCCGCGGCTCCTCCATACGAGGCAAGCTGTGCCCGCGCCATCGTCTGCAGCTTCAGCAGCACCCCCGCGCGCTGGTTGTCGTCGTCCCACGCCAGCGCGAACGCATGCGGATCGCGATTCACCGCATCCGACACCGCAACCATCTGGTGAAGATCGGGAGGCAATCCCACCAGCTTCG
>Ga0302228_10002916_pt1 | contig 11384 bp, 9 predicted proteins | sample II_Palsa_N1_2_FD_193519 | JGI IMG/M metagenome (GOLD analysis project Ga0302228, IMG submission 193519) | Peat permafrost microbial communities from Stordalen Mire near Abisko, Sweden - II_Palsa_N1_2 | ecosystem: Environmental > Terrestrial > Soil > Palsa > Peat permafrost | place: Sweden...
GCAGCCTCGTGCCTCGCCAGCGGCTACACTCGCACAATGACTCTGTTCCCTGATTTACAGCACCTGCCCCGTCAGCTGCGCCACCCCGAGGTGCGCGACTTGGCGTGGGTGATGCTCGCCCCACCGATGCTGGCGCAAACGCCTTGGCCGCAACGTCATCCGCTGACGGGCAGCGATTGGGTACAAGCGCCGCATCTGCTGGAGCAATGGCTGCGGCAACTGGACCAGGACAGCAGCGCCTTGCAGCACTGGTTGAGCCTGGCCCGCACCCGCCGGCTGGGGCTGTATTACGAACGTCTATGGCAATTTGCCGTGCAGCATGCTCCCGGCGTGGAGTTGCTGGCGGCCAATCTGCCCATCCGCCAAGCCGGGCATACCCTGGGTGAGCTGGACATGCTGCTGCGCGACCGCGACGGCGTGCACCACCTCGAACTGGCGATCAAACTGTATCTGGGGCCTCAGGCAGGCGATGGGCGCGACACGGCCAAATGGCTGGGCCCAGGTTGTCACGACCGGCTGGACCGCAAGTTGGCCCATCTGGCCCAGCATCAACTGCCGATCTCCGCCCGCCCGGAAAGCCGCGAAGCCCTGGCGGCGCTGGATATCCAGCACTTTGATGCGCATCTGTGGCTGGGAGGCTATCTGCTGTATCCATGGCCCGGAACCGCGCAAGCACCCACTGGCGCCCATCCGCAGCATTTGAATGGGCGCTGGCTGCATCAGCGGGATTGGTTGAGGTTTGTCGCCCAAAGCCCGGCGGGCCGCTGGCAGCCCCTGCCCCGCCACGCCTGGCTGGCGCCGGCGCACTATCCGGCGGATCAAACATGGGAGCCGGCCAAAATGCAGCACTGGCTGACTGAACTGGACCCCATGGCGCCCGCACAATTACTGGTGCGGCTGGTTGAAAATAACGAGGGCGAGTGGGAAGAGGCCGAGCGGTTGTTTCTGGTGGCAGATCTTTGGCCGAATGTGCCAGCGCTTACAGGCTATCGATATGCCGATAATCAACCTGTAACCCCGTAGCCAACGCCTTTGCCCGTCCCAACCGAATGGGCCCGCGCTCTATATCCACCAGCAGTCCCGGGCAATCGAGCAACGGCAACGGTGTGACATCCTTGAGCCGGCCATCCGTGATCACCAGCAACTGCTGCTGTTCCGCCGGATAACGTTTACGCCGGGCCGCGAGCCAATGCCCCGCCTCAGTCAGCGCCGCCAATAATGGCGTGCCACCGCCCGCCCCCAGCCCGTCAAGCCACTGGCTCAAGCCTTTCGCTGCTTTCAGCCCCTGTACCTGCCATTTTGGCGACTGCCCGCTCACTGTGAGCAATGCCATCCGTGCCCGCTGGCGATAGGCATCATCAAACAGCTGAGCCAGAAAGCCCTTGGCATCACTCAGGGCCTGATGCCGCCGGGTGGAAGCCGAGGCATCGACAATCACCAGCCATAACTCATGGGGTGATCGGCTGCGCAGGCGGTACACCAGGTCTTCACGGCATCGCGGCCGCCCACCAAGCAAAGTCCCCGGCCAATTCACCGAGCCTTCGACGGCGGCGCGGGCCTGCCCTTGCCTGCCCTTGTCCAGTCGGCCCGCCTTGGGCCGGGCATCCGCCCCCGCGTCAGGTCGAGGGCGAATGCCTAGGGCTTTTTTGGCCAGGCAGGCACATCTCGGCGGGCACCCACTGGCAAGGCTGGGGCGGGTATATCGCCCCACTGGCCCGGCCCCTCGGAAGGCGATGGATCAGAGGGTTTTGATGACTGGCCATTTGGCGGGGGCGCAGAATGAGAAGGCTCCTGACGTCGATGCCGCAGGGCAAACTCCGTCACCGCATCTATATCTTCCTCGCTGATGACCATTGCCCCGCGCCACGCCGCATGCGCCCTCGCGCCGCGTAGCCAGACCAGATCAGCACGCAAACCGTCGACTCCGGCTGCAAAGCAGCGCTCGGTGATTTGCCCCAGGGCCTGGTCATCCAATGGGATGCTTTCCAGGAGTGCTCGGGCCTGGGTGCAGCGCTCACGCAATGCGGCCTGTTGATCAGCCCACTGCGCGCAGAAAGCATCGGGGTCACTGTCAAAATCCAGCCTGCGGCGAATGATCTGCCCCCGTTCGGCAGGCAGCGTTTGCCCGCTCAATGCCACATTGAAGCCAAACCGATCAAGTAACTGCGGGCGCAGCTCGCCTTCTTCCGGGTTCATCGTGCCAATCAATACAAAACGCGCCGAATGGCGGTGGGAAATGCCGTCGCGCTCAATCAGGTTGGTACCGCTGGCGGCCACGTCCAGCAGCAGGTCCACCAGATGATCGGGCAGCAAGTTGACCTCATCGACGTACAACACGCCGCCATCCGCCTTGGCCAGCACGCCAGGAGAAAATTGCGCGCGGCCTTCGCTCAGCGCGGCGTCCAAGTCGAGGGTGCCCACCAGGCGTTCCTCGGTGGCGCCCAGGGGCAGCGTGACGAACTGGCCGCTGACCAACAAATCCGCCAGGCCACGGGCCAGGGTAGATTTGGCCATGCCGCGAGGGCCTTCGATCAGCACGCCGCCGATTTTCGGGTCGATGGCGGTCAGGCACAGGGCCAGTTTCAAATCGTCGGCGCCGACCACGGCGGACAGTGGAAAATGAGGGATGTCGGTCATCAACTGTCTTCTTCTATATCCAACAACAAATTTTCCAACGCCTCGCGATAGGCCCCAGGCTCCTGCCACATGCCCCGCTGCTGGGCTTCCAGCATGCGCTCAGTCATATCTCGCAAGGCGGCCGGGTTGTGCTGCTGCACAAATTCGCGGGTGTCAGGATCCAGTAAATAGGCATCCGCCAGCAACGCATATTGATGATCATCGATCAGCGCCGTAGTGGCGTCGAAGGCAAACAGGTTGTCCACGGTCGCCGCCATCTCGAACGCACCTTTATAACCATGGCGCTTGACCCCTTCGATCCACTTGGGATTGGCCGCCCGGGCACGAATAACCCGGTTCAACTCTTCCTTCAGGGTGCGAACTTTCGGCAGGTCCGGCTGGCTGTGGTCGCCGTGATAACTGGCGGCCTTGTCACCGCTCAAGGTTTCCACGGCAGCGAGCATACCGCCCTGGAATTGGTAGTAATCGTTGGAATCGAGCACGTCATGTTCGCGGTTGTCCTGGTTCTGCAATACCGCCTGGACCAGGCTCAAACGATGGGCGAACTGTTCACGAGCGGCGGTACCTTCATCAGAACCGCCATAGGCGTAGCCGCCCCAGTTAAGGTAAACCTCGGCCAAATCTTCGCGGCTCTGCCAAAGACGACCGTCAATCGCACCCTGCACACCCGCGCCGTAGGCGCCGGGCTTGGCACCAAAGATCCGCCAGCCGGCCTGTTTCGCAGCAGCGTCTTCATCCATCCCGGACAGGCGCAAGGCTTCGCGTTCGCTGCGCACCTTGGCCGCCAGCGGGTTCATGTCATCCGGCTCATCCAATGCCGCCACGGCTTGCACGGCCGCGTCGAACAGGCGGATCAGATTGGCGAAGGCATCCCGGAAGAACCCGGACACCCGCAACGTCACATCAACACGTGGGCGATCCAACAGGCTCAGGGGCAGGATTTCAAAATCATCCACCCGCTGGCTGCCCGTGGCCCATACCGGACGCACACCCATCAATGCCATCGCTTGGGCGATATCATCACCCCCGGTGCGCATGGTGGCAGTGCCCCACACCGACAGGCCGAGTTGACGCAGGTGGTCGCCGTGATCCTGCAAATGCCGCTCAAGAATCAGGGTTGCTGATTGAAATCCGATGCGCCAGGCCGTGGTGGTGGGCAGGTTGCGCACATCCACCGAGAAAAAGTTGCGCCCGGTCGGCAGCACGTCCAGACGGCCACGACTGGGTGCGCCGCTGGGACCGGCCGGCACGAAGCGCCCGCACAGTGCATCCAGCAAGCCGCGCATTTCCGCCGGGCCGCAGGCATCCAGGCGCGGCGCGACGACAATACGCAGGCTCTCGATCACCCCCTTGACGTCTTGCCAGCCTGGCTCTTCAAGCTGCTCAAGTGCGCCCTCCAGGGACTGCTCGATCAGGCGCGCAGCATAGAGTTCCAGACGTTCACGGGTGTCGCCGGCCGTGCGCCACAACTGCGGGTCAATTTTCTGCAAGACCTCGGGGCGACGCCCGGTCCACGGCTCGGCCAATGCGCAATCCAGCGGATCGAAGCCCAGCTCAAACGCCTTGGCCAACACCCGCAACAAGCTCGATTGCGGCCCACGACCGTCGCCTCGAGGAATGCGTAGCAACGCCAGCAGTGTGTCGATCCGCAAGCGCCCCACGGGTGACTCACCGAAAATGTGCAGACCGTCGCGGATCTGCGACTCCTTCAAGTCACACAGGTACGTGTCCAGGCGCGGCAGCCAGATAGCCGCATCGGCGTCGCTGTCGAGGCTTTCGTCCAGCGCCAGCTCCTGATCGATACGGGTTTCCCGCACCAACTTGAGAATGTCCTTTTGCAACTCCCGGGCACGGCGTGGATCCAGCAGTTGTGCTTCGTAATACTCGTCTGCCAGCAACTCCAGGTTGCGCAACGGCCCATAGGTTTCGGCGCGGGTCAACGGCGGCATCAGGTGATCGATGATCACCGCCTGGGTACGCCGCTTGGCCTGGGCGCCTTCGCCCGGGTCGTTGACAATAAAGGGATAGATATTCGGCAGCGGCCCCAGCAACGCATCCGGCCAACAGTTTTCCGAAAGCCCGACGCCCTTGCCCGGCAGCCACTCCAGATTGCCGTGTTTGCCGACGTGGATCACCGCATGGGTGCCGTAGGTCTGGCGCAACCAGAAGTAGAACGCCAGGTAACCGTGGGGCGGCACCAGGTCCGGGTCGTGGTACACGGCGCTGGCGTCCACCTGATAACCCCGGGCAGGCTGAATGCCCACGAAGGTCAGGCCAAACCGCAGGCCGGCAATCATCATGCGGCCTTCGCGGAACATCGGATCATTGTGGGGCGAACCCCAGCGCTCCAATACGGCTTGGCGGTTGGCCTCGGGCAAACGCTTGAACATCGCTTCGTAGTCGTCCAGCCCCAGGCTTTGATGGCAAGGACGCAGGTCGAGGCTGTCGAGGTCGTTGCTGACGCCACCCAACAGCGCTTGAATCAATGCAGTACCGCTTGCCGGCAATTCATCCGGCAACGGATAACCTTCGATTTTCAGCGCCCGAAGAATATTCAGTGCCGCCGCCGGGGTATCGAGACCGACGCCGTTGCCGATACGCCCATCACGGGTCGGGTAGTTGGCAAGAATCAGCGCAATGCGCTTTTCGCTATTGGGCACCCGCGCCAGTTCGACCCAGCGTCTTGCCAGTTCGGCGACAAAATCCATGCGCTCAGGCTGAGCCCGGTAGCACACCACATCGGACTGGCTGCGCTCGCTGCGCCAGGCCAGGTCCTTGAAGCTGATGGGCCGGCTGATGATCCGCCCGTCCAACTCGGGCAACGCAATGTGCATCGCCAGGTCGCGGGGGCCGAGGCCTTGCTCGCTGGCTTGCCAGCCGGGCTCGTTGTCCTGGGCGCAGATGGCCTGGATCACCGCAATGTTGCGGCGAAACGGTCGCAGGTGCGGCGCTTCGGGGCTCGATTGGGCAAAGCCGGTGGTGTTGAGAATCACCGACGCCTGCCCTTCATCCAGCCAGTCCTCGACCACCGCCAGGCAGCCGGGCTCTTTCAAACTGGCCACGGCAATGGGCAACGGGTTGAGGCCCGCCGCCTGTAAGCGCTGGCAAAATACATCGATAAAAGCGGTGTTGGCCGCCTGCAAGTGGGAACGGTAGAACAGCACCGCCGCTACTGGCTGTTTAACCTGCCAATCAGCCTGCCAATCGCTCAGGTTGGCATTGGCTTTATGCGGGTGATAAACCGCCGTGCGTGGCAGCACCTGCGGTTCGGCCCAGGCGTAATCGCGCCCCAGATAAGCCGTGGCCAGGCAGCGATAGAAATCCAGCGCATTGCCCAGGCCGCCCTGGCGCAGGAAGTGCCAAAGACGGTCGCGCTCCTCGACGCCCACGGTGCTGAGGCCACTGAGTTCCGGGTCCGGACGATCATCCCCCGGCACCAGAATCAGTTGAACGCCGCGCTGCGCCAACTCCACCAGGCGCTCGATGCCGTAACGCCAATAGGCAATCCCGCCATGGAGCGAGATCAGGATGACCTTGGCGTGACGCAGCACCTCATCCACATACAAATCGACCGAAGCATGGTTTTGCACCTGCATCGGGTTGGCCAGGCGCAGGCTTGGGTAATCCTCTGGCAACTGCTGGGCGGCCTCGGCCAGCAGCGCCAGGCTGGAATCACCGCTGCACAGGACCACCAGCTCGGCCGGGGTTTGTCCAAGGTCGGCAATGTTGTCATCCGAGACGAAACCGCCGGGCTGGGTCCTGAGCAGATGCATGGCTTAAACGCTGAGGGCGGCGCGCAATTGCGCTTCGAGCAAGGTGGCATCCAGTTCCTGGCCGATCAGCACCAGGTGAGTCGCACGCGATTCATCGGCACGCCAGGCGCGGTCGAAGTGTTTGTCAAAACGGGTGCCTACGCCCTGGATCAGCAGGCGCATCGGTTTGTTGGGGATAGCCGCAAAGCCCTTGACCCGCAGGATGCCGTGCTGGACCACCAGTTGGGTCAGTGCGTCGAGCAGCAGGCTTTCGTCGGCTTGGGGCAGTTCGATGGAGATGGAGTCGAAAGCATCATGGTCATGCTCGTCTTCACCGTCGTGGTGGTGATCGTGATGGCTGTGACGGCCGTCGATGTGCTCTTCGGAACCGGCGCCCAAGCCAATCAATACGTCCAGCGGCAAACGACCACTGCTGGCTTCAATTATTTTCACCGCTGGCGGCAGCTCTTCAGCGACTTCCAGGCGCACGCGGGCCAGGTCTTCGGGGCTGATCAGGTCAGATTTGTTGAGGATCACCAGGTCGGCGCTGGCCAGTTGGTCGGCAAACAACTCGTGCAGTGGCGATTCGTGATCCAGGTTCGGGTCAAGTTTGCGCTGGGCATCGACTTGATCCGGGAACGCGGCGAAGGTGCCAGCGGCCACGGCTGGGCTGTCGACCACGGTGATCACTGCGTCAACGGTGCAGGCGCTGCGGATTTCCGGCCACTGGAAGGCCTGGACCAGAGGTTTTGGCAGGGCCAGGCCCGAGGTTTCGATGAGGATATGGTCGAGGTCGCCGCGACGAGCCACCAGCTCACGCATCACCGGGAAGAACTCTTCCTGGACCGTGCAGCACAGGCAGCCGTTGGCCAGCTCGTAAACGCGGCCGTTGGCTTCTTCTTCAGTGCAGCCAATGGAGCATTGCTTGAGGATTTCGCCGTCAATGCCCAACTCGCCGAACTCGTTGACGATCACCGCAATGCGACGGCCCTGGGCGTTGTCCAGCATGTGGCGCAGCAAGGTGGTCTTGCCCGAACCGAGGAAGCCGGTAACGATGGTGACGGGGAGTTTGGCCAGTGTTTTCATCGGATGCCCTTTGGGGCGGGCATACGGGACGACTGGCCCTGCGACAGTGCGCAGCAGCCCATTTCGCCACCGGATCACCCCGCCCGGTTGAAAGTTGAGAAACAGTTGCGAGGCAGGTCTCCTGGCTTGGGGCTTGCCAGTCGTTCGACCGGCGCTGTCTGCGCCTTCCCGCCTGTTCGGGCAGTGGCGTGGCAGTCAGATAAACCCTTCACAGTTGCGGGGGCAGCCGCGGCATTGACCGCGTTCCCTTCTTAGCTTCGGCTTGAGCCGAAGAACCTCGAAGGTGCAAGGCTACGCAGTGCGCAGGAGCCGGTCAACGTCCCATCTGTAGCCGCTGCCGAGGTACGAGGCTGCGATGGGATGTAGCCGCTGCCGAGGTACGAGGCTGCGATGGGTTGCGAAGCGACCCCGAAGGCGGTCCTGCGGACACGCATCGCAGCCTCGTACCTCGGCAGCGGCTACAGGGCTACAGGGCTACAGGGCTACACGATTGACGTGAATCCCCCGCCCATGCTCTCCTACACATCTTGTTTCGGGTGCCCTTCACAGGGTGAAACGGGAAACCGGTGAGTCATGAGGTTATGACGAGTCCGGTGCTGCCCCCGCAACGGTAAGCGAGTGAAGCGTCAGAGCCACTGTGTCGACACGGCATGGGAAGGCGATGCTTTTTGACGTCAAGTCCCTCGCAAGCCCGGAGACCGGCCCGAAAATAATCAGATAACAAACCCGCGGTGGGCGGGCGCTGTTAAGACCCTGCGTGCCTGGCTCGCGGGGTTTTCATGCGCTCGTTTCACCCTGACACTCGAAAGGGACGCGCCATGTCGATCATCAGTACCACCTCGCACACCGCCAGCAGCACTGCCACCTTGAGCCAACGCCTGACCGCTGCCATTGGCGCGTCGATCCTCGGTGCGTGCCTGGTGTATTTCGCCGGTTTCTCCCATATCGAGGCCGTGCACAACGCCGCCCACGATACCCGCCACAGCGCCGCGTTCCCGTGCCACTGAGGCCTGCCGACATGATCAAGCGTATTGCGCAAACCGCAGGTTTCACCGGCCTGCTGGCCGCCCTGTTGCTGACCCTATTGCAAAGCTTCTGGGTCGCCCCGTTGATTCTCCAGGCGGAAACCTTCGAGAAAGCCCCGGCTGCTGAAGTGCATGAACACGCCGTTGGCGCGGCCGCCGCTCACAGCCATGACGCCCAAGCCTGGGAGCCGGCAGATGGCTGGCAGCGTGTGCTGTCTACCACCGGCGGCAACCTGGTGGTCGCTGTTGGTTTTGCCCTGATGCTGGCGGGTCTCTACACCTTGCGCGCGCCAACCCGCACGGCCCAAGGCCTGCTGTGGGGCCTGGCCGGTTACGCCACTTTCGTGCTGGCGCCGACCCTTGGCTTGCCGCCTGAGCTACCGGGCACTGCGGCCGCCGACCTGGCACAACGGCAAATCTGGTGGATCGGTACTGCGGCTTCCACCGCTGCCGGTATCGCGTTGATTGTGTTCGGGCGCAACTGGCTGCTGAAAGCGCTGGGCGTGGCGATCCTGGTGGTGCCTCACGTGATTGGCGCGCCGCAACCGGAAGTCCACTCGATGCTGGCGCCTGAAGCCCTGGAAGCGCAGTTCAAGATTGCCTCGCAGCTGACCAACGTTGCGTTCTGGCTGGCCTTGGGCCTGATCAGTGCCTGGCTGTTTCGCCGTAATCGTGACGATCAGTACTCAGCATGAACGCCATGCCAACCCTGGTGGTTGGCCTGGGTTGCCAGCGGGGCTGTGACGTCGACACCCTGCTCAACCTGTTCAATACGACCCTCGATGCCAGAGGGATTGAACGCCGGCGCGTCATTGCGCTGGCCAGCATCGACCGTAAACAGGATGAGCCGGGACTGCTGGCACTGGCCAAGGTCCTGGATCTGCCACTGCAGTTTTTCAGTGCCGAGCAATTGGCGGGTTATGAAGCTCGATTGAGCCATAAGTCGCCCATCACCCATGCACATACCGGGTGCTACGGCATCGCCGAAAGCGCCGCCCTGGCCCTGGCCGAATCCATGGCTCAGGCCCCTGCTTCACTGTTGATAACCCGCCAAAAAACCGCCCAGGCCACCTTTGCATTGGCGTGTGCTGGCTAAATTCCCGATAATCGTGCCCCTCGATCATGAGCAATCTTCATCTGAAGCCTTGCTCGCACGCGTTTGCACAGGAAAGCATCCATGACCGTCTTTTTCATCGGCGCCGGCCCCGGCGACCCGGAGCTGATCACCGTCAAGGGCCAGCGACTGATTCGTAGTTGCCCGGTGATCATCTATGCCGGCTCCCTGGTACCGACGGCCGTGCTGGAAGGTCATCAGGCGGAACAGGTGGTCAACAGCGCTGAACTGCACCTGGAACAGATCATCGAGCTGATTAAAGTCGCCCATGAAAAGGGCCAGGATGTGGCTCGGGTGCATTCCGGCGACCCCAGCCTCTATGGCGCGATTGGCGAGCAGATCCGCTGCTTGAGAGAGCTGGGAATACCGTTTCAGATCATTCCAGGCGTAACAGCCGTGGCGGCCTGCGCCGCACTACTGGAGACCGAACTGACGCTGCCGGACATTGCCCAGAGCGTGATCCTGACCCGTTATGCCGATAAAACGACGATGCCGGCAGGCGAGCAATTCAGTAGCCTGGCCCAGCATGGCACGACCATGGCGATTCACCTGGGGGTCAATCACCTGGAGAAGATCGTCGCTGAACTGCTACCCCATTACGGCGCGGATTGTCCGATTGCCGTGGTGCACCGCGCAACGTGGCCGGATCAGGACTGGGCCGTCGGGACATTGGCGGATATTGCCGAGAAGGTGGCGGCCAAAGGTTTCAGGCGCACGGCGCTGATTATGGTGGGTCGGGTGTTGGCCAGTGACAGCTTCAGTGAATCATCGCTGTATCGCGCAGGGCATGCCCACCTCTATCGCCCCTGAACGAACACGGAAAAATGTGGGAGCGGCGGTGCGACACTTGATCTTCTTTGTCAGATAGATCGCTTAATACATTGATCATTCAAGCATAAAAAAACGGCGCTCACGGGGCGCCGTTTTTTTCGTCCGCAGCGAACACCTTAGTAGTAGGCGTTTTCTTTCTGCGTGTGGTCGGTCACGTCACGGACACCCTTGAGCTCAGGAATCCGCTCCAACAGGGTGCGCTCGATGCCTTCGCGCAAGGTCACGTCTGCCTGGCCGCAGCCTTGGCAACCACCACCGAATTTCAATACAGCGATGCCGTCTTCGACCACATCGATCAGGCTGACCTGGCCGCCGTGGCTCGCGAGGCCCGGGTTGATTTCGGTTTGCAGGTAGTAATTGATGCGCTCGTTGACCGGGCTGTCGGCGCTGATGTTCGGCACCTTGGCGTTGGGCGCCTTGATGGTCAGTTGGCCGCCCATACGATCGGTGGCGTAGTCGACCACTGCATCGTCGAGGAAGGCTTCGCTGAAGGCATCGATATACGCGGTGAAGCTTTTCAGCCCCAGAGCGGTGTCTTCGGGTTTTTCTTCGCCCGGCTTGCAGTAGGCAATGCACGTTTCGGCGTACTGGGTACCGGGCTGGGTGATGAAGACGCGGATGCCGATACCCGGGGTGTTCTGCTTGGACAGCAGATCAGCCAGGTAATCGTGGGCGGCGTCGGTAATGGTTATGGCAGTCATGGAAACTCCTCACAGGCTTGCCCGCAGTTTACGCCAAATTATTACGGAGGTACAAAGTCCTAGTGTTTTTGTCGGGATAGGCTTTTTTTGGGGGGGGTTAGGTTGGGGGGATATCCGTTGCTGCGGTTATGGCGGCTATTGGTTCCGCCCTTACGGCGGGTCACTTTTGGAAAAGAGCCCCAAAAGTAACCAAAAGGGCTCTTGCCCCACCACTCGGTGCCTCGCCTAGGCTCGGCAT
>Ga0302228_10002918_pt1 | contig 11381 bp, 9 predicted proteins | sample II_Palsa_N1_2_FD_193519 | JGI IMG/M metagenome (GOLD analysis project Ga0302228, IMG submission 193519) | Peat permafrost microbial communities from Stordalen Mire near Abisko, Sweden - II_Palsa_N1_2 | ecosystem: Environmental > Terrestrial > Soil > Palsa > Peat permafrost | place: Sweden...
GGTGCTGGCGGCACTGGTCGTGCTCGGCGCCGCGGCACTTCTGATCTGCGAGCGCAGCGCGACGCACCCGATCATCCCGCTCGATCTGTTCAGGGACCCCCAGCTCGTCACGCTGTTCACGCTGTCGTTGCTGTCCGGCTTTGTGATGTTTTCGCTGATTTTCTTCGCGCCGCTGCTGTTGCAGGGCGGCTTTGGCCTGACCCCGCAGCGGGCAGGTCTGCTCGCCACGCCGATCGCTGCCTGCATCGCGCTCGGCAGTGTCATCAACACGCGGATTGTGATTCACATGCCGAAGCCGACGCTGATCCTGTCGATCGGCTTCATGCTGTTAGTGATCGCCTCAGTCGGCATTGCGCTGGCGACGCCGGCCACGCCGCATCTTTACCTTGAACTGGCCATGGGCGCGGTCGGAATCGGGCTTGGCTTCATTCTCAACAACCTGAACGTCTTCGGCCAGGAGATATCGGGTCGCGAGCGCTTCGGCATTACGACCGCGCTCTTGCAGTCCACGCGGATGGTGGGCGGCATGCTGGGCACCAGTATCGTCGCCACGATCATCAACCGCCGCTACGAAGCGGGTGTCGCCGAGTCGTTGCAGGTGCTCGGCGAGCCGATCGCCTCCACGTGGCTGCCCAAACTGGCGGACCCGCGGATCCTGATCGATCCGAGCCTGCGCGATACCTTGCTGGCCGAGCTGGCGCACGCGGGGTTGGCTGGGCCTGCGCTCGTGGAAGCGGCGCGCCGGGTGCTGGTTCAGTCCATCCACATTGGGGTGGTCCTCACCGGCGTTGCGGCGCTGGTGGCGGCTTTCGTGGTGCGCCGGATCTCGCATATCACCTTTAAGCGCAGCAGCGGCAGCAATAGCGGTACTCCAGCAGCGCACTAATCGCTTTTCAGGGACTGCCGTACGGCGGTCCCGAATCTTTTTCGCCTCTGCCGAACGAATCGCACGCCATAAAAACGCGCAAAAATCGCTATGCGCGTTGGATGGGTTTTGCACCTACCTACCTGGGTAGGTGTGCCGTCACTCAGGGTCCCGCAAAATTCATACAAATAACAGCCAATCCACCTGAGAAACTCGCCATGGAATTACTCGAAAATCATTGGAAAGCACCTGTCACGATTCAAAACCGTACGGTCGACACCGCTGAAGAGACGCCATCCACGGTTGATCGCCATCTGATCATTGCTTTCCGCAAAATGAAAAAGGAAAGCCAGCGGCGTTTCTGGGCACGCTTTGGCGTGACGCAATCGCGTGGCAGCCGCTTCGAATCGGGCGCAGAAATTCCGCCGCCGGTTTCAATCCTGCTGGGGCTCTACTTCCTGAAGACGGTTTCTGACGGCGATTTAGGCCGTGCTGAACGGGTGATTTACAGCCGCGACGCTGCGGCCTTGCTTAACCCGGATCAATAAGACCGAGCTGCGCGGCAATCACGGCTGCCGCGCGCCTTGAGTTCACCCCGAATTTCGCTCTGATATTCTTCACGTGGAAGTTCACTGCGGCTTCCGAGCAACTGAGAATATGTGAAATCTCCCAGGTGGATTTGCCGCGCGCGGTCCAGTTCAGGCATTCACGCTCGCGCGGCGTCAATTGCGGCATGACGGTCTTGGCATGCGTGTGGACATGGCGGCTGCTGGTGTCGATCACCATATCGCGCAGCAGGGCGAGATTGGGCAGCACGCCGTCAATATGCGTCCAGAACGCGTCGTTCGTGTTGAAGTTATTGGCGAAACACAGCATCCCGGCTTCCTGATTCGGGCCGTGGATCGGCAATGACAGGCCGGAGCGCAGTCCTGTCGCGCAGGCAAGCTCGTAGAGCGCCCGCTGTTGCCGCGTGGCGAACAGCTCTGGCGACCAGATCAGGGGCGCCGAACGGGTCAGGCAGTGACTGACGACGGGGTCGATATGCACAAAACCCTGCTCTTCATAACTGCGTCGCCAAGTTTGCGAATACGTGCTTCGAACGTAAGCGTCTTCGAGACGCATACCCGGACGCGGCAGCATGGCGATTAGAACCCGATCAAACCCCCACGTGCCGCCGATCGCAGTGAGTGCGTTGAACCACGTTGCCTCATCTGGGGCGTTCAACAGTGGCGACATTTGCTCGATAAAATGTAGCGACACTTTCGTTCTCTCAATCGCAGCAGCCCGGCCGCGGGTTTCGTCGGCGCGAACTCGCGACCGGCATCGTGTTGGGCAGCAATTTATCACCGTTTATTACCCCACGGTTCAAAATGCAAGGTAAGTCCCTTCTAATCCGGGCGCCCGGATTCTCACCGCGCAGTCTATAGAAATAAAAAGATCTCCGATCGACAAAAATTTGCCTGAGCCGGCCGCCGGTTGTAAGACCTTGTGCCACGCGGCGCACAGCACCTCACAATTGTTAAATCAAACCTTGTTGAAAACGATTTTCTGACCGATTTAACAATTCGGATGACGAGGTATTTGTACCGACGCGCATGATAGTTTCAAAGATTGACTGCCGGCAATAAAAGCCTTGATGTTTTTACAATAAAAACGGGATGTTTTTCAGACCCAATGTACGAGGTAGTTCAAATCGTTCGATGAATCAATTGTGTGGTCCCAGTAGAAACAGGGCTTGACGAAATGGCGTATCACTTCACACGGTCAGATTGACCGTTAATATTTAATCCGGAATATTTTACCGGAAGCGTTTTATTTGTCGTACTTTGACGACGCAGTGTCCGTATCATCAGATAGGGCGTCTCGCCCCCGTGCGGTGTCTGATCGGCTCCAGTTGTCTCACATGCCCCTTCGGCAAAATGTTGTCATACGAGATTTAAAGGTCTATGCGGTCCGGAAAAATCTGCCGGATGCAGCGTGCAACGCCCAAGATGTAAGGAACTAGAAGGTTTCTTTTGCCTGACAAGACGCCGTCCGTGGAAGCCCTGATCCTGACGCATCACAAATGTTGTTTGACAACATTGCGGGCTGGATGCTACCTTGGCATCAATTCTTCGATACTGTCTTGAGGTGCCATGAAAACTTCTCCCGTCCTCGATAGCGAGTTCGCCGCCACCGTTATGGCTGTGCCGCCGCTGGCCCGTCGCGCCGACTACTCGCTCGACGCCGCCGAAAACCGCAAGCTGATTCAGCACATCGAGGCGGGCGGCGTGCGCACCCTGCTGTACGGCGGTAATGCCAACCTGTATCACGTCGCCGTCAGCGAATATCGCGAGCTGCTCGATCTGCTCGCGGAGAGCGCCGGTCCGGATACACGGGTGATCCCGGCCATCGGCCCGGACTACGGCAAGATGCTCGATCAGGCGCGCATCCTCGCGCAGACGTCCTACCGCACGGCCATGGTGCTGCCGCTCGCCGGCTTTACCACGTCCGAGGGCGTGGAAGCCGGCCTGACCCGCATCGTCGACGCAGCGGGCATCCCGCTCACGCTCTACATCAAGAGCGAAAACTATGTGGACGTCGACACGCTGGCCCGTCTGGTGGCGCGCGGCACACTCATTGCCGTGAAATACGCTATCGTGCGCGACAACCCTGCCGATGACGACTATCTGCGCCGCCTGCTGCAAAGCGTGCCGGCTGCGAAGGTGGTGTCCGGCATGGGTGAGCGTCCGGCGCTGGTGCATGTGCGCGATTTCGGCCTCGCTGCCTGGACGACGGGCTCGGGCTGCATCGCCTCGCACGCGGTGACGGCGTTGTTGCATGCTGTCAAGGCTGGCCGCATGGAAGAGGCGCAGGGCATTTATGACGCTTTCATGCCGCTCGAAACCTTGCGAGACGACATTTCGCTGATCCGTGTGCTGCACGATGCAGTCACGTTCTCGAAGATCGCCGACATGGGTCCGATGCTGCCGCTGCTGAGCTCGAGCCCGCAGGAGGATCATGCGGGTATCGATCAGGCGACCCAGGCGCTGCTGGCGTTCGAACGCCAGTTTGCGCAAGCTTCTGCGGCGCGCTAAAGATCCAAACGGTGCAAAAGCTAAAAGGCTAAAAAGGAATACATGATGCAGATCACCGGAGACATGTTGCTCGGAGCTTCCGCAGTGCGCGGAACTCAGGGCACGCTACGCGCGTTTGACCCGGCGCGTAACACGGAAATCGAACCCGCATTCGGCGCGGGCGGCGCAGCGGATGTCGAGCGCGCCTGCGAACTCGCGGCACAGGCGTTCGACCCTTATCGCCACGCTCCGCTCGAGACGCGGGCCCGTTTTCTCGAAGCGATTGCCGAGAATATCCTCGCACTCGGCGATGCGCTGATCGAGCGCGCACACATTGAATCGGCCTTGCCGAAGGCGCGCCTCGAAGGCGAGCGCGGCCGCACGGTCGGCCAGCTCAAACTGTTCGCATCGCTGGTTCGCGAAGGCCGCTGGCTGACCGCCACGCTCGATTCCGCGCTGCCCGAACGCAAGCCTTTGCCGCGTTCGGATCTGCGTCTGCAGAAGATTCCGGTCGGGCCGGTGGCGGTGTTCGGCGCCAGCAATTTCCCGCTGGCGTTTTCCGTCGCGGGCGGCGATACGGCTTCCGCGTTGGCGGCGGGCTGCCCGGTGGTGGTCAAGGCGCATCCGGCGCATCTCGGCACGTCCGAACTGGTGGGCCGGGCGATCCAGAAGGCAGTCGCCGACAGCGGTCTGCCCGAAGGCGTGTTCTCGCTCGTGGTCGGCGCGGGTAACGAAATCGGCGAGGCACTGGTCAAGCATCCGGCTATCAAGTCGGTGGGCTTTACCGGCTCGCGCCGCGGTGGCCTCGCGCTGGTCGAGATCGCCTCGAAGCGTCGCGAACCGATTCCCGTGTTCGCCGAAATGAGCAGCGTCAATCCGTTCTTCGTGTTCCCAGGTGCATTGGCGAAGCGCGCTGAGGCGCTGGCGAGCGCTTTGATCGACTCGGTCACGCTCGGCGTTGGTCAGTTCTGTACGAATCCGGGTCTCGTGCTGGTGCTCGAGGGCCCGCATACGCGCGGCTTCATCGACGCGGCAGCGAAGGCACTCGCCAGCAAGGGCGAGCAGACGATGCTGACGGCAGGTATCGCCGCGGCCTACCAGGACGGCGTGACACGACGCGCCGCGAACAACGGCGTGCAGAGCGTGGCGCAGGGCGCATCCACGGACGCGACGTGTGCCGCGTTGCCGGTATTGTTCGAGACCAAGGCCGCGCAATTCCTTACCTCAGCGCAGCTTGAAGACGAAATCTTCGGGCCGAGCTCGCTGATCGTCACCTGTGCCGACATCGGCGAAATGCTCAAGGTGGCCGAGCATCTCGAAGGCCAACTGACCGCGACGCTGCAACTCGAAGCGGACGACTATGCGCTGGCCCGCCAACTGTTGCCGACACTCGAGCGCAAGGTGGGCCGGATTCTCGCGAACGGTTTCCCGACGGGCGTCGAAGTGTCGTACGCCATGGTGCACGGTGGCCCGTTCCCGGCCACTTCCGATGGCCGCGCCACGTCGGTGGGCGCAACCGCGGTCGAGCGTTTCCTGCGTCCGGTCTGCTATCAGGATCTGCCGGCCGAGTTGTTGCCCGAAGCGCTGCACGACGGTAACCCGCTCAACCTTTGGCGTTTGCGCGACGGCAAGCTGGTGCAGGGTTAAAACCGCGACCTGACCACGCGCAGGCAATCAGAGGACATGGCATGACCGAGCCGAACCGACGCTACCCCGACCCCGCTGTCCGGATCCTCGATCCACGTTTCAAGGACTTGCGGCTAGCGTCGGCTTCGGTCGAATGTCTGTATCAGGGCGCGCGTTGGTCGGAAGGTCCCGTGTGGTTCGGCGATGGGCGCTATCTGCTGTGGAGCGACATCCCGAACAACCGTATCCTGCGTTGGGATGAGCAAAGCGGCGTGGTGACGCCGTTTCGCCAGCCGTCGAACAATGCCAATGGCCACACGCGCGATCGCGAAGGGCGGCTCGTCAGTTGCGAACATCTGACGCGCCGCGTCACGCGCACCGAATACGACGGTTCGATCACCGTGCTGGCCGACCGTTATCGCGGCAAGCGCTTCAATTCCCCCAATGACGTGATCGTGAAGTCGGACGGCTCGATCTGGTTCAGCGACCCGACCTTCGGTATCGACGGCTTCTACGAGGGCGAGCAGCAGGCGTCGGAGTTGCCGGCCTGCGTGTATCGGGTGGACGGGCAGAGCGGCGAGGTGACGGTCGTGATCGACGACGTGCTCGGACCGAACGGCCTCGCCTTCTCGCCGGACGAATCGGTGCTGTACGTGGTCGAATCGCGCGGCGAGCCGCGCAAGATCCGCGCATTCGACGTCAACGGCAATGCGCTCTCGAACAACCGCGTGCTGATCGACGCGGGTCCCGGCACGCCCGATGGCTTTCGGGTCGATATCCACGGCAATCTCTGGTGCGGCTGGGGCATGGGCACCGACGAACTCGACGGCGTACGCGTCTTCACGCCACAAGGCGAGGCGATCGGCCACATCGCGTTGCCCGAGCGTTGTGCGAACGTCTGCTTCGGCGGCCGGCATCGCAACCGCCTGTTCATGGCGGCAAGCCATGGGCTGTACTCGCTGTATGTGAATACGCAGGGTGTAAAGGGCGGGTGAGGTGCGTGAGGGTGTGTAAAGAGCGGCGAGTAGCGAAGACGCGCGCCTGCGCCGACGCCCGCACTTCCGGTGGTGAACCCGAAACGCACCAACTTGCCTAACAAGTCACGCGAAAAATCCGTTCGACACGCCCGGCGCTTCTGCTCGAGGGTTTCCATCAAGGCTATGTTTAAAAAGGCTTTCGGCGCAATCTGAAGTAATTGGACGCTCGCGCCTTAACCGTGAATTGGCTTGACATCAACAGTACGGCTTCGCTATGTTGCATTGAGAGACGCACACCGCCTGCACCGCGATTCGACCGGCGGACTTCCATACCAAGAAGCGAGGAGACGTAATGACTTTTTCTGGCAGCTTGTCGGTCAGGTTAGCGGGCTTGTGGGTGGCGGTGGGGACGGCTTTCGGTGCGACCTTCGCGGCGCCGGCCTACGCGGATCCGGTCACACTCAATATCGTCGATGTGGCGGGCGATCTTCAGTTGACGCAAAAGGGCTTCGAGGCGTTCAAAGCCAAGTACCCGAATCTCGTGGCGAACATCACCTACACGAACGCGCCCGCGCCGCAGTTGCCGGGCAAGATCAAGGCCATGCAGGCGGCCGGCCGCTCCGATATCGATCTTGTACTGACCGGCACCGACGCGCTTGCGGCCGGTATCCAACAGAACCTATGGATCAAGCTCTTGCCGGATCAGGCAGCCACCTTCCCGGGCGTGCTCGACAAATACGCACCCGGTCCGGGCAAGATGCAGGGCCTGGCGCAAGGCTATGGGCTTGAAGTGGCCTACATGCCGGCCGGACCGCTGCTCGAATACAACCCGGCGAAGGTCAGCGATCCGCCGAAGACCCCCGATCAATTGCTGCAATGGTGCAAGGCGCATCCCAACAAGCTGATCTATGCGCGGCCGGCGAACTCCGGTCCGGGGCGCACTTTCCTGATGGGCCTGCCGTATGTACTGGGTGACAAGGACCCACGCGATCCAATCCACGGCTGGGACAAGACCTGGGCATTCCTCAAGCAACTGAACGACTGCGTGCCGTACTACCCTGGTGGGACGTCGGCGGTGATGAAGGAACTGGGCGAGGGCACCCGCGACATGACGGTCACCGTGACCGGCTGGGATATCAACCCGCGTGCACTTGGCATCGTGCCGGCCGAATTCCGCGTGCAGGGTTTCGACAACATGACGTGGGTCGACGACGCTCACTACATGGTGATCCCGAAGGGTGTGCCGAAAGAGAAACTCGACGTGCTCTACAAGCTGATGAATTTCATGCTGGAACCGGCGCAGCAGGCGCTGACCTATGACGACGGCTATTTCTATCCGGGACCGGCCATCAAGGGTGTCACCGTCGATCAGGCGCCGGCGCATAGTCAGGACGTGTTGAAGAAGTACGGCCGTCCGGAATATACGCAGATGCTGGCTGCGCATCCGCACGTGCTGCCGCTGGATGCCGCGGCGATGGTGGCTGCGTTCCAGAAGTGGGACCGGGATATCGGTGCGCAGAAAACCCAATAGCTGTGAGCGGGTGGCTGGCCGCCCGCCCACAACAGATCTGCATGGGACCAGAGTAAGCGCTTTAGCTGTCGGCCAGAGTTCGCGCTTTAGCGCGTTACTCTGGTCCCATGCAAAGCTCTTACTCTGGTCGACAGGAATCGCCATGAAGCCTCGTTTTGAGCAGTTGCGTCTCGACTCGGTGAGCCGCAGTTTCACGAATGCCGAAGGCCATCCGGTAGCCGCGCTGCAGGGCCTCGATCTGGACATCCAGCGCGGCGAGTTCATCGCGTTACTGGGGCCGTCGGGATGCGGCAAGTCCACGGCGCTCAATTGCATCGCAGGTCTGCAACCGCTCTCGGGCGGCGGCATCTGGCTCGACGACACGCGTATCGACGTCCTGCCGCCCGAAAAACGCGGCTTCGGCATGGTGTTCCAGAACTACGCGCTGTTTCCGCACATGTCCGTGCTCGACAACGTCGGCTTCGGCCTGAAGATGCGCGGCGTCGCGAAGAGCGAAGCGGTGCGCCGCGCGCGCGAGGCGTTGCAGCTCGTGCAACTGGTTGGGCATGAACGCAAGCTGCCAGGACAGTTGTCGGGCGGTCAGCAGCAGCGCGTCGCGATTGCGCGAGCGATCGTGATCGAGCCGCCGCTCGTGCTGATGGATGAGCCCTTGTCGAATCTGGATACGAAGCTGCGCATCGAAATGCGCGCGGAAATTCGCCGCATCCATAGCCAGCTCGAACGCGCGACGATCTACGTCACGCACGATCAGGACGAAGCGCTTTCGATGGCCGATCGCATCGTCGTGATGAAAGAGGGCGTTGTGCAGCAGGTGGCGACGCCGAAGGAAGTCTATGGGCGGCCGAGCAATCTGCACGTCGCACGCTTTATGGGCTATCGCAATGTGATCGAGTTCGCGCTCGAAGGGATGCAAGGCGAAGCGGTTGCGGTGAGCAATAACGGTGTGCGTCTCCTCGGAATGCCGATGCATGGGTTCAACAGCAAACACGTGAGTGTGGCGCTGCGTCCGGAAGATATGGAACGCAGTACGCCCGGTGTGGAGAACACGTTCGACGCAGATGTGCTGACTGTCGAATACGGCGGTCGCGATTCGCTGATTCGCGTGAAGTCGGCGTTCGGCGATTTGTGGGCCCGCGTCGCCGGCGACTTCGTAGAAGGCGAGCGCATCACGCTGCGCGTGCCGCCTGCGCGCACGCTGGTCTATGACGGCGAAGCGCCATGAACACTCCCGCACTCTCGCCACCGCTCGTCGCGCGCGACACCAAGGGCTGGCTGGTTGCGCCCGCGTTGCTCTTTATCGTCGCGCTGTTCATCTATCCATTCGCGTACGGGCTGGTGTTGTCGTTTCAGCCGATGAATGGCGGCGGCGTATGGGCGAACTACGTGGCGTTCTTCACCGATACGTCGATGTGGCCAACCATCCTCGTCACGTTGAAGCTCGCGGTGCCCGCGACGCTGATCAACGTAGGCGTGTCGGTTCCCGTGGCGTTCGCGCTGCGCCGCAGTTCGCCTTACCAGAAGCTCGTCACCACCTTGCTGGTGATTCCGGTCACGCTCGGCACGGTGCTCATTGCCGACGGCATGCTCACGTATTTCGGACCGAACGGCTGGTTTCCTCAGGCCTTGCAAGGGTTGCATCTGTACACCGACGAAGTACGGCTGACCCACAATTATTGGGGTGTCCTGATTTCGTTGATCGTGTCGGGTTTTCCGTTTGCGTTCCTGTTGACGCTGTCGTATGTCACCGGTATCGATCCAACCCTCGCCAGCGCTGCCGCCACGCTCGGCGCGAGCCCGTGGCAGCAGTTCAGACGCATCTATCTGCCGCTGCTGGTGCCTGGCCTGACGATGGCCGCGTGTCTGTCGTTCGTGCAGGCGTTCTCGGTGTTTCCCTCGGCGGTGCTGCTCGGTGCGCCCGCGGGGCCGACCCGGGTGATGTCGATTGCCGCTGCCGAAGCCGCATTCGAAAGCTATGACTACTCGCTCGCCTCGTGCATTGCGATGGTGATGGGCTTCGTGCAACTGCTGGTGGTGGCCGGCATGCTGGGTGCGCGCCGCTTCTTCTATAGCGGACCAGTGACGGGAGGGAAGGGCTGATGACAACCGATCATCACGCCACGCATCCGTGGCCACCCTCCGCGTCGCAAGAGGCGCCAAGCGGTGATGGCGAGGGCAATAGCACGGGCAGCAGCGGCCGCAACCAGGGCGCTCAACCGGGTAAAGCGGTCAAGCAGCACACTCCGCTTCCCGAGCGCGTCTGGAAAGTATTGGTGTGGGGCGCGACGGTGTTTTTCCTCATCAACGTCCTGCTGCTGATCGCGACGGTAGCGGTCAATTCGGTCGCAACACGCTGGTTCGGCACGCTGTTGCCGCAAGGCTTCACGCTGCACTGGTATGCGCAGGCATGGAGCGACTTCCAGTTGGCGAGCGTGCTGTGGGTCACGGTTGAAGTCGTCGGTGCGGTGGTGATCCTATCGGTGCTGCTTGGCGTGCCGGCCGCTTATGCGCTCGCTCGGGTGCAGTTTCCTGGCAAGCGTTTCGTGGTGCTGGTGTTTCTGCTGCCGCTGATGGTGCCGCCGGTCACCTACGGCATTCCGATGGCCACCGTGATGTACAAGATAGGACTCGCGGGCACGCTGCCCGGCGTGATCTTCGCGAACCTCGTGCCCGCGCTGCCATTCGTGATTCTGGTGATGACGCCGTTCATCGAACAGATCGATCCGAATCTCGAAGCCGCCGCACGCATCTTCGGCGCCAACACGTTTCGCTATTTCCGTTATGTGCTGCTGCCGCTGCTGGTGCCCGGCATGCTTGCCGCAGGTTTGCTGGTGCTGGTGCGTACGATCGGCATGTTCGAACTGACCTTCTTTACGGCCGGTCCGGGCACGCAAACGCTAGTCGTCGCGCTGTACTACGCGGTGTTTTCAACCGGCGTGCGCGCGCCGCAATCCATCGACGCAATGGCGATGATTTATATGGCGATCACGCTGGTATGGGTGTTGATCGCGCTGCAATTCGTGAGCCCGACGCAGATCGTCTCACGTGTGAAGGAACAGAAGCGTTGACCTGAAAGAGCGGGCGCGCGAGGCAGCGCGGCGGTTCGATCAACAACTGTCAGCGTGTTTGATTAACGAGTTTTGTAGCCAAGATATTTGCTGGAGAAACTGCTGTGACCAAGAGAAAGACCCCTGAAGAATTGCGTAGCCACCGCTGGTATGGCGTGAATGACCTGCGTTCGTTCGGCCACCGTTCGCGCACGGCGCAGATGGGCTATAGCCGCGAAGAGTACGCAGGCAAGCCGGTGATCGCGATCCTGAACACGTGGA